>OGTL01000065.1_pt1 | contig 97526 bp, 95 predicted proteins | sample 1553601 | NCBI WGS metagenome assembly OGTL01 (sample SAMEA2580112, study PRJEB22360) | human gut metagenome | biome: human gut; feature: human-associated habitat; material: faeces | place: Denmark | collected 2008/2010 | reverse complement strand
TGACACAAATTGTTGAACTCTTCACGAGGTTTAAACTTCTTGTCTTGGGTAACTATAACCTCACCAAAATTAATAACTCCGGCAGCAACTTGACTTTTATTAACTTCACTCATTTTATAAGTAATTTAAAGAGTAAAAAAAAGAGGAACCTTAATAGTCCCTCTTTCTGTAAGATAGATTTGCTTAGCTAAGCAATGTGTTGTCACGGATATAGATTAAATATCATCCCCGTCACCAGCGGTTTCTTGAGCAGCAGGTACTTCTTCCTGTGCATTAGCAGCAGTTTCAGCATTTGCAGTATCGGCTACAGTTTCCGGTGCATTAGCTTTTTTATCTTCTGTATCGTCAGCAGCAGTTTCAGCTTCAACAGACGGATCGTAAGGACGGTCGATAATCTGTGCGTTCACGCAAGCCCAGATACGTAACATAGAGCCGTCAGAGTTCGGATAGTCGATACCGGTATCAACCAATTCGTAGTGAACCTCGCGATTAGCGGTGTACTTCGTGTAGGGTTTACCTTCAGAATCTTTCTTATCAATTCCGTAAGCATAGCCAAGTTCAGCCAACTTATCAGCTGTGATAGCTTGTGCATCTGGTGTGTTCTGCAAGAATTGAGAGTAACAAGCTGCGTAAGAGCAGAACAATTTACGACCAACACCTTTAGCTTTACCGACAGCAGCAAGAGTCATCATGTCGTCAGTTTTCACTTTAGAAACCATGATGAAGAACTTCTTGTTCACATCGTTCTCACATTGATCAGCAGTCAAGACCATAGCTTTCATATAGTCGCCCGTTTCAATGTTAAGCATCTTAGATGCAAGACCGTTAATACACATCTTGTTGATAGAGATGTTTACCACCAACTCAGGACGAATTTCATCACTCACTTTAGCAGCTTTAGCTACAGTTTCAAAACGACCTTCATTAATACCAGCTTTCAAGAAATCAAAATTAAATTTTTCCATGACTTTAACTTTATTAATAGTTTATGTAAGATAGATGTTTGCAATATCACTATCACAAACGGTATTTATTCTTTAATAATTTGCGTTATCATCTGCTTCTACATATTGAACATCAACGTAATCATCATTAATAGATTTAACATCTTTAAGTTCAACATCACAATACATTCCGTTAAGAATATCATTAGCGCAGATACGAGCAGCGATCATAATAGCCATTTTTCTCATAAGAGAACGAGTGTGTTTATCCCAATTATCTTTACCTTTAACATCAGCACCGGTAATTGAGTTCTTACCCGATTTAAGACCAGCGTCAATAGCTTCTTGAAGAGTATAAGAAATTGTAGTTCTTTTACCTTTACGAACCAGAGTAACAGTTGTACGATAAGTCTTAACAACACGAGTAACAGGAATCATACCTTGTTCCGCCATCATTTTACGAACATAATCATCATTATATTCATCAATATCAATGTGACGTTCAGGTTTAAATTCAATAATGGGTTTACTTAGCTGAACATTAAAATATTCATATACGGGAACAAAGTCTTCGTCAATCTCAATATCAATATGATGTTTATTAAGACAACCTTCAACAACATTAATTCCCGTATAAACTTGTCTAGTACCACCACTTTCAAAACAGAATATATTCTTTAAAGAAGCAGTAACAGAAAGACCAAGAGTTTTACCAAGTTCAACCTTTTGAATAGCGTCGAGATTAAGATTACGACCATAAGCTAGAGAAGTCATAGGAGAAAGACCTAATTCCTGTCCAGTTAATAAACAAGTAACCATATTATCAATGTTAATAACTTCAGTGACAGTTCCATCTTTAGTTACATTTTCTTTAAATCTCGCACCAAGATCGGTATTTATAAGACTTTCAGCAAAAGTTCTATATTCACCAAGAACAGCGAGATTACGAGTAATTACATCTTTATTTGCTTGTGCAACAGCTCCACTATTAGCTTTTACAACTTCACCTTTATTAGTAGCAGCATTAGCACCGTCTTTCGTAGCATCATTTGTAATAACCTCTTCACTCATTTTGTCGTTTTCTTTGTCTTTATTTCCCATTGGTAAAAATAGATAATATTTTTGACGTGTGCAACAATAGTAAGCACTAAATCATCAAAAATTAAAATTTAACATCTTTAATGCCATTAGTCCAGACAATATCAGTAGTAAATTTACTCTGCGCATCAATGAGCTTTTCTTTCTCTTTTGACGTGCGGTAATCGTCCGAATTGAGTGCGAAATCTTGCATATAAAGCCATATTATAATAGTAGGCTTATTTATGTATGGCTGTTCCTCTTTCTTGTCGGAAATGGTCTTAAATGGGTTGCAGTATGGAGAGGTACATATAATTGTAGTAAGACCCTCAACATCAAAAACCACATTAGCAACTTCATCCGTAGCAATAACAGAAACATCACCATGTTCAAGATGTTTTAAACATTCTTTTCGGATACCAATATCACCAAATACTTTAGGTTCACCTTTCTTGGCACCAGTAGTATAAGTATAAGGCTGACCATTGAAATCATAACAAATCCTAGAAGTCATACCTTTATACCAACACATACAGTAATCCAAAGTCTCAACAAAATTAGTAATAGAACGAGTCTTACTTAAAACAAGTCCTTTACCTTTAATATTCTTAATAGCAGTAGCAATAGCTTCTCTCTTATTAATATTATTATTATATAACTCTAAACGTTTCTCAATAGCATCACTAAATGCTTTAGTACGAGTGAGTATATTATCAGGATTCCAATACATTTCTACTTGCTTATTATAGTCATTAGAAAGATCAAGATTAGCTTTCCAGCCCATAACTTCAGCAACCATATTACGTACTGTTTCACTATGTATATGCTCTACTTTATCAGTAAGATTATTTACATAATTAACACCCATGTGACAAGCTTTAATAAGAGCCATATCATCTTCTACCATATCCATACGTAGATGAGTAAACTTCCTAAACTCATAATTCACCATCTTAGCTTTACCTTTAAATATAGAAAGCATAGAAGAGATTTGTTCAGTAAGCTGTTTATATAGCTCTTTTTCTTCACTTGTAAACTCGATACCAACATTATATATAACATAAGGAGAAATCCAACCTTCTTCCAAAGCCATACCTTTAGTTATAGTATCAACAACCGGAATACCACAAGCGGTAAACGCTTTTAACATATTAACCGGAATCTTTTTCGTAGTAACAAATAAAAACCTATCAGCAGCTACTTTTTTCAACTTCTTGAAATAAGTATCATCTTTATGATAAGCTTCATTTGTACAATCAAGCATCACAAACGTATCAGCATATAGCATATCTTTACCTTTACAAGTTTTAGTGATACGATCAATAAAATCTTTAAGTAAATCTATAACTACACCTGTATGAACAATGCGTTTACGAAGAGAATCTTTCGTTTTAATATCAGGAACTACAATGTGAACATAAGGATCAGCTTCAACTTGATTAGCTACATGTTGAATAACCTCACTAATTACAAGAGGAATATCAATACGTTCAGTATATTGAAATAGACCTTTATAACCAGCTTGTTTCCATTTAAGAATACCCTGATAAATACGCTTATATTTTTCAGAAATATCGTAATCTTTCATCTATCTTAATTAACATCTGTAAGTTTAATATTATCAAGAACAGCTCTAGCGCATTGTTCTATCTCATTACGATTATATACATCATCAACATAATCAGTTAATAATTCATATAACCTAAAACCAGCATCACCCATGATACGACAAAGATCAAAAACAATATGTTTAAGCATCTTATCATGATCATAATCTTTAAAGTTCTTACTATTAAAAGGATATTGAATAAAGAAATCTTCAAAGGCAGCATCTAAATACACAACAATAACAGCTTTAACAGCTGAGAATTTATTGGTATAAAAATCTTTATAAATAACAGCTCTATCTCTCTTCATATCTTACCAACCAAACAAGTTATTACTATTATTATTAATACCACGACGTTCACCTTTACCTGTTTTACCATTACCATAAAGAATCTTATAGGCTTCATTAATATAGAAACCGTAATTAAGATTATAATCTTCTTTATATTCGTAATCATTAAACAAAGCAACTCTCTGATCAGCAACAAGTGACTTCTCTTCTTCAACAACAATTCCACTAATATCATCACCATAAGCTATATTATCAGAATCAGGAACAATAGCTTTCGTTATAGCACCTCCACCACTTTTACAAATATAAAAACGATTATGCTTTTGACACTTAATATAAACAGGTTTACCATCTCTAACTGTCTTATAAATTGTAGTATATTTACCAGCAACTTTCTGACTAAAACAGTAATCATAAATGGCAGTACGAGAAGTATTGATATAATTTCTAATAAATTCAGTAATATCAACACCATAAAGAAAATATTCTTTAAGAGCTTTCTTAACAACAGGATAAACAAAACCTTTATTGTATTCAGGATCTTGAAGAAAATAACCTTTAAACTTAATAAATTTATCTTCAATAGCTTGACGTGTAGTGTAAGTATTACCTTTAGAATCAATCCAGACACCACAACGATTATATTCTTGTAAAGCATCATAGAAACCATATCTAACAGCAATATAATCATTAACAGCACTTCTACAATACTTTTCAAATTTTTCAGTTTCAAGAGTAAGCTTACTATAATCTTCCCATTCTTTACAAATATGTTCAAAGGTATCTTTTCTAGAAATAGGAAGTCTTACAAGAAGACCATCTGTATTAGCAGAAAGAACATCAAAATTATTAAGTTCAAATGCTTCTATAAGATTACATAAAAGTAATTGAAGATTGATAGTAACAGTATAAGTACATTCAGGATCATATAAATAATCCATAGCATCATTCAATGCACCATAAATACGATTAATAACAATCTTAAGAGCATCAGCTTCTAATTTACGACCACTATGTTTTGCATCAAGTCGAGTCGTTCTAAGCCATTCAACAATACCTAAAAATACTTTTGAAGATAAATGATGAGGACTAACACCATATTCAACAATAAAGCTGGGGTACATTGAATTCACATCAGGGTCAGCAAGAATCTCACCTGATTCAGCCCAAATGACACGAGGATCATCTTTACTATGAAGACCACCTTTTGCCATCGTATAACCTTTATCATGAGAAAGAAATTCTAAAGATTGAAAACTCTTTCTCCATGTAGTAACAACGATTCCATTAGCAATAGATTCACGTTTAAGTTCACTTTGCTTAGAACTACCAAGACCAATATAAATACTATATCTTTGAATAGCTTCAAGTATTTTCCTATAAAAAGGAGTTTTGAATGTAATACTATCCTTAACAATCTTACCAATAGGCACAGCACTGCGTTCAGTTCTAAGATCAACAAACTCATAAGAAGGCATACCTGACCATTCAGAATAGAACTTAGTCATTAGATTTTTACCAATAGAACTACGAGACATATTACGTAGATCAATAGCATACATCTCACTTAGCTTTGCACGAAGATCTAATTCTTTTTGTTGATTCTTAACAAGAGCATCAGTACCAAGAACATCATTAATATTATAATCTGTTACAAGTGCTATCTCATCACGTTTGATACGATAACTCCAATGAATAGGTAAATCTTGAATACGATACCATTTCAGAACTATCATAACAGCTTTAAGAGCAACAAATGTAGCATCAAGATATAAAATCTTTTGAATATCAAAATCGGTAAAAGGACGAAAATATCTACGACCTTTATAAAAATCAAGAAGTCTACGATACGTTTTACCACCCATATCCTTATCAACAGCTTTCTGAGAATGCTCGAATAGAAATTCAGTTATATGTTGCTTCCTACCATAAGTATCTTCACGAAGACCAGTCTTCCAATCAAATGTAGGAGCATAATGAATGAATATATCAAGCATAGTCATATCATAGTTAAAACTATTATAACCAATGATAATTTTATGAGATTTAAAAAACATATAAAGACCTTCAATACCACTACTAATATTATTAGAATCATCCCATGAAGCAGGCGTCATATTCTGACGTTCAAATTTATCCTCATGATAAGCTCTGTAAATAATAAAAGTCTTAGCACCCATAGCTTCAAGAATAAGACGTTTGTCTTCTTTATTCTTAGCTATATCAGCAGCAATATATAAATCAATAATATCTTGAGGAACACCGTAAGGAATAAAGCTAGCCTCAAACATATTAGGATAAACTTCTAAATCATATATCCAACTAGTAGTAGGTGATTTATTAGTAGCCATTTATTTTAAAATAACCCATTGATTAACAAATTTACGATAAGCAATAACAGCAGTATCATACGCTCTATCAAGATAACTATAGTCATTATTCCTACGCATATATTCAAGACTCATAGTATAAATATGTATCTTACCATTAGGAAGCACATCAATACCTTCTCCACCTTTAGGAAAAGCTTTACCTCCACTAACAATAAAATATGGATCTTTACCATAAGTTATGAACATACTAGGTTCAACTCTAGCAATCTCTCTTTGAAGTCTAGGAAAACATTCAGCAATAGCTTTCGCATTAATAGTCTGAGATGTACCACATTTAACAACAGAAGTAATATACGATAAAGCAAGTAATTTCTTATCTTCAAGAATACGTCTAATGAATTTACCCGTGTTACCACTAAGTACATATTTGGTCTTTCTATCAGCAGGACTAGGAGCAGCAACTAAATGTAGGATAGTTCCGCTCCCTTCCAGTCCTTGTCCCCTACTGGGGATTAGAGAGTTCCGCACGCATAGATCACACTTATCACAATAATCATCTTCACGTAATTCATCAGACGTATCTTCAAACATATTAGAAAATCTCGTTTGCATCAGTAATTACTTTTAGCAGAAATAGCTTCAAATAAGTTACGAGGAAAAAATATATGACGAGGATTCTTAGCAACAATAGAAATTTCAACATCATAACCGTCAAAATCAAAACCATATTCTTTAGAATCAAAATCATATTTTTTACAAAATCCACCAAAAGTAATAGGTGCAGCTACAACAAGAGCATCATCAATCATATATTCAGCTTCACCTAAACTATCATATTCTTTTTTAGTTAATGCCATATCAATAACATTTAGTAAAACTTTGCAAACCCCAGTAGGGATGAAGGAGTGGTAGGGAGCGGAGCATCTGCACCTTACAAATCAAACATATCAATAGCCATAATATCAGGTATAAATATAATATGATAAGGATTATAAACACATTCATAACCTTTATCAAGATCATCAAATTCATCAGAATTTATATTATACCTCATCTTATATTCTTGAAACGTACATCGAGTAATGGTCAAAGCAATATCATTAATCAAGATGTCTGTAGAAATTGGCAATCTATTTTCTATCTTCTTCGGTAGTATCGGCATAAACAGAAGTTCCGTCTTCGTATTTCAGAGTTGAACAAACAACAGCAGTAAGATCATATCCTTTAAGATTAGCTCTAGCTTTAAGGAACTCCATCTTACCAACGCTATCAACATTTAAATCACTAGCAAACAAATGTTCTTCGAGAACTTGAACAGCACTCATAGAACATTGTTCAGCAACCCAAGTAATAGGAACCATCCAACGATTATGAATAATACGTTGATTACTACCCATACCACAAAAACCTCCCCAGCATTCTTTCAGAACATAAATCTTATCTATATTCTGAACTTGTTCTTCACTTGTAAGCATAATATCAATTTAAAGTTCTTCAATATCAATAGGACTTTCAGAAGCCATATAATAGCAATCATCAAGGCTAAGACCTTTATCTCTCATAATATCTTCAATATCTTCATCATTCTTAACAGTAAAATGATATATTGAAGATGTACAATAATCAAACACATAAACATGTTCCATATCTCAATGTTTATCAAATACAGCATTGAAGTCAGCTTCTTTCATAAGAACAGCACAACCTTCAACCTTTTGTGTAAATATATCTTTGCTAACAATAGTATAACGTTTAAGACGTTGATCTTCACCAACAGATATAACGAAACACTTATTATCAGCAACTCTAGCTTTACATTCGTCACAAATATCTCCTTGTATATATCTAGGAGCTTCTTTGTCGCCTTTAATATAACCTAATATGGCAACACTTTCTTCTTTACCACAAATAGGACATACTGCCATACTTGGATTAAGACCATGTTTTTTACTAAGAGTAACACCTTTTCCCATAGTTTATAATTTTAGATAAGCGTGTTTAGTAGCTCTACTCATAGCTACATAAAGAAGTCTAAGAGCTTCAGCAGAGTTACGTCTAATACGCTTACCCCACTTAGTTTGAAAATAGATAATATCATCAAGATCAATACAAACATTTTCAAAGGTAGAACCTTGGCTCTTATGTGCGGTTATACCATAACCATAATCAATATCTTTAGCAACAAGTCTATTCTTGTTAGCAGCATTGAGTCTATAGTCGGTCATAGTAAGATGAATATCCTTAAATCTAAAGTATCTAAACCATCTACTACGATCAGTACCAGTAAGAGCTTTATAATGAATTGCATTTAGCATAGCACCGAAGTTATCCATATTATTAGAATCCCAAAAATCAATGATCTTAAACATAGGAGTAACTTTACCATCAAATGCAGACCTCAATGTAATACAATAACAAGCAAGACCGTTATCTGCTACATAATATCGAACATCATGAACAACATAATCTTCACTGTTAATAATAATAGGAGATTTATATTCATCAAATACAGTACGATATGCAGTAAACATATCATCTTTTGTTATCATACCTTGAGGATTATTCAGAACACCATCACGAATAAAGGTATTCCAAAAGCCAATACAATCATTAGTAAAAGCAATAAGTCGAACATAATTAATATCCTTACTAAAGTTATCAGAACTAAACATTTCAATAACCTTATTACGGAAATCAAGTTTATTCATAATAGTAAAACCTTCACCTTGAGCATTAACAGCTTCGCGAGTTTGAAGAATATACTGATAGAAATTAGCAGTACCATTAATCAAATCAGAGCGAATAATACCAAACAATTCAAGCAAAGGATTACCAGCTTCTTGTCTAACAATTTGAGTTAAACGAAATTGAACATCAGTGTGAGTAAAAGAAGGACTAATACGATTATAAGTATCTTCGTTATCACCCGACGTTCGTTTTACCACAAATGGTATCTGGAGCTCGTCTCCCAGAAAGAGTAGCTTACATCGACATTGAATAGCCGTCTTTATAAGTAAATTAAACAGACCCGGATTAATCATAGAACATTCATCAATAATGACAAGTCTATAACCTCTCATTTTCTGTTCACCTATAACCTTAAAAGAAGGATTCTCAATGTTATAATCTTCAATATCTACATCAGGTCTAAGACCACAAAGAGATTGAATAGTCATACCTTTTTTACCGGAACTATTTTCAAGAACTCGAAGAGCTTTATGAGTCGGAGCTGTAACACAAACCTTTTCAACTATCAAATAACGTACAAGATGACGCATGATAAAAGTATTATGAGTCACTATATAATTTTCAGCAATGTATAAATGATCTTTATGATCAACACTTATACAAGTTGTGTTACCTGTTTTGTTTAAAGCTTCAATAGAAGTAATAAACAAATGATCATTCCAATGTTTTGTTTTAGATATAACCTCATTATAAATTTTAAAATGTTTTTTGCTAGAAAATATAATATCATTTGTGATAATTCGTATATCATAACATATATTATCTTTTCTAGTATCTTCATAAACTGTAGCACAAATACCTAAACTATTACAAAGTGTAATAATATCATCTTTTAATTGTTTAGATATAGTAGAATAACTAACTTGACCTTTAGCTTTAATATGACCATCAGTATCAATAAGACCTTTAAGTAAATCTAATCTTTGATCAATATCAGCAAATAAATATTCTTTCGGGATATATTTATTAATAGCAGTACATCTAAGATTATAATTTCTTAAAGCTTCATCAATTTTAGGAATATTATCACCATAAATAGAATTGGTAAAATTAGAATTATTATGCCAATCATAAGAACATTGTAATATATTAGCAATTTTTTCTATAATATCTTTTTCATTAGAACTTATATATAAACGAGTATTAATATGTTTAGCTAAATTATTAGTTAAAACACCGTCACCTAATAACACACCTAATACATAAGGGTGTATAACAAAACTTTTAGTAAAACCCGGAGATACACACAAGGGTATAGCATACTTATAACCAACTTTACCTACAATACAATCTTTTAATTCATCATAAAGTTCTTTAGTTGTTTTAGTATAACTATATCTAGTATAATCTCCATTAGACTCATGATACTTTTGAATAAGTCTTTTACTACGAACTTGCCATAAGTGATTCTCATCACAAATAATAGATCTACCATCTTTAAAAGTAATTTTATAAAGAGGTCTATCCGAATGATGATAAACAGCAGATACAGGGTAAAATCCACCTGTAGGAACTGCTACTTTATCACCTACTTTTATATCTCCTATGCTGTGCCAACCATTAATGGTTAATACCTTAGTATCATCAAGAAGAGCTTTACCAGTACCAGCATAACCACTAAGAGTAAAACTTATAGATTGTGATTGCCACCATTGCCAAATAGCATTAATAGCATCTTCTTGTTGTTCCTTAAAATAAGAAACATTAATACGTTTGGCAGACCTAAGTAGTGCATCTTTATTAAAATCAGAACTCATCTACAACAACAAATCTTTCAGATTTAAGACGATAATCAGGTTCACCATCAGGTTCATTAGGACAACAAGCATGTAAATCCATAGTAGAACAATCAGGATGTTTATCATTATAACCTCTAAAATTCACATCTATAAGATAAGAACCTTTTTCAGTTACATAAACTATACCAGACACAGTATCTCCTACAGCTTTAATTTTTATTTTAGGTTTATCTGTAGTATCCATAATTTAAAAGGGTTTTAAAATGTATTTACAAGCAACATCAATAGTATTGTAATAACGAACAAGCGGGTGAACAGGTTCAGTAGTTGTATACACATCAGCAACCATTTGTCTTCCGTTAATACTTTTGATAACAGCTCCTCCGTTAGGGAATATAGAAATTGTGACATCATAAACAATATCGAGAAACTCCAAAACCATTCCCAACTGCATACGCCAAGATAACGTAGTAGCAAACTCAATAAAATTACCACTACCATTAGTGACTTGGAGAAGATAACGTTGAAAAGCAATACTAATATCTTCATAAGGTTTAAGTAGGTTCAACAAAGACGTCTCCATTAGCTGTAAATTCTATATCGTTATTATCACAATACTCAACAACATCTTCTTCACTAATCTCATAAAACCATTTATAACCTTGATGTTCAAACTTACCACAAAGAGCTTTATACCAAGTAAGAAATATATCTTTAAGCTTAGTAAAATCCTCAGCATACATCCAGCTACTATCTTCAAATTCAACAGTAACTGTATTGCAATGATTATACATTCTATCAAATTTATAAAAATTAATAGAATAAATACAATCTTCACAAGACTTAATAAAATCTTTATCTAGCTTAGCAATACTCTCTTTAATATAAAGAATCTCAATAGCTTTATTCCACGTAATACTACCGGTAAAACAAAGACCATCCCCTTGACAATTACCAAGACTATAATAAACCTCGGCTTTTTCAATGCCTAAAACATCAAGAGTATGCTTAACAGAATCAGTAAAATCTTGAGCATTACGTGTAATACTAAGAATATTACTTTTAGCAGCTTCTTTAGCACTATCACTAAGTTCAGCATACCTATAAACAGGCACTTCAATTTTAACTATCCTCATTTTGGCTCATTTTAGACCCATAGAGACACTTTGTATTAAAGTGAACCAATTGGTTTATTTCAATACAAAAGTGCCTCTACGAGTTTGTATTAAAGCGTAGGCAGCTTCTTAATGGTTAATTCACTCCGGCGTTCCTCGGTAATATCCCGATGCTTGAAGATATAGTGATTAACAGATTCTTGTTTAATGTTATCAAGAAGAAAGTAAGTAAACTCTTTACCATTAAGAACAGTAGTAGTAAGTTTACCAAAGATCGGAAGACCTTCTCTAAACGGAACAAAATTCTTGAGATCAGCCTTAGCTTGATTCATTTCACGAATTGTACCCGGAATCCAATACTCATTATCGAAACCACTGAATTGATGTTTCGGAATATTTGTAATAGGAACAGAGATAGGAACAACGAGTTTAGCTTCATTGTTTGCTTCATCTTCTTCACGAATAGCAAGCCACTGATAATGATCTTGACCTTCAAGTTTACTATAAGTAGCTTTCCATTTGCTCTTATGCAAACGATAAAAAGCATTACCATTAGAATTAGCTTCAGATTTTGTTTTACCTTTAGCTTCAACAGTCTTTGCTTCACCACTTGCAACAAGATTCTTTAACGCATCAAAATTCATAACATTAAATAAATCATATTTATCTTTTTCACCAAGAGTTACATCGTTACGATTAACAAGAAGTTCTTCTTTCTCATCATCAATACGAGTAACTAAGAATTTAGAACCGGATTTCTTTTCTTTAACTTTAACAAGTCTTTTAGTAGAATCATATAAACTGTAACGGTCAACAACTTCAAGACTTGTAATAGTGACAGTATCACCACTTTTAAGCATAGAATAAACCGGAGATACTTCACCGTATAGAGGATTACGACCTTCTTTAGTACGAATAAATTCACCAATATAAGATTCTTCTGCACCTTTAGCAAATGTAAGCATAGGAGTAAAAATCTTCTTATAATTCTGATGATTAATGGAAATAGGATTCCCATCAACAATTGCAATCAACTTGATTACAGATTCGCCATAAGTACGAATAGCATCTTCACGAGTCATAGTTTGCTTAGCAAGCTTAATGACTTTACCATCTTCAAAATAAAACGAAATAATCGCTTCATCGCCATTCATACGACTAACATAACCAAGATGATCATTGACCAACAAATACATCCCTTGCTTTAAATCAGCAGAGATAAGAGAATAAGTAAGATTTGCTTTCATATTTAAATTTCAATTTTCGTAATCGTAAAAATACCTTTAACACTTTTAGTAATAGCCTTTTTACAATAATCCAACAATTCATTATCTAATGGCTTAGTAAAGTCATATAGTTTAAACTGTTTAGGAAGTGTAACAAGTCTATTATAATTTTCATAACCATCTGTATAATAACAAACAACAGAAATTCGATTCTTAACCGACCATAACTGATTATTATACAGAGTGACAGTTTTGCTACCAATATTAACTTGAGAAGTATCAGCACTCTCATCAATAGATACAATAGTACCATAGATTCCCCTAGAGGTAACAACTCTATCACCAACAACAAAGTCTATTTCAGTCATAATATATACTTTAGTATTAGCATCACTCCATGTAGCATTTCCAGACCCCAGTAGGGAAATAGGACTGGAACGGGGCGGAGCTTAGAGCATACCTTTAAAATCAATAGTAACTACTTTATCATCTTTAACAGAATGAAGAATACAATAATCAAGTTCATTAATCGTACAACCAAAAGCATCTGCAACAGCTTTAGGTAGTGTTTCAATTGCGGCTTCCCATCCACCTTCAATAATTGAAAAGATACCGCCTTTAGTACCACGAGATAATGCAAATACACCTTGCCCTTTAAATCTCTCAATATGACCTTTATTAAGCATAACTGTATAACCACAATTTAAGCAGCTATTAACTGTACTTTTAATATGAGTACTAAATTTATGTTCACCACAGCAAGGACAATTATTAGTCATACAATTCTCACGTTCTCTAGTAACAATAAGATTATTCTGAATAACTTCAAAAGCTTTTTCTATATCCATTCTGTATAACAATCACAAGGTTTACGACGAGTATATTTATTAGGAGTATTCCATTCTACAGAATCATATTGAATATAATCAGTATCAGGATACATCTTTTCAATAGCAGCTCTCGTCGAAATATCAGTTCCATAAATACGAACATATTTATTTCTAAGTTTCGTAGAACATGGAAATGTAAAATAGAAATTACCTTTATCACTTTCATGAATTTCAGAAACTTCTTTATGTGCATCTTCAAATCCACATATATCTGCAACATTAAGTCCGAGTTTTTGCCAATGCTCTTTCTTATCATCAAATATCTCTTGAAATGTACGAGAATTATCATTCGAATTAAGAACTTCATCAACATCTTTAACTTTAAGTCGTAGATCAGCAATCTTAGCTTTATCTCTGAATACTTTAGCATCTTCAATTGCTTTCTCAACTTTAGTAATAAAATGCTGTGATTTAACATTAGTAAAACCTTTATTAAATATTGCAGGATTGAAATAAATACAAACTAGACAACGAGGGTCATTACCCCTACGCTGCCTAGATTCGCAATTACTGCATTCACCACTCATTATCTCACACCATTACATTGAGCAGTTCGGAATGTAATAGCACCGTCAATTGCAATTGTTTTAATTGTAATCGAATGTATATCACAAAACAAACTATCAACAACAGTATTCAATATCTTACGAAAGCCATCCCACGGACGAACAGAACGATGAATAGTTTCCCAGCAATAACTGTAAAACATTTCACGTTCTAAACAATCAGCAAGATGTCTATGATCTTTACCGCCTTTATCTAAGTGATAATTAATAGCCTTATCAATATCACTTTGTTGAATAACAAATGTCTTTAGATTTTCCTTTTTCGCCATATAATAAGAAAGATTAATAAATAGATTAATAACTACGTTTGAAACTCAAACATCATAAAGCCTACAAAGATAAGCATTAATTTTGACTTAACCTAATAATCAAACACTTATCTCGGTGATAATGCAATTACAGATGCGTCTTGTAATAGACCTACAACCGAACAAAATGATTCAAGTGCAAATGCAATTAATACGATTCCACCTAAAACAAATAGTGATAATACTAATGCTATCATCATTTGAACATACCAAATCATTTCCATTCGATGATAATACATATAACCTATTGAATCCACTAAAAACATAACTAATACAATTAGTAATGCTACTGTAAACCATAAAATAATAAAATGTACAATCATTGATTCTCTTGTCTTTTTCTAATTACATTGTTAATAACTCTGAGGATCTTCTTTTCAGCGTTCTTTCTATTTAACGCCCACATGTAAACGCATTTGTCCTCGTAAATGATGCTACGTGTCTTCTTAGTACAATCACCTTTAGACGTCCATACTAATTGCTCTTTAACTGTTACTTTTGCGGGTTTTAATTCTCCCGTTTCTGTGTTAAATTGCCATAATGTTGAACCAGGTCTATATTTTATTGAACCTATGTAATTGTACTCTTGCTGCACTTGCTTTACAAACTCGGTCTTGTCCTTATCTGGAAGCAAGCTAGGTTTAAATATATCACTGTTCATGCACTTGATAAATGTATTCTATTTTAAATACTACGGCTTTTCCATCTTTACGTCCACCCGGCAAACATCGACACCCTTGACAGTCTTGTAATAACTTTAAATCACATTGTATTGCTGCACATTGGAATGCTCGTAAAGATGATTCTTCTGCATATACCAATGCTTCAAACTTTTTTGTTGTACCTTTTCTTATAAGTGGTACTACATGTGGTTGATTATCAACTGGCACATACGTATAGTTTGTTGCATCTACTTTAAATTGAGATAGAAACTCTTTAGAATATTCCATATACTCATACTGTTACGAGCAATGCAGTACCCTGTGGTAGATACATCATTGGTGTTACATGTAATGGTGTAAACTTCATCTTAGCTGATGATAATATCTTTTTAGCTGTATTAAATGCTGCTGCATCTTTAAATACAACTACTGCGCTATTAGCATCATTGCTACGAATACTAATAACATCCTTAATGGTTGCTTTGTTCACTTGTGCTACTTGTATTTCCATAATTACAATTTATTTAATTAATAACTGTTTGTATCCTTTTATTCTCATTCTTCTAAACGCACGTTCGGATACAGTTAAACCTACGTTAGATAAGCTCAATCTTGCTAATTTTAGTGACTCTTTATCTTTGAATTTTATTTCTACCTCATTGAGATCTTTTTCTTTCACAGATACAACAGCAATTACTGATGTTGTACATGATTTTGATTTTATTTGTATATACATCTTTTAAGGCATTATTGCGATTACTTGTGTTTGTTTAAACTCTAACGTTAATGAAGTCACAAATTCATAGTTTACATCTGCTCCTTCTAATTCATACTCTGCATCATTCTTTGCGTCTAATGATGCGAATGTAACTCGTGTTTTATCAAAGTGTGTTTCTATTTTGTCTACTTTTGCTAAGCATACACATTCTTTTGATTCAATATCTGATTTTGCACTTGATGCTACTATTACGAACATAAAATTTAGCGTTTACTTTTATTTATAACTGATTCTGCCATACTGGAAGTCAGACTTGAAAATGCCATTTAAAACGTTTGAATTTGCCTTCTGTGACCTTAATTATATGGAGACAACCGAGAGGTCATCTCCATTAAACAAAGGCTCATTCTCAATATATGGCGATCAAATCTTTACTATTAGTATTACTAAGAGTATTGCTATTATTGCTAATAACCATATTCTTGTTGCTGCCGAATATCTCTTTTCAGCTTCTAAGTACACTTGAAGTTCCTCATCATCCACATAGTCAAACAAGTATTTGAAATGTGCTGCTAAGTAAAATACAAATGGTACTAAGAAAAACACTAAACAATACAATACTTCTTCTATTGTATCATGTGTCTTGATATATCTTTTAATTTCTTTAGTTGTGATAAGTTTCTTTCTCATAGTGGTAATACAATTTAATATTATTCTATATGTATTGCTCTTGCGCAATAACTTTCTGTTGGTTCAACATTATACGAATCATATCCCCATATTTCTTGCATACGATTCGTATATTCTTCATAATCTTCTATACAATCATTCTCTTCATCAAAATAATGAAATTGAACATAAGATTCCTCATTAATTTTTACAGGTTTCTTCTCATATCTCTTTTTACGTTCTTCTGATTCGAGATTGTATATATACAAACGGAATAATAGAAATAATATTAATACTACAGCTAAAAATCCTATAAATGCCATAATTATTAAATATTAATATTAATACTACTTACGATGTTTCTCTCGATACTCCAATATTAATGGAGGTACAATTGCTAAAAATATAAATACTAATGCTCCTACTATTTCTTCTGTTGTAAAATAATCTTCCATTTCTAAAGTTATTACTATAGGGATGCTGAATGCTGCTCCTTCCAGTCCTTGTTCCCTATTGGGGATTGGAAAGCTCTACTGATTGTTAAAAGTCTTTACGAATATCTTCTTTGATTCTCTTGATATTACAAGTTTATGTACAAGTGGATATTCTTTTACACTTACCTTTGCAAATCTACAAAGTTCTTTAATTTTATTTCTTACTTTATCTGATGCTACTTTTATTTCTATTGTTTCATCTGATACTACACATTCGGTATCTTTGTGACACTGTATTTCCATTGTCACATTATACCTTACACATACTACAGTTAATCTTATAATCATTATTGATAATATTAAGATTAATACTCATCATCATTTAGTCTCTCTAAAAGCTCCTTTGTTGTTATATTAGATTCTTTTATAGATACTTCTTGTAATTCTCTTGGATCTACTATTAATTCTTTTTCATCTACGAATTCTGTTACAGGTATGTTGTTTCTTCTAAGAAACTCTTGTACTCCGTGTCTTGTTCGTGACGATGTTAATTTAAGAACTAATTGGTAATCTACCCATGATATTGATGCTGTTACTGGAACTAACCATTCTGCTTCAATATCAGTTACAACTATTCTTAGAGTTCTCGATGTCATGTTTCCATTGTTCTAATTGGTTTTTATACTCTAAGTGATTTATCTCATACTCTTTGTTTCCACTGTCCATTGCAACTGCAATTAAATTCTTATTTAATGTTACAATTGATTGGTCAATTTCTGCTGAATACGAGATAAAGTGCTTTGCTTCTCTATGTACTAAGAATAATATTGAATCACTTAAACTATTTGCAATAGCTTTTGCTGCTTTCTGTTTATTGAATATTAATTCGTTTCCATATACTACGAATACATCATAAGTTACTGCTATAACTTCATTTGTCACTCGATCTTTAATATATACTACCATACACTTAATGTTTTAAATAAAACTAATACTACCAATGCTATGAGAGATAGTATTAGTTATAAAAATCTATTATTAACATAAAAATATTTGGGTTTAATCCAAATCTTACTAATACTAATTCAAAGAGTTTTGATATTTGGAATGCTAATGCAAATTACTTTGAATATGCTTAGGATTTATTGCGGATATTTCTGCGAATATTTCTAAAGCATTTAATAACACACTGAATACTGCATACTCTATACTCTATACTCTTAATTGTATTCAAATTGCTCTATTCTGTATTTAATATACAATTACTCAAAGTATTTTTAGTGCTTATTCTAAAGCTCTCAGCGCATCTATTTCAACTTTAATTCAAATCATATTGCTATTCAGATTCGATGTCTTGCAATTATTTGAATTAATTCTGAATCTAATGCTAACGCTTTGAGTCTTTTAACTGCATATATTCTAATGCTTACTCTAAATTCTTTACGATTAGAGGTTCACATTTCAGAGTATTCTGCAATTACTTCTAGTACTTTGCATATAAATTCGAAGCATCAAAGTGCATTTTTTCTAATGCTAATTCAAAACTTTTTACAACTCTTGATACTCGGTGTTCAATATTTTGATTTTAATTTGCAATTACTACTGATATTCTGCATATAAATTCAAAGCTTTTAATTGCATCTTTTTTACGGCAAATTTAAAACTTTCTACGTCTTTATGTTCTCGGCGTGAAACACTTTGAATTTAATTTGCAATACTTAGAAGTCGCATCGCGGTTTTTGAAGACGTTTTTGAAGACGGTATTGCGAATGCTTTTGATGATGCAGCTTCTACTGCAATTTCTAATCACCCTCCTCACTCTCAACCTCAAATCCAAACTGTCTACATTTCTCCCGTATCCACTCACTAATATTCGGTTCATTCTCCGCCCATTTCGCAGCTTTCTCTTGCAATTCAGCAAATAAATTCTGTCCTAATGCTTCAACTTCTTTAACATATTCCGGGTACATATACTTCTCTAATTTGTCTAATACATCATATACCTTCTGATATTTCTTAGACAATTTCGATTGCTTTTCCAAATACCTGTAAATATATAGAAGCTTCGCAAAGTCTTCAAGTTTGAACAACGTCGATACTTCGTAAGCCACTTCCAGCGTCTCAACTGTCGGTATTGTTTCACGTGAAATATTAAGATGTTCTTCTGCTAATGCTAAGGCTTCAAGCTGTTTACAGCGTTTAAATTCAAGTATTTCTTTAGTAATATTATCAATGCTTCGAGCATATTCAGATTTACTTAAATCATCTTGCATATCAGCAAGTCTAGCATCAATTATCTTAACATTACGCTTAAATTCTCTAATAGCATTATGAGCTAACTCGATGTCATTACTGCGTTTAATAATAGCATCATAGAAATTATCTTTAATAACCGGAGAACGATATGTACCTTTTGTACTTAGAGTAAGTGCAAATATATCCGGAAGTGTGACAATCTCCTTATAGTCTTCTCTATCTTTAAGAACGTAATCAAGACGATTAGCTTCAAGATATTGTGTTAAAAATTTACAACTCTGTGCATTTGAATTAGAGAATCTTATATTCACTTCATCAGTATTGATGTAAAGTAAATCATAAGAAATATCAACAGTTTGACCTTTATAAATAACGTGTAATTTCATGATCATTAGTCGGATTAATTAAGTAACAAAAAGAAGAGGCAGCACTGAGAGTATACTCAGCACCACCTCACGGAATTTACACAGCTTCTTCTGCTTGTTCAGTAGCAACAGCTTCAACTGCTTTAGGCTTAGCAACAGCTTCACGTTGTTTACGAGCTGTCTCGATGTTCTTAATGAAGCCAGAAACAATATCTGCACCAACACCAAGTTTACCGAATACACCGATAAGACCTAAGCTACCAACATTGTCAGCACCTGCAAAGCTGTTGAATGTCTTTTCGTGATACGTCCATTCCTCGGTATCAGGATCAATATAACCGGTCTCACCTGCAATATTCTCATCAATGCTGAAGTTCACAACATTACCTGCGAATACAATCGCATTAAGACCGTATTTGTCATACTGATCATTAGTGATGTAAACATCAACAAGTGGAGCACCATTCAGAGGATCAACACGAACAATCCGACAATTATGCCGAAATTTACCTTCTTTAAAGTCATCTTTGTTGATCTCTTTAATAGAGATAATTTCACCGATAACTGAACGTCTCACTGGATTCTTTAATTCGTCTGCCATAACTTTAAGTATTAGAATTTCTAGGACGATCACCACGACCGCCAATTACAATAAGGGGTTTAGTCGTGTTGATTAGACGGAGTTTGTAGGGTTTTAAAAAAAATAAGAGTAGCACTAATAGCACTACTCTTAATACTCTAATGTTAATATCTAATACCAGCATTAGCATTCACAAGTTCATGAATATGTTCTCGCAAACAAAACCCATGTTTCTTAAATCCAGTCTTTATACCGCCTTCATGTATAGTATATATACAACCATTATATATATATTTATCTTCGAAACTAGGAATGCGGACATCAATATAATCACACACATTCTCTTGAATAGCTTTTGCAGCATTAACAACATTCATCAATTCATTGATGGATAACTTGTTTAAATTCACATTAATAATCATAACTCAATCGAATTTATTAGGTTTAATAATAGATAAAACAACAACTGCAATAATTGCACCAATAATGCAACCAATGAATACATCACCATCAATAACTGATGCAAACCAATCAGCTAAACTCTCAGCAGCTGATAATAAGAAGAGCACCACCAATATGATGATGCACTTCACTAACGTCTTTAATACTCTCATTTGTTTAATTCTTTAAGTTCGTTATACATATCCTTAATACCATGTTTAGCACAAGCAATCAACAAGTTAATATCATTAGTCTTAACAACATCAACTACTTGCTTGTGTGTAGTCGTGTGAAACTTCACTTCTTCATTGATGTCCTCATCATCAATATACTGAGTAACATCAGCTATGCAATCTTTATAGACTACATCAATAATCTTACCAACAAGACCATCAATCTTATCAAAGATCTTCTTACCAATGAACAAGCGTTCAATAGTATTACCTTCCAGATCATTGCAATCAATCAGATAACGATCTTGATAATCTTCTGTGTCTTTAAGAACAGCAATTGCATTCAATACGATTGCACTCATCTTCTTAACTTCAGGAGCATTAATCATTGTATTCATAAGATAGATACGATTCACCTTAGCATCGTGAGGTTCAAAATTAATATTTATTTTAATTAAATCCATGCTATAAAGCGGAGATAGTCGTGAGGTAATAGAAATTGTAACTGTAACATCTCTATGGAAAATTGCAGTTCCAATTCGGAAAATCATTCCTCATGAATCATCGACGGGGGCATTCCCCCAAGCATTATAAGGGGGTGCTGTCGTATAAGGAGGTCCCCGTACACAGACTTTCACGCCCGACCTAAAGTTCAGCAACACCATTTTCAAAAATACTAAAACAATCATCATTAGAAACTTCAAAACTATTAAAACTAAAACCAATAGAAATACTATAAGAATTAAAGCTATAAATTACGTTACTAAAACCTAAGAAATAGTATTATTAAACCTCTATGACAATGATATTAAAATCATAACTAATGACACCATCTTCAAAGCTATTAAAACAACCATCATCAAAAGCCTTAGAATTGTCAAAACCAAAACCAACAGAAACACTATAAGAGTTTAAGCTATAAACACTGTCACTAAAAGTTTTAGAATTAATAATTGTAATAACAATAGAAAATGTTTTAGAATTTGCAATAAAAGAATCATGAGAATAAACCATGCAATAGAGCTAACAGAAGTCTTAGAATTATCGTCACTAAAATCAATAGAAACTCCATAAGAATCAAAATTAAAAATTGCATTACTAAAAGTCTTAAAGTAACCAATAATAAAATCCAGAGAATATCTGCAATAAATTGCAATAGAATGGATTTCCGCACACAAACTCTCATAGTCGGTATAAAGTCGAACAACAGTGTCATTAAAGCCAATAGAAAATTGAATAGTAATAGTGTTAGAAAATGCTTTAGAATTAATAATAGAAGATTGGTAAAGACGAGCCTATGTAATAGAAATTGCAAAATGAATTAAATTAATCGCCTCGACACTATGCATAATACTTTGAGTAATTGCAATATTAAAAGAATTAGAATAAGCACTTAAATTACTCTGTGTACAAATTCGAGTATTAGAATTTGCAATGTAAATCGAATAAGAAGTCTTGCTAATATTCAAAGTAATTTGAGTAATACTAAAAGCATACTCAATACAATCTACATTAGCTTTAAAATTAATTAGAATAACATTAAGACAATCAGCATAAGCATTATCAAAATTCAGTGTATAATTTGCCAAAAATGTAAGCCGAAATGTGATAACGTTGATTCTATTACAGATAATATTACAAGTAATATCAGAGTTACTCTAAGTAGTAATAGTATTAATACTACCGGTATTTATAATAACTTTGATGAGCTTTGTAATCCCCAGTAGGGAAATAGGTGTGGAAGGGAGCAACATTTTGCTATTACTCATGGTTATTCTAGTATTACTAAAGATACTTCTACCACTGCAAAACTTATGAATCTTACTCATGCTTATTCAAAATACATTGAAGATGCTTATATTAACTCTGATAATACGGGTGATAATGCAGACGTTCCGCGCGTAACCAGTCCTTCTTCCCTACTGGGGTCTGCTGATTGTTACAAAGCTCCGAGAGTTGGTAGTTGCAAAGCTATTCAAGATAGTATTGTTACTCTAAGTATTACAGATGCTTTTCGTAGCTTTGTTACATTTTGCATTGAGCGGGGTGGAACTCCTATATATACTCTAAGTTTACTTAATGTTACTCTAAGTATTACTAAAGATACTTAAAGGAACTTAGAAGGGTATATACTTACTAAAGGTAATACTATTATATTTAAAGCTACTTTAAGTAGCTTCGGGGTGCTTTGTAAAGGAGAAAAGAGGGAGGAAAAGAGAGGGAGAGAAAAGGGGAGAAAAGAGGGGGACTATAGGGGGTAATAAGAGGGGATATGAGTAGGTGAGTATTGGTGGGTGATAAGAGGTTTATTTGAATATAATTAAAATACATATTACGGACGGACGAATTTGAAGTAGTAATACTGTCATTGATATTACCTTTAGTAATCTTTATATATATCTTTATATATATCGCAAAACTCTGCATAGCGTACACGTGCGTGCGTGTATATAGACAAAGGTATGAATGTGGTAGTACTGCGAATGCTTTGCATATTGATTCGAAGCATTTAGAAGAACAAGGCACTGCGTGCGTGGCTGCAAATCCGGGTGAAGACGTTAATGCTATTGAGATTTCTATTGAATACTACCTTTGAAACAGAAAAATATAAAGTTTAGAAAAAGATATTCAAGTAATCCCTTGTAATATCTAATTTATTCATATCTTTGTGAGTGGCTTTTTACTCATAATGAAGTCGGGAGTACTGACTACTGCTGTAACTGAAGACATCGCTGCTATTGTTGGTACTCCTACTTTTACTAATGGTAATTCTGTTACTCTCATTTTATACTTTGTTTCACATTGAGGACGTGTTGGATAAAGGTTTTCCGTTTTTGTCATTTGCCTTTTTGAAGACCGTCCTTCTTTTAAACCTACTACTATGTACACTGTTACAGTAAGTAATACTTTAATTGTTTATAATATTACCTTTTATACTGACGCAGGTCTTTGTAGAGGTTATGAGATTGTGCCTATTAACATTGATTATCTTATAAAGTAAATTATTTAAACTATGGATTCAATTCAAACTAAAATCGAAGCTATTAAAGCTGATAAGAATAATCTTAAAACAGCTTGTGTTGCGCCGGGTTCTCTTTGTAATATTAAGGTTAGCGAAGGTCGAGTTATTATTGCAAATCAATATAAGATGTCTCCACTTGAAGTAACTGATATTATGAAAGTTGATAGAGAAGTTCCTAAAGCTACTTATTGTATTGCTATTCCTGATAATGTTTTACCGGATATGCTCGGACGTGAAGTTGTTCTTGATATGTCTTATGGTGGTAAAGGTGTACCTCTAAGTCATAAGATTAAAAATCTTGACAAAAAGCTTATTGATGTTCTTGGTGGTGATGATAACTTTAGAGTTGTCGAAAATCGTCCGGGTCTTAAAGATCGTAGTAAGCTTATTGTTGGTGAAGATGGTAAAGTTGAATTTTGGGAATGTAATCTTATTTCTCTTAATCAAATTGGTGGTGTGATTTATTAATCCAATTCTGTTATGGCTAAAGGTGCTAGGTTATTTCCTCTTCAAGTCACGAGACTTTATGAGAGAATGGTTGCAGTTGTAGATCGTAAAAGAAAGGAACCTACTAAGATGTATTATAAGACCAAAAAAGGTCGTCATTTTATTGAACGTTATACTCCCGAACAGATTTGGTGTAGAGACTTCCTTACGTTTATTCGTAATAAAGAAGATTTTGAACGTTTTCTAAATGATATTGCAGATAGTCAGTGGATGTCTATTCTTACTGCAATGCAACGTGTGGATAGAGAGATTGAAATACCTTCCTTTGGTAAACATTGGATTCATCCTGAAACTTACGATATTTATGCTGAATGTGGTTTTGATTTTAATAAAATGACTTCTTTACCACATGAATATATGAAAGAACGTCACAAAGCGTTCTATGAACGATTACGAAAGAAGCTATTCCTTAAACTTACTGATAAAGCCGCTTATGACGCAGATTATACCCAGAGACTTGCCGATCTTCTTCGACGAGGAAAAGCATAAATATACTGATGCTCTTGATAGAGAATATATATCTACTACTACTATTATTGGTAAGTTTGTAGAACAAAAGGATTGGAAAGCTATTGCTGAAGCTTGTGCTAATATTGGTAGTCGTCCTGTTCCTCCTACTCATAGAAATTATAGTAAATATATTCGATATAGAGGTAAGACTGTTAAACAGATTCTTGCTGAATGGAAGATTGAAACTGAAAAGGCTTGTTCTAAGGGAACTGAAAAGCATAATTTCCTAGAACAATGCGTGAAAAGATGTAACAACTACTATTTAAATGCGAATGGTTTTATTGATGGTCGTATTTATACAGTAGATGATATTATAAGAACTCATAGTTATGGCAGACTCGATCTCGATTATTTTCGAGTTGTTGGTATTGCTGATAGGTATCCTCAAATTTACGAGTTTATTAAGGATATGACTTCTATGGGATTTGAGATCTATGCTGAGATTGGTGTTTATCATCCAGAGTATTTGATTTCAGGTCTTGTTGATATTTTATTCGTTAAAGGTGATGAGTTCTTTATTCTTGATTGGAAAACTAATAAAGCACCTATTCGATTTGAAGGTGGATATTGGGCTAAGAAAGCAGATGGTACTATTGACTTAGATAAGTACATTGTTACTAATGAAACTATGTTGTTTCCTATAAATCATTTACAGGATTCTACTGGTATTCATTATTCTCTTCAATTAAGTATGTATGATTATCTGATTGAACAATGGGGGTTTAAATGTATTGGTAATATGCTTTGTCATATTAGGACTATTGAGAATCCTTTGATTCCTGATGATATGCCACATGAAGAGGTTGTTACTTTTGTTGATATTAAATACCTTAAAGCTGAGGTTAAAGCCATTTGTGATTATAGACTTGCTCAATTAAATAAAGAACGTAAAGCAAATACCAATTTGTTTAATTATAATATCAAGTAACTATGAGTGAATTAACGAATGCTTTAATTACTTATGATGATGTCATAGCTAAGACTAATATTGACGTTCTTCGTAAGATTGCTAAAGTTCATGATTTTGCTATCTTTGATAAAGGTAACTACAATCTGAACATTTGGGGTATTAGATGTAACACTGTTGATACAGGTACATTTAATGATCTTCTTCTTGTATTCTACAAAGCTAATGATGCCAATCCTAAAATGAATGGTAAATGGACTTATGATTGGTTTTCAATAACTACTGATCCTTCTGATTTAAATCTGATTAAACCTATAAATTCTAAAGGTTGCGCTATTCTAAAAGAAGGTCAATTTAGAGGAGCATTTAAAGTTGGAAAGCATAAAGGTGATTATCCTGCACTTGTTCAAGTTAAACCTCTTCCACTTTATCGTGATAATAACCGAGATAATAAACTTGATTTATCTGGTCGTATTAGTTACGAGATGGCTGGTATTAATATACATCGTGCTTCTAAGTGGAAAATTATTCGTACTATCGGTCTTTATTCTGCTGGTTGTCAAGTTTTTGAATCTGTTAGAGATTATGAAGATAAATTTATGCCATTGGTAAATAAGGCTAAAGATTTATATGGTAATTCTTTTACTTATACTCTTACTAACATTAAAGAGTTCGAGTTATGAAGATAGATTTTAAGGGAGTGTTAATATCACTCCTTTTTTTGGCTCTATGTCTTACTAATATTATTCAATGTAATGAAGAAGAACGAATACCGACAACTGATATTCCTTATCATACTTTGGATTCTCTTGGTAGGGTTATTTCTGCTTTGGAGAATTACGCTATAAAACAAGAACGTCTTATAGATAGTCTCAAAGCTAATACAAATAAAACTATAATTAAATATGAAACAGATATTAAGAACTTCTCTGATGTTTATGTTGTTTCTGATGATAGCATTGCTCGATATATACGGCAGAGAATTGAAAGTCTCTAAAGATACTGTTATTACATATACTCTTGAAGATAATCGTAAAATTGCAATTCTTCTTAAACAAGGTGAATATGATGCAGCTTTATGTAAATCTTTAAAGAGCATTATTGTTAAGCAAGATACTCTTATTGATGGTTTGAAACATACTCTTTATACTCTTACGAATCAAGCGAACGTTTATAAGCAATCTATTGTTGAACTAGAAAAGAGTAATAAAGATATGATTAAAGATCTTAAGAAGTATATGCGTCGTTCTGCTAAGTGGGCTAAGATCGGTGGTGTTTCTATTGGTCTTAACGTTGTATTTCTAACTTTATTGATTCTAATATGAAAACAGTTTTTCTTAATCCTTTTCTTCCTACTGATTTAAATGAGAAAGTAACATCTGTCAGTTTTAAGATTGGTTCTTTTGATTATATAGCTAAACACGCTAATGTCAAAACTACTGAAATTGATTTTGATAAACGTATCATACAAATCAATGATGCTTTAGATTCAACGGCATCTCTTAGAGAACTTGTTAGAGCATTCTTTATTATTGTTGCTTATGAGCTTAATTTAAATGCTGAATTTCCAAATGGCAAAAAAGCTCATCTTGATGATATTGCAATGGCTCATTTGAGTTTCTTATTTACTCATTGGTGGGATGATTCTACTTTTGATTGGGAATATAATACTGATTATCCTAAGAGTTTTAAGGTTGGTTCAGTTATCTATAGAGCTTATAATATGGCTGAGGTTTCTTATCAATCTACTCAAGGAATCCAATATGGTGTTTCTGATCATGTTCTTGGTTTAATTTATATTATTCTTAGAGATAGAAGTAAAGATATTCCTAGTTCTATAAGAACTCAAACGTTTTGGCATGAGTATGTTCACTGTTTATTCGTTCAAGCTAATGAAGATTATGCGAATGATATTGAATATGTTGTAGATGCTTATGCTACTCAAATCAATTTATTTATGAAACAATTTGAATCTTTTATTGATAAATAAGTAAAACTAAAGATATGAATAAAGATTTTGTTGAAGTTGCAAATGATTCTGGAACTAATAATGGTTCTTTTGATGTTGTTTGTGAACAAAATAGTGGAAATGAAAGATCTACTATTTTAACTGTATCTGGGGGGAGGGTTAATAAAACAATAAATATTACTCAAAAAGCCTCAAATCTTGAAAGTATAGAAATTGCAGGTTGTGTATATTATCCTAATGGAACTTTATCAACTATTATAAATTTTGGTATAATTGCAAATATTACAGCATCAATGACTAGTCCTCAAATTGGAAGATTTACATTTCCTAGACCTATTATAGAAATGGATAGAATTGGTGGAACTTATAAGAATACATTTTTACGAATTCAAGTTAGTGAAGAAATACCTTCTCATTATAAAGGTGAAAAAGTTGTTGCCTTTTTAGAAAGTGTTAATGGAAATAAAATATATACTCCTAAAAAAGACTTAACTGTTGATGTTTATAGAATGGGAAATAAAAATGTATTTGATTTGAATATTGCTGGTGGAATTAATCTCGGTAATACTGAAATTATTGATATTAATTCTGCATTAAATAATAGACCAAATATTGCTATTTTGCTTACAAATAATAAAAAAATTGAATTTTTTAATTTTATTTGGAAAGCTGTTTATCATGATAGTTAAAATATAAAATCAAATAAATATGAAAAAATCATTTGTAACTATTACTCCTAATTAAAGTTCCGGTAATAAAGCATTAAGTGTCAACTGTGATGTTTATAGTAGTGCTGATGATAAAGAGGAATATATTATTGTATCGATGGTGGGAACTGAAACTATTAATTTAGTTACTAATAATATATGGTAAAGTAATAGTTATTATAAAGATTTTATTTTATTATTATTGTATTTTGTATTTAAGAAGTAATTCTTATATTTGCCCGTATCATTAAGTTGGTACGGGCTTTTTTATTGCTCGTAATAAAACAGATAAAACTATTAGTTATGGCACTGCACGTATGGTTGGTTGAAGGCTCTAAACTTATTCTGAATGTAGAGCAAATTCTTAAAGTTCCTATTCTTGCTACTATTTATAATGATTGGCACAATGATAGAGAGCTTATGTATAAGATATTTAAGTTTATTGATTGTTATGCTGATGAAGACGGTTATATTCATCGTAATGGTTTAAAAGATCAAAAGGCTTTTGATTATGCTATTGAAGTTGCTCAACTTAATTCAGACTTTAGACCAACTAAAGATATGATTGAAGCTATTAATTGGCTTGTTGAGCATAATATCAATTATGTTGGACAGATGTTCTTTGAAACTGTTAATGCTCTTCAAGCTGGTAAAGATCTTATGGCTGTTATGAATAAGAATCTTCGTAATGATCTAAAAAAAGACTCTTTTACTAAAGAAGAGATCGGTGGTATGCTTGGTTATATGCGTGAGATTACGAAGATGGGTAAAGACTTACCTAAACTTATTGCTGAACTTAAAGAAGCAGAAGATAATTACGTTAAGTCTAAACTCAAGAAAACTATTGTTCGTGGAGGTAAAGAGCTTGCTACTTCAATGGATGTGCATAACAATATAGATAATGGTGTTGGTGGTGGAATAGATATGATTGATTAAGCTATGAATAGTAAATATGAGTTTTCACAAGATGCTATTGATAACTTTATGTTTATTCATGCTTATTGGAAAAATAGTTGCGATGGCATCAATGCTGCTCCTGAGAATAAATGGGGCTATAAACGTGGAGATATTCCTTTTATAGATTATCTCTGTGAAGATAAAAGTAAATATCCGAAAGCATCCGAGGGTATTAGCTATATTACTAATAAACCTTTATATGATCCGGATAATGATTTTCTTATTGGTAACTCTGGTGGTATTCTTATGAATATTGATTTCATTGTTATTAATATAGAAAGACTTTCTAAAGCTGCTGATACTTTTGATGAATATGGTACGTATTGTGATTATGACCCTAGTACTCCGGCTTATGAATCATTTTGGCAAAGAGAAACATCTCGTCGTAAGAAAGGTGTTTTTGTTAAAGCTAAACTTTATTATAAAGATATTCCTAAGTTCTTTGATACTAATACTACTGATGAGGAACGTGAAAGTTTACTTCAACCTTTACGTATAACCGGTGCGCATTATACTTATCTTAATTATGGTCGTATTGAACGTACACCTAATGATAAAGAACGTGCAAGACTTAAACGTGAAGGTGCTGAACACGTTGAGACTGTTATGGGTTTTCCTCGTTATTGGGATGGTGACTATTGGAACTTCAAAATAGACGAGTTTATTGCTAATAATAAGTTTCATCTTACTAAGGCTAAAGCTCGTCGTAAAGGTTTCTCTTATAAACGTGGTAGTCAAGCTGCAAATACAATTAATCTATTTCCGAATGTTACGGTAACTCTTGCTGCTGACCAATTAGCTTATCTTACAGATAAAGGTGCTACTACGTTTATGGCTAAGAAATGTCTTGACCATTTTGAGGAACATACGTTTTGGAAAAGAGGTTACATTTCAGAAGCTATTGATGATATACTGATGGGTTATCGTGTATCAACTAAAGGTCTTAAAAACTTTGGTTGGCTTTCTAATCTTTATAGTGTTGCTATTGGTAAGAATGAATCTGCTGCTGTAGGTAAGAAAGCTATTGAGATTGACTTCGAGGAAGCGGGTAAGTGCGTGGCTAAAGGTACTCGTTTTATTATGTTTGATGGCTCAATTAAAAATGTTGAAGATATTGTTGCTGGAGATGTTCTTATGGGACCTGATAGTAAACCTAGAACTGTCTTAGCTACAACACATGGTATTGATAATATGTATAAAGTTATTCCTGAAAATGGTATTGAACATATTGTTAATAGCAAACATCCGATTCGTACTATATATCGCAAAGCTTATGGTAATATAGTTAGAGAAGAGTTAATTACAGCTCCAAATCATATTAAAACTTTATCTTTACATCCTAGATGGCGTGAATGCTATGCTCTTGAAAAAGTAAATGGTATCGAATTTGAACATAAAGATGTCCTTATTGACCCTTATATATTTGGATTATGGATAGGAGATGGCGACAAAGATTCTGCTAGATTTACAAATCCTGATATTGAGGTTATAGATGCTTTGAAAGAATTTGCAAACGCTAATAATTTAGTTTGTAATATTTATAATCATAGTACAAGTAAACTTGCTAAACGAATTTCATTTACTAAAAAAGATTGTTCTTTAAATTGGTTTAGACAAGCTCTTGATGCTATGGGTGTAAAAGATAATAAATTTATACCTAAAAATTATATTTGTACAGATAGAGAATCTCGTTTGCAATTTCTAGCTGGTATTATTGATACTGATGGTAATTATGATGCTAGAAAGCATAATTTTGAAATTATTCAAAAACTTGAATCTGTTACAGCAGGTATTGTTTATATAGCTAGAAGTTTAGGTATTAAAACTACTGTTAAAACAAAAGTTGTTAATGGTTGTACTTATTATCGTATATTTCTTCTTAGTAAAGGTTGGATTATTCCAACTAAAGTTAAACGTAAACAATGTCCTGAATATACAGCTTTACAAAAAAATCCTCTTGAATGTAGATTTGATATTGAATCTATTGGTAAAGATGAATATTATGGTTTTGAAGTTGATGGTGATAGTCTATGTCTTTTAGAAGATTTTACTATTTTTCACAATTGCCCTAACCTCCAAAAAGCTCTTGACGTTACTTTATCTAATACAGAGTCTGGTGCTATATCTGTTGGTACTATTCGTATTTATGGTACGGGTGGTACTAAAGGTGCTAACTGGGCTGCATTTAGTAAAGCCTTTTATAATCCCAAAATGAATAAGATGCTTTGCATGGAAAACGTTTGGGATATTAATAAACGTCATGAAGTATGTGGTTTCTTCTTTCCACAAGTATGGGATTGTGAACCTTATGTTGAACGTGGTAATTCAATTATATTCACGGCTTATGCTTGGGATAAACAAGATAAAGAGAATCATTTTCATAATAATGATAGTGAAACTCATATAATCTATAAAGCCCAACGTGCTAATACTCCTGCCGAAGCGTTCATTAATACAACAGAGAATATGTTCGCTTCTCCTGAACTTAATCTACACGTTTCAGATTTAATTAATGATAATGCTACTAGATTCTTTCAAGACGGTTGGATTGTTGTTAATGATTTAGGTAATTCTAATAAAGCTGAATTTATACCAAAAGCTGAATGTATTAAACGTGATATATTTGGTAAAGGTAGATTCCATGAGTTTGTTAATCAAGTTCCGCATGGTTCTCGTGATGATACTCACGGTTGTGTTAGAATGTACTATCGTCCGTTCTTAGTAAATGGTGAAGTGCCTAAAGATTTATATTTTGTTAGTGTGGATGCGTATAAGGTAGATAAGGCTCAAAAAGACGTAACAGATAAACATTCTCTTTATTCTGCACAAGTATGGATGCGTAGTAATACTATTACCCCATATCCAAATCAAAAACTGCTTGTATGTGAATATATAGGACGTTTGGACACAATGGAGCAAAATGATATAGTCACTATGGGTATGTGTCTTATGTATAATGCTGAATGTTGTCCGGAAGCTGGTACTGGTGAGACTGTTTCTAACTTCATTAAATATAAACTTAGACGTTACTTAATGCTTGACCCAACCAATGCCAATACTCGTAAATTGACTAATCCTAACAATAATGATTATGGCATTGTAATTGGTGATGGCGATAAGAAATATAATGGTCTTCGTATGCTAAAGGAGTTTATTTATGAACCTCTTTCATATACTGCTGATGGTAAACCTATTCGTAGACTTAAGTCTATTAGTAGTGTTCGATTGCTTCTAGAGTGTCAGAGATTTACTGCTGAGGGTAACTTCGACCATATTAGTGCTGCTATTGTTGCTATGTATGTCTTTCTTGCAGACTCTTTAAATACTAAGCGTCTTGTTGAAGGTAATACAGAGAATAATGACAGACGTATTGCAAATCGTTTAAATCGTCGTTAAATGGATGCTTCTAAGATTCCTAATTCTTTAGAAAAGCCTGATGTTTTTGCTTCGGAAGCTACTAAGCGTGGAGCTGTTTGGACTAAGGCTATGTGTGATTGGGTTATTGCTACTGCTCATTCTAATAATGATAAAGCAGATATTAAAGCCTTTCTTGACGCTGCGAATGGGATTGTAGATGAATCTACTTACAAGTATGTAATGGCGACCTACAACTCCGTTAATGGTAGAAAAGAAGATTTGCCTGGTAAGATTAGAGATGTTGATTTTATTACTCCTATTAAAGAGAAATATATAGGAGAGTTCATTAACACCTATAATAACTACCAAGTTTATAATGCTGATATTGATGTTGTCACTAGACGTAACGCTGATCTTCGTGTTGCTCTTGATGGTCTTCTTCGTCAGCAATTTATAAACATCATGAATGCTAACGGTGTTCAAACCGGTGAGCCTTCTAAAGATCTTCCATCTGCTGAAGACTTTATGAAACAAGCTGCTAAGGATTGGATTGATGAAGAAGCTGATCGTGGTCAGAAAACTCTTAATCTTCTTAATTCCCTTATTAAAGCTAATGAGAAATATATTCAAGCTTTCTATTATTGGTTCTGTACTGAAAGCGTTTATTCTTATCGTGATGTAAGATACAATGATGTTATCTTTGAAATTATTTCTCCTCTTGAGTATTATCGAATTGATAGTGGTAATCTTTTTGTTGAAGATGATGATTATGGGATGCGAGAATTTGATATTAACATCAATGATATAATTGGTGAATATCAAGAAGTTCTTTCTAAAAGAGATATTGCTTACATTAAAGATATAATTCATAATCATGAAAGTACGGGTGAATATACAGTTACTCCTGTTATGCTTCGTTCTCGTGAGATTGTTTTTAATCCTACGATTGATGCGCAGAATGCTGCTCCGTACCACTCCTTACCCTCTACCGGGGTCCTCAAAGCTCGTCATTGTGTTTTTAAAGTTCCTATGAAGCGTGGTGTTCTTACTTATACCAATGCTTATGGTGAGATTGAGCAAAAGATTGTTGATGAAGATTATGTCTTAGATACTACTCTTGGTGATATTGATATTGAATATACTTGGGTTCTTCAATGTTGGGAAGCGTATCGTTTTGGTGATAAAGATTGGGGTGTATATACTAAATCTCAACCTATTATTGTTCAACGTGAGGAAGTGAATAATCTTAATCATTGTAAGTTACCTTATAATGGTTTAAGTCGTTTGATGCTTCTTAATAATCCTAAACCTATTCCTTATCGCTTATTACCTTATCTTGCTCTTTATCGTCTTTATACTTTAGTTGAGGAACGTACTATTAGTAAATTCCGGTCATGGCTATTGATACCTGAAAGTTTCTTAGCTGATACTAAAGATATGACTATGGAAGAGCGTCTTGATGCAGCTAATCGAGATGGTACTCTTGTATTTGATGATAGTGAAATAGCTAAACAGCAAGCATCACTTCAAGCTATTAAAGAGATTGCTAATACTACAATGATTAATTATCTTAATACTATTAATCAAATTAAGCAATCTATTAAGCAAGAAGCATATGAACTTGCTAATATGAACGATCAACGCGCAGGAGATATTCAAGCTCGTGCCGGTAAAGCTGTCACTGAAATGGGACTTAATCAGGCTCTAATGGGGTCTGTGTGGTCACTTAAAATCTTTGATTGCTTTCGCTCTCGTGATATGATGGCTAATCTTGATGCTGCTAAGATTGCTTGGATTGATGGCTATGAAGGCTCTTATGTAGATCCTAATACCAATGAGATTGTTCAAGTTCGTGTAAATGGTACTGACTTTGTTAATTCTAATTTAGGTATCTTTGTTGGTAACTCTGCTGAACTCAATGAACAAGTACGTAAGCTTGAGGAAATTGCTTTTGGTGCTGCTCAAAACGGAAATTACGATGTAGCTGCTGAGGCTGTTTGTAATCATAACGTTGCTTCTTTACGCAAATATATTAAAGAAGCTGCCGAAGCTCAACGTCAATTTGAACTTCAAAAAGAAGAGATTCAAAAGAAGTGGGATGCTGAGATTGAACAAACTCGTGCTGCTAATGCGGAAGCTCAACGTAAATTTGAAGCTGAACAAGCTCAACTTGATCGCGATTCTAAGGAAGCTATTGCTGCTGATACTAATCTTACTAATATTATTATTACTGATGCTAAGCTTCAAGTAGATAAGAATGGTAATGATTATATTAGTGAAGATGAATCTAATAGTGGTACTCTTGATGATTATCTTAAAATGACTAAGTTAAACTTAGATATTGATAGAGCTAATCTGGAACGTGCCAAGTTTGAAGAACAAAAGCGCATGAATCGTATTAACGCCAATAAGCCACGAAAGTCTTAATGTAGGCTCTTATTTTTGTCGAATTGAACAACTATATCGACTGAAATTTGAGTTCATCAGAGGTCTTCATTTGAGCCTTAAAATGGCATAAATTAATTGGAATTTCAGAGAGTCGTGTGATAGGCGGTACTAATGCTGTTTCTAATAATATTTCTAATGCCATTTTTAATACATATATTATTATTACATTTGTCACTGTTATAACTTAATTTATAAAAGATAAAACATTATGCCAAATCCTATTGTTCCCGGTGGTGTTACTGATAGTAATACTACTAAAACTGCGGAAGAGATAGCTGCTGAACAAGCTGCTAAAGCTGCTAAAGAAACAGAAGAAGCTGCTAAAGCAGAAGAAGAACGTAAGAAAGCAGAAGAGGAAGAAGCTAAACGTAAAGCTGAAGAAGAAGCTGCTAAAACTGCTACTCAAAAAACTGAAACTAAAACTGAAACTCCTACTAAGATTGTTCTTACTACCGATGACGGTGATGTTGAGTATGATCTTGATGCTGACGGTAATGCCGTTAAAGACGGAGAGATTGTTTACACTAAAGCTCAGTTAGATGAGTTTGCTGCTGCTGAAACTCAAGATGAAACTATAGATGTTTCTGCTATTTCTGCTATTTCTGGTTTAACTCCGGTAAATGCTGATGGTACGCCTAAGCAATATGAAATGACTGTTGAAGGTCTTGCTCAACGTGATGCTGATATTGCAGAGCTTGCTAAACGTCAAGCTGAAAGTGAAGCTATCAACAATTTCTTCCGTACTAATCCGGATATTTATCAAGCTGCTCTTTACAAACAAACGTATGGTTCTCTTGAGGGTTTTGCTAATCATGTTGATTGGACTACAATGACTCTTGAAGATAAATCAGATGATCAGTTAGAAGCTGTTATTCGTTCTGCTGAAAAACGCAAAGGTACTTCTGATGCTCAAATCGAACGTATTATTCGTTTTTCTAAAGCTGATAAAGTATTAGCTGAAACTGCTAAAGAAAGTCTTGATTATCTTGCTAATGCTCAGAGACGTGAGATTGAAGCCGCAAATGCTAGGCAAGAAGCCGAATATCAAGCTGCTCAAGAGGCTCTTGATAAAGCCTACGGTATTACCTATGATGAGAATGGTAAAGCTAAAGTGCTTAACATTCCTGATTCTTTATACGATAAGATCGTTAATAAAGGTACTATCGGAGGTCTTGCAATTCCAACAGCAGGCGTTAAAAGAACTGTTAATGGTAAAGAGCAAATTCTTTCTCGTAAAGATATTGTCAAGTATTTAACAGCTCCTGTTGTTGAAGTTAATGGTGATTTCTATACGCAAGCTCAGAAAGATGTTTTTGATATGCTTGCTGATAATGAAACGTTCGCTATGGTAGCACTTCGTAACTTATTAGGTGCTGATATTAGTCAGTTAGCTGCTGCATCTATACGACAAGAAGCTGTTCGTCGTTTGAACATTACTTCTAGTGGTAAACCTAAAATTAAGGTATCCACTCAAGGTGGCGGTACTAAAGTTAATCCTAATAGACGTCCTATTGTTCCGGGTGGTATTATTGATTCAAATAAATAATTATCGTAACTATGCTTAGAGAAATTGGAAAAAAACAGTATTCCAAAGAGGTTTACTCTGATGCCGATATGCTATTGAACTTTAATGTTCTTGGTGCTGTCGATTTGAATAAGTCTCTTACTTATCTTTGGGGTAGGAACAGTAATCAATTCCCTCTTCTTTCTCTTACGGAAGGTCAAGGGAATATCTCTCGTAAGAAACCTATTAATGCTGGTGATACTCAGTATAAATGGAAGATTATGGGGAAACCTACTGTCACTTCCCCGATTGTGCGTTTGATTACGCCTACTCAAACCCCCGGTAAAGGGTTTATGTCTTTCAAAGCGGAGTTCCAAGATAACTGGATTCCTTATCAGTATTCTGCTATTACTCCTGACGGAAAGCACATGGTTCGTATGCAGACCGATGGTGAGCAGACTGCTTCTGGTGGATATATCTATGAAATGATTATCCTTGGTGGTAATCCTGATGAGTTTATTGATCTCAGCAATTTTGAGAGAGGTAAATATTGGGGTATGGGTGCTCCTACGATTGCCGGTGAATTATCTACTGGTTCTCGTTCTACTGCTGAATCTTGGAGTGAAATGACTAACCAATTTGGTTTCCATAGATTCTCCAAAATTATTACCGGTAACATTGCTAATATTGTAACCGAGTTTGAACTTGATTATGATGATGGTTCTAAAGGTACTCTTTGGATGCCTTATGAAATGCGTCAGTTCGAGTTCATGCGTAGACGTTTGTTAGAAGAGGATTTGTGGTTCTCTGCTTACAACCGTGATATTAACGGTGTTATTCACAATCAAGAAAAACATTCAAATAAACCTATTCCTCGTGGTGCTGGTGTTCGTGATATTCTTATCGCATTCGGTAACTACTTCGAATACTCATTCATGACTATCGAGCTTATTGATATGATTCTTTCTCGTATCTTTGAAGTTCGTAACGATATTGATTTGAGTAACAAAAATATCGTTCTTTATACCGGTAAAGGTGGTTCTAAAATGTTCCAACAGTGTATTAAGAATGAAGCTATCGGAAATGGTTACTTTGATAAGTTAGGTTCTGAGGAGATTCAAAGCCGTGGTGGTATCCTTTCTTATGGTGCATACTTCAATCAGTATAAGCACTATTCCGGAGCTACCGTTTCTGTTAAGGTTGTAGATTTGTTTGATACCGGTTCTCGTGCCGAAATGGATCGTAAGAATGGTCGTATGTATGGTGGCTTCCCTGTTACCTCTTATACGATGGTGTTCTTGGATCACTCTATTGATAACACGAGTGGTGAAGCAAATATTCAGTTGGTTTGTGAAGAGGGTCGTGAATATTTGTACGGTGTTTATCAAGGTATTACTCCGCTACCTAAAGAGTGGGGTGCTTATAGTAAGATGTTATCTACTAGAGAGGATATTGCTACTTATGAGGTTATGTCTTCACAAGGTATCAATATGCTTAATGGTACTACTTCTTTCTGGGCTGAAATGATTTTTGAATAAGCGTACATTACGATTATTGTAAAGTATAAACTTACTAAAGTATAAACTATATGATATACTCACGCAAAATAACCTTAGCGTTAAAGCTGAATCCGACTATGTTTCAAGTCGTGAATCAGAAAAGTATTGGTGCTTTCAATACTATTTTCGGTCCGAGCATTAAAGCGGTTCTTACTCTATCTAGTAAAACTGCTGAAATGGCTTCTATACTTCCTACGATCATTGGAGCTTCTGCTGATAGCCGTAACGTAAACTTTCAAGACCTCGTTTTGAAGCATCTTAAAAACTCAACTGTTGAAGTTCCCGCTCAAGGTTATGAACTTGAAACTGGTTGGGAGTTTTCTCTTAACGATCCTGTTAAACGTGATGCTATTCTTGATTGGGCTAAAAAGAACAGTATTAATACTGAGGTTGCTCCGAATAAATTAGAGAAAGCTATCTTTGATGCTATGCTCTTTGGTGAAGGTACTGCGGTTCATGAAGAGAATCTGTATATGTACATGACTCCTATTAAGCCGCAAGATTATATTCTTTGGCGTCTTGCTCTGCTTACTTCTACTGTTGCTAATAAACCGGAAGATGTTGAGAAATCTACTAACATTCGGTTTTACTTACATAGCATCGAAGATGTTAAGCGTATGAAAGATGCTAAGACTAAAGCTGTTGTTAATACTGCTACTAAGTTGGCTCAGTTGTTCACAGGTGATGAGTCTTCTTATAAACGTATTAGAAATATGCTTATCTGTAATGCTCCTGCTGATACTCTACAGATTATTAAAATGGAACATGGAGATTTGCAGACGGCTGTAGCTGAACTTTCTCAAACGAATGCAGATGCGTTTATTTCTCTGTTTGATAACAAGAATGTAGAAGCAATGGCGCAAGTCTATAAGTTACTCGCCGCTCAAGTCATTACGAAAGACGGTGATAATTACTTTGACACTGTGCGTCCGGAAGTAGTTCTTGGTTCTTCCATTGAGGGTGTTATGGCTTTCTTAGCTGCTCCCGAAAATGTTGAATATAAAGCACAACTTTTTACTGCTTATAAAGCTTCGGTTATAAACTAATAAAATAGTGTCAGTATGTATAGTAGTTGTAAAGAAGCACATATTGCTGTAAACGATAAGATTCAGCAGATTAATGCTAATAGGCAAGAATCTATTCGTCCGCAGTATATTGATATTGCTCTTAATGAAGCTATTGACGTACTGCTTACGCAAAAGATTAAAGCCTTTGAAGAGACTGGTCGTTATTACGATGATTTGCAGGTGCTAAAGACTACATATAGAAGTCCTCTTTACCTTCTCGCAAATGAGGGTAATAGAGGCTTCACTTTTTTACCTGCGAATTACCTACATGGTGTCTCTTATGATGCAAGTGTTATATATGATAAGTTTAAACGTTATCGAGCAACTGAATCTGTTACTACTAGGATTTACGTTGTTAATATCAGTGAGCTATTTAAAACTATTCCCGATTATATAGAAGATTTCGTTATTCAAATCGGTAATGATACCGTTACGTTTCATTATCCTGCTAAGATCTATCGTAAAGAGGGTCTATTTGAATATATCAACTATATGCTCTCCATATTGCTGCGAAAAGGTTACAATGTGACTTATGAACGTTACAATAACGAGTATTACCCCGAATCACTAGTGTTTTACTTCGATACGCCACAGCTAATTGTAGTTGGAGATAAATATACTATTAAGTTAGTACAATTTGACTACAAGCGTTATTCGGGCTTATACGAGGTTATCACTTCTGACGGAGTGGTTACAAAGGTGCGAGAGAGCAAATCTGCCGGTATGGATTTAGTTTCTGATGTTCAGCGTAGGGATATGCTTCAAACGTATCACAATCGTCTTAATAGACACATTCATCCTATATGTACGATAGAAAGTAATAGGGTTTTAGTAGATATGGATGATACATTCGTGATTACTGATGTTGCTATTACATATCTTAGACAACCTACTAGGTTTGATATTGTAACTGATACTGCTACTGAACTTCCGTTTAAAACCGAAATTATTAACCTTGCTACACAGAAGCTTCTTGGTAAACTTAAAGATGAAGGTTATCAAATTGCTATAAATGAAAGTAATTCTTTAAAATAAAACGTTACTATGAGAATTGTAAGTTACGGAAAAACATTTGTCGATAATGTTACTGTTGATACTAAGTTATCTAACGGTCAACTCGGCATTTGTACTGCTTATGGTACTGCTTTGCCTACTACTGGTAGACCTGAGCCGTTTGTAATTATGTCTGCAATTCCTACTAAGGACGGTGGATTTATGAATCAACGTGGAGTGGATATTAATCCTTTTAACTTCACTTATAACGTTCGTAAATATACGGAAACAGATCAGAAAGAAACTATTATTCTTAAAGGTCTTACGAATCCGGCACTTAAGCCTGCTGAAGGTATTGTATATAATGCAGATGCTGAGTTCTGTGGTGCTATTGAAATTTGTTCTTCTGAGGAGTATCGCCATGGTCTGACGGTTAATCCTAATCCTCAGATTGTTCAAATACCTGTTCGGATTCATGCTACTGATACCGTTGATCGGTTGGTAGAGAAGATTAAGAAGAACCTTAGTCTTACTGCTTATAACAAAGAGTTATTTGATATTACTATCGAGAAAGCTGATAGTGCTGTTCAGATAACCGTTGTTGCTAAAAAGCCTACTAAATTGACGATGAACGTATTCGGTATTCTTGCCGATCAAAAAGCCAATGGTACTATTACCGTTAAACATACGAAGTTATCCGGTTTCTTAGCTGATGTTGCTCTTAGTGATGAAGACCTTCGTTATTCTTTGATTAACATGGGTTGGAATCCTCATGATGAGTGGCAGAAAGCTTGGGGTATTGGTGACCCAAAAGTTGGCTTTGATAAAGTTGCTTATCTTGTTATTTCTACAGCTGAGTTTAATCAATTCCCTGAGATTGCTGCTGATAACAATAGTCCTCGCAAATTCCAAATTATTGTTGGTACGGAAGCTGTGATCAATGCTGTTGTAAATAAACTTGAAGCTATTAAGACTTTAGCTAAAGGTTCCGGCGATAATGCCATTTCTCTGAATACTGCAACTGACTAAAGTTGCTCGGAAAACTACGCAGTGCTTAACGGTTCTGCGTAGTTATATTTGTTTAAACTTAATGCTATGGAATGTAATATTAAAATTGTCAAGTTAAAACAAGTTCTTCCTCTTGGTACATTTCCTAAGCGTGAGCATAACGTTCGATTCTTCTATCATCGTACTGATGGTTGTTACTATATGTATGATGAAAAAGGCTGCGAAATTAATCTAACTACTGATGGTAATATTATTGCTATTGATAGAGAGTTGATTGTTGGCAGTGAGTCTTTGACTGATGACACTCTTGTTTGCATTGGTCTTAAAGCTAATTATGTGCATCCTAGTCGTGGTATTAGAAATAATACTTGTGGTTGTCAAGATACATATATTCGTGCTTGGACTTACATCAAAGATCTTCAAGATTTTATGCAGTCTGGTCATATCGAACGTGATTACTATAGAGTTACTTTAGTTCCTTCTCCTGAAGAAGGTGGTATTGTTGGATGTAGTGGTTCTGCTATTGTTCCTGATGAAAACTCAGATGGCTTCCGTTTCCAATTTGAAGCTGGTAGTCGTGTTGAACTTTATGCTAAACCTGTTCAAGGTTATCACTTTAAAGGTTGGAAAGAGTTCCATACTAATGAGATTATGTCTATTAGTCCTAATTGGTCTTTTACTATTAAGAAAGATATGGATTTAATAGGTGTATTTGAAAAGGATGAAGCTCCTATTGAACAATTCTATATTAATGTCAATGCTGATCCGGCTAATGCAGGATATGTAGTTGGTGCCGGAACATTCCCAAAAGGTACAAGGCATTCTATAACAGCTGCGGCAATTCAAGGGTATCATTTTACTCATTGGACTGATAGTTTAAATCGTATTGTTTCTACTAATCTTCAATATGATCTTGTTGTTGAGAAAGATGAAACTTATACTGCACACTTCGAGCTTGATACTCCTGTTATTAAGGAGTATAATGTAACTATTATAACTAATCCTGCTGACAAAGGTTCAGTTAGCGGTGGCGGTACTTATAAATCCGGTCAAACTGCAATAATTGTTCCGAGTCCTGTTGAGGGTTGGGCCGTTGATACAATTACTACTTCTGGCGGTAATCTTGTAGATAATGGTAATGGTACATATAGCATCGTTGTTACGCGAGATCTTACGATTACGGTAAACTTTAAAGAAGCTATTCGTTATTTCACGTTTAGTATCGTGGCAGATGCGAATGGTTTAGTTCGATATAAAGATATTAATGATGCTTGGTCTCAATGGGCAGAAAGACACGAAGTAACTGCTCCGGAAAAGACTATTGTCACTATCGCTGGTAAAGCTAACGGCGGTTATGAATTTGAAAAGTGGGTAACTCCTACTGGTGCTAATCTTCCTAATAATGAAAACAATATCATTGTTGAAGAAGGTCTGCATCGCAAAGTTTATACTGCTTATTTCAAGGAAACTTACATTCCACCTGAAACTCATATTGTTAATATCACTGCGGGTTCTAATGGTAAATGTAAATATAAGATTGGCTCTGGTGAATATTCAGAAGCTGCATCTTTGCATTCTAACATTAGTGTTACTGACGGTGAGACAATTGAAGTATTAGGTGTTCCTGATAGTGGTTATTCTTTTGAACAATGGAATATTGGTGGAACTATTTCTAACTCTAATCCTTATTCAAAAGTTATTACTGAGAATGTAGATTTCTCTTGTACGTTCGTAGAGATTCCACCGGAAGAAGTTACTATTACGGTAGGTTCTGATGGAACTAATGAAACTCGTTATCGTATAGGTGATGGTTCTTGGTCTAATTGGTCTACTTCTGAACATACGTTTAAAACTAATGTAGGTTCAATTTATTCAATTGAAGCTCGTGCGGTTGGTAACTACAAGTTTAGAGAGTGGAATACAAACGGTGCAAAGGTTTCAGATAATCCTGCAACATTCACTGCTAAAACCGGAACAAATGCAACACATATTGCTACATTCGACCAAGTAATCATGCGAACGCTAACTCTTATTGCTGGAATGGGTGGTAAATGTCGTGCAAAGATCAATGGACGTTGGAGCGACTATTATAGTGGCACAAAGACTTACTCTAATATTGTGGACGGAACTACTGTTTCTGTAGAAGCATTAGCAGATAGCGGCTATCATTTTAAGGAATGGACTGATTCGGGTGCGCCCTCAACTACTTCACGTGATATTGTCATGAATGACTCTAAATCTATTGAAGCTCGTTTTGAGGTTGATGCTCCTGATAAATTCCAAGTTACCTATGAAGCTATTCCTAACGGAAGTGCTACAATGGAAGGTGCTGGTACTTATAATGATGGTGATACTTGTACGATTAAAGTTAATGTAAGTCCGGGTTATACTTTGAATAAAGTGCTTGTTGATGGTGTTAAAATCACTCTTAACAGTAACAATCAGTATAGCTTTGTGGTTGAGAAAAACATTAAAGTTACTATTGAATGTGATCTTATTCCTGAACCCACACATTATACACTTACAGTTAAAACCGAAGATGAAGGTGTAGCTCAAGGTGGTGTTGGTATTAATAAAGAATCTAATTTAGGAGTTGAAACTGCTGAATTTGAGGATGGTACTGTTGCTACTATTCATGCTACAGCTGCTGAAGGTTATAGCTTTGGTGGTTGGTGGAAAGATGGAGTTAAGGTTTCTGACGATGTAACTCTAAGTGTTACTATTGACGCGGATAAGACTTACATTGCTAAGTTTACTCAAGATCCATATCTCGAATTAGATAAGACTTCTCTTACTTTCGAGGCTGCTGGTGGAACTCAAACTGTTAATGTTACTTCTAACGTCGAATGGACGGTTTCATAATTAGGGGGGGGGTACTAAGATGGCTATTGCTTCTTGGCTTACCCCTGCCGCTAAGAGTGGTACGGGTAATAAAACGGTTGGTTTAACTGCGAGTAAGAATACTGCCGAGAGTAGAACTACGGTTATTACCGTTACTGCCGGTGGTATTACGAAAACTATTAATTGTACTCAGACGGAAGCTGATAAGTTTACCATTAAGATTTCAGCTTTAACTACTAATAGTTCAGGAACTACTATTACAAATGTTGGTGATTGTTCTATTGGTGCATCTGCTACAGGTGGAGTTAAAGAAGGAACTTATTATCGTGATACACAAGTCACACTAACTGCTAAAGCTGCTCCTACTGGGTATGATTTTGTTGGTTGGTATGAAGGTTCTAATCTTGTTTCTACAAGTCTTTCTTTTGCTGTTACTTTAACTGCTAATAGAACTCTTGTTGCTAAATATAAGATTAAGAGTTACACTGTTAATGCAACTTCTGAGGATACAAACAAAGGTACTGTAAGTCTTGCTGGTCAAACTGTAGAACACGGTGCTAATGCTACTGTAGTTGCAACTCCTAAGCCTGCTTATAATTTTGCTGGTTGGTACAATGGAACAACTAAAGTATCTAGCAATGCTTCATATACATTTGCTGTTACTGCCAATATCAGCTTAACTGCTAAGTTTACAATTAAGACTTTCACAACTACTACTGCTAATTCAACTGGTGGTACAGCAAGCGTTAATAAGTCTAGTGTAGAATACGGTGGTTCTGCTATTTGGACAGCTACTCCAAGTACTGGCTATAATTTTAGTAAGTGGTCTAATGGTTCTACTATTAATCCTATGATAGTTTCTAGGATTACTGCCAATACTCATATTACTCCGGTATTTGTTCTTAAGTCATATACTGTAACTTGGAATCCTAATGGTGGAACTGTAGATCCTACGTCAACTACTAAGACTCATGGTTCTACTTTAGGCACATTACCTACTCCGACAAGAGCTGCTGATGCTCAATACACTTATACATTTAAGGGTTGGTTTACAGCTGCAACGGGTGGTACTCAAATATCTGCATCTACTACTGTAACAGGAAACGTTACTTATTATGCTCAGTGGACTGCTACTCTTAGAAGTTACACTGCAACATTCAATGGTAACGGTGGTGGTACTCCTAGTCCATCAACTATTACTAAAACGTATGGTTCAGAATTAGGTACTCTTCCGACTTGTTCTAGAACAGGTTATACATTCCTTGGTTGGTACACAGCATCTAGTGGTGGTACGAAGATTTCATCTACTACTAAGATAACTGGTACTGTTACCTATTATGCTCAATGGTCTATTAATAGTTATACTTTAACTTACAATGTTAATGGTGGTAATGCAGTAAGTCCTGCTTCTAAGAGCGTTCAATATGGAAGTGCTTATGGCACTTTGCCGACGCCTACGAAGTCTTCTGATGCTGAATACACTTACGCATTTGCTGGTTGGTACACTTCTGCAAGTGGTGGAACGCAAGTTACTGCTAATACGACAATGGGTGCAGGTAATACTACGATATATGCACATTGGACTGCGACTAGACGGAGTTATACGATAAATTATCAAACAACATACGGATCTTTGAATAGGACTAGTCAATCTGTTGCTTATGGGTCGAAAGGCTCTTGTACTTTGACTATGCCTGCAAATGATGCTCAGTACACTTATACTTTCCAAGGCTGGTATACTGCTGCTAACGGTGGTGGAACTAAAGTTGGTTCTTCATTAACTTTAGAAACACCAAGTGTAACAGGTGCTGCTACTTATTATGCTTATGTGACCAGAGCTGTTAATAGGTACACCTTTACATTTAACGCTAATGGTGGTAGTACTCCTTCTTCTTCATCTATAAGTAAAAATTATGGTGAAGCTATTGGAACGTTACCTACTTGTTCAAGAGCTGCGGATAATACTTATACGTATGCATTCGCAGGTTGGTTCGATACTTCTGCTACTAGCGGTGGTACTCAATTAACTACGACAACTAAGGTTACTTCTAATAAGACTTGGTACGCTAGATGGACTGCAACTTATAAGAATTATACGGTTACTTGGAATGGTAATGGTGGTACTCCTAGCAAGTCTAGTAGTTCATTCCATTACAATGACGCTTTAGGAACTCTTCCTACTGCTACAAGAACTGGATATACTTTTAAGGGATGGTCTACGTCAGCTAGTGGTCCTGTTAATGTAAGTACATCTACTAAAGTTACTGGTAATGTTACTTACTATGCTGTATGGCAAATTAACAGTTATACACTGACTGTAACTGCGGGTACAGGTGGTACTGTTAGTGGAAGTGGTACTTACAATTATGGTGAAACTGCTACATTAAAGGCTACACCGTCTGCCGGTTATCACTTTGTTAAATGGAGTGATGGTAATACGAATGCTAGCAGAACTGTTACTGTTATTGGAAATGCTACTTACACTGCAACGTTTGAACAAGATCCTTATTTGAATCTTGATAAAACTAGTCTAACGTTTGAAGCTGCTGGTGGTACACAAACTGTCAAAGTAACTTCTAATGTTAATTGGACTGTTTCTTAAACTTTTAAATGTTCCGCTACGCTTTGCAGACCCCAGTAGGGGAATAGCTTGTGGGGCGTGCGGAACTTCAAACTTTTTTACGAATAATTAAATTTTTATCATTATGATTGGAGATTCTGCTTTGAATGAAAGAGCAACTGCTGTTGAAATTGGTGGTTTAGTTGATGGAGTTGGTGCACCTGTTATGCGTGCCGGATATGCTTTGAAAGCTAAACCGAGTTGGATCACTTTGAGTGCTGTTGAGGGAACTGGTAATTCTCAAGTAGATGTTACTGCTCCGGTTTATAAAGGTCGTAACGGACGTTCCGGTTTGATTACCGTTGCTGTTGAAGACTTGACTGAAGACGTTACGTTGCAGCAGGAAGGTTCTACGATTTGGGACGTTACTACTCAATCATTAGCTTTTGTTAAAGGTGGTGAAGCTAAGAAGTTCATTGGTAACTCCAACTTAGCTGCTATTACGTTTGCTGTTGATTCTGACGCTTCTGAATGGTTGACTGCCGGTAAATTGATCGTAAATGAAAAACAATATAACTCTGGTGCTGAGATTGAAGGTGATCCGGGAGCAGATGATGTTTACGCTTTCGAAATTACGTTTACTGCTGCTGCTAACCCGACGGTTAACACTCGTACCGGTAATATTACCGTAAATGGTCAGAAATACACTGTAACTCAATCCGCCGGTGATGCTACTCTATCTGTATCTCCGACTTCATTGACTTTCGCTGCTGCGGGAGAAACTAAACAAATTACGATTACTACGAATACCGCTTGGACTATTTCGTAAGTCGTCTGTTGATTTGATTATGGGTCTGATAGGTGCTAAGGTACCTATTAGACCTTTTGTCGTATAAACAAATATTTAAGATATGTCAAAACCTAATTGGGTAAATACCTCACCTAATTCGGGTAATGGTAACGGGTCTATTCAAGTCACTGCTCAAGCTAATGAGGGTGATGCTAGACAAGGTTCTGTTGCTGTTGCAGGTGGAGGATTATCTAAAACTATTGCGGTTAATCAAGACGCAAAATTACTTGTTATAGGTGACTTTGGTCGAAATAGTACTGAATATGGTCTATGGACTACTATACAAGTTAATGCTATAGGAATTAAAGGTATCGCATATTGTACAATGTCTGATTCGTCTGTTATTGAAAAAGAACTTAATAATACAGTCAATGTTGCTGAATCTGAATATTGTAGGTTTGTATCGCTTGAAGGTAGACGTGTTAATGATGCTAGTAAAGTAGTTACATTTAATATGCAAACTACCTTAGATTTTATCGGTCATGCTGACACTTTATGCGAATTGTTTACTGATATTGATTTTAATTCTTCTAAAAAGAATACTCAACTAGATGTTACTCCGTATTATGAGCAATTAGTTTATGAGATTAATGATTGTCTTATGACTATGTATCCGGATAACCATATGTTGATTAATTTCAATATCGTTGATTTTGATGAAGCTACTAAGGAACATATTAGAAGTATGGTTACTTGTGATCGTTTCGTTGTTGCTTTCTAATTTGTTACAAATTTAAATATTTGAGTTATGGCAAAACCTGATTGGATTAAAATCAATCCTACTACTGGAAGCAACAATGGTAGTTTTAATGTTGTTGTTGATGAAAATGCAGGAGCTTCTCGTAATGGTATTGTAACCGTGACGGGGGGGGGAGTTGAGCAAAACAGTGGATGTTACTCAAAATGAAGAACAAGAAACCGATTTAACTCTTAATTTTGAGAGTCTTATTAATCAGAATGCTTCTACTAGAGCTGCTTGGTTTAGAATATTAATTCTTGCAGGTGAGAGTATGCAAACTTTAGAAAATATAGGAAGTATTGATCATCGTCCTAATTATTCTGATGCTACAAAATTTCCAACTTCTATTAAGTTTAAAGCTAAAAAATCTAAAGTGATGATAAAGCTATCATGTATAGTTAATAATATATCATACAACGATAGTATTGCAGATGCTGGTGGTAAGATTCTTAAATTAAGAGCTAATGGTACAGTGATTGGGCAAGGTGAAATTCGTGTTACTGGTCAAATCAATAAATGTACTTTTATGGCAACTCTTGTTGAAATAGGACAATGGTCTGATTCAAATTCTTATGAATTAGATTATGGTGTTGATTTTTGGGGATAACATCGAGATTTAAATGTTATTATTATGGCAAAACCTGATTGGATTACAATTACTCCAGCAAGCGGTTCAAATAACGGAAGTTTTGACGTTACAGCCGCTGCAAATACTGGAGTGGCTAGAAATGGTATAATAACTGTAGCAGGGGGGGTTGAGTAAAACTTGTGATATTGTTCAAAAAAGTGGTAAAGCTATTTTCGCTATAAGCAATATTAGTATTGCATCTGAAGCTGTATTATCTGATGTAAATCCTAAATACGGTGAACCTATTGATCGTGATGTTGAAGTTCATTTAATGGTTGGTTCATCCGGTCTTATAGATATGCAAATAACTTTTGAAGGTATTTATAGAATAATGTCAGCTGAGGGTGATAATAAGGATATATCTACTAATATACAAGGTTTTAATGTTATAGTAGAAATTGATAATATTTGGATATATGGTGGTGGTGCTCATATAACTGTTACAGGTTATGATAAAGCTAATACACCTTTTGAATGTTATATATCACTTATGGCACAAATGATGTAGTTATGGAAGAAACAATTGTTTTTAATCTCTTTAATTCTATAAGCTTTGCTTTTATCGCTATTGTGCTTTTAGCTACTTATGGTATTAATGAGATTGCTACTAAGATTGCTAAGAAGAAACTACCGAGATACTTCAAGTCTCTTGTTAGCTTAATCGTAGGTATTGCAACTATGGGGCTTTACTTATACAAATTAGATGCTTCACTGGAAACGGTGCTGCTATCTTTTCTGATATGTACCTTTGGGTATGATTTAATTATCAAACCTATACTCAAAGCTATAAAACGGCATTTTGCTGATTCTAAAAGCGTATGATCGCGGACTAAAGGAGTGCTACTGCTAAATTGCGTAGTACTCTCTTTTGTCATATCAAGGAAAATCATTGCTCGCTTAAATCATCGACTAAACGTTCTATTAATGATTTAAATTCCTTTAGGTATGACACCTGTGACTTATACTAATTTGAATAAGCTCTTATTAATTAGAGATATTCAAGAGATTGCTAAAACTTATATCAATGATGATAGAAGTTATCGTTGGATTTGGAAGAACAAAATTGCTGACGTATATCATATTGGTTATGTAACTTTTATGAATTACATTAGCGTTCCCTCTATTAATGCAAAGATTGACGAAGCTATCGCTAAGAAGAAACGTTGAATATAATGTTCAACTATTGAGTATTAATGTTCATGTTATAAATCATTTCATTGTTATCAGTACTAATAGTAATATATTTGTTGTGCATCTCAATGTCGAGGTGCATTAAAACAAATTAATGCTATGAATACTGAAAACGAAACTGGTGTTAAAGTTCCGAAAGGACAAATTAATTACAACACTGTTGCAGGTTCTTTAGGTCTTGCGGCTTTTGCAGGACTTGGATTGAGAAATTGGTTAGGTAACGGTAATGGTTCGGTTGCTGCTGGAGCTACTGCTGTTGCTGAAACTCAATTAGTTTCTGGTCTTATGGCTGAACTTGCTAAAGAGAAGTCTGAACGTTATGCCGATAATGTAGGTATAAACACGTTTAAAGAAGCTTTAGCTTTAGTCAAAGAAGAACGTGAAACTCGTCAAGCTAACGACAAGATTACATTTGAAACTCTTGCTCGTTTGGATAAGGAATCTGCACTTAACAAACAGGATATTGAAAACTTCAAGAAAGAAGTCGCTCGTGAGTTCAGTGATGTTCGTCACGATTTCAAAGCTGCTATTGCTCTTGAGGCTGAACGTAGAGAATCTGCTGATGAACGAATTGTTGATTATGCAAATTGCAATTTCGTTAAATACATCAAAAAGATCAATGCTGCTGAGATTTGTCCGGTTGTTGAGTTAGCGGCTCGTGCTGCTGGTCCTGCTGTTCCGGATCCTAATGCTTCTACTTCAACTCCACAAGCTTAATCTTGAAGTAGTATGACTAACGCAGAACTTGTTGCAGTAGCTGTTGGTAAATGGCTAACACCAATCGTTAAAACTATTGGAGGTGGGATTAAGATTCCTGTTACTTCTGGTATCGGAAAATTTATGGGTAGTGTTTTTGGTTTAGACCTTTCTACTTATAATCTTCTGAATGAATTAGATTTTATTATAGAGCCTACACTTGATTATATTATTAAGCCTCAGTTGGCTAAGTTATCTAAGTTCATACCTGATGAGCAGATTCCTAAAGTAGTTAATAGCTATCTTGATGCAGCTATTTCTAAAGCTACTGCTAAAGGTTCTGTGAATCTATTTGGTTTTGAGTTCGAAGCTACTGCTTTTCAAAATCTCAAACGTGAAATTGATAACTCTCTTAAAAATAATGTAAGTCATGATGAAAGACCCGCATGAGCATAGTGATATGCCACACGAAAGTGAAGATGTAAGAAAAAGGGATTGTCGAAAGTATAAAGAACTCTACGGAAAACATTTTACTAAAGACCTATGTGAATGGGCTGTTGAACGTATGGAGAATCGTAATGGTACTACTCATCATTATAGTCTTGATGAAGTCAAATCTATTTGGCACAAATACAAGATGAATGATCTCCATAATGCTAACTGGTACGATGTTATGTATGTAATGAATATGGCTTACGCAGATTTCTATGGTCGTTTGTTTACCGAACATCATGAATGTGCTATGTATGCTTATCTTTACATTAGTGATCCCGACGGTTACGAAGGTATTGCTTTCCAAAGATGGTTAGCTGATATTAAAGCTCAAGACGATGAAGTGCCTTGGCAGAGATTCATCTAATTAGTTTTAGTCGCAGGTGTTATTTATATCAAGGCAATTTTAATTATTCCTAATCCGACTACTGGTTCCGCTGGTAGTCGGATTTTTTTGTTTATAGCAACTTATTCAAACACGTAAGTATGAATTATAAAACACGTTGTGTAATGAGTGGTATTTTTATTGCTATATTGAACTTGATTGGTGTTATTGTTTCATCTATTGGTGTTGTCTTCGTAAAAGAATGGATTGCTAAGAAGAGACGTAAGGTTGTTACTAATCTTCTTACATCTAAAGCAGAATGTTGGATGCAACTCGATAAAATAGCCTCAAACATTAGAGAATCTCTTAATGCTAAAGGTGTTTACATTGCATACTTTCATAATGGTGGTAAGTTCTGTAATGGTATTAATATGGATAAGTTTACTGTTATCGCAGAAGATTACGATATTAGTATTACAGATCCTTATAAGAATCGTTATAAGAATGTTCTTACTTCTATTATGCCTTATACTATTCTACGCTTATACAGAGATAGTAAGTACATTTTCCGTATGAGTGCTTTGACAAAGTATCATTCTAATATGTATGTTGGAGATCTTCGTTCACGTGGATGTAATACTGCTATTAGCATTCTTATTCGTGACTTGAAAACTGATATGCCTATTGGCTTTCTTAGTGCTGAGTTCGAGCTTGACTTTGAACCTGACGCTGAAATGATGCAAACATTCTGGAAAAATCACAATCGTATTTCTCGCAATATGACTATGGTTATAGATGCGACAGAAGATACCATTAAAAACTAAAATACCATGACTGTTATTTACGCAAGAACTAATCTGCCATCAAGGTGTGGTAGAGGTTTCAAAAATCAAAAGAACGTTATTAGAGTTACTAACCGGTATACTAATGCTGGTCCGTGGCACGGGGTTGTTCCAGTTAAGAATCGTCCTATTATGATCATAGGTAGTTCTGATACTCCTGAACTTAAATTGTCCACTAATCTTCTTAAATTTATCCCTAGAGGTGAAACTAAGGAGCTTGGTATTACTACTAATAAATCTTGGCGAATTGTTTAATGTATTATTATGGCAACACTTAATCAATTAGGAAGTAAGATTTCTAATATATTAGGTAAGCCCGGTGATCATAGCATTCAAGAGAGAGCTAAAGATGCTTGTAAGGCACTCTTTGCTACTTTTATTCGTCAGAGTATTGAGCGCAATGGTGTAGATGAGGTGCTTAAAGTTAGCTTTAATGTTCCTCTTATCTGCGTTCCGCTTACCGATATAGAAAATACATATGCGGGAATTGGTGCTAAAGATATGGTTCTTACTACTGAGCATCGAGTTCCTACACCTTTACGTATGCCTAATGATGCACCTTTTCTTCATGTTTATACTCAACATGATGATGGGAGTCTTATTACATATAAGTACGCTAATAATAGCGTAGTTCCGCTCCTTACCACAGTCTATTCCCCTACTGGGGTTTGGGGAGTGTATCAAATCGTTAATGGTAAACTTAAAATTATTATCAAAAATACTCTCAAAAACTTTGAGATTGATGCTAAAAATTATAAGTTTGTAACAATCGTGTATGTAGCTGAAAATCCTGCTGAGGTTATCACTATGTATATGGAAGATGATGGTCAGGATATTGAACTTCCGCTTCCTGCTGATATGATAGAACGTATAACTTATGAGGTTCTTAGAACTGAATTCGGTATTAAGCCTACAGAACACGAAGTTAAGATTATTAGTGATGCAACTTATGCTCCTAATGATCCTAATGGTACTCAACGTTTAATCCATAATAAAGTAGAATAAACTATATGGAATCCATGCACTATTACCACGACTATCTCGAACAATGTTACAACACTATCGAGAAATTAAGTACTGATCTTCATAACATTTATGTTAGACGTAATAATCTAGCTAATATCTGTTATGCTAATCTGAATCTTCTTGAATTGAATGGAATAACTAAAGAGATTATTGATGATCTTATTTTAGGTAAACGAGTTAAAGGTGTTAAGCTCTTACGTAAACTTAATTGGAGTGACGAAGCTAAGGCAGTATCTCTTCGTATTACGTTCAATCGTTTTGTTTATCTATCTACTATTCGTATTCCTAAACTTCTTGCTATTATTAGATATTATGATTGGATGTGTCGTATTCCTTATCCGATATTTAATCAAATACAAAGAGGTCTTAATAAGTCTCTAATTGAGAATCTTATTCGTGGTGATAGTGTTTCTTTAGGTACTTACATTGGTAAGTTTCAAGTTCAACGTGCTGTTGCTAGAGAATCTGTTGATTGGGCTGCTTCGTTTCGTCTTAGAGATGAGATGATTGCTGCTGGTATCGAAGTTAAGAGTTTTCTTAATCCTTATGGTAAGAATTGGCACGTTAAATCTGATAATCCGTATTATTGGTTCTGTAAATGGATACGTCATAATATGGGTGTTGATGTTGTACCTAATCAAATATTCTATAAATTTAAACCTAATCATTGTCATGTAAACATTATGACTAGTGATAAGGTGCTTAGGCATAAATCTATAGAAGAAGTTATTAAAGCGGATAATCTTGCATTTGATGCTAAACTCAAATACATGATTGAACATGATAAAACTATTATGGATAGGTATCCGCCTACTAAAAGCAAAAGAGAACGTATTAAAAACAATGAAGTAGATGAATACATTAGACCAAAACTTGATTAGTTCTAGTGTTGTTATTCATAGGATTATAGAAGATTATGATGTTCATTCTATGGACTTTATGACTCGTATTCCTACTTGGATATGTGAAGCTCTTGCTGATTTAAATATTCAACAGCATCTTATTAATGTTGGTAAAATTATCGATTTTGATGAGTATCGTTGTGAGATTCCAGAGGGTTGTGAGAATATACGTCTTATTACAATTAATGGTAAACGTGCGGATTTTACTACTAATCCTGCTCCATTTGAGCATGATGATGGAAATTATATACCGCTCGCCGTTTCATTCCCTATCGGGGTAAACCTTACAGAGAATGTCGTTTTTGACTTCATACGGACGATTTCCGGCAGTTTATACACGTATTCGATTAACGGGTCGTATTTGCATTTGAACGTCAGAAAAGGCACGCTAGGCGTCTTATTTCACGGGTTGCCAATGACACTTGACGAGATTCTTAAAATCAATGTTCCTCTTATACCTAATAATGATGTTCTTATTGATGCTCTAAAGAACTTTGTTATGATGCGTATTCTTCAACGTAATTACAGGCATCCAGTTTTAAATCTTAGAGATAGTAATCCTTATACTAATCCAGCATTTGCTTACGATAATGCTAAAATTAAAGTTCGCAATGCTTGTAATAGGCTTACTAAAGATAAACGTGATGATTGTAGTAGGTCGTTATTAAACTTCTTAAATATGAAAAATCATTATGTGAACGGCTATGAAAGTAAACGCAGGTCTTTACCCTAACGCGAATCCGTCATTAGTCAATAGTGATACTAAGTCTTATGCACTTAATGTTCTATATAACGAGGATGGTGAGACTCTTATCAATGAAAATGGATTTGAGAAACATCATGATTATTCTGATTATGGTCAGTGTATTGGCACCATTCCGATTCCCGTTGGAGTGGTGCTTTTTTTCGTTAATAGAAACGGTGCTAATCCTAGTGTACCTGACGGAGACTACATTATATGGCATAGTGATGAAACTATTGAAGGTGATATAAAGTATTCAGATGTTATTTATAAAGCCCCTCTAGTTGGTAATAGTACAGTTTTAAACTTTAGTGAAGATCGTCCTATTACTGGTGCTTATTCTTATAACAAAAATAATCATCTGATTATTACTTTTACAGAAGGTAACTCGACTGCTGCTAATGAAACTCGTTTGATGAATCTTAATACTTTTTGTGATGACTATAATCTTGCAAAAGACTATTCTGATGATACTACGACTATTTACAGCTTAGGTACTGATTTAACTAAAGAGAAATTATTGAATCTTATACCTGATGTTGAATATCCTACATTAACAGTTCAGTCTATTGATGGTGGTGGTTTACTTGCAGGCTCATATCAATTTGCTGTTGCATATAAACTTAAAACCGGAGATTATACTGATTATTCTCTGTTATCTCCTACATACTTTGCTGCACCTAAATACAATGAAAGTATTAAAGCTGGTCAGCTTACTTCTCGTAAGTTTCAAATTGATATTACTAATATAGATTCTCAGTTTGATGAATGTAAACTTGGTATTATCTATAAAGGTGAAGATGAAGAGAAAGCTTACGAGTATGAAAATATTGATATTAAAGGTAAAAATAGTACAACTGTTTATATCAGTGGTATCAATAGTTTAAACACAGTTACTCTTAATGATATTGTAATTGGTAATATTTCATATATTAAAGATCAAGCTCATACTAATTTTAATTCACAGCTTATTCGTGCTAATGTTAGTATGAATGATATTACTGGTCTTGACAAATATATCAAAGATAAAAATTTATGTACTGCTAATGGTCTTAATGGTACTGGTAATATCAAAATTAAAGAAGAATTATTCAAATCTGTTGGTGATAAAGGCGATTTTGAAAAGAAAGATCTTTCTAATGATACTTGTATCAAAGATAATGAATATTACTTCTTATATTTAGGTCTTATTGATTATAAAGGTAAACTTATTAATGTTTATCCTATTTATAATACTCAAAAGAGTAGTTATTATTTCAAGACTTCTAATTTCAATATGACCGGTAGTGACGGTGCTGTTAAACATCGTATGTTTAGATTTAAACTCGATCCTACTGATTTCTTTTCTAAACTTTTTAAAGATACTACCAAAATTAAAACAGCTGATGGTCTTGAAGAAGTTGGAGTTGTTGCTCGTAAACAAATTAAATCTTGGGTTGTTTACATGGCGCAACCTAATAGTTCCAATAGTAATTGGTGTTGTCAATCGCTTGTTGTTCGAGATTTAGCTTATTCTAATGTAGTTGGTAATAACTATAAAGGAGCTTTTGCTTCTCGTGATAGATATAGACTTTATCCTCTTGAATATCTGATTGAAAAAAAGACTATGCCACAAGTTAAAGCTTATAGTGTTCGTAGTGCTTATGAACGTATGACTTGGAGGCATTGTTTTAATCGTCAAAAGAATGATACTAAAAATGAGAAAGGGGATAGTTCTGATTTATGGGATGAAGGTGGTGATTTGATTCAATCAGTTCTTCTTTCTGATTCGCTTATTGTTAATGGTAGACTTAATGGACCTACTATTAAACCTGAATTTATTGCTAATAATAATTCAGCCGTTTCAAATATAGCTGCTGATTCTAGTTATAAATTTAGTAAAAATGATGGTCTCGATGATAACGCTATGTTTGATAGTAAATATTATCCAAATGAATGGAATAATAAAAGTTATCAACGTGTTACTATTACTTATGAAAATGGTGACTTACTAAATCCCGGATTTGAATATAACAAAATATGTAAAGATTATTCTGCTGCTGGTGAATGGAAAGGTGATGATAATCCAAATAGTCATGGGGATGATAGAACTGTTGCAAGATTTCAATGGTATTCTATCATTGAAAATAATCGTGCTATTATAGATTGTTATTATCATGATCGTAATGCAGATGATATATTCAAAACTATTGATGTTTATGCTCAGAATCTTTCTTGTATATCTCCTATTGTTAGAGTTGAATATCATCCTGTAACATATACCGCTACTACAAAAGCTCAATATCTCAAAGGTGATACTTTTGTTGCATTTATAACTCAACGTTGTGTTGCTCCTGCGGCTGGTTTCCAACATGAAGGAGCTGGTGCTACTATCGCTAATTGTCATAGAATTATCATTAGTTATTTCATATTTAGTCGTATGAATCTTCAATGTCGTCATGATGGGCTTGGAGTTAATAGTAGTGCTTATAAGATATTCGAACGTAATATTTCTAATACTGCCGAGAATGATATTGAGAAAGCTATTCGTTGGGCTCCTAAGAATAATTATTATCAAGAAGCTGATAACTTAGGTCATGTTAGTTATCCTATTGATAACTTTTGGAATACCGAGGATGGTAAGTGTTATGAGACTTCTATGAATTGGGATGGTTTTAAAGATGCAGTTATTATTAAAAAGATTGACGATATTAAAACCTTTCCTTCTCGCATTATACGTTCAGATGTTAATCCTAGTGAATCTACTGATATTGGTTGGCGTCGATATAAAGCTGATGCTTATAAAGATGTTTCAATTCAAAAAGGTGCTATTGAGAATGTTTTATCTGATGATATTGCTTTATATATTCAACAACAATATACATTACTTGTAGCTGCCATTAAAGATACTCTAGGTAACAATGATGAAAATACAACTTATGTAGGTACTTCTGATTTGTTTCAACGTGAACCTAAAGAAATTATTTATAGCACTACTGGTAAAATTGGTTGTAATAATCGTTTTAGTGCTATTATTACGCATCGTGGTTATCTTGTTTGTGATGTCGAAAAAGGTGAGATTTATCTTGTTAAGAACGATCAAAGCGTAAGTGAGTTATCCGATTTAGGCTTCAAAGAGTGGTTTAAAGAGCATATTTACGCTAATGCTACTAATCCATTGTCGCATAGTGGATGTTTCTTTACATACGATGAAATGCACCAAAGATTTATATTCACTAATAAGATTATAGATAAAAACGGTGCTATTGATTTGTATAAGTCTTATTCTATTTCTTACTCATTAAAGACTAACTTATGGACGTCTTTTCACTCGTATATCGGAGATTATTCATACATTAACCGGCATGGAATCTTCTATATAACTAAAGGTTCTCTTTTTAAGACTGATGCTAAGAATAAAGGTATTTACTTTGATGATGTTATTCATCCTAGTGTTGTTCAATTCATTTATGCTACCGAGCCTACTATAAGTAAACTTTTTAAGCATATTGAATGGCGTAGTCAGCTTATTAATGGTCTTATGAATAATGAAGATAATATACGTTATCTCTATAATAAAACTATTGATTGGTTGATGTTTCATACTGATGTTCAATGTACAGGCCTTATGCCTATGAGTGTTAGTCCTATTTGGTGGGATAATGAAACTCTTAAATATAAAGCTGGTCGTTATCTTTGGAATCGTATTGAAGACTTCGTTGAAAATGATCATGGTCAATGGAATCCTAATCCTAATCTTATTAATTTTATGGATAAAGATGCTATTGACACTCTTATTGAACTTTCAGCTAAATATCAAAAGCCTTGGTATGATATTGCTAAGTTCCATAATGCTTGGACTTATATAACTATGATATATGAGAATAAGTTCTTTAGTCAAGAAGCTGATGATTATGTAGATGATATTACTAAATATCCTGATGCTACTCAACTTGATTTAAGACTTACTAATATTGAAGTTATGATTGATAAAGATACTCGTTTATAATTAGTGTTGCTCTTTAACGACCTCCAGACCCCGGTAGGGAAAGAGCTTGTGGTAAGGAGCAACATTCTGCTAATACTAGTAATATGCCTGATAAAAATAAAGCTAAACCTAAGTATAAGAGTATTCCTAAATTTAATCATAATAATGCTTCTGCTATTTATAATATAGCTCGTAAACTTGGAGCTAATGATACTTTAGCAAAAGCTATTTTAGGTGTTACTCATGTGGAAACTTATCCTGTTAGCAAATATGTTAAAGGTGATGTTTGGGATTATAAGAATCATGTTATTGAAAGAGCTTTCTCTGCTCGTCCTTATACTAGAGGTCTCTTTCATTATGATATGATGGGTCCATCTTCTGATGAACAAAAGAAAGCTGCTAAAGCTAAAGGTGAATATCCTTTTGAAAATATCTATCGTGATGATACTACTTGGGGATATTATCAGAAGTTTCTTAAAGATAATGATCTTATTGATAGTCCCGAAGCTCAAATAGGTTTTCATCTTATTAAATATAGTGGTCTTAAGTCTACAGGTAAAGGACTTAAAGAACTAAATAAAATGTCTCTTAATGATGCTGTTAAAATTTTAGATAAAGCTCAAAAGCATAATAACGCTAATGGTTTTAAACAAGCATTAGAAAGAGCTAAAATGCTTGAGGATTGGACTCCTACTAAAGACTATTATGGTGAAGTAGATGATATTGATTCTCCTAACGTTATTGATTTTAATGAATTAAAACATGGTGGTATGATTAAAAACATTTCAACTCTTAAAGCTTACCCTCGTCGACGTAGATACGCTGGTGGAGGTGAAGTTGCATTTAGAGATAGATTCGGGGATGTTCAAGGTCATAGTTATGGAGCCGAGAAAGGTATTCAAGGAGCTTCTACAATGTCCGGTTTAAGTACGGGAGCTACTATTGGTGGTGGGCTTGGAACTGGAGTTACTGCTGCGGCAGCCGCTGGATCTTCTGCGTTAGCTGGTACAACTCTTGGAGCTTGGGCAGGTCCTATTGGTATGGCAGCAGGTGCTATTATTGGTGGTATTGTTGGATTATTTACTGGTCGTAAGAAGAAACGTAAAGCTAAGAAAGCTGCGGAAGAAGCTGATAGGCAACGTCAGATTGTTGCAGGTAATGAACGTATTCTTCAAGATGAACTTAAATTATCCAATACTGCTCAACAAGAAGGTGCTCTTGATATGTATGGTGACTCTAATATCACAGGTGTTACCGGTTATCAAGATAATGCTAACTTCGGTGATGACTTAGTTCAACCTACTGTTCAAGGCACTCCGTTTGGTGATGTTGATCCTAGTTCTGCTTTTGGTAGAATTGCTGCTCGTTGTGGTGGAAGACTTAAACGTAAACGCTGTGGTGGTAAAGCTAAACGTTATGCTGACGGTGGTATGATTGAAGAAACGTCTTCTAATACCGCAGAAGTTAATGGTCCTTCTCATGAACAAGGTGGTGTTCCTTATGGACCTAATGCTGAAGTGGAAGGTGGTGAAGCTCTTATGACTGACGCAGATAATGCTTATGTATTCTCTGATACTTTAAAGTATAATGGAACTACATTTGCTGATCTTGCTAAACCTCTTATGAAACATAAAGGTTATCTTGAAAGTTCTCTTCCGATAAAATCTATGATGCTTGGTAGAATGCTTTCTCTAACTGACCGTAGTACTTATGCAATTGATCGTAATACTAATGGTCGTAACGCTGAGAAAGCTAATGCTGATCTTCAAAGAACTAACGCACAAATTGCTGCAATTCAAAATGAACTCACACAACTTTATAATCTTCAAGAAAGTATGAAAGCTAAATCTGGTATGGAAGCTGAACCTATTGAAGCACGTTGTGGAGGTAAAATTAGAAAGTATTATGATGGTGGTCAAATTATTGATATTCCTATTTCTACTTATGGTACTCAACGGGATAATAGCGGGAATTATGCTACGGGACAAGAAGTAATTTTTACATCTAACGATAAAACTCAAATTCAAAATCCTTTAACTACTATTCAACAAGGTTTGCGTTGTGGTGGTAAAACTCGCAAATATGCTGGTGGTGGTTTTATAAGTCCGGGATTTGTTTCTGAGGTTGGTGGTAATCTTATTGGTGGTATAAGTCAGCTCATAACTAATAAAGGTTTAATTGATCGTATAGAAAGTATGCGAGTTCCTGAGACTCCTCTTATGGATCGTGTAGAACTAGAAACTGATATAAATACTGACGCTGAAATTGGAGATATTAATAATACTGTTCGTAGTCTTGAAAAATATATTACAAGTAACAGTTCTAATTCTCAAGTCGCTCGTCAGTCTATATTACTTGCTAGAACTCAAGGTTCTCGTATGCGTAGCAGAGTTAAACAAGATGAACATAATAAAGAAGTTGAGCTTCGTAATCGTTCTCGTATGGTTAATGCTGAAATTGCTGCTAGAAATAGTCAAATTAGAGCTGAGAATGAAGCTAATAAGTTTAATCATCAAATGGAGATTGTTCAACGTAGAAGTCAACAAGGAGCTGCTATTGGCGATATGATTGCTAGTTTAGGACGCTCTATTGGTAATGCTTATCAATCTAAATTTGATAGAGAAAACTTACAAATTGCTAATCTTATTAGTGTTCTTAAAGATGATAAATCTAGGGATTATATTTTTGATAATATGCCTAAAGATACTCTTATGCGAATGTTTGGAATTAGTAGTCTCAAAGATCTTAAAAAGATTCAAGGAGGTTCTACTGTTCCTAAACGTTCACTTCGTACTAAACGTTTAAACAGAAGAGGTTCTATTGTTCCTGATGCTGTTACTATGCCGGATTACTATTATAATTTTGCATAATGCTATACGTTTTATACATATTGACTTAAATCCTACACCCTCTATCGTTAATTCGATGGAGGGTATTGTTGTTTATAATAACTTACATGATATGGCAGTTAGACTAAAATATGCTGATCTTACTTATGTCAAGCAACCTGACGCTAGACCTCTGGACTTGACGTCATTTAGAGAAGCTGGTGCAGCTATAACGGCTGCTGCTGATAATCTGCAAGAACGTGCTATTCGCAATGAAAACGCATATAATGAAATGGCTATTAAGATGTCTGAATATAATGCGATTCAAGGTGTAGATGAAGAAGCTCTTGCAGGTAAAATTAATGAAACTCAAGAACACATTAAAGCTAAAGTTGATGAAGATGGAGGTTGGTTCTTTGCTGATACAGCTGTTAGCGATGGTGCTCGTAAGTTTCTTACTGATGAAGGTGTTAAAACAATTCTAAGTAATAAAGCTCAATTTGATGCTCTTATGCAACAGAATGAAGCTAGTGATGCTCCTGAAGAATATAAAGCTGCAAATAGAGCTATGATTCTTGAGAAGTTTAATAAAGCTGGTGGTAGTCTTGGCGGTAATGGTAAACAATCAATTACTGCATTTGGTACTGCTCTTGGTAAAGGTCACGATCGTTCTGTATATCAAAAAGAGCTTCTTGAAATGATGAAAGCATGGAAAGCTGATAAGCGTTCTGTATTTAATGCTGAATTTATTAAAGATGCTACTGATTTGATGAATATTCCCGGTACATCTGAACAAGTACAAGCTACTGTTCAAAAGATTATTGCTGATAGAGGTGGTAATCTTTCCGGTGTTCTTACTCGTGATAGTACAATCGAATCAGTAACAGAAGATGAAATTCGTGAAGTATTCACTGCTGTTCTCTCGGCTAAACCTGAATTTAGAACAGCTATGGCTAAAGAAGCTGAAATTGATAAGTGGCTTAATAGTAAACAAGGTGGTACTAATAGTTCACTTGTAACTAACGCTCTTAAACAATATGTTGCTACTGACCCTAAGATGCAACAAAGTATGTTATCATCTTCTGATTTTACTAAGCTAACTAAAAAGCAACAAGCTATTGCTTTACAAGATCCGGCTGTTATTCAAAAGTATATTGATCAAGGTATGGCAAATAGTATGAGTGCTTTGCAGCAACAATCTAATGAATCTGATGAAGCTTATCAAGCTCGTATGGGTGCTACTTATAATAAAATCTATACAGAGCAAAATATAAGTTCATTACTGAATATGGCTAAGATTGGTGCTTATACTTCTGTTGAAAGTAAGACTGATGTTAAGTGGTTTGATAATCTTCTTATTGATTCTCTTAAAGCTAAAAGAGAGCAACTTGAAAAGATTAAAGGTCAAATGACTGAATCTATTGGTTTTACTAGAGCTAATCTTCCGGGTAATGCTATGATTGCCGTAGTAGACGCAAATATTAAAACTGCTACAGAAGCTTTGGATAATGCTAAGGCTACTATGGCTAAATATGAAGGTGCAGAAGATGATCAATCTCGTTATCTTTATCAACAAGCTGAAAAGTCTTATATTGATGCTCAAAACATTATTCAACAAAATAATGCTATTTATGATTCAATGTTTAGACAACTTGATGGTAATAATCCTGATCATAATGAAGTTATCGAAGATACTAAAGCTGAGCTTCTAAGTTATTACCGAGGAGATAATAAAGATGAACTTGCAGCTGCTATTAAAAGTCTTAAACGTCCAGAAGATATAATTAATACTTTCTTACGATACGGTGAAGGTGCTGAATTAAAAGACTTTAGAGCTAGCTTATCTTATACTGGGTTTATAGATAAAGGTAAAGTTGATAAAAGTAATCTTACTAGATACTTTTTAACTGCTGCAAATAATGTAGGTATTAAACCTCAAACAACACCTATTACTTTATTTACTCCTATCAGTAACAATAAAGCTGCATTCAGTGATGCTCTTGATGGTGTTGCTAGACTTCTTGAAGATAATGCTGGTATTTGGAATTTTGCTACTGCAAGTCTTGGTGATGATCCTGAGAATGCTAAGTTCTTAGAAAAGGTTATCGGTATGCCTTTGACTTCTAGTGAAGATTTTAAAGATATATTTAGTTCTCGTAAGAGTGGTTCTGGTAATAACGCTGTATATCAAATGTCAGCTAGAAATCTATCTATTGGTTCTGATGCTACAGGTCGTTTATATTTGAAAGTTACTATACCAGCTCAAGGTGATAATCAAGTTCCTAGAGAAGCTATATTATATACTGATGATGATGGTGCTAATATGGCTCTTAGAGATGCTATGAGAAAAGGTGCTCAATGTTCATACAATCAAGCTATGACTAATCCTTATGATGCTTATCAAAGGCAAACTGCTAATGAAATTATGGCATTTAGTGGAAATGTTGAACAGCTTGGTGCAGATCTTTCTCGTATTACTAATCCTCAAGAACGTTCTCTAAATAGATTTAATACTATTGGAGATCAAATGGTAAGTAATGTATCGCAAGCTCTTGATGTTATTACTAATGATACTAATATTGATCCTCGTGGTAACTATTATCCTATAACCTCTGGTGATTTTAAATATAATATTACTAAGCATCCTAGTGGTACTTATAGTGTTAATGTTCAAAAATATAATCCAGCTTTGAATCGTTACGTTAATATTGAATACGCTAAAGGTTCTTTAAATTATTCTTTTGCTGACAATGTTTCTTTACGTAATAATTTGCCTGCATTAATATATAAACTTAATCATGGTAATGAACTTAAAGAGAACTTCATTCCTACTCAGTATCTTACTCCTCAGCAAAAGAGTGCTTATGATGTTTCTTATTGGTCTAATGATCCTCTTATGTTAAGATAATATGCCTAACGATAAAACGTATGAAGCAATACCTCTATTTGGAGAGGATGGCAAGATTCAATATAATGGTGAAGTTAAACCTATATTTGATCAAATAGGTTCTCAATCACCAGATAATCGTATGGATAATGACGAATATCTGAATCTTACTAAAAAGCATAACGGTAGCATAGGTATTACTCCTAATAACTATCGTAATTATGTAGAGAGTCGTGCGAGAAATCAATCTACTTGGGATCGTATTGGTAACTCTCTTGTTCAAACTGTTGGAGAAATAGTTGGAGGTACAATAGAAAGTGCGGGTTCATTGCTCGCACTTCCTGCTAAACTTGTGGGAAGTGATGAGGCTTATACTCGTAATTTCTTAGAACGTATTGGTAATTCTATTAATGAAGGTACTAGAGAAGCATTTCCTATTTATATGACTGAACAAGCTCAAAGTGGTAGTTTGTTAGATCGTATGAGTGGAGGTGGTTATTGGGCGTCTATGGTTCCCTCTATATTAGGTAGTGCTGCTAGTATAATGCTACCTGCTCGTGGTGCTTCTTTATTACTTGGAAAAGCTTTTAGAGGTGCTGTGAATCTCGGAAGTAAATCTAAATACGTTAAAGATGTATTTGGTATTGCTAATGAAATGCAAAAAGCAAAAGCTCTAAGTGGTGCTAGTAAAATCGCTGATATTTATGGCTCTGCTGTAATTAGTAGAGTACTTGATTCGTCACGTGAAGCTTATGGTACTTACGAACAAGAACGTGAATGGTTTCTTAATAATTATAAGAACTATGTTGAACGTGATGAAAATGGTAATGCTATTCTTAAAGCTCCGGGATTAGAAGAGGTTCCTCTAAATGATACTAATATTGAAAGTATTGCTGATAGATATGCAGATAATGCAGCTTCTAAAGGTTATTGGAGATCTATGTCTAATATAGCTTATGACATAGTTGAATGGATGAATATCTTAGGTACTGCTAAAACTCTTACTAAAGCTACCCGAGATAACATTCGTAAAGCTATGGCAACTGGCGATAAATTTGCTATAGTTCGTACATTAAATGCTATACCTAATGCTGATAGAAGTCAAATTCTTAGAGTTATTGGAGGCTTCGCTGGAGGTTCTCTTGCTGAAATGGCAGATGAAATGACTATGAGTATTGCTATGCAAGAAGGTACTCATGCTGCTCGTAAAGATTTTGGTTTGCTTTCTGATACTGATGCTCTCACTGATTTTAGCATGAGAGCTAGTAGTTATCTTAAAGATCCTGATATTTGGACTGAAGGTATTGGAGGTCTTTTAGGTGGTGCTGGTATGCAAGCTATAATGCCATTTATTGAAACTAAGATTAATAAACGTGGTATTGAAAGAGAACATGAATATCTTAAAGGTATTGAACGAGCTACAGAAGCTATGCGTTCAGGTCTTGATGGTATTGTTGAATCTCTTGCAGAAGGTGATATTGTTGGTGCTAAACTGAAAGAACAAGAAACTATTCTTAATCAAGTTGCAGCTAATAGTCTTGATGGTTCACTTGAGTTTTATAAAGAGATGCTTAGAAATATGAGTGCTTCTCTTAAAGAAATTCAGTCTATTAAAGATAGAAGAGATCGAGGTGAAGCTATTAGTGCTGAAGAACAAATTGCACTTGATAAAGGTGAATCTCTGCTCGCAAATGCTGATTACTTTGAACAGACTCTTAACAAGATTGAAGCTGTTGAAGATATTTACAATAAGCATTTCGATGCAGTCAATGGTACTACCGACAAAAATCTCTATGAATATCAACGTCGTATTGCTACTCTTGAAGCTCAAAAAAGACTTAATGAACTAGAACTCGAAGCTATTACAGCTAATCCTGCTGAATATCAAAAGCGTGCTGCTAAATCTAAAGAGTATCTTAGTAATTATGTTGATTCTAAATATACAGACGATAATATTCGTATAGCTAAGAAAGCTGATATAAATACTTATGCTGAAAATAATGCAACTCTTGAAGATGCTAAAGCTGCATTAAGTGTTTACGATAAAATGATTGCTAGTCTTAAGAAACAAATAAGTGAACTTGAAAATGCAATCACTAATGCTCCTAAAGATGCTACTGCTGAACAATTATTAGGTCTTAAAATAGCTCTTAAAGGTGCTAATAGTAAACTTGAATCTTACAATAAAACTCTTAGTGATATTAGTAATATTCGAGATACAGCAACTAAAAACATTGAAGCTCTTAATTTAAATAAAGACGATAAAGAGGCTGCTCAACAAGCTAGAACTCTTTTATCTAATCTTACTAATCCGGAAGAAGCTAAACGATTCTATGAAAATAGAAGAACTGCTATTAATGCTGAACTTGATTATTATCGTAATGGTAATGGATTTGAAGATATTAAAGATCAAATCAAATTATATGAAGATGAAATCAAAGCCTCTACTGATAAAGATCTAATTGATGAACTTAATACGTATCAAACTTCTGAAGCTTTACAAGCGGATGAATCAAAGTTCTCTGATTCAGACACAAGAAAAGCTGCATATAATGCTCGTCTTGCTAGACTACAAAGACAAGAATCTGACATTAAAGCCGCTAACGCTCGTAGAGAAGCTGCACTTAAAGCAGAACAAGAACGTCAAGCGAGACAACAAGAAGAACGTGATGCGCTTGCCACAGAAGAAGATTCAAATGCTGCACCGATAGGTAGTGGTACATTCGGTAGATCTTATAGAGAATTTGAAGGTATTAAACCTTTATCTAATGAAGCTTCTAGTCTTTATGATGCTCTTATGTCTGAATCTCAAGTTACAGATTCACCTCTTGCTAACGTTATTGAGAATAGACGTAAAAGTAAATCTCTTACTTCTAAAGATGCAATGCTTCTTGAAGAAATTAAAGAGTTCAATGATGCTACTAATAGAGCTTTAGATAATTCATTTGATACTCTCACGACTACAAATCTTAAATGGATTGTTACTCGTATTGCTGCTAAATACTCTATATTCGATAATATATTCTTCGGTCGTAGATTCAATTGGGTTGATGCTGTTACTAAAACAGAAGTTGAATATGCACCTAGTGTAAATAACGGTGATCTTAGTGCTGAACTTAATAGTTATTTGTGGCATCTTAGTCGTTATACAGCTCAGGTTCTTGAACAAAGTGGTAGACCTCTGCCTAGTTTCTTAGCTGATGTTCACTTTGGTTTAAGTGAGACTACGAAGACTGATATTAATACTCTTACTAACAAAATTATGCAGGAAGCTAAGAGTATGCAAACTAAATTTGATATTATCAATAATACTATAGAAGATAACTTAGGTCGTAAGAATCCTAAATATGCTTTGTATGTATCTATTGGTGGTGTTGAATATAGAGTGCTTAATACTCCGAATCCTCGTAAAGATGTTGGTATTGTTATTGAAGGTTTTGAGAATCAACTTAATCGTTATGTGCTTACTCCTGCTAATATAGCAACTCCTAACGATGATTATATTCTCATTGCTAGACAAACACAAAGCTCCGCTCCTGACCAGTCCTTGTCTCCTACCGGGGGCTACAAAACTCAACAGAGTTCCACTGATGAAACTATTGCTCCTAAAACTGAGATTACAGAAACTGTTTCTAGTGCTAATGGTATTACTACTGAATTTGTAAGTGATGAAAGTTCTACTAATACCGATGATGCGCCAATCGAGTTTGTAACGGCTTCAAATCAGCCCCTTATAGACTTCAAAATCGAGGGCATTGATACTAAATCCATGCTCGAATTTTTAACGTCTCTAATGAGCCAAGAGGGGGTAAATTTGGCACTATTCGACACGGATTTGATAAACGCCTTAGTGCTGATTCCGAAGTTGCTTAGAAACACTAAAGTTGGTAGTAAGTACGCTTCTGATGCTTATATTAAAGCTCTAATGAATAAGTACTTTACAGACGCTAAACTTACTGGTGTTGAAACTAAGATTATTGAAACTGCTAAGAAAGTCGCAGCTGCTGTTAGTATTAACATTGACGAAGGTGGAAATTCAATTCGACTAAATACTGCTGAAAACTGTCGTAATGCTATTAATGCTCTTGATGATCTTAAGAGTTTATATAAAGATGAATCTAAATGGCAGTCAGATATGCAATCTCTTACGGATGCTCTGAATACTGTTTATGAATCTGATCTTGTTGCTAAGTTTGCACAAGTTCTTACTCAATCTACAGATTATAATTCTGATGCCATTGCTATACGTCTTGACGAAACTCTTCATAACAAATTTGCTATGATTGCTCAAGACTTAGGTGGTATCTTTGTTGATAATCTTAATCTCTTTGGTACACTTGTTGCTTTTATTAGTGATAGAAGTGGTTTTAGAATTAATAAGATTAACTATTATGATCTTGTTAATGGTATGCGTGAATATCGTGGTGATAACTACAAAGAACTCATACCTGAAATCATGTCTATTATGAATATCACTAATTATCTTCATAATGAATTTAAGAATAGACGTGATTACTATAGTGCTAGATTTGCAGTAACTAAAGATGCTACTTATAAAGAGCTTTATAATAATTATAATTTCTTTTATGATCTTATAGATGTTGCTCCTACTAATGGTTTACCTTTAACAGAAGCTCAAGTTCTTGATTTTATTAATCGTACACCTGAGATTAAAGGTAGAACATATCATGAAGGTCTTGATATTAACTTTAGTCCTAACGGTGCTCCTGAGAATATTCTAGGTAATAGTACTGCTACTAACTTAGGTATTTATGAGTTACTTGATGGTATTAAAGAAGGTGATGAGGTTACTGTAGTTCAAACTGATTTAGAAGAGAATCCTAATAGAGCTTCTTATGATGTTGTAATGAATCGTAATGGTAAAGAGTATAAATTAGGTTCTATTCCTAAACTTGAAACTATTACAAATGGTATAGCATATACAGTTCAAGGTGCAAATGGCGTATATTATCCACGTAAATTTGCATTTACTGATGATATGGCTAAAACCTTTGCTGAATATCAAAGAGAGCTATTTAGATTCATGTATCATTACGATATTGCTTTTAATCCTCGTAATAATATATCTGCTAAAGATAGAGAGAACTCTGAACGTAACATTGATATTATCTTTGATCAGTTTAGAAAAGATCGCTTTAAGAAGCTAATGGATACACTTAAAGAACTTGTGTATTCTAATCTTACATCTAAGCAGATTAAAGATATTATGAATAGTCAAACAATGATTGGAGTTGTTGATTCTGAATATACAGGTGATACTGACGGTGAAATTTCTATTGATAATGTAGCTCTTTCATTTAATCAAATATATCAAATTTGTACTGATTTATTTCCTGCTTCTAGAATTAATCATTCAAATATGGATAGTATTATGAATGCTACGGCTATTACGAAACATTTCAATGACGCTGTTAATCGTCATGAAATGATCTTCCGTAATAATCAAGCTATTCGTAATGATATTCGCTTTACAGGTTCTAATACTTTTAGAATAAGTCATATTAGTGCTGGTAGAATACTAATTAATGATGAAGCTCGCAATGAAGATCATGAAGCTAAACATGGATTACCTATTATGCATCATCGCAATTCTTTATTAGATTCTATTAAACCTACTAAAGATGTTCTTGATTCTAAAGGTAAACCTAGAGTTCAAATACTAGCTATTGATGAGAATGGTGTTGGTAGAGATCCTAAAACTGGTGGTATTGTTCAGAATATAGATAAGTTTGCAACACCTCATGTAGCTGATACTTTTATTGGTAATAGACGTCATGAAGTTGTTGTTATACCTCAAACTGATTCACTTAATACTGTATTCCCTATATATCCTAATACTATTATGGGTTCTATCACCGATGAAACAGAAGAAGCTCGTATTAGTAAATTAGGTAAATATACAAAATATATTGGTGATGCTATTAAAGAAATTCTTGCTCTTAATACTGGTAATATAACCGAAGCTAGACTTGATATTTCTAATAGACTTCAAAATATTATTATATGTAATGAACGTAGTAGTGCCGTTCAAGATGATATTTATTTTCAATCTGGTAATAATAGCGATGGTAGTAAACGTTATGTAATGCTCAAAGCTGTTCTTGGGGATGGTAAAGGTAAAGAAGCTTATCATAAGTTTATTCAAACTACTATTGATGGACGTGATGCTGTTATTCATTATACTTCTAGTAATAAGCTTGATGTTGCTAACTATAATGGTGCTTTAAATCATCCTAGTTATCCACACACTGTTTATTACTTAGATACTCCTGCTGATGTTCAAAAGTTTAATAATAAACTTAATAGTATAATTCCTAATCTAGTTCGTCAATTCGGTCTTAAAGATGGAATTGCTGTAGCTAAAGATTCTACTGGTAGTTCTTATACTACTGGATATACAGATCCAGTTACAGGCGAACGTTATGAAGATATATATGACTATTATATGGCAACTAATGCTAGATATTCAGATGTAGCTTCAGTTAAAGATAGATATGGAAATGTTATAAGTAATGTTACTATTGCCGGAAACGCTCCTATTAAGTTTTCTATTGCAACAAAAGCATTCGATACTAAAACTGATGTTCCTCAACGTTTTTATGATCCCGTTGAATTACTTAAAACAGTTCAAGATGCTGATCGCTATAAAGAAGATTGGTCTAGTATCTCTAAACTTGCTAATATACTTGAATATGAAGCTGGTATTAATCCAGTTTATATTAAGCATAATGTAAGTGAAGCTAAGATTAATATTGAAAGCGAAGGTTATACTGATCCTGTTAAGATTGCTGATGATGGTTTTTATCGTAATCAATTTAGGATTGATATTAACTACAATTATGATCATGCTAATCGTAAGGAACATCAAGGTTATTTAACTCGTACTCTAGCTCATGAGATGATTCATACTTATATTATGAAATTCTTTAATGCTACTCATCGAGATATTAATAATCCTGAATTACTTGCTAAACGTGAAGCTCTTATTGATTATAATAATAAAGAATGGCAAGAGTGGTTTGCTGATTTTAATCAAGCTGTTATAAATACTCGTGCTGAACTTACAGGTAAAACTGATTTAAATGATCGTGAGAGATTCTTAAAGGATATGCTTAGTGATAAAGGTATTGCTAATAGATTTATTGAAATTGTTAGTCAAGAAATCTCTAGTATATCTGAATCTATTGATACTAAACTTAAAGATCGTGTTAAAGGTGCTAAGAATGTTATCAATGGTAAAGATGCTATCTCTGAAATTGTTACTTATGCTTTAACCGATCCTCGTATTTTTAGACTTCTCAATGAACTCCATTCTACTACTGAACGTGTTAAAGGTTCTGAGAATCTTGAAACTCCTACGTTTTGGGAGAAGTTTAAACGAGTTCTTCTTAATATATTTGAGAAGATTTTTGGTTTCAAAGATACTGAAGTTAAAACTGATTCTCTTATGGAACGTTTTAATGATGTTCTTAATAGAATCTATAATAAAGACTTTAGAGATATGGAACCTGATGGTATTACTTATGGTATTCGGATGAACTCTCCAGTCCCCGGTAGAGAAGGAGCTGTGGTAGGGAGCGGAACGTCTGCTACATCTACTGTTGAATCTACGACTACAGAAGTTCAAAATGCTGTTAATACAGCTGCGAATGGTGATGCAAACGCTACTGCTGAATCTCCTACACAAACTACTCCTCGTCGTAGGGCTAGACTTGGTACTAGTTCCAATAGTAATATCAAAGCTGCACAAGTTCTCGAAGCTGTAAAATATTTACATGATTCAGTTGATAGCTTGAATAAAAATAGTAACTTAGATGAAACTAATAAACGTATTTGTTAAACGTATAAAACTTCTACTATGGGTTTAGATTGTAATATTATCCCTCAGATTAAAGTTGGTGATAGCTATACTGATAGTAAGTGTTTTCAAGATTTATGGGATAGGGCTAAAAAGCTCTATCCTAATGATCCTGTTAAAGCACGTGCTGTTGCTAAAGCTGATTATGATGCTCTTAAATCTGCTTCGTTTACATCCGAGTATGGGGACTGGGTTTTGCTTCGTGCCGTCCAAAATGCAGGACTGACAGACGCTCAATTTGCCACTTTTCAGAGCGTCTATGGCAATAATATAGAACGCTTGACTAAAAGTATTACCATACCATTAAACGAGCAGGGAGAGCCGGAAATAAGGTCATTTCATAAACATATACCTGCTAAGAAAGCACAAGTTCTGTATGATAATGGTTATCCTTTTATTGCTGATAGTGAGCAAATGTATTTGAATCGTATCTTTGCTGCTATTGCTTTTAGACTTGAACCTCAATTCAAAAATCTTACTTACAAAGATTTTAAGAATGGTGTTACAATTCGTTCTTTAATTGCTACTGTATTGCGTCAGTATGCTCAAAATGATAATCCTGATGTTGGTTATTTAGGATTTGCAGCTCAATACAATAATCGTCTTGATGAACTTGAAGCTGCTGGAGCAACTGATGAAGCTATAGATAATGATGCTCTTCTTACTAGTTATGAAAGTAAGATGAATAATCTTCTTAGACTTGCAGATCAACTTGATAATCTAGATGATCAAGGTATTTGGCAGAGTTTCATTAATTATTATAAAGCCGAATTTATGGCTGATATTAATGACTTCGATGTTGAAGACCACATGACTATGGGAGAGATTAATGGTGCTTCCATGACTGATGAGCAAAATATCAATAAGTCTTGGAATAGTTCTCTTCAATTTAAAGTTGATCGTAAGAATACTGCTTCTTCTCGATTCAAACGTATGCTTACAGAAATGATTTATAATAATCAAAGTAATCTGTTTGCTACACTTGAAGATTCTCAATTTAATGGTACTGCTTCGTATTATAATAAATATGGTTTAGCAATGCCATTCGATATTAACGTTCTTTGGAACTCTTTGATTGATGCTACTCGTTACGCAGCTAATAAAGAAGAGCTTATAAATAGTCTTAAAGTTACTTCTGAATCTGTTTATAATGGTCAGCTTCAACCTATTATTGATCAAATTGAGATTCTTCCAAATGATGATGCTAGTACTATTGAACGTAAAGAAATATTCTACAATATGTACATGGCATCTGTTGATATGGCTACGACTGTTGTTACTCAAAGTGAGACTATGAGTTACAATATGTCAGAAAGCGATTATAGTCTTGCTTATTCTGTTAAAGAGAGTAATCGTCAATCATTTGCTACTACTAATATCTATAATCAATATCGTAGTATTCTTAGTAATAAGTTTCAATATGTTGGTAGTCGTGCCGCTGTTCAGTATGATATTAATGCTATATATAAAACTGGTAAATCTATTACTGATAAAGTAAATACTTTACTGTATAAATCTAACAATGTTGGTATTAATTGGTCTCCTAATACTATATTTAATTATTTATCTATTAAATTTAGTGTTCCTTTTGATGTAATTAAAGCTTTATATCATGACGGAAATGATGATAGTAAAGTTAATAAACTTGTATATCAAAAAATTGAGACTGAACTTGTCAATATTGATGGTGTATTCGATAAGATTCTTAATCAAATTAAAGCTAATGTTACTGATAAGCAAAGTGAAAAAGCTAAAGATCGTCAATCACGTAGAATCAAAAGATTGTTTTATGAAGGCTTCAAAGCAGGAGATGAAATTGATTCTGTTGTGGATGATATGCGTGGTCGTATTAATATTCTTGCAACTGTAGGTGGTTGTGATCCGGCTATTAAAGTTGATTTGTCTTACATTAATGTTCAAGGTGAACAAGAATATACTCCTGAGTTCTATAATCATATTACATCAATGCTTCAAGGTATTGTTAATCGTATTGGTGAAGTTAATGTAGAACTCATGAAATATCGTTTCAATGATTTCTTAAAATCTAAAGGTACTAAATATCATCCTCTTATTTGGAATCTTGGTAATGGTATGGGTGGTGATGGTAAAGGTTTCTTTAATTTTAGAAAAGATGAAAATGGTAATGCTATACTTGACGAAAATGGTTATCGTATTCTTGATGCTGTAAATCCTGTTAATGTTGAAGCTGTTAAAGCTTTTCAATATGCTCGATTTAATGGTATGTCTAATCGTGATCAAGGTATTGGAACTCCTTATGTTGATATGCATGATTACATTTGGACACGTGATGTTATTCTTCGTCAATTCCAAGGACGTTATTCATTACCTTCTGCTGATGCTTCTCGTATATATGAGTTTGTAACCGGAAATACTCTTACTGAACCTAATGCCATTAAGAGAAGTCTTCCATTTAAACTTATAGATACTGATGGTACTTTTGTTAATTACCGAATAGCTCGTACTAATGATCTTGAATCTAATTATTTATTTCAGCGTGTGAAAGATACTTTCCGTACTGAAATGGAAATGATGCTTGAAGCTAGACGTCTGCTATTTGATTATGATGCTAATACTCAAACTCTTTCTATTAAGAAAGAATTTCTTAGACCTGAAGATGATGTTCGTCAAGAATTTAATTCTTTAGATTCAGATGAACGTGGTAGAATGATTAGTGATCATAATGGTGATGCAGAAGCTGCCTTTAGAGCTTTTTATGAAAGTCGGGCTTTTGATAAAGATATATTTGAAGGTCTTCAAGCTCCTATATTTTGGGATGGTAAAGCTCTTCTTAAAAATGGTAAGCCTACAGGTAATATCTTTAAGTTTGGTAATCTTAATTTTAGATATACTGATGCTAACGGTAATACTACTGTAAGAAGCATTATAGATTATATCGAAGATGCTTTTAATGAACTTCATCCTGATGCCGCAAGTTCATTCGGTAAATTCGAGCCATTTATGATTTGTGGTGAAGATTTCAATACTGCTTACGGCGATGTTATTGATAATGCTTATATGCGAATGTTTGTTGATAGAATCAATAGTCATCTTCAAGATGCTTTTGATTATCTAGCTCCTGTTAGAGATAATATTCAATCGACTCTTACATATAAGAATCAACTTAAAGCTCTTAATGAAACGCTTCCTGAAGATTATAAAAATGATCGTTATTGGGGTTATGTTGTTTCTAATCTTCTTTGTAATCATTACGTAGCTGATATAGCTATTCAAGAGATATTCACTGGTTATACTTTTGAATTTAAGAATGCTCTTGATTGGGCTAAGCGTGCATCTCAAGGTGTAAGACCGGGTTCTACTACTCGTTCTAATACTACATATACACAGATTGTTGTATCTGATGTTAATCTTAAAGACAATATGTTACAGAAGATGCTTGAACCATTTGCAAATGATAAAGCAACTTCTGATGAACTTAATAGACGCTTTGGTTCTAAGACTATTACAACTGCCGATGCTTTCAATGTTATTACACAAGATGAGTGTATTAGACGTTTCAAAACTATGGGTGATTATGATAGTTTTACTTTACCTTCTGGTAGAACTTTAGCTGATATTGTTGCTGATGAGGATACACCTATTAGTCCTAGTGATTATGCACGTATTGTTGAACAGTTAAAGTATTACTTCTATAAACGTGGTAAGTCTACACTTAATAATAGATTTAATACTGATATTGTGTTTTCGCATCAAGATAAGAATAGTACCCTTGTTATATTCAAACGTATGTACAAAGGTACTGGTTATGAAACTCTTTATGATTGGATGAAACAAGAAGGTATTGATTCTATTAACTTTGAATCTGGTCATAAAGTTGGTGGTATGCCTAAAGTTCAACTCTTTGATATATCTAGAGATATTGCAGTTGATTCTAAAGGTTTCCCTATTTTAGATACAAATGGTAAATACACTTATACTAATGGTACAAAAGCTACTCTTAATATTCAGTATAATGAAGCTACCAAACGTCTTGAATTAAAAGGTTATCCTAAAGGTGTTGAAGATTTTAAACACACTCTTAGTCATAGTAACCTCTATATTCAACAACAAGTTCCTTCGCATCTTATGGATGAAGAGAATAAGATTGGTACTCAGCTTCAAAAGCGTATTCTTGATAACCTTGTATTTAATGGAGATTATACTATAGGTAGTACTGTTCGTAAAGGTAAAACTGGAGATTATTCTTATGATGGTTCAGGAGCTTTTGAGTATTATCAGATGTTACTTTCTGCTAACGCAAATGATGAGATGTATCGTTTGTTGGCTGATTGGGGTGCTATTACTAATGACGGTAATATTAAATATACTTCAATTGAAACTGACGGTGGTCTCAGAAATGTTATCGGGGTTGATCTTGATTTAGTTCTTGCAGATCTTCGTAGATATTTTAATGAAACTGAAATTGATAGAAATTTCATAAAAGCTACTGTTGTTGTTAATGGTAAACCTTTTATACCTTTTTATCATCCTACGATTAAGAGTCGTATCGAATCAGTTCTATTAGCTCGTATTACACGTCGTGTTACTAATCTTAAACTTAAAGGTGCTCACGTTACTATTCAACCTGATACTTTCTTACAACCCGCTGCTGTTACGTTGGACAAAAAAGGGATTGTTAAAGGGACCCAAGCTAATGTTCAACGTATGTATCTTGAAGGTCAAATTAAGTTCTCTGATGATTATTGGCAATCTCGGGCCGAACTTAATGAAGATGGTACGATTAAAAGAGATGCTAACGGTACGCCTATAATTAAGAAAAATGCTGACTTTAAACTTCAAAGTGAATATTGGGAAACTAAAGCCGATGGTACTAAAGTCTTTCATCCTGCTGAGATTATACTTAATAACTGGGATTCTCGATTTAAATTAGATGCTAATGGTAATCTTGATTTGAATAGTGTTCCAGAGAATCTTAGAACGATGTTTGGTATTCGTATTCCTACTGAGGGTCATCAATCTATGTTCATTGCTAAAGTTGTAGGAGTTTTGAATAATGGTGCTAGTCAAGCTATAGTTCCTGAACATCTTGTTACTCGTACCGGTTGGGACTACGATATTGATAGTATCTACTTATCTATGAAAGAATTTGACGTTATTGATGGACAATATGTTGAATATACTAAAAATGATAGTGATACTTATAAACGTCAATCTTTGGAATACGTTTCTGATGTTTACTTTAGTAAAACTAAAGATGCACTTAAAAATGCATATCTGAAAGAAAAGATTCCATTAGTTAATGAACTTGCAGATATTAATGCTAAAATCAATGCACAAGCTAGTATTGATGATTCTGTTATAAGACGCTTAAAGCAAGAATATAAGAATCTACAGCAACAACGCTTCTATTCAAAGAACATATCCGAGCGTAATGCGCTTGCTAAAGCTATGGAATTAAAGTCTGCTGAGATTGAAGCTTATAATGCTGCAAATATGAATTCGGCTATATCTGATAAAGAGCTTAAAGCATTATATGATATTAAAGCTAGTATTTACTCTAAACTTAAAAAAGCTAAGAGTGATTATGATGCTAAATACGAGAAATTCATTAAAGAAACTGTTACTCCAAAATGGAATAGTCTTAATGAATATCGTCGTATGCCTAGAGCTGCTAAGGATAATGCTATAATTGATACTTGGATTGGTATTCACTCTGATATTAAGAATACTCTTAATAAAGAGAAACCCAATGAGTTTGATCATAGTAAAGCTGCTGCTGCTTATATAAATAGAATTGCTGGTTATGATAACTCTATGATGAATCAGCATTTCCTTATTGATCAGATTAAGATTCGTAATATTAATAATAATATTGCAGTTCTTAAAGGTCAATCCATTGCAGCGGATAATGCTCTATCTATAATGGGATTTACACAGACTATGTTGTCTGATGAATTTGCTATTCCTATTAGACTTAATTTCAGTGATATTAAAGGTTATAGTGAAGATATTCCTAATAAAGCTGAATGGGCTAGAAAGCAGATTCTTAAATGCTTTAAAGATGAAAGATTATCTAATGGTGAACATAGTGTTCAAGTAGATGTAGCTTCTAATAGCGTTACAGTTTGGTGTCGTTCTCTTTATAATAATGATTATGGTACTTGGACTGATATAAATGGTGAGCCTATATCTGCACAGCGTTCTGAATTAACATCTCATATTCTTGATGCTGTTAAAGATAATCTTTGGTTTAATATGAATACATATACTATTGGTAATACCGCTTTACTCGCTTCATTCCCTATAAGTTGGAACGCTAATCTTAATGCTGGCAATGCTAAAGTTGAAGGTACTAATAGATATATCTATTCTGCTCTTATTGAATCTCAGCAAATCATTACTGATTTTGTTACGAATATTTCAATTAAGTCTATTGAAAACTCTAATAACTTTACTAATGTTAGTTTCCATAATGTACGCAGTGATTATATGATTGACGCTGTTGCTACTATGAGTAAACTACTTGCTGATAAAGGTAATAGTCTTAAAGCTTTTGCTAAGAGTTATTTTGAAACTACACAAGATAATGTAGGTCTTAAAGATGTTATTACTAAACTTAGTAAATATCTTGTACAAGAAGATCTTAGTAATATGGCAATTGCGAAAGCTCATGAACATGGTCATACAATAAACATGAAACAAACTCATGCTATGGCTAGATTTATTGAAGCTCTTGCAAATGAAGTTGGTGTTACTGCATACGAAATAGATAGTAAGATTCAGAATAAAGCTAAAACTATTACTGAACTTGATTCTCTATTTAAAGAAGGTCAAAACTATAAACATACAGTTGAAGATTTTGAAGCTTATGCTAATTATCTTAATCGACAACTTGAAGTTTTAGATTACTATATGTACGTTGATAAAGCTGTAAATGCTATGAAACGTGCTCAAGGATGTCTTATTACTGAAAAGAAAGGTGCTGGTCCTAAAACTTCTGAAAGTAATAAGCTTTTTGAATCTATTGCAATGCTTGAGCATAATGTTAATACTCTTATTCAAAATGCTAAAGATGCAGGTATTCCCGAAAGTATGCGCAATGAATTACTCTATAAATACTATAGTGTAAATGCAATTACTGATAAAGGTGAAGTCATTGATAATTGGTTGCTTAAAGCTAATGATTATCTTCTTGAAAATAAGGATTCTGATGGTAAAGTAATTCAGCTTGATAAACCTAAATCCCCTTTTAGAATTGGTGATAAATCAATGATTGAAGCTATATTTCCGTCAGTTGTTAATACTAATTGGGAAATTGAAGATAGTGCTTATCCTATTCTTCAACAGCAATTGTATTCTACTAATGAGATTTCTGTTAATATGTTTCATGATCTCTTTATTAGTGAGAATCCTGCTTTTAAAGATAAGATCGATTATTGTATGGCTAAGCTTAAACAGATTAATAATCCTGAACTTAGAGAAGCTCTTGTTAATTATGCTATCATTGATAAAGTTAGACAAATGCCTTTCTTTAATGATGACAGTAAAAGTCCGGAAACACTTCTTGCTGAACGTGCTAAGTTATTAGGATGTGTTAATATTGTTAAAGACGAACAAACTAATGAATTTAAATTCAAAGGTGCTGTTGATTTAGCTCTTACTAATGTCAATCTTAAAAATTGGTACAATGAACTTGAAAGTAGAAATTATACTCATGATGAAAAAATAGCTATGTTTAAAGAATTACCTGTTGGTATTCAATTAGCTATGGTTAAGAATACACTTACTGATGGTAGATATGTTGCTGTAAATGGTCAATATGTTACTAAAGGTAATCTTAGACTTAATCCTAATCATATTCTTTCATTGCTTTCTCCTAATACTATGGAGAGTACAATTGTAAGAACCGGATATATTTCTATTTCAACTAAGGAAAGTGATGATGTTGATTTTACTAGAGACACATTCTTTCAGCTTATTAATAGTCCTGATGAGTATTGTCGTATTCTTGGTGAGAACTTAGTTAAATACGCATTCTGGGTTAATAAACTTGATTTTGGTCGTAATCTTTCTAAGTATATTCCTATTGATCTTTATGGTAAATTCAAAACTAAAGACGGTAATTATGTAAGTGCTTATAAGACTTCATGGGGAGATCAATTTGATTCTATTAGTTTTGAATCTATCGACGGTACTAGTGACAGAGATATTAGATTAGCTATGAGAGAACAAGGTATTACTGATGGTGGTAGTAACTTCCGTTCAGAAAATGCCGCTCTTTATAACTATGCTGAAGCTCTTTATGCTAGTCAAGCAAATGAAGATAATATTCTTCTTAGAACTAACGAAGAACTTGATGTTTTCATCGAAGCTTTTGTTCGTGCTAATTCAGAGAATACTCGTATTGTTAAATATATGAAACCTGAATATGTTTATGATACTAATGGTAAGAAGAGTAAAGTTAAAGATCAAACTCCTACTTTTACTAAGATTACTAAGAGTAATTTCTCGAAAGCTGTATTTGATCTTAAAGGTGCAGTAGCTAACGAATGGCATAAAGATGTTGACCCTGAGACTCGTAAGTATATAGAAGATGCTCTTAATAGTGTTATTAAAAATGCTATTGGTGTTAAGCATAATGATATTTGGAATATCATTGGTCAAATGATCTTTGAACCTACTAGATATGTAAACAATTCTAGTTATGCTGATGATATATATCTTAAGACTCGTGAAAAAGTAATTGATAAAGAACTTACTGGTCTTAAGAAGACTTACAAAGCTCAGTTACCTGAAGGTATGCTTTATAAGCGTTTTGATATTAATGATTGTACGTTCTATTATCCTATTAATAAAACGTTTAAATCTGAATATCTTACTACAGCTAATGATTATTATAAATATAACATTGAAGCTCAAGAGATATACGAGAAACTTGCTACTATTTTGAGTAAGTTCTATCGTAGATTTGATTCATCTGTTACTAATATAGAAACTCATAACAGTCTTACATCAGCTATAGATGCTGCTACAAGTAATGCTGATTATACAATTTATATTGGTAATGAATCTGATACATATAGAGGTCTTATTGATACTTCTGCTATTACTACTATCCCATTGCAGGCAGCTATCAATGACACTTTCGATACCGATACACTGCCCTCGGAAATCCAAAATTTGGCACTTGTCGGCAACGGAGAGACGCTTTCTCAATTGAAACGACTAACAATACAAGGACAACTTTTTAAGGGCTTAGACAGGCTTATTCAAAGGCTAAATCCAACTAACGTTAGTGCAATTCAAGCTGATGGTATCAATGATATTATAGTTGATTACATTGGTATTAAAAAAGATCTTAATACTACTGTTCACACTATTAATAGCTCAACTCCTAAGTTCTCTAAAGTCTTAGATACAGAGTTCATAGCTGATGATAATACTGGAATTAGTATGTCAAACCTTGAATTTATTAATACTCTTTATGAAGTTGAAAAGACTGCTATCGGTAATACTAAACTTCTTAGAGATGAAATGAATCTCATGGGTGAACTCAATACTAATCTTGATAAGCTTGATGCTAAAGCTCAAAGTGAAATTGCTAGACTTGGTAGAGATATGAATAGTCTTCCTAATTATGTTGAAACATTCAAGTATAATGCTAATATACTAGAGAATGTTAAAGATATGATTAAAGCTATTCAAATGCCAATGGATACTGATACTATATTTAAGCTTTGGACTAAAGGTACTGTTGCTGATCGTAAACAATGGGTTACTGATCTGAATAAACTCAGTAGTCTTATAAAGTCTCAAGCTTATATTGAAGATCTAAATCCTATTGACGAAGCTAGTTTTGAAAATGCTTCTCAAAATACTAAAGATAGTGTTGCAGAATTTAATGAAGCTCTTCTTAATCTTAAAGGTTTATATGCTGAGATTATGCCTCTTAAACGTAAAGTTGTTGATGCTTCTAAGATTTACTTTGGTTTCTTAATCAATCAAAGAAGTCATAATCCTGCTTTCAATACTAAGTTTAAGTATATTCAAGATAAGCTTGTTGAAAACGGTTTTAATGCTGATGAAATTGGCGTTTATACTATAAATGAAAAAGATATTCAAGAGAATATTCGTCGTATGCTCGGTGATAATCTTGATTTATCTACTGTTATTAAATGGTTAGATTCTGCTGCTCAAAGTGGTATTCCAATCATTGATACAGTTCTTTCTCAATATGAGTTCCATACTCTTAATGCTACTGAATTTGCTTTCAATAATAATAAGCGTACATTCGCATTATTTAAGAAGTATGATAGATTCTATAAAGAGAAATCTAATGGTAAACCTGATATGACTTTCTCTCAATCTCGTTCTAATGACTTTAGAGCTAGATTTATTAATGAAGCTAATTGTCAACTTGCTACACCATTTGATATGACTAAAGCTAACTATGATTATCAAATTGGTAAAGCTCGTGAATACGATGATTATATTAAGAGAAGATCTGAGTTAGAACCTTTGTTAGAATCTGATGATTTTGCTACAGTTAAGCAAGCTCAAGATGCTCTTGCTAAACTTGAGAAAGAACATAAGAAAAGAGTTCGTGCTGTAGGTAAAACTATATATTCTACTATGAATGTTTCAATGCCTGCCAAAATTGTTAAAGGTAGACTTGAACTTGATCTTGAAGATGTATATAATAATCCTAAGAAGTATTTTCCTAATCTTAGTGCCGAAGAAGCATACTATTATACTAAGCTAATTGAACGTGTCTATAAATCTAAGATTCGTAAGAAATTTGCTGAAGCTAATAATATTAAACTTAGTGTTAGAGGTCAAACTACTAATCGAGTTCTTCTTCAAGTTCAAACTGCGAAAGCTGATTATAGAGACGCTAAGTTTAGTAAACTTACTCATTCTGATATTGATATGATGGTTGAAATGCAAGAGATGTTTGCAGAACTTAATGATGTTGCAATGCCTAACACTGTTAGATCTGCTAGTTTCTTCCCGACTTTCATATCTGCTAATCATGTGAATGCTCTTAAACAACTTGGTGGTTATCACGAATTACAAGAAGATGATTATAAAAATACACTTAGTGGAGAGACTCAATACTATCTTAAAGCTACTGCACTTAATCGTCCAGAAGTTATAGGTCGTATTAAGTATGATCTCTACGCTATTACAAATAAAGAAGCTTATGATGCTCTAATTGAAAAAGCTAATAAAATAGCTAAACATAGAGGTTATTATAAACCTATTACTTCTATTGCAGATATTATTGAATATAATAAAGAGTTATCTGATAAACAATTAGGTGATGTTAGAGATCGTATGAACTTTGACCCTATGAATGTTACTCTTAATTATATTAATCAGCTTAAACGTATTAAAGTTAATCGTGACTTTGAGCCTGAACTCAATCTTCTGCAAACTATTCTTGCTATGCCTGAGTTCCAAGCTCGTGAATATGGTGTTAAGAGTAAGAATGTTATTAATAAGATTCTATCTCTTTATACTCATAAAACTGAAGTTGTTTCTCGTAAAGGTAAAGAAACAGAAGCTTTTGATAGATTTAAGAAATTCTATGATGCTTTTGAAGGTAAGAATCGTATTAATACATTAACTGATCAACTTCTTAATATACTTCATACAGTTAATAGTAAATCTCTTATGTGGATGAACTTAACTGCTGCTTTAAAGAATATTGGTACAGGTCATATCAATATTGTAAGCGAAGCAACTGGTGGTGAATTTACTACTAAAGCTACACTTCTTAAAGCTCATGAAATGTATATTAAAGCTCTTCCATCATTATGGGCATCACTTGGTGAATATACTTGTAATAATCTTGATGCAGCTTTAATGAAGTTAGCTGGTAATATTTTTGAAGATCATATTGAAGCTGGAGTAGATACTAAGACTAATATTGTTTCTCTTGGTATGTCTAAATGGGATAATGTGATGTTTGCTCCTAATACTATTGGTGAGCATTATTTGCAATTCGCTACTTTCTTGTCAGCTATGCAAACTCATCGCATTGTTGCAGGTACTATTATGAATTATGATCAATTCGTATTCTCACTTAGAGAACGTCTCTTTAGAGATATGGTTGATGATGAAACTTATACTAAGTATAAAGCATATAAAGATAAACAAGAATCTGTTAAAGGTAATAACGTTGAATTTATAGATTATCTTTCTCGATTTATTGCTTATCGTGCTAATAACTTTACTAACGAATGGAAATCTAATTACGCTAAGGCTTATAAAGAAGGTCTTAAGAATGCTAGAGTTGAGTTTGAAAAGAATCAAGTTATATATGATGCTTTTGAACTTAAAGATGGTATCGCTTCAATTAAAGCTGAAAGTAATATAACTCTTGAAGATTTTGCTAAATTCTTAGGTAAAGTTAAAGGTGTTAATCATAGTCTTCATGGTATTTATAATACTTTTGATAAATCTATGTTATCTGGTAAGATGTGGGGAGAGGTTATTCTTCAATTCCGTAAATGGCTTCGTCCTAACTTTATTAGATATTGGGGTAAACGTGTAGGTAAAATTGTATTTGATGAACGTCTTGAATCTTATAGAAGTGGTGCTTACATGGATATGATAAATTTTCTATTATCTAATGGTAAAAGTGCTTATAGAGAAACTATTGATAAAGCTATAGAAAATGACGAAGATATTGATTTTGCTACTAAAGCTAAAGCTATATTCAATGGGTTCTGCGGTTTATTATATTGGTTCAAAGATATAAACTTTAGATATAATACTCTACCTCAAGCTCAAAAGGCTAATATAAAAAGAGCCATGTTTAATTTTACAACTCTTGTTGGTTTATCTCTTGTAGCTGCTAGTCTATATGCTGCAAAAGATGATGACGATGAACTTGATGAAAATCGATTCTTTGCTCTTGCTTGTTATACTATTTATGGTATTCAAACTGAACTTTATGAAACTTCACCTTGGGGTCTTTATTCATTCTATAAACGTACTATGGAGGCACCTATACCTTTTGAAACAAGTATGTCTAATGTTCTTAATCTTGCTTATTGGACACTTATTGCTCCAATGATTGTAGATGATGAAGAAATGCTTTATGATAGAGGTACATATAAAGATGAAGATAAACGTTGGATTGCATTTAAGAAAACTATTCCGTTATTCAATCAATACAACAAGATGTTCTATTTACCAAAGAACAATACATACTATATGCAACAGAACCCAATATTACAGATGATAGTTGAACTAAATAAGTAAGGACTTCTGTTGGACTTAAAAAAAAATGAGAGAGGGCTTTCAGATAATACTGTCAGTCCTCTCTCTTCTTGTATCTATACTACTCATGCTCCTACTTGTGTCATTGCAAACGCTCCGCCCCGTTCCACATCTATCCCTCTACCGGGGTCTGCAATGCTCCACAATGCCATTTTTGCCACCTGCGGGCTTCATATATTGATTATCTATTGGCAGACGATAACTAGTTCATATCACAAAAGAAAGTGTCTCTATGAGCCTCTATTGAAGTCGTTTTAACCATATGGCTATGATGATTTGTACTAACGTTAATACGACTAGCATTAGAAACGCTAAGAGTAGCTTTCCAAACCCCAGTAGGGAAATAGGTGTGGTCAGGAGCAGAACTTTGTATCACTCAAAGAAATATCGAATAGGTTCAATATCATCTTTATTGATATTAGTAATATAAGCATTTCTAATATAAATAGCATTATTTCTAACATCAAATGAAGCATTAGCTTTAATTAAAATTCTACTATGTCGAATCATAACTTTAGTATCATCATATATGCAAGTAACAATTTTATGAGTTCTATCTCCATTATATCTAATAGCACCACGAAGTTTTACTATGTTTACGCCTATTTTTATGAGCATTTGTTTTGATATTAAGATTTATATAGTATATTTGCATTGCTCTGATGTTACCGCTCCCAGAGTATTACGGTGATAATAGCTATAACAAACAACAACGGTACATGACATAGCAATCCTACCTAAAATCCTGCTCTAGTGACAACTCCTAACAGGAACTGCATGAGTGCTAATAATAGCATTTAAATAAAAGGTAGTAGCGCAGTAACTATTTGATTGACTATGTCTGCTAATAAAGCTCTTTCTACTTAAAGTAGTGCTATTACTAATAAGAGTATTATTAGAAACTGTTTGAATCGATTTGCGTATTCATGCAGTAAAGGAGTTGCTATATAAATTGTTGTTTTATATGATACCGCTAGTGCTAATGTAAGTACTAGCGGTATTTTTATTGTTATTAATAATAACCTTCATTATCACTACCACACTCACTCAATCCACCAAAGCTAACTTTATTCACATTAACAATGAAAGGTAGAATCTTCTTAATTTGAGTAGAAGTAACAACAAAACTATTGTTAGTACCCGGATGCCTCATAACATACTTAATACTACCAATATAAAGATTAGGAGATAGACGCTTATGTTTTTGCTTTTCAGAAGCGGTCATAGTAGCAAATCTATACACCTTATGCAAAACAGACCAATTACCAGTAAATTCTTGAATAAGAGTTCCATTTGCATCACGAGTAATCACATTCCCATCAACTTCAATATAACACGTATGTGTTTTAGTTTCTTCCATTATGCAGCTCTTAGTGCCGTTAAGGCAAGATCATAAGCCTTTTGATTTAGCTTATAAGCACCTTTTTTAGTAAGAGCTTCAAAGCGATCTTCAGAAGACTTATAATCAACAACATTATTCAGATAACAACTCACACCATTATAAAGCCAAAGTACAGTACCACGATGTAACTCTTGACCAACACCATTCTCGATAGTATCAAGAACAGCTTTGACTTTATTTTGAGTCTTAGTAGAAATAATATCTTTATCAGCAGCAAAGATATTAGTTCTAAGCTTCATATGTTCTTGTTGTTCATCATTAAGAAACAGATTATACACAAAGCCAGTCATATTATTAGATTTAATATTAATGGCTTTAAGAGCTTGCATAGATTCTTGCATAGCTTCATGATAGATATGCGTAGCACGAATACTATTCACAGCACTCATAATAGCGTTGTGAACATTCTTTGTATGTTTAAAAGAAAACTGTTGTGTTGCATTTTTAATAGCTTGATTAAGCATATTATTACAAATAACACGAATATTTGTAACAGCACACGTGATTAATCCAGAACCATCATGACTATTGGTAAATAAGAGATACTTATCAATAAGATCTTTATTATCAATAGTGATAGCATCAGGGAATTTTGCAGTTACAAGCATACTTGCGCCATTCTTATAGCAACCAGCAGTTTCAATACGAACACTCTTATCGTAATCACATATTTGATTAATAAAATCAAGAGCTACAGAGTTCTGTACAACTTCGTACTTAGAACCAACAGCACCAAATACATGATTTGTATCTTCTCTATAAGTAGCAAAACTGTTAGGAACTTTATATAACAGAAAGCTACCCGGATTAGCAGGATCTTCAAGACGAACACGAGTTTCTTTAATACCTACTTTATAATCAAGATTTGCTTCTTTAATAGCATCCTCCATACTCAAATCATTGATAGGTTTGCCCATTTCATTAAATACGAGAGGACGTCTTTGATAATTTACAAAAGGCATAATATACTTTGTTTCAATAGAAGTTTATTTCTTAATTGTAACAATATCCTTTTCTTGAAGCGTCCAAGCATCAAGACCTTCAGGAGATTGATTTAATGTTTCTTTAAGATTAGTACTATTAACATAGAATTTGAAATCACCTTCTTCAAAAGCAATTCCATGTTCAGCGAGAATAGCTTTAATCTTATTAGCTTTATCAAGATTTAAACCTTTATCGAGTTTAACATCAATAAAACCTTTAATAGCATCAATGTTCGCAGGTATTGTATCAACAGATGGATTTTCAAAATATTGATACATTTGATTAAGAAAGCTATTAAACATTTCCGTATCTGTAACAACTTCCTGACCTTTACGAACACTAATAGTAATATTCGGATATTTAAGAGACATACTACCAGTAGGCTCTTTAATACCAGTTTCAGTATTCTTCTTTAATACCGGTTCACCGTACTTATAAGCACATTCAGCCATAACATCTTTAAGACGTTTAATCTTTTTCTCAGTACGTTTAACACGATCATCAAGAGCTTGCTTGTATTGTTTAAGTAATGCTATATCAGTATTATAACGATCTATAACAAAAGCATAAGCATAAAGTTTCTCACCGAGTTCCTCTTCACTAATCGCAAGTTCCTCAGCACCACTTTCTCCTATATCTCCACTATTCTCGGCAGCATATTCTAATATCCTATCAATATTAGCTTGTATTTCAAACAGATTCATCGAAATTCAATTCAGTTTGGTAATGACTATAATCTTCAATCTCTTTAAAACGAACCATTGTATCCTTAACTAATAAAGTATTAGTAGGAACACTAGCCCAACCTGCAACAAAAGGTCTATGAATAAGACTCATACCTTCAGTTAGAGTATCATAATAACTTACAGGTAAATCTAAATTACTTTGTTCAAATACAGTAGTAGGTTTACCGTAATATTTAATATAAATATCAAGAGGTATAAATGCTGGTAATCTATTCACCTGCACTTTCACTTTCTCCGCCATGATCTGAATCAGTAATAGCTTTTTGAGAAATTCTAATTACATCAAGATGATCTTTACATTGTTGCATAGTAATGTGCATATTCGGATGTGCCTTACCATACTTATCATAAAGACGCTTATCAATGATATTATCCCATTCTTTATTAAAGCCAGTATAATACATTTCACTCTTAACACCTAAGAACAAATACTCACGTGCATCTTGAGCAGGTAAATCAAGTTCATCTTTAGCTTCATTATAAAAGATCTCATCCATGATGCAACATCTGATATAATGATACGCTCGCTTATTTGCGATATTAGTATCATTTTGATATAAACAAAAAGCAATATCTTCAAGATCATAAAGACGTTGAATTTTATCTTCATTCTTTTCAATAGCTTCAACATCTTTAAGGAATCTCTTAAAACAAGCGTTGAAAGTCGAATCTTCAACCCAATGAGGAAGACAGAAAGAAATACCATCAAATCTACCTTCATTAGAATAATCACACCAACGAGTAGATTCAACCGCATCTGATTGAACACGTTCACGTACAAGTTCATCGACAACACTTCTAAGAGTAGTTATATATGCACTCATACGGGCGAAAGGATGATCGAATTTTGGAACAAACCAAGCAACACCATGAGCTTTCCAAATTTCATCACCTTCCATAGTAGAAGTTTGAATAAGAGCTTTAGCTAATTCAGGACTTTCATTATATACAACACGAAGATTAGTGTAAATATAATAGAAATGAGAATCAGGTCTTGCATCTTTAATATCAGAAACAAAACGAGAAAAAGCAGAGTGTCTAATGTTTATCATTTCAATACTCATCATATCATGATAACCACAAACATAAATGGGACAATGCTCAAGAATCGAAGTATGACCTTTATCAATAAGCATTAGAAGAAATTTAACGTAACTTCCGGGAGCAGTTTTACCTTCAGATTTATAACAAAGACGACCAGCAAATTCAGCCAATTGCAAGCCACCTTTAAGATTATGTGCTGTATGAATAACACTAACAGGTCTAACAAATTTCATCACATATCAAGTTTAGTTTGTCCACCATCTTTTTGAACTCTATACCAATAATCAATATGATCTTCAATTGTACGACATAATATCCCTCTACATTTATCATTATTACCACTAACACCTAAAAGAGTTTTACAAGTACCGTCAACAACTTTAGAATAATTCATAACAGCATCAATAATACTTTCATTATCAATAGGTAAACAAGTATTAATTGAATCAGTCTTAACAGTACATCTACCACCAAGACGATGAATCTCATCTACAAGATACCAAACAGCTTTATTAAGATCTTCAACTTGTTTATCAATAAGCTTACGATCTTTGTCTTCTTTAAGACCAGCTCTCCATAGATATTTAATAGCATTACCTATATTAAAATTTCTATGACGAGTAACATCAATACATTCAATACCACTAGGATCAGAAGTATAATGTTTAGGATGATTTACTTGATCATTTTTATTTTTAGATGCCATAGCGATCAATAAAACGATTCATTTTAAACACTACGAGCTTATCAATATCGTCTTCTTTAATATTATATTTACGCATGATACGCTCAATAACAATTCTAACATCAGCAATTTCTTCCATAAGACTTTTAAGATGTTCATTATTATGACATCTATTAATCTTAGAAACAGCTTTAATAAGTTCAGATAACTCTTCAATAACTACTGTATCATGAGGATCAATTGCACAAGCTTTATTAAACATAGCAATTCTCTCATCCCATAATACAGCACCTTTTGGAGAATCTATAACAGCACTTACACTTTCAGGTGTCATATATTTTCCCATTTAGCTAGAACATCATCACTCTTAGTTTCCCAATCATCAGCAAAAATCTCATCACCAGTTGGTGTGTAATAAGTAATATCACCATTATCAAACTTACAAATTTGATTTTGATAGCTGAGACTAGTGATACCAGCTTCTGTAATCTCACGTTTAACAACTTCCGGAAGACTTTGCATTTTAGGAATAGTTTCTTCATTTATATCAGCAGGAATTTGTGCAAATATAAACACATCATTATCCCAATTAGCACGTCTAGCAATATAAGAACGAGTCTTAACACGTTCAATAGCTTCTCCAAAATTCATAATAATAATTTTAAATTAAACAAAAATAGCCGCTAGTCAATTAAGACCAGCGGCTTCAACAGCGTGCTTCACAGCATAGGCTATAATTGAATAAGAAATCAACCCATATTATCTTTTAAATACATATCTCAACCAACTACCCCACTTACGATTAATAAGACTACCTTTAACATTCAAAGGTTTAAACTCAAGATACTTAATATTATTAATATTTTTGATAACATCATTAATGTCATAGTAAGTACAAATAGGAATACTATCTTGTATAATAGTATAAGCTTTACCATTTTTGTAATGTACAATAACATTATAAGAATCTACATTAGTCTCATTTGCTCTAGCTTCACGCTCGAAACAAAGTTCACGATAAGCCTTACCTTCAGTGAAGAGTTTAAAGAACCATTCAATGACGTACCATACATAAAAGAATATACCTAAGAGGTCATTCTGTTGTTTAGTATGAGAACGTTCATGTTGAATGAGTTTAAAATATCGACTAGGATACCTAATCATTAATGTAAGCCTAGATTTATCTTTATCTTTAAGATAAAGTCTAGCAAACATATTAATAGCAACAAACTTACCAAAAGGAAAATGTTTAGTAATAACAACTTTCATATCTTAATCATCTGAAAAGTTATAATTTATAATAGCTTCCCAATCATCTTTAGGCATACAGCCTTTATAATCAGGAACTCTAGCTTCCATAAACTCATCAAGCTTAATAGAAATAACGGTACAAATACCAAAATCCATGAGACGTTTACGTTGATTCATACAACAAAACAAATTAGCTTGATCAAGTGGAATACCAATGCTAACAAGTGCTGCTATGAAATATCTACGAAACATTTCTTTAGTAATACTACTAACAGCATCCATAGCTAAGCCTTTTTATAAATATGACTTTCTGCAATAGCTTTAAGACGATTAGAAAGTTGTTCCATATTAACCTCAATCGTTTTAGCGGCTGAATGATAAGTTGTAATAGTTAATGCTCCAATAAATTCAGGGAACATCAAAATATTAAACTTAGCTTTATAAGTATTACCAGTTTCATTCTGAGCAATCCACGCTTTAGGATTAGCATAGAAACTAAACGTATCAGTTGTTCTAACTTTAGAATTTAGATACAAAGGATTAAGTTTAGGAAAGAATGAAAGAATATTATTATCCGTAGGAGCTTCTGTAGCTGGGATAACACTATCTTTAATCCAAGCTTCAAAATCTTCAATAGTATCAAATATAAGTCTTGCAGAACATTTAGCAATAGCTAAAGAACTACCTTTAGGAACTTTATAATCTATAAGTTTCACAGCCTCCTTAAATAGATTATAAGTATATCTGTTAAACATCTTAATAGCATGATCACGAGACTCAACTTCAGCACTCATATTACTATCAACACAAATATGAAATTGAGGTTCATAAGCACTATCATAATTTTCATTGTCGATCAAATAACCGATATTCCAAATCTTATAATAGCGAGCTTTTTCATTGTTACCATCAAAGAACTCAATTGGAATATTATGAGCATAAATATAATACTGAATTTTCAAAAGAGTTTGATAGAATACAAATTGATTACCACTAGTAACAGGAATAAACTCACCTGTAGCATCAAGAATGAAATTAATATTGGTATTAAGCCAATTAACTTCATCCTTAGATAAATCAGCAACAGTTCGAGGCTCTGTAACTATATATGGTTTATCAGGAGCATCTGTTCTAACAACAGACGGAATTGAAACACCATTTATTACAATAGGTTTATACTTCTCAGTTGTAATAGCAAGTGCAGATAATTCTTCTTCAGCTTTAGAAGGAGAACTATCAACAGGAATGTCTTGTTTAATTTCCTCTTCTTCTTTAAAAGGATTTATATCTTCCATTATATGTAATTAATCGTTAGATTCATAATCACGAACTCCGTAAGCATTAGCATTAAACGGAATGTTCTTATCTGTACGTTCATAAAACTTAATGGCAAGCATTTTACCGATAAACTCATTCTTATGACTAAGAATATAATCACTTGTCATAGTATTATCAGTATTGCCATTATAAATAGCTGTAGGCTTAACTTCAAATGTTTCAGCATTTAAATCATTCTTACATTTAAACTTAGCATAATTATAAACTACCTCATGACCATCAACAATTTTAGTTATACGATCAATGAGAATATCTAAACACAAACATTCAGTCTCTTCACACCTCTTAGCTTTCATCATAGTTTGTGGACGAGAACCGAATTTATATTCTGCAATCTTAGAGCGAACAACACAACCCTCATAACCGGCTGCAATACAACGATCTCTATAAGCTTCAACATCAGAATCACCTTTGATATTAATAGAACATAATGAAACTATTTTAGCACTTTTAGTAGCATCATGTTCTTCAGGTTTAAACTGAATATAAATAGCGTCTGAATTTGAAGATGTAGCATTTAACCAAGCTTTATTCAAAATATCTCTACGAAGATGATAACGATCTCTATTAGAAACATCAGGAATACTAAGATCGAAGTTTACAAATTGAAGATATTTATGAAGAGGATTCTTAGGATTACGTGCAGCACCACCAATAGTAGTATTCTTTTGACCTTTAATATAAAGCTCACCATCAAAAGTAATATTTCTATAATCGGGAGTACAATAAATGTAAGTCATAAAAGCATCTTCAATATGTTTTACATTATAACGAAGACCTTCTTTACTTCTAATAACAACTTCTTTAGTTTTACCAAATAATCCATTATCAACTTCATCTAACTTAATAGTACAACGAACACCATTAATCTTAGGATCAGCAAAAGCACCATTAGAATAATCAAAAATGCCAGTTTTCCATTTTTGACACTTCATAGGTTTATCAACATTATTTGCATCAGTAGCAAATTTAGGAATAACGTTATCTAGTAGATCATGAAGTTGATTAGCACTCTCATACATATCACTAGTAACACCATACATTTCTGCCGTCTTGTATCCTCGGTCGATTTTACGCTTGATTTGGCTCTTATAAGAGGTCTTTGTTGAAGTTGATACAATTACTTGTCCGACGTCTGAAAGTCGCTCAAACAAGCCGTATGACACCCTCTCGTGGCTTCCGTCAGTCTCAATCCTCCAAAACACGATATGTCCCAGTGCATCACGCTTGTAAAGAGTAGTAACATTATCATCCCCATATACGGTTGCCATCTTCATCAACATTATGAGATAAAACAATACAATGTGTAGGATTATTATATGCAATCAGCATACAATTCCATGAATCACGAATAGTCTTATGAGGAGCATAAGCAATAGTTTTAAAGTTCTTATGACAAAAACATTGATAACTACCAGTTAATGCTTGTTTATTGTGAAGTTTACCTTGAACAACTTCAAAGAGAGTTTCAACAATCTTAAAGTCCTCATCAGACTTAATCTTAGTTTCGCCCATAAATGCACCTTCTTTAAAAGGATTAAAACCCCAAGTATGAACGAATTGATTTAGTTTAATTTGAGCATTTTGATAAGACATCTTACTCATAGCTTCACGAAGCTGTTTAACAGCATCAATAACGATGTTATAATCAGTCTTATTCATAGGATATAAGAAGTACCTAGTACCATCACCTAAAGCTCTAAGAGGAACACCCTCACATAATAGCCGTTGCGCATCAGGGCACAACTCCTCCTTTTTTACCATTTACAATCTCATTTAAATACATATTAGCAAACTTTTTCTTAACGAAGTTGTAATCTGTAATACGAACTAAATCTGTAGGATCTTTAGCACTATAACCTTTAGTCATGAACAAAGCGATAAAGCCATAATTCTTTTCATATTCGATAGCGGAAGTAAGACCAGTATTATCAGTGTCAAGCATAACATAAACTTGAATCCTAGTAGTCTTTCGTAAAACATCAACAATATCATCAGGAAGTTTAGCAGTTTCACTTGCAATCACATAAACTCCAACATCATTAATTCTTAATTCTCTCAGTATTCGTAACATTAATAGTTTATCCTTTTGAGATTTAACAATCAACTTATAATTAGTATCAGTTAAAGTCTCAAGATTTTCAAGAGGACACTTATTATTAGTAATGAAACGATTAGCAGTATGCTTATTTCTAAATGGAAAATAAAGTTTAATACAACCATCATTAACTTGATATTCATAACAAGGGTCATGACGAGTATAATAATATGGATTACTAACGCCATCAATCTTAAAAGATTCAACAGCTTTTACGTATTTATCTACGAGATCATTAGTAACACCAAATTGATTATAATACCTATAATCATAAAAAGTCATTTTACGATTTATAGTTGTAATAACATGAAATTCATTATTGATAATCTTATTCTGAGCTTGATATACACGATTAACGTAAGGTGAATCATTAAGAACATCAGAAGCATATTCAATAATATTAGAACATATCTCAACGAAGTCTTTATTATTAGTACAATTCTTTTTAAGAACTAGACCAACAATTTCAAATACATCACCACGATAACGATAATCAGCAAAATCACGAAATATCAGCTTATTACCATACCATTTAAAACTAACTGAAGGATTAGGATCATAACGAAGAGGATTAGAGATTTTATAATTGCGTAAACAAATACAATTATTTATCTCTGTTTCAGGAACATTAAGAAAGACAGAATAAATATGTACTTGATCAAGTGTATTCAAAATATAATCTTTATCACTTGTACTCCACATATTTACATCTTTTGTAGCATTTGCAATCCCCAGTAGGGAACAAGGTGAGGTCACGTGCGGAGCGTTAGCAACACTATGCACAAAACCAATAGACACAAAAAAAAGAGGATAGATTTCTCTACCCTCTTCAAAAGTCTAAGTTACATCTTAATATTTACCCGGAGTACTACCGTTACCAGCATAACGATTCTTTAAAGCATTAATTGCATCAGCATTAACGCCTTGACCGGAACCGTAATCCATAGCAACGCCAGCTTCAGCGGCTGCACCAGCAGGTTTCTCGTCTTTATCAGCATCTTTAGAGAGTTCAACAGTCTCACCCGGAAGAATCTCAATTGAAGGTTTTTTGCCGTTAATAACACGTTCAACATAACCTTGACCAACAAAGCCCGGAGTACAAAGATACTTACGATCACCATAATGAGCAAGAAGCTTCATCCAAACAACAATAGGTTCACCTTTTTCATCTAAGAATACAGGCTTACCCTCTTTGCCAACATTGAATGCTTTAACAAAGAACTCACAAAATGCTTTCCATTGAGAGATACGACCGTTAATATCAGCGTTCATATCAATAGGCTGAGGAAAGCCGGGTTCAACGAAGTTAGGACAACCGATATAAGCATCGAGACGGTGACGACAATTCCGGTACGCCTCCGTAATCAAAGAGGTAAACGTTTTAACATCTACAGCGGTTCCGTCAGTTTTGCGAGTAGTTACGATACGGAAAGAATCAGTATAAAACCGATCAACTTCATCACCGGGAACAGGTTCTTCTTTATAACGGAAAACAATAGTTGGTACAGGAATACCGGCATACTCATAAGTGGATGCAACACCGTTCTCATCTACTTTAGGGGTTTCGGTTTCTTTGATCTCAACAGATACAAGATGTGCTTGACACAAATTGTTGAACTCTTCACGAGGTTTAAACTTCTTGTCTTGGGTAACTA
>OGTL01000041.1_pt1 | contig 109892 bp, 105 predicted proteins | sample 1553601 | NCBI WGS metagenome assembly OGTL01 (sample SAMEA2580112, study PRJEB22360) | human gut metagenome | biome: human gut; feature: human-associated habitat; material: faeces | place: Denmark | collected 2008/2010 | reverse complement strand
CTCTTGTCGGATTCGAACCAACGACCCCGAGATTACAAATCACGTGCTCTGGCCAGCTGAGCTAAAGAGGCATCATTTCGTTAAAACGGGTAAGCTGACTATGTCGCACCGCTACAACCACATACCCTTGCTGCCTTCCGACCCTGGGGGGGTTCTGCAGGAGCTGGTCGCATAGGACTTACCCGGGCACAAAAGTAGATATTTTTTCTTAGATAACAATAGCATTCCACAAAAAAATGCACAAAATTTTCTATCTACCTAGAAACGAAACAATTAAAAAAAACATATTTCACAATAAATTTTTTCTCCATAATTTTATAGAAGTCTCGACCTGTATTGTTCCTAAAAAAATTTACATTTGTATCCTATAAATAATAGCCCATTCACAAAAAAGGAATTATGTTGCAAAAAATTAAAGAGCGTATACTTGCCGGCGGAGAAATTACCCCCGACGAAGCATTAGAATTAGCACAAAAAGCCATTCGTTCGGACCTATATGCTGCTGCCGACGAAATCCGTAAAAAATTCTGTAATAAAACGCTCGATACTTGCTCGATCATCAATGCCCGTTCTGGTCATTGTCCCGAAAACTGCAAATGGTGCGCCCAATCGGCCCATCATCACACCCAAATAGAAACATACGACGCTATACCCATACATGAAGCTATATCCATTGCCCGTTTAAACGAACAACAAGGAATAAAAAGATTGTCTTTGGTCACCAGTGGGAGAAGGATAAAAGCCTCGGAAATAGACTATTTCTGCGATATTTATCGAAAAATGGGAGAAGAAACCCACTTACACCTTTGCGCCTCTATGGGACTATTGAAACGAGAAGAATTAGAAAAGCTGAAAGCCGCCGGAGTAAAACGCTACCACTGCAACTTAGAAACAGCCTCGTCCTATTTTTCCGAGCTATGTACCACACATACCATTGAGCAAAAAAAAGAAACGATTCGGACAGCCCAAGAGTTAGGAATGGAAATCTGTTCCGGTGGAATCATCGGTATGGGAGAAACTATGAGACAACGCATCGAATTGGCTTTTGAACTAAAAGAATTAGAGGTCTGTTCGGTTCCCATGAATATCTTGAATCCCATACCGGGAACACCTTTGGAACACATGCCCCCCATCAGCGACGAGGAGATTTTAGTTACAATCGCAATTTTCAGATTCATACTGCCACGGACGTTCATTCGGTTTGCCGGAGGGCGGGCGAGATTATCCAGAGAAACACAAAAGCAAGCACTATCGGCCGGAGTAAACGGACTATTGATGGGCGACATGCTCACAACGCTGGGATCGGGAGTAAACGAAGACAAATCATTAGCCCGAGAAGCGGGATACGATCCTCTATAATATAATAAAAAGCCTGTCGCATGCGACAGGCTTTTCTCGTTTATCCAAATTCCCTGTTCTTCACAGAACATTCCATTTCAGTCACTTGGTTCCAGTTGAAAAACTTGCTCTACCGATTTATTGAATACTTGGGCTATTTTCAACGCTAACACCGTAGAAGGCACAAATTTACCAGTCTCGATTGCATTGATGGTTTGTCGGCTCACCCCTACTACATCGGCCAAATGCTGCTGGGTTATACGAAGTTCGGCACGCTCCACTCGTATTCTATTCTTCATCTCTCAACGACTTTTTAAGTTTCCACAATTTCATTTCAAAGACAATCAAGAAAATAATAATATTCGTAAACATATTAAAGACCAAGACATTCAAAAACAGAAGCTCGTAACAAAAAAGAGATAAAATAATCAAAACAGACGAATTGATATACAAGGCTATCAACAACGAGTTCAATCTTATCCGCCCGATTAATTCATCTTCGACTCTCTCACGTGAACATGCCACAAATAAACAACCCAAGCAAATGCCTATAATGGCGACATTATTCAATATTTTTCCAACCCAATCCGAAGTCAGTACTCTTTTCATAGCCAAAGGAATCCATTCGGGTAGCAAGAAAGATGGAAAACCATTATAACCGTCTATCGTCATCAGTACTCCCAGCACAAATGTTGGAACCAGAATAATCCAGCCGACTTTCTTAAAGCCATTAGGCAACAAAAAGATTTTTTCCATAATAACAATTATTTTAAGTAATCGATAAAAGATATAGCTATGGCACAAATGTAAAGTATATTTTACATATGGACAAATATAAGCGACTTTTTTTTACAAAAAATCTTACAGAAAAGCTATGAAGCCTCTGAACACTTCCAACATGGCGTGGGAATCTTCATTCAAACCTATTATCTAAAAAAATGGATTTTTCCCGCAAGACTCTGCACTTCCGACCAAATGCTTAACAGTCTTGCAATAACGGATAATGTCGGCGTTTGTGTGTTGTGTTTCAGGTAGATAGATAGGATAACAAGATTGGTAAAACTCAAGACTTTTGTATCATTGAGCACAATCAAACTTTGCAAAGGTAAAACTTTATTCTTAAACTCAAACTTTTTAGGGTTATTTTTTTGACAAAAAAGATTTTTAACCCGATACAAGCCTTAGAATTCGAAAAAAGAATAAATTAACAATGCAAAGCACTCGCGCAATTTTTCTATTACGCCCTAAATCGTTAAAACTTTCATGAAGACTGCTCTTTCCCATTTGTCCAATCACAACATTTATCGTAAATTTGACTGGTATTTAATACAAAGTAATGATCAGCTACTTACAAATAGAAAATCTCACAAAGTCTTTCGGAGACCGGATTCTCTTCGAAAATATATCGTTAGGTATCGGTGAAGGAGACCGAATAGGATTAATTGCCAAAAATGGAGCGGGGAAAACGACTTTACTGAATATTCTGGCGGGGAAAGAAAATTATGACAGTGGAAACATTGTATTCCGGAATAATTTACGGGTAGGATACTTGGAACAATCCCCCTCCTATCCGCCAGAACTCACAGTTATACAAGCCTGTTTCCAGTCCGACAATGACACTGTTCGTTTAATAGCCGAATACGAACAGGCCCTACAAACCGATGATCCTATCGGCCTACAAGAACTGCTCGACCGCATGGACCACTACAAGGCATGGGATTACAAGCAAAGAGCCAAACAAATTCTTTCGCAGCTCAAAATCAATAACTTCGATCAGCCTGTAAAAGAATTGTCCGGCGGACAACTGAAACGACTGGCGTTAGCCAATGTCTTAATTACCGAACCCGACTTGCTCATTCTCGATGAACCGACGAATCATCTGGACATCGATATGACCGAATGGTTGGAAGAATTTTTACGCCGCACCAACATAACCCTATTGATGGTCACGCACGATCGCTATTTTCTTGATCGAGTATGCAATCAAATTGTCGAAATCGACAATCATACACTATACAACTATAACGGTAATTACAGCTACTATCTTGAAAAACGGGAAGAGCGCATAGAAATACATAATGCCGAAATCGACCGGGCCCGCAATTTAATGCGGACCGAGTTGGACTGGATAAGGCGACAGCCGCAAGCCCGGGGCACAAAAGCAAAATACCGTGTGGATGCTTTTTATGAATTACAAGCGAAAGCCCGTCAAGAAAAATCAGACGGGCAAGTACGGCTCGAAGTAAAATCGTCATACATCGGTTCAAAGATATTCGAGGCAAAAGGTATCTGTAAAACATTCGGAGACCTGAAAATAATCGAGAACTTCGATTATACTTTTGCCCGCTATGAAAAAATGGGTATCGTAGGTAACAACGGAACCGGAAAATCGACCTTCATCAAAATGCTCGTCGGTGAAATTCAACCCGATCGAGGACGATTCGATATAGGAGAAACGGTAAAGTTCGGCTATTATAGCCAAGATGGGTTACATTTTAATGAACAGATGAAGGTCATCGATGCCGTAAGAGATATAGCAGAAGAAATTTCACTTGGCGACGGACGTAAGCTGTCCGCATCTCAATTCTTGCAGCATTTTCTCTTTACCCCCGAGACACAACACAGCTATATATATAAATTAAGTGGAGGAGAACGCCGACGCCTATATTTATGTACGATACTCATCAGTAATCCCAATTTTTTGGTACTGGACGAACCGACCAACGACTTGGATATCGTTACCCTTAACGTCCTTGAAGATTATCTCCGTAACTTCAAAGGGTGTCTCATTGTCATCTCCCACGACCGATATTTCATGGATAAAGTAGTAGATCACCTACTTGTGTTCAAAGGAAACGGAGAACTAAAAGACTTTCCCGGTAACTATACCGATTATCGTGAATGGAAAGAAACACAGGAACAAAAGGCTAAAAGCGAACAGGCAGAAAAAGCAAAGCAAAACAATAAAAAGACTACTGCCGAAAAAAGAAATACATCTGACAATACCCGACGACGCCTTTCTTTTAAAGAGAAAAAAGAGCTGGAACAATTAGAAATGGAAATCGCGGCGCTGGAAGAAGAGAAAAAAACAATCGAAACGAACCTTTGTAGCGGAACCCTAAGCATAGAGGAACTCACGCTGCAATCCAAAAGATTGCCGGAAATCAACGAAAACCTCGATGAAAAGACATTACGCTGGCTCGAACTAAGTGAAATCGAAGGGTAGTTATATACAAAAGGCGATAGACCGTATCTCTATCGCCTTTTGTTATATCACATGCTCAAACCTCACCTTTGAAAATAAGCGTATTTCGGTTCTGTGGGTTTATAAGAATCATCGTCCCACAAAGTACTGGTAATCATCAAATCGGCACTGTATCGGTTGCAAGCGATAGGCACATTGTGTACTCTACACTGACGAAGCAACATCTGTATATCGGCCTCGTGTGGTTGAGGATTCAAATCATCGATCAAAAAGATAGCCAAATCGACTTGATGACGAACCACCAATGCGGCAATTTCGGCATCTCCCCCCAACGGACCCGAATTCATACAAGTCACATCGGCCGGAATATTCAATTCGTCGAATGCCTCCTTAATCAATCGGCCGGTAGTACCTGTACAAACCAAATGGTGATGAGACAACAACTCGGCATTATGTTTCACCCACTCTACCATATCGGCCTTACGATTATCATGCGCCACTAGCGCGATAGTTAATCTTTTTTTCATAGCTTTATTTTTTTAAGATTGAACAGTTTGAAATTTTTGTCTGATTTTCCGTTGATGTATCCACAGGGCCATAACCGCTATCACGAATGCGATAAAATCAGAGATAGGCATACTCAACCAAACTCCGTTCGTAGACCAGTAAGTCGGTAAAATCAACAACAACGGCAATAAAAACAACAGTTGTCTCGATAAGGATAAAAATATAGATACCGGAGCCCTACCTATCGACTGAAAGAAATTGGAAATTACAATCTGGCAACCGACAAACGGGAACATGGCACAACTGATACGAAGACCGGTCACAGACAAATCGACCAACTCCTCGCTGGTTGTAAACATCGCCACGATAGCATGGGGGAATAATTCGCTCAATACAAAGCCCACCGTAGTAACGACCACACCCGCCGTAATCCCATATCGCAATGTTTTGCGAACACGTTCATATTGCTTGGCTCCATAGTTATACCCCACGATAGGTTGCATTCCCTGTGTGATTCCCATAACGATCATAACGAACAACATCAAAGTACGGTTCACAATACCATAAGCACCGATAGCCAAATCTCCACCAGTATGTTGCAACGCATTATTAATAAAAATCACCACCACACAGGCACAAACATTCATCAAAAAAGGAGACATGCCTATGGAAAATATTTTAGCGACTACCCGCACTTTCAACCGGGAGTACCGACGGTCAAAATGAATAAAGTTTTTTTTGTTCGCAAAATGAACGAGCACCCACACCATAGCGACAGTCTGAGACACGACTGTTGCCAACGCTGCACCCCGTATTCCCCAATCGAATGAAAATATAAATATCGGAGCCAAAATAATATTACACCCCACAGTCAACAATGACGAAAACATTGCCTTACGAGGATACCCCGTAGCCCTCATTACGTTATTCAGCCCTATAAACACATAAGTTATAGGAGTCCCCAGTAAAATTACTTGCATGAAATCACGAGCATAAGGCAATGTATCGTGGCTTGCCCCGAAAAACAATAATATGGAATCAAGAAATAAAAAAGTCAAACCGCCAAAGCAAACAGCATTGATTATACACATAATCAAAACATTATGTACGACCTCCGTTGCTCGCACTTTATCTTTCTGACCTAAAAAAATAGAACTGATAGTAGCACCGCCTATACCGACCAATGTACAAAAAGCGACCACCAAATTCATCAACGGGAAAGTAATTGCCAAACCTGCGATAGCCAATGCACCCACCCCATGACCTATAAATATACTATCTATAATATTATATAGCGATGTAACAGTCATCGCTATAATAGCCGGTACAGAATACTGAATCAACAACTTGCCAATCGGCTCGGTTCCAAGTATCAACGGCGAATTACGCTCTGCCATAATCTCTAATTTCACAATTACGATACAAAGGTACGAATTATTCAGGAGCTAAAACAGGAGCATAAGCATTTTATAACATAAAGATACTTCAAATAGCTACGCCCTATATTTTTCACATAAAATATTATTGGTCCATTCAACTATCATAAAAAATAAAAATATCTGAAATCAGAACCGTTTTTTGAGACTTCTTGTTATATTTGAAATACTTTATCTATATTTGTAGAATATAGGATACGGTTCGGCAGAGCCAATTCGGAAATATGATTTCCGTTTGCCCCTGCACTCACCTTTCGCTATGTTTGTCATGAAACCATTAATTAAATAGAATTATGAAAAAGTTTTTATTCTTGGTTATATTGAGTTTGACTTTATTTTCCTGCGAGGGTCCTATGGGACCACAAGGTCCTCAGGGAGTTCCGGGCGAAGGAATGTTTTGGAAGTACTACACCTACACAGTAAAATCGCAAGACTGGCAACTTGTGACATCGCCCGACGGATTAAATACGTATTACATGTATGAGTTCCAAAATAAAGATATTACAGACGATTTGTATATCGACGGATATGTCTTGGGGTACTTGGTACAATCTCCGGGGGCAGACAACGAAGTCATCACCCCTCTACCTTATACGATACATAAAGGCGAGGCAGATGGGGATAATGCGCTGCTTTGGACCGAAACTTACACCTACGATTACATGCCGGGAAGCGTAGCTTTTTATGTGCAATACAGCGATTTTATCGAGCAACAGCCCGGAGATATGGTATTTCGTTTAGTCCTTAATAATTAATAACCGTCTTTTCGATTCTTCGAAATAAAAATAAACGAGGCCATCTTTAATAAAGAAATGGCCTCGTTTATTTTATGTAGCAAACTAATGATTCAACAAGCCTTAAAGCTCATATCGAGACCTTTTACCGAATGAGTGAGAGCTCCCACCGAGACAAAATCGACACCACTCTCAGCGTAATCTCGAATCGTATCGAAAGTAATACCTCCCGAAGACTCTATTTCATATTTCCCACCCACAATTTTCACAGCCTCTTTTGTCAATTCAGGCGAGAAATTATCGAGCATAATACGGTCCACACCGCCCACTCGCATAACCTCTTTCAATTCGTCCAAATTACGCACCTCTATCTCAATTTTCAAATCCTTGCCTTTGGCCTTTAAATAATCATGACAACGAGAGATAGCGTTCTCTATACCACCGGCAAAATCCACATGATTATCTTTCAGCAAAATCATGTCGAACAATCCGATACGATGATTCACGCCACCACCTATCTTCACAGCTTCTTTTTCGAGCATACGCATGCCCGGAGTTGTCTTGCGGGTATCGAGAATGCGAGTATGCAAACCTTCGAGTTTTTTCACATACCGGTGAGTCATCGTAGCGATACCGCTCATGCGCTGCATCACATTGAGCATAAGACGCTCGGTTTGCAATAATGATTGTACGCGTCCTTCGACCACAAAAGCCACATCGCCGGGTTTTACCGCAGTCCCGTCCTCGATATAAACCGTCATTTTCAAATCGGGATCGAAACGGTGGAATATTTTTCGGGCAATCTCTACTCCGGCCAAGATACCCGGCTCCTTGATCAACAACCTCGACTTCCCCATCGCCGTATCCGGGATACAACACAAAGTAGTGTGGTCACCATCTCCTATATCTTCGGCAAAAGCCAAATCTATCAATTCATCTATCAACTGCTCTTTCGTTTTCATACACCAATAGTTTTTTATTCTTATGCAAAAATAGCACAATCCGGGAGAAGGTACAAATAAATTTGATTATACCGAGGATAACCAATTTCCACATTATAAAAACAACACGATGCAAACGTTCGAACAAGTTTGATTTTACTCTTTGTTTATATTAATTTTGCAACAAATTTAAATTCCTTATGAAAATAGTGCTATTGGTTGTCGGGAAAACAGTCGAATCTTATTTTATACAAGGAATCGAAGAATACAGCAAACGATTGGCCCACTATGTGCCGTTCGAAATCGCTGTCATTCCCGAACTCCGCAACACCAAAAGCCTGAGTACCGACCAACAAAAAGAGCGAGAAGCCGATTTCATCTTGAAAAGTTTCCTGCCCGGCGACTACATTGTCCTGCTCGATGAACATGGAAAAGAATTTACCTCCACGCAGTTCGCCTCCTATTTGGAAAAGAAAATGTCAAACGTTGCCAAACGCTTGATATTTGTCATTGGCGGCCCTTATGGTTTTTCCCAACGCATATACAATGCGGCACAAGAAAAAATTTCTCTTTCAAAGATGACCTTTTCCCACCAGATGATTCGCCTCATCTTCACCGAACAACTCTATCGGGCTATGACTATTCTCAATAACGAACCCTATCACCACGAATAAATATGAATCGTTTTCATTACAAAATTCTATCCGTCTTCATTATCTCACTTTCTCTCTTTACTTTCCCGACAAACGCAAAAGAATACAGCAGTGAAATAGGCACGTTGTGGAATTTTACGGTATCCAAACAAATAAATCGGATAAATCTGCAAATACAGCAAAACGTATGGACACTTGGTAAATATTACGAACGATACATGCCCATTGCGGTCGTCTCCTATACTGCCGTCCCGAAATACCTCAAATTAAATGCGCTGTACTACTATATGAATCAACAGACAGCCCCGAATATTTATAAGAATCGTCATCGTTATCAACTGGGAGCCACTTTTTCCTATCCTGTACACCGATTCTCCCTATCGCTGAATTCCCGATTTGAGTCCACCTATACCATAGGGACGGCCAAACCATCGAACAAATGGCGAAACAAAATACTTCTCAGTTACACCATACCCGACAGCCGATGGACTCCGTTTATCCATACCGATATATTTCTTTTTCTGAATGGTAAACAGTCAGGAGAATTGGATAGAATATGGTATGATGCAGGGGTAGAATATCGAATAGACAAAAAAAATTCCATCGAATGCAAAGTTCGAGAAGAACATCTCATGAGTAAGACACCCCAACAACTCAATACGTTTATCTCCTTAGGTTATAAATTGAAACTATAATCCCCCTATTCCATCTTGCGATACACTATATTGGGGGGGGGACAGAAAAACGACTCCACAAATTCAAGGAGAAACGGCGAGATTGAAACATCTTCGAGATTCAATCCACCCAAAACAAATCGCTCATAACATCATCGGAAGTAAAAAGACCCTTACGAGTTATGCGCATGACATCGTCGGTCACCACGAGTCGCCCTGCACGGATATGTGGCAGAGCTTGTTCCAAGCAACATTGCATGCGCTCAGTTCCAAAGTCGTCTTCGAGTTTTTTCAGATTCAATCCCCAACAGGTACGAAGCGATGTAAGTATGTATTCATTATATAAACTATCGACCGTCTCTTTCTCTTCCATATATGCAACATGTCCCGTTTGCAAAGCCTCCATATATTCCGACAATGAGGAAGGGTTGATACGCCTGCTCTTCCCATCGTAGCTATGAGCCGCCGCACCTAAACCCAGATACGGTACACCTTTCCAATAAGATGTATTATGAAGTGCATAACGCCCAGAGCGGGCGAAATTGGAAATCTCGTAATGCTCATATCCAGAAAAACCCAACACATCGATAAGTGTCTCGAACATCTGTAAGGATTCTTCTTCCTCACACTCTTTCACCAGTCCTTTTTCCCTCATTCTCCACAACGCCGTACCTTCCTCATAAATTAAATTATATGCTGAAATATGCGGAACATTCAAGGTTACGGCTTGTCTCAAATTGTTCGTCCAACGTTCTACGGTCTGTCCCGGCAAACCATATATGAGGTCTATACTGATATTTTCATATCCGGCACAAAGGCAATTATCGACTGCCTCCATCGCCGCATGAGCCGTATGACGCCGACGTAGAAAAACAAGATCCGAATCGTCGAAACTCTGTATTCCCATACTTAGCCGGTTAACCGGAGTATCCTTTAATTGACTTATAAAAAGAGGTGCCACATCATCGGGATTCACTTCAAGAGTAACCTCCTTACAAACCGACCAATCGACAACTGTGGAAAGAGTTCGAAACAAACGACCTCGTTCCGACGGCGATAAACTGGACGGAGTCCCCCCTCCAAGATACACCGTAAAAACAGGTTCGTCCCTTAGCTCATGTATTCTCAATTCAAGTTCCCGACAAACGGCATCTATATAGCCACGCTTGAACGAAAAATCGGTCGAGGAAAAGAAGTCGCAATAAACACAGCGACTTGCACAAAACGGTATATGAATATAAAGCCCAGCCATTACTCGACAAAAATACAAAACTTCGATTCATAAACAATGTTTTGTAACATAGTTCTTACCATTGCTTTTTAAAAATATAATTCATAATTTGCGAACGCTTTGTTAAAACGTAACCAAGTGTTTTTGTTTTATTAAAACTTTAATATCATGAAAGTCTATCAATCTCACGAAATCAAAAACATTGCTCTATTGGGCAGCAAAGGTTCAGGCAAGACCACCCTCGCAGAAGCTATGCTCTACGAGTGTGGTGTAATAAAACGTCGCGGAACCGTCGAAGGGAAAAACACCGTCTCGGACTATTTTCCTGTGGAAAAAGAGTATGGATATTCCGTCTTTTCCACAGTTTTTTATGCCGAATTTTTAGGTAAAAAGCTCAATGTTATAGACTGTCCGGGAGCAGACGACTTTGTAGGAAGCGCTATAACAGCCCTTAACGTAACAGACACGGGAGTAATTGTCATCGACTCTCAATATGGAGTCGAAGTAGGAACTCAAAACATCTTCCGTACTGCCGAAAATCTGAACAAACCTATTCTTTTTGCCATGAACCAACTTGATGGTGAAAAGGCAGATTACGACAATGTAATCAACCAAATGCACGAAACATTCGGTAACCGAATTGTACAAGTGCAATATCCGCTTAGTTGCGGTCCGTCGTTCAATGCCATGATCGACGTCCTACTCATGAAAATGTATAGCTGGTCGCCCGAAGGCGGTACACCCACCATATCCGAAATTCCCGAAAGCGAAATGGAAAAAGCCCGGGAATTAAATCAAAAATTAGTTGAAGCCGCTGCTGAAAACGATGAGACCCTTATGGAAAAATTCTTCGAGCAAGGTTCTCTCACCGAAGATGAAATGCGGGAAGGCATCCGCAAAGGTCTCATCACACGCAGCATATACCCTGTATTCTGTGTAAGTGCATTACGCGATATGGGAGTACGACGTATGATGGAATTCCTCGGCAACGTAGTCCCCTTTGTCTCCGAAATGCCCAAACCCGAAAATACAGCCGGAGAAAAAATCGCTCCCGATGCCAATGGGCCTACAAGTATATACTGCTTTAAAACCACGGTCGAGCCTCATATCGGAGAAGTATCCTATTTCAAAGTAATGTCTGGAACCGTACATCAAGGAGACGATTTGATTAATGTGGATCGAGGCGACGGACGCGAACGTTTGGCTCAATTATTCTGTGTTTGCGGACAAATTCGTACTCCGGTAGAAGAACTTGTAGCAGGAGACATAGGAGCATCGGTAAAACTAAAAGATGTGCGCACTGGTAATACACTCAACACAAAAGGGTGCGATTATCATTTCGATTTTATCAAATACCCAGCTCCCAAATATCAACGAGCAATAAAACCGGTCAATGAATCCGATGCCGAAAAATTAAGTGAGATTCTCACTCGTATGCATGAAGAAGACCCGACGTGGCAAATAGAACAATCCAAAGAATTGAAACAAACGATTGTTTCGGGACAAGGAGAATTTCACTTACGCACTTTAAAATGGCGTATTGAGAATAACGATAAACTTGCCGTTGAATTCATAGAGCCTCGCATACCCTATCGGGAAACAATTACTAAAGCGTCTCGGGCGGATTATCGTCACAAAAAACAATCGGGTGGAGCCGGACAATTTGGAGAAGTACATCTCATCGTAGAGCCCTATTATGACGGAATGCCAGCACCCGACACTTACAAATTCAACAACCAAGAATTCCGTATGAATGTACGCGATACCCAAACGATAGATCTTGAATGGGGAGGAAAATTGGTGGTTTGTAACTGTATTGTTGGAGGTGCTATCGACGCTCGGTTTATTCCTGCTATTGTCAAAGGATTGATGGATCGTATGGAACAAGGGCCGCTCACTGGTTCTTACGCCCGCGATGTCAGAGTTTGTATCTACGACGGGAAAATGCACCCGGTAGACTCTAATGAAATATCTTTCCGATTAGCTGGACGTAATGCATTCAGCGAGGCATTTAAAAACGCAGGACCGAAAATTCTCGAACCTATATATGATGTCGAAGTTCTTACCCCAGCCGATGTCATGGGCGATGTCATGAGCGATCTGCAAGGACGGCGCGCCATTATTATGGGCATGTCTAGTGAAAAAGGATTTGAAAAAATCACGGCAAAAGTACCTTTAAAGGAAATGTCTTCCTATTCAACAGCTCTCAGTTCGATCACCGGAGGGCGCTCATCTTTCTCTATGAAATTTGCATCTTATGAGCTCGTTCCATCTGACGTTCAAGAAAAACTACTTAAAGCTTACGAGGCCGAACAAACAGACGAGTGACCGCGATTTTGTTAAATAATTAAAAAGCCATTGGAAAAACCAATGGCTTTTTTTGCAAATAAACATTTATTTGTTAAATTTGCCGGTAAGTGTTAAACCCAACCTTCTAAATAGGTTTTCATAAAATAAAACAAAAATAGTGGAATCGGTGTTTATATAATAAATTTGTACAAATGATGTAAAAACAAATCATTCAAACACCACAACAAGTTAAACAGAAAAAAATAAAGAGGCAAACAAAATGAAAAAGTCGACAATTTGGCTACTGGCTGTAATTATGGCACTCACGTTTATCGGATTGCTTTATGTACAAATCATGTACATGGAGAATATGATAAAAATGAGAAACGAGCAATTTACCGAAGCCGTGAAAAGGAGCCTATACGCTGTATCGACAAGCCTCGAACTAGACGAGACTCAACGCTATTTAGACGAATATCTGGAAGAGGAAGAAAAGAAAATGCTCTCCTCTTATGAGCAAAAGCAAGACAAACAAGACATAGCTTCTACTCACCACCAATTTTCTATCGTATCTCCCGATGGAACGGTTGCAAGTTTTTCCTTTCGCGAACAAACCAGTACGATTATCACCCCTGCTGCTCCACGACAAAAGGAACACAATACGCTCATTAGTACATATCGAAATATGCAGGAAGCCCGTAAAGGACAATACCTTTACCAAAAAGGCTTGTTGAACGAAGTCATACTCAATATGCTGAGTAAAGCAAGTAACCGTCCTGTCATGGAACGTATCGACATCAAAAAATTGGAAAGCTATCTGAAATCAGAATTTGAAAATAACGGATTGAACCTTCCGTTCCAATTTGCCATTTACAATAAAAACGAAAAAATCATATATAGCTCCAATCAATATGATCCCAAAATCGAAGGGAATTTATTCACACAAGCAATATTTCCCAATGATCCACCGGCAAAAATAAACTACTTGAAAGTCTATTTCCCGACCAAAAGAGATTATATATCGAGTTCGGTAAAATTCATGATACCCTCGTTTGCTTTCACATTCATTCTGTTGGTAACCTTCTTGTTTACCATCATCACGGCATTTCGGCAAAAGAAACTCACCGAGATGAAAAACGATTTTATCAACAACATGACACACGAATTCAAAACACCCATATCTACCATATCATTAGCAGCCCAAATGCTTAATGACCCCTCCGTTGCCAAAAGTCCGGCCATGTTCCAGCACATATCGGGTGTCATTAATGACGAAACCAAGCGATTGAGATTTCAGGTAGAAAAAGTCCTGCAAATGTCGATGTTCGACAGACAAAAGACGTTGATGAAACTACACAACGTCGATGTCAACGACCTCGTTGCAGGAGTCATGAGCACATTCAAACTCAAAGTCGAAAAATACGGCGGTGTAATCGATGCCGACCTCGAAGCAGAAGATGCTATTGTCTCGGTCGATGAAATGCATTTTACGAATGTTATCTTCAACCTCCTTGACAATGCCGTAAAATATCGACGGGAAGAAGAACCTTTATCTCTTTTCATACGTACAAGAACCGTTGGAGATAAGGTAGAAATATCGATTCGAGATAACGGAATCGGTATCAAACGGGAAGATTTGAAAAAAATATTCGACAAATTTTATCGCGTATCTACGGGAAATCGCCATGACGTAAAAGGATTCGGACTAGGCCTCGCCTACGTCCATAAAATCATTACCGACCTCAAAGGCGATATTCGAGTAGAAAGCGAAATAAATCAAGGGTCGACATTTATAATAACACTACCACTAATAAAAAACAAATGATTATGGAAGAAAGATTGCGTATTCTATTATGCGAAGATGATGAAAATCTTGGCATGTTATTAAGAGAGTATTTGCAAGCCAAAGGTTATGCGGCCGATCTCTTCTCCGATGGAGAAAGCGGATACAAAGCATTCCTGAAAGGTAAATACGATTTGTGCGTACTCGACGTGATGATGCCTAAAAAAGACGGATTCACGCTTGCACAAGAAATCCGTACGGTAAACGGAGAAGTTCCCATCATATTCTTGACAGCGAAATCTTTGAAAGAAGATATTCTCGAAGGATTCAAAATCGGAGCAGACGACTACATTACCAAACCATTCAGTATGGAAGAATTGGTATTCCGTATCGAAGCCATTTTACGTCGTGTAAAAGGTAAAAAAGGAAAAGAAGTTACGATGTACAAGATCGGACGGTTTACATTCGATACCCAGAAACAAGTATTGGCAATCGACGATAAGAGTACTAAACTCACCACCAAAGAGTCCGAATTGCTCAGTCTGCTCTGTGCTCACGTCAATGAAATTTTGGAGCGTAACTTCGCCCTCAAAACTATTTGGATAGACGATAATTACTTTAACGCTCGTAGCATGGACGTTTACATTACCAAACTTCGTAAACATCTCAAAGACGATCCATCAATTGAAATTATCAATATTCATGGAAAAGGGTACAAGCTCATTGCCCCAGATGTCGAAGCAAAAACCAAATAAACTACAACGTTTAGGAATATAGAAAAGGCGGCTTATTGAGTCGCCTTTTCTATATTCCCACATCAAAAGCTCCTGCAAATAATGCGATTTACTGCAAATTCATTACCTTTGTCCCGTAAACGACGAAAATAGCATCGAACAATGATACGCATTATCACATTCCTATATCAATGGCTCATAGCCATGCCCATACTGCTGATACTCACCATTCTCACAGCCTTGACGACCCTTATCGGATGCCGGTTGGGCAACGGAAACTTTTGGGGATATTACCCGGCACACATTTGGTCCCGACTATTCTGCATTCTCTCTCTTGTCAGAATAGAAGTTAGAGGCCGAGAAAACATCGATAAAAACACATCTTATGTATTCGTATCAAACCATCAAGGAGCCTATGACATATTTCTCATCTACGGATACTTAAACCACAATTTCAAATGGATGATGAAAAAAAGCCTGCGCAATATACCCTTTGTAGGCAGCGCTTGTGCTGCTGCCGGCCACATATTCGTCGATAACAGTACTCCGGGCCGACTAAAAGAAACCCTGCAAAAAGCCGAAACGACATTACAAAACGGTATGTCGCTCGTCGTATTCCCCGAAGGAGCACGCACTTGGACAGGAGCCATGAGACCATTCAAACGAGGAGCATATCAACTCGCCGTTGAATTTTCCTTACCGGTTGCACCGCTCACTATCGACGGAGCATTTGCCGTTATGCCCCGTACAACCTACAATTTTAAACCCGGAAAAATCATTTTAACGATACACCCCCCCATCTATCCCCAAGAAAATAAAGGGCATGATATAGAAGACCTCATGAAAAAATCATACGCCGTCATAGAATCGGCATTGCCATTGAAAGGATAGATATGTAAAAAAAGATTAAACCGAATAAAAAATTCAAGGTTCGCAATGGCCGTCCCAAAATAAATTCGCAATTTTGCACTCGCAAAACAAATTTGTCCGGTGGTGTAATGGTAGCACTTCGGATTCTGGTTCCGCCTGTGAGGGTTCGAATCCTTCCCGGACAACAAAAAGTAAGGGATTAGCAAAATGCTAATCCCTATTTTTATATCTATTAATCAAGCACTTATGTTATAAAACAGGCTTTTCAACCCTCCTAAATTATTGCTGAACAACACATTTTATATGGCAAAATATATCCAATTTTTTCCTATTTTTGCATAGTTGTGATACGATAGTGATACATAGACACACAAAAAATTTTTTTTGTGATACAAATAAAAAATCTAATAATCAATTTATTACAAGCTTTATGAATTATCCGGTATTTAGATATGTATTTGACCGTTATAAAATGGCAACTAAGGATAAGAAAGGTCTTGTCCAATTAGAGGTGTATTTTAATCGAAAAAGAAAATGGATAAATACAGGGATTAAATTATACAAAGATCAATGGGACGATAAATATAGAGTTATCAATTGCGGTGATTCTATGGAGCTGAACAGTTATCTTGATTCTTTGATGTTAAAATATAGAGAATGGACTAATTCTTTGATAAAACAAAATGAATATTTTGATTTTGACAAACTAAGTAGATTCTCTGATTTTATTGGCAACGACGAAAATCAAAGTTTCATAGCTTTCGTAGAAAGGCGTATCGAAGAAAGGAAAGATATTAGAGAAGAGACTCGAAGAACTCAAAGAACATTTGTAAATAGGCTCAAAAGATTTGGATTAATATCTCATATGTCTGACCTAACAAAAGAAAACATTTTAAAATTCGATGGATTCTTGCATGATGAAGGTCTCATGCAGACTACTGTGTTCTCTAATCATAAAAGAATGAAAACATATATTCATCAGGCTATGTCTATGGGACTATGTGAAAATGATCCTTACCAACATCTAAGATTAGATAGAGGGAAAAGTAAAATGAGAAAGTTCCTTTCCGAAGATGAACTAAATAAAATAATAGACTGTGATATACCACAAGATACAATACAAAGGGTTCGTGACCTTTTCATTTTTCAATGTTTTACTGGTTTATCATATGGAGATTTGGCTAAATTTAATTTCAAAAACGTCGAAGAAATTGAAGGTAAATATATATTACGGGATATTAGACATAAAACAGAAGAAGAATATTATATCGTTTTATTATCACCAGCATTAAACATTTTAAAAAAGTACGATTTTGTCTTACCTGTCATATCGAATCAACAATATAATTTACGGTTGAAATTAGTATCGGATTATGCTAATATAAGTATTCCTCTCACTTCACACTGCGCCCGGCATACTTTCGCTACTTATGCTCTTAGTCACGGGGCTAAACTTCCTAATGTTAGTAAAATGCTCGGGCATACCAATATTAAAACAACACAGATATATGCACAGATTCTAAATAAAGATGTTGAAAAGGATTATGAGCTTCTGGAACAATCTATAAGAAAGTAATTTATTTTGTTATTATACATTGAAATAATAGGAGTAGATAAAAAAGCCACCCAAAATAGTTAAAACAAAAAATGATGTGGAAAATTTTCCACAAAAATGATTGACAGGATAGAACTTCTATCGGTTTACTTTGCGTAATGGTATCTCATGGAGAGTATATAAACGGTCACTGTATCGTCATGAACCGAATAAACAATACGATGTTCCGAGTTGATTCTCCTTGACCATTTACCGGTCAATTCATATTTCAACGGCTCCGGTTTTCCTATCCCCGTATAGGGGTGTGCGGCCATGTCCTCCAATAAATTCTTGATTTTATTTAATATAGCCTTATTCCCACTTTGTGTGAAGTATAGATATTCTTTTCGTGCCTGTTCCGACAAAGTTATTCTGTACATGCTGCCCGTTTTAAGAAATCTTCAATGCTTTCTCCTTCATTTTGGGATATGATATTACCGTTCTTGACATCTTCCTCTCCCTTGCGTATCATATCCATCATGGCCGGGGATTTCATAATGTATTCTGTTTCCTTAATGGAATTGTATTCTTCCAGAGAAATTACAACGACGCTTTCATTACCGGCACGATGCACCAATAACGGCTCACTGTCGTTAATCACGCCATCGAGATAGGCTTTCAGATTGTTCCTTAATTCGGAATAGTTTGCTGTTCTCATAGTCCTTTTATTTTATACCGTACAAAGATAAGTACTTATTTCTGTACTTGCAAATAAATCGACATCTTTCATATGATTTATTTTACTTCCTCTACATCGATATATTTTATCTTAACGTTTTGACTTAATTTTGTAAGACTAACGTATAGTTGCTCAAAGTTACTTGCCGTATTATTTTCCGGGGTTTTAAGTTTTGACATGGTTTCTATAAACCGGGTTACCTTGTCTAAGTCTCTTGTTGTTTCTAATAGTTCTGCCGCCCGATTGAATGCGACGGAAAGAAGTGTATCGGCTGTTTTCTCCCTATCGAGCTTACCCTCACAAATGTTATTGGTAATAGCTATCTCATAACGTTCTTCTTGCTTTTTTGCCAAGTTTTGAATACGTGTAGGATTGCCTTTTTTCCACGTCGAGATGGTCGAAAAAGGAACCCCAAGTAAGGTGCTGATATAGGACGGACGTTCACCGGCCGCAAGAAGTGATAACGCTCTTTGCATGAGTTCCGGGGAATATCGTTGTGTCCGTCTTGGAGTACCTTTTGCTTTTTCGTCCATATTCGTAGTTATTTCGTAATTAACAACATTCTAATATACAAAGATTTGACAAAATATCGCATTTTTGCTCTTCGAAATAATTCGTAGTCATTCGAAATGATTATGGAGTGAAGGTGTCTCCTCCCCATAATTATACTTATTAAGCTCTCGCCATCATTTGGTTCATCAACGGATTTGTATTGTTATCTATTTGTTGCTGTATTTGCCCTAACTCTTGCTGTTCATTTCCTGCCGGAACCTGCCCGGCTTGTTGTGCCGATTGCATGGCGGCTAATTGTTGCATGGCTTCTTCCTCTTTCTTGTTTATGGATTGAAGCAATCGATCGGAGAATGGGAATGCGCCGTTTTCCAATAACTGTTTTACATCTATGGCTCCGGCTCGGAACAGTTCCAGAAGTAAATCGTTGGTTACTTGACGGAATGAGGGTGTAGACTGGGACTCGGTAATAGTGAGGTCGAAATGTACATTCTTTACTTTGTCGGGATCGAAGTATTTGGCTTCTTCGCTGTACTCATTACCGGATATGTTTACATATCTCTTATCTGAATAGAATTGTTGTATGACTTGCATGAGTTTGGTGTCGCGTTCTTCCCGGAAAGCGGTAAACGATGCCATGAGATCGACCAGATTGGTCGCAGAATTTTGGGCTTCTTGTGCATATAAAGAGGCTGCCGTATTAGATGACGGGCTTTTCCCTTGCAGTGCGCCATGCACTCCCGAGATTTCTTGAAGAAGCCGCAATTGGAGATTGAGCATTTCGTATGCTCCCACATTGGTGGCATTGGTGCTTATCTGCTGTGGGAGGGCACCATTGGGTTTTGGTTTGAACAATATGACTCCGTTGTATCTTGTCCACTCGTCGGCAATATCTTCGATTGTCATGCCATCGGGAATTTGGTCTTCGGGGAATAACAATACTCCTTTCGCACTTGCTCCCATGATAAAATCTACCATCGTTATCAAACGGTTGATGTACCGCTGCTGGTCTATGACGTCGGAGACGAAGCTATGTACGATTCCTCCGTTAAACGGGTATATGCTGATGGTATAGGGGTGTGACTTGTGCCAATAGGGTGTTTCCATTTCTTGCAGGACGTCCCCATAGGGGGATAGCCAACGGGCATACCAATATCGGTCGATGAAGTTCTCGGTCTCGATGAGTGGTATATCATCTTGCGGTATCCCTTGCGAAATGCCTTGAAGGATTCGATCTTGGTTTATCCTTTGAATATTGGGTAATTCTTCATAATCTATTTTATAGTATGTTCCTTCCAGTGTATCGTGGCATTTCACTCTTAGTTTCGATTCTTTCCTCCATACTTCTATGACTCTACATAATCCATTGTCTCGTGGTACAAGGAAGGACAGGGACTCGTTGCTGCCGGGCATGAGGTCTTGATAGAAATTGGAGAGCGTGTCTTTCGTCGCTGAGACGTATATCTGCCGTAGTTCTTCCGCTCTTTCGACAGAACCATGTGAAAAATTCGCCAAAAGGTCTCCTATGGATATGTCGTGAATTTCTCCGATAATCGAACAATCCCAATAACGGAAATCTTTCATGTTAGTATCGAAGAATATGCGGTTGTCGGGTACGGTCATAACAAAGGCATCTTCCTTGTTCAATGCGGCATTCCACCCATAGTATGATTTATGGGTGACTATTCCAGATATGACGTAATTCTCGAATGTACGCCGGTCGACCTCCCACATTTTATTTAATGAATAGGCATACCGCATGACGATAGTCATCATCTCGCCCAGTTTCTGGTCGTCACGGTCAGAGGCGACACATACAGGCTCGGTTTGATTACTGCCGAACTGTCCTACAACAGTTTTGACGAGCTGACGAATCATATTGTTTTTTAAAGGTACTTTGCCTTGATCCCGAATATATTGTTCCTCACTTACATATTTTCTTTTATCGGAATCATATATAACATCGCCCCATTGATTGCCATAGGTATATTTTCGGCAACGCTCTGCATACATTCTGAAATTCGATAATGAACTCCATGCTTGTTGGGCTTCGAATAATACATCTAAGGCTTTCCCTTCTTTGGCCTTTACCGTATCTGTGATTTGATAGGACTCTCGGTCTGTTAGTTGTGATTTTCTGTATAGTTTCATTGCGCTATCTTTAATTCGTTGATTATATCGTATAATGTATTGTCTATTGTATTTCGGAGCGATGCTATCTCGGCACTTGTCCGAATGGCTTCGTCTGCTGGTAAATCACCAGAAACTAGATCATCTTCCCACGTCTCAGCCATTCCTTCTAACTTCATGAGGTTTCTAATATGGACATTAAGTCCATCATACACACTCTTGTTCAATACTTTATCGGAATCTCTCGTGTTCTCGATAAACTCATCAATAAACAACTCCTTTAACAATTCGCTATCAGCTCGTTTCGAATCTCTTGCTTTATTTGCAAATTCATACCATTTGCTTCTTAATTTTGCTTTGGGGATTCTGTCGTTCGCTTCTCCCACAGCCGCACCTATGATAGGCACATCAGATAAATCGAAATCGGTAGGTCGTCCTTTTGTTTTTGTCACCAAAGCGTCTACGGCATTGTAGGCTTGCCCGAGAACTCGGAAGAGTCCGGGAACGTAACCGAGATAAAGTTGTTGAAGAACTGCCGGATTGTTGAGTTTCTCCAAGACGGGGATTTGTTCGAGCCAGCCTTTTTCGGCATAGTTCCCACCTGTCATTTCGTTGACAAACTCGCTCCATTTGACTAGTCCTTTCGGAGTACTTCCGTATGCTTTGCGAAATTCGGGAAGATTTTCATTCCATGGGGTTTCTTTGTACAAGGGTCGTCCCATGAAGTTCTCATTGAATGCGATGTGCGCTATCGGTTGTGCCCATGTGGGTGCAGCATTAGTCCAGCTTCCATAGGTTATGGGCACGATGTCCTGCCCTATCACGGCGAGAAAGTCGAGTGGTGTTATGGGGTCGCTCACGAGAGGGTGTCTCTTGTGATAGCCTGTCATGAGGTCGGCCAGCATTATCCCCCATGCATGGAATCCTCGCAAACTTTGAGCTAGTGGTATGAATATGAATTTGCTTTCTCCGACAGGTATTACCAAGTTGTTATATCGCTTTGTTTCGGGAAGTGCGTGATAAGCGTCTCCCCAACGTTCGTCGTCATCGGAGAAAATCGCACAAAGAAGGGAGTCGAGGAAACCGATGGAAATAATCGTTCCTATGACTTTGGCAAAGCCTTTCTTGTATTTCTTGATTCCCCTGTACAGGCGGTCTGTCCCTTGCAGGGAGGCGTTGAGGAAGGCGTAATTATCGAATATCCATTGTATCCCTTCGTGGCTTCCCCGCCGGTTGAAGTTGGTGCTGACATTCTTAGCATCGGTGATTGCCGCATCTATTGTCTTTCCTTCCCTTAATGCGGCCACAAATTGATTCAAACGGGTGACGCTTTCCATAAGCCGGGCTGTATCTTGTATGGCTTTTACTCCTGTCATATATCCTTTCTTGATCGCTTTTGCCTGTTTATTCATATCGACAGTACCGTACTTAACCGCATTATCTATCGATTTACGATAATCCTCAACTGTATTCGCACTGATATATCCTGTCTCTCCTCCTCTCGATACAAACAGATAAGCGGCTATATCGTAGTCGGACTTGGAAATTTTACCTTTTCTGCCCATATGATCCAAGAAACTTTCTATTTCTTCAATTGTATATCTCTTGTTTTTCGATTCTCCCCGAATATATCTCCGCATGGCAGCGAATGAATCGGGAGCAAGTGCTGCGATCTGTCGGGCTTCGGCGATCGATTTCTCGGCACTGTTGTAAGCGAACGCCCCACTAAAATCCCTTGCAAAGTTGCTAAACAGGAAAAATGCCGGAGAATAGGTGGTATAGAATTGTGACAAGGCTCGGGTAGTTCTCGCTCCCAATCTGTTCAAATGACGAGCTCCGTAAGTGAGCCACCCCGGTATATTATACCATTGGTCGGGTGTTTCTATCTTACGAGGCACATTTTTATCGAGGTTCAACCTACCGTTTATTGAATTGGAGACAAGCGGGTTGGTGAACAGTATGGATACTTTCTTTCCTGCGACGAATACATCGACCGTGCTTTCTTCCATTTGTGAGGGGGTCTTGTGAACCGTTCCACGATTGGAGGGATATGCCTTGCTAAATCTGGCCATTCCGCTTTCCAATTGTTCAGCGGAGGGAACTTCGTCTGTTTCCACCCATGTTTTGTTGCCGTGTTCGTCGAGAATAGGATTTCCGTTGGTGTCCAATGCGAGGATTTCATACTTGGGTATTATCTGATAGATATTGGATATGGTGGTTATCTTTTTTATCTCGTCGGACTGTTTGGGCTTGTATTTGAGAATTTTCTCTTTCCCGTTTTTGTATTCGACCTTATAAGAATACCCGAACTTATTGCGCACGTCTTTACCGGCCAATAGGGTAAGCAGCCTTTGTTTCATTTTGTTCTTGTTGGCTCTAGCTATCTCGGTATTTGCCATAGCCATGACGGATACAAGCGGGTTGTCAGCTCTGCTTGTTCTTCCTTTGGCTTGTTTATTTACTGTTGAGCCGGGATTGATTCTTATATTGGAGTCGTACATCTGATCCATCGTTTCTTCGGAGAATCCTCGCAACGGGACATAAAACTGGAACCTTTTCTTATAGGTATCGGCATCTTCTTTTGAAACTAGTCCGGATTTTACAGATATGTCTAACGTTTTGTTCGTGGCTTTCTTGATTTTGTCCCAAAGGTTAATAACGGTATTTTCGCCTAACAAGGATTCGACCTCGGATATAAAATCTTCTGCCGTGTTATAATTTCGGGCATATTCCTGCTTGAATCTGTCGAAATAACCGGAATAGTCTCTGGTGGATAGTTCCTGTATGTAACTGGTTCTTTTCTTGTCGTAATCTTCGACTCCTTTGTGGGACTCTTCCCATTCTTCAAGTGCTTCCCTCCTCATGACTTGGTTACGTTCTATGCCGTGTTTGATTAGCATATAGTCGACAAGGGTATCTTCATCGACACCGTTTTTCCCATGTATTATCTTCTCATACAATTCGAGAAGCGGAAGGTAATAATCAGCATTGTATTCGTCTGCCTCGGCTTTTATCCTAGAATCCATAAAACCGGTGTATTCCCATGCATTCTCTTTTTCGGATATTTCTTTTCCAAGCGTAGAGGATATGAGTTTTTGAAGAGCTTCCAACGGTTGGTATCGATCAATCCAAACACGTCTTACCATTCCACGGCGGAGAGCTGCATCGAATATCATAGCTATATCTTGCGGCAGAGTTCCATTGTCTATCGAGTTTCTTATATCATCGGAAATTATGTCGTTATTGTTGAATATATAAGTCAGACAGTTTTCTGCTTCTTGGTAATCTGGGAAGCTGGCTATGTCGCCCGATATTTCGGCTCCATAGGCTGCTGGTGCACTTTTTCTTATCCTTTGTGATTGATCAGGAGACAATTGAGACAAATCGACGACTCCTTTCCTGTCCATAGATATTTTGATATAGCTCGAAACATCGGGTGCTTCCCTACGGAATCGAGTATTCATCGTTCCATCGGAATTTTCCCCGGTAAGTTTGGGATTCTCGAAGTTTTCTACTATATTTGTGGCAGTAGAAACTTCTGCACTTCCTTGTTTCTCCTGTTCATCAGGCAAGACGAAAGCCACGTCAGCGAGATTAGTTCGCTGTTGGTCAAGGAAATGCAGGAGTTTTTCTTTATCTACATTTGTCAACTTCCCTTGATTTATCCATTTTACAATACTTGCTCCATTTTTAGGAAATACATTTCTTATACTATTTACTTCCAATACATTCCCCTTTATTTTCGGACGGATAAACATTCCTACAAGGAAATTTTCCCCATTATGTTCCAACACGGTCAATATGTTTTGCGATTTGACACTGTCTCCATAAGCGAAAGTGGCTATTGGATGGGCTATCGAATTAGGTAGATTTATCACTTCCGACAAATCATAATCATGTTTCCCCGAAGTAGACTTGTATTCCAATTGAGACGCAGGCATCTCTATCGGCAAATCTGGTATTCCAGCATCTCTTAAAAATTCGCTCGGTCTCCCCAATTGATACACATGACCTTTTTCCAATCGTCCCTCTATCTGTTGCTCCAATTCCTCGTTAAACCGTTGGTTCACTTCTTCCATGTCCTCGGCTGTACGGTAGCGTATATCGGCACTAGTCCCTGTATTTAATTTCGCTTTTACCCAGAAATTGTATTGTTCCCGAATATTATCTATTTCCTGTTGAGTTTCGGTGATTTTGGCTCCTTCGGATACATATTCTTCTGACAAGAATATACCCGAGTCTGTTAGCCTACTCGACCATTCATCGACATATTCTTGAACAATTTGCCGCTTACCTTCTTTTTTATTCATACCGGGAATGGGTATGAAATGGGAGGACATGAGCTTATTGGAAAGCATTCCATAATCTATCGGGAAAGGTGGTACTATCCGTATCGAGCCGGTGGCTCCGTTGTACCAATATCCTCCACCGACGGCTTTTATTAGCTTGGGGCTTTCCTGTACAAAATCACGGAAGATGGTCTTATATTGTTCTAAAACATATTTGTTTTGTTTTAATTTGGAATCACGAGACTTTAATTCTTGTTTATAAACGTTTTCATTTACACGATATTTATAGTATTCGGCTATTTGAGTATCGAGAGTGCCGGCCATTTCTGTACCTATATAATGGCTTAACTCCTCTATTAGTTGTGGAGAGGCGACATCGGGGAAAGGATCGGTCTTTGCCCCGTCTATAAGACGGGAAACCTCTTTTTTCACTTCACTCGATGAATATTCCTTCATGCCTTTGATCAGGTCGATTATCTCTTTGGACCGATCGCCGCTCAAACTTATATCTATTTCTACCTCTATATCACCACCGGGGAAGAAGGCGATTTCTTTTCCGTTTCCAATGGTATCCATATTGTCGGAAGCCTCCATTCGTGGAGTGTGGTTGGCGAACCGTACTTTGAGCGTGTCGTTTCCTATGTTCAATTCTAGGTAACGACTTCCTGTTTTTGCCGTATGTGTTGTGTAGTCTTTTTCATCGAAATTTTCACGAAGGTATTTATCGACCGCTTTATATACCGAGGTGTGGTTTGTGCGGACTGTCTCGATTTTGGAGCCGTACCGGGGATTGACGACGATGGTGCGGAATCTAATAGAATCAAGATTCAATTTTTTATTGAGCGAATTGATTTCAACATCTGTAACAGCTCCTTCTTCACGTTGTTGAATCTCACGACCCGCTTCACTTACTATTTCATCTACCTCCGATGGAGTAAGCAATCGTTTTACACGAATTGAACCTGTAATAATCCACGGGTCGGTTTCTGGATTCGGGTTTGTTCGATACTTATAGCTTCCGTTAGTAGGCAAATAAGGAAGTCCTGCAAGTGAGTGTTGATAATTTCCATTGGCATTTAGCCCATAATTGTATGCTTCTTGTTGATAGTCTACGTCTTTTGCATATTCTACTTCTGCCCACACAAAATTAGCAGGGAACAATTCTTTTTCTCCTGTTATCGGATTTTTCCGATTAAACTGTATGGCGTATGGTATTTCTCCTAAATGCCAACCGGGACGGTAAGCCAGTTTTCCGCTACCACCTTGCGTTCCCTTTCCGCCTGCTTTCACTTGGTTACGTCCGGTCTTGCTCTGACTTACAATTGGTGCAGCATCTGCGTCAAGCCACACTCCGACAGGTGTATCTTCTCCATTGGGATTGGCGACCATAGGTGGATAGAGTTTCCCATTTTTTAGCACAAATACCTTGTATCCTATACCTGTATTCTTGGGTGGTTCCTCCTCTCGGATTCTGAACCGTATGTCGTCGTTCCCGGTGGAGAATACCCCAGTGTTGTTATATGCATCTTTCAGCTGATTCGGATTAAAGCATGCGATGTAATCCACACCCTCGTCCGTACCGATCAATCCGTCATAGCCCAATTTTTTTATCTCGGCTACAAATTGTGGTGTTTCCGTTACCAACCAATTGTTCCCGCTATTTAAGATTTCTTTCGCCGTTTCTACTGATACCGTATCTCCTTGTCCACCATAAAAACTCAGTGTTGGTATTTCATCTCCCAATGACGATAGAATAATATCTGCGTCACGCTGTGGAACGAACGGATTTTTTACATCAACAAATAAATCATAAACGTAACCCTCCTCTGTCCACTGTTCCGTGCCGTCCATATCGTCCGGAATAGACATAGCCCGTTTTTCTGCGATACTCCGCGCTTTCTCGGCATCGACACTTGTAAATATCATTCCGCTATATTCTCCACCTCTGAAAGTATAAAACGGTGCTTCTTGGCTTATATATGTTATACCGTCTTTCTGCCACCCTCTATTGGGGGTAATCCGGTCTCTACGAAGCGGTGTGCCATGAAAAACTACCTTCGGCTCCCCGTTCTCGTCGACAACTTTCGATGCTTTTTCCGGGCTATTCTCCCAATCACCGAACCAGTCTTTGAAAGCATTGGTGCGCACTTGTGCCCATTGCTTGGGTGTAAGGTTGGTGTCCGCTCCGTTCGGGGCTTTCATATAAGTGCCGTTTTTCAGTGCTCTTTCGATGATGTCTTGCTCCTCGGGAGTGTATGCTTCGACCATACGGAAGCGGGTATCATATTTGTCGGCAGCTTCATTAAGGATCTGTTTCCTCTGTTCGTTATTGCCTTTTTCATAGATTTCGACAGGGATTTTCATGTTTTGTAGTTGATTCAACAGACCGGAATCCGTATTATCAGGCACAACAGCGAACTTTATTTCATCGAATCCTACGGCACGATGGGGTTTCGCCTCGAAGTATCTGGCACTCATCTGCTGTATATCTTTTACAATATCGGCTATCTCATTGGCTATATCCATTGTCATAGCCGGATATATGTCATGTAGATAATTGTATATTCCTTTGGCTGTGTGGGAATGTCTTACGGAATCAGTTATATTTTCTATCATATCGAATGCATCCCCAATTCCTTTATCTCTCATCGGAATATCTATCTGAGATAGCCTGTCGGTTATTTCGTTACGTCTCCCCTCGATTTCTTCGTTACTCAATTCCCGTATACGCTCTCTCGCCGCCTCTCTTATTTCGCCAATATTCTTGAACTCACTCTGAGCTGCCCCAAAAATATTTCCACCGAATAGCCCCTGTCCGCCTTTTGCCGATTGTTTTTTCATGGCTTTGACTACATTATCGAGGGTTATCTCGTCATAAAGCGATTCCCACTTCCTACGGTTCCCCATAGGAGTGAAAAGGTCGGTCTCGTTACGAATTCCTTTTTTCTCGACAACACCGTCAAACAAGTTCCTTAGCCATTCTTCAAATTTCTTTTGGTCTATTCTTTCGTCTATCTTTTTCTTTGTCGCCTCAACGTCAGACTCCGTTTTATTGTTCCCGTTTTCGGCATAATCAACAGCTTGTTTTATAGCATTATCTATACGAATTTTCGCTCTGAACGGTTGCAGTTTGTCAAAGTCAACGTTATAATACTTACCGAGTATTTGCTTTATCTCGTTTTCAAGCACTGCATAACTCTCTTTTTTTAGCCTTTCAATACCGATTTCTTTCAGCATCTGTTCAAGAAATCCGATTCTTTCCGTCGAATACTTCTCTACTTCATGCTCCTCAAATTTCTCAACAGCATTCCCGGTCTCCGCAAGATACAATTGTTTCGCTCCATAGCTGTCCTTAAAATGATTTACAAGGCTATCCGAACCAATCCCATTTATATAGCTTTTGTAATTGTCGGAATGGAAATCAACCGGATTGAACAACGGCAAATTTCCGGCTTTGTTGGCCCTGCGATAAATATCGCTCTTTTTATCTTCGTTCAGCTTATAACCCACGGTAGGGAATGTGGGTGTCCATGCGTCCTCGCCATATACTTTGTTCCGTCGATCGGTTGGGTTTATGGTCTCTTTGCCAAATACAAGCGAGATGTCCCCGAATGTGGAATGTCCTACTTCCGGTTTGGTAATGGCGATACTTGGCATGGGGAATCCTCCGAGCCCAATGGCTTCTTTCAGTTTATCTTCCGATATATTGTGTATAGCGACGAGGTCACCTCGTTGCTCTACTGGTGTGTTTATACGGAAGCGAGTACTTCCTATGTTTCCCTTTATACGGGTGTCTGCGGCTGATTTACGGATAATATCGGTCGTGGAGTCCTTATCGGTGATACGGTTCTTTGATTTCCACAACAGATAGGCGATGTCGGAATCGGTGAGGCTGAGGTCGATGCCTATCTTGCGGAAGGCTTCCTTGATGAACCGTTTTATCTTGCTCCACAGCGAGGGGGTGGTGATTCCTTCCTCGGCGAAATGTGCTAGATACTCATCGGCGGCGGCTCTCTTGCCAGAGAAGTCGTTGGCCGCATATTGCTTCTTTTCCTCGTTGGTAAGGTCGCCGTATTTCTTGCCTTCTGTGTACGCTCCAAAGTAGGTTCTTTCCCTATCGGTCATGGAATCCCATACTTGGTCGCACAGCTTGTCGAAGTTTTCACGACCGAGCATGGCGGGCAGTCCGTAATGGGCTACGGCCTCGTGCAACAGCGTGCGTTGTGCGTCACGAATGGAGCCGTGGTTGGGAGCAACGATAACGATTTCTCCTGTGGTTTGGTCGTACCAGCCTTGACTCTTCAATTTCCTCGTGTAATTTTTCTCGGAAGGAGATATTTGAGAGACATCTCCCACAATCCGCACAGGGATATTGAGTTTCCCGGCTTCCCGCTTGATATATTCCTGTATCTCTTGCCTTCTCTCTTGTAGCTTTTTTTGCGTGGATAAGCGGGGTTTTTCTTGCTTATTTGAAGCATTGGGGTTATCTTTAATATCCGAAACGGGAGTCTCACTATTGGTAGGTGAAGATGAAATACCACTACTCTCATTTTCGGAAAGCGGAGAGCCGGTAGAATCGGTATTGTCTGGTTGCCGGGGATTGGTCTTATCGGCCGTTTCTTTATCGGATCGTCCCTCTTGCTGGAACTCAGCATCAACGACATATAAGTCACCGTCTGTATCTTTCAATACATTACGAGGCCGTAAATCCGATATAGTTATATCTCCATTGGTATATTTGTGTTCGTTTATCTTGGAGAATCCCAAAGTGTTCATGTACTCCTCTATCTCCTCGGGGGTAGCATTCGTAGATTCATGTACATAAGCCTGCCGGAATATAGGATAAATGCTACGCCCATCGAATCCGGTGAATCCGACAAATTCGTATCTTGAACTCGGGAATATTTGGTTGTGAAGTTTTATGCGGTCGAACAAGGGGAGAATCCCTTTGCTGTTCATGAGGTTATTTACCTTATATACATAACCTTCATTCGATATGTAGGTATCATTTTCGTTTCCACTCGGGCCCGGTGTTCCCAAGTCGAAAACTTTATCCATAGGAATCCAAAGACCGTTTTCTTTGGCATATTCTTCGGCTGCTCTGGCTTCTATTTCTTGTCGGGATAAAGCCGATTGGCTTCCGCCAAATTGTGTCTCATTCGTTCCGCTGCTTTGACTGCGTCGAATGGCTCTTTCCGCTTCTTCCATTCTTCTATCTTTTTGAGCTTCCGTTCCTCGCTCTCTTTGTGGAATTGATTGAAGTATTTCATCTTGGCTGTCGATTTGTTTTTCCTCTTGCGAAGATAATGAATTTTCTTTATTCGAATTACTTTCTCTTTCATTTATTTGAGTTTGCCCAGATGGGGTTTCGCCTGATTCATTGCGTCGAAATGCAATGTTGTTTCTTGGAGCCAAATCATCAGGTAAGGGTTCTAATTCTATTTGTTCTATACTTGATTGTTCAAGTTCATGAGATTCGTAATCCTGTGAGGCCATCTCTTGCTTTCTCAAATCTTCATTGGCTATTTGTTCTGCCAATTCAAGAGCTTGGGACGGAGAATAAACAGAAGACATTACATCGAGAATTTCATCGAGGATTTCATCGGTCTCATACCCTTTGAATGGTAAATCTGAATTTTGTACATCTTGCTGTTCCCATATATTATGTGCTAATTGTTCTGGCGTATATCCGCTATTTGACAATAAAGAGATTCTCTTTCGTCTCTCTCCGGGAGAATCATTGATACCTAAATGCGAAGCAAGACCTTTCGATGAATCCATATCTCCCCACTTAAATTTTATATTTCCAGTAGCTACCAATCGTAAAATATAATCTCTAAGCGATTTTATATCTCCCAGTGCGGCTATCCTATCTACTATATTCGCCGGTGTAGCTTTCAAACTTTGAAGATCGGAATTATTATCTTCAAGATATTGCTGGTATGTACCCAAACGTTCATTCAAAGATTTGAGCTGTTTTTCCTTGTTTACTCTCTTTACAGGAGAAATTTCTCTCTCTATCTCTTTTTCAAGACGGGCTATTTCGGATTGTGTTTTCTTTGTCCCAGCCTTCGCCACTTCTATCATGGATTTTACTCCTGCGACTTCTTCTCCATATTCGAACTGCTCTCGCAAAGGCATTTTCTTTTCGTCGACCTCTCCGTTGGACTTGCGATATTTTGCCCAACGGTCTGTTTCTTCTTTCCCTTCTACATTCTGCTGTATTTCCCGGAGTTTATCTTCCACTCTTTGTGAGACCTCTTGTCGCATAGCTTCTTCCTCTCTGGTAAGTTGTTCTCCATTGGCTATCTTATTTGCTATGCGTAATACTGTACTATCTTCTACTGTGCCATCTTCCACAAAACGGGTATATTCAGAAGTATCGGTAATCTCTGATTGCGGAGCTGTTTGCCTGTTTCCCTCAATTGTAACTGGTAGTTTTTTTTCTTTTCCCTTTACATGGGTAATTTGCTCAGGTTTGATAGAAAGAGGTAAAGGGACACCATCTACTACATCTTCCACATCTACTCCCGAATCATCGATACCGATGATTTTCAATGTTCTTTCCACACCGGGGTTATCCGGGTCGGAATAATCTTTGAAGGTTACTACATCTCCTATCTCTAATTCGGACTTACGGTATAAAGGTTGTTTCTCAACCCCTTTGTCACGGGGTGACAACTCCCCTATCTCGCCACCGCTCATAGTGGAGGAGGGTGTTCGGCTTTGTTCATCGGATTCTACTTCATCGGCTTCGTTCTCTATCTGGCTTGCCATATTTGTTTTTGTGATGTCCTCGGCCATTGCACGTGCTTGTCCTACGGCATCTTCTGTCGACATGACGGATACGCTTCTTATGTCTTTGGGCGATACCATAATGGGAGTATTACCTATTCCTACCGGAACGGCTATAAGAGAGCCAGATTGCGTTGTAGTGGTATATTCTCCGGCTGCGTTGGGTTCCAGTGATATGTTTCCTACCGTAAGTATGGCTTCACGGCCGTCTGACAAGGTTACGGTTACTTTTCCTCCCATCTCTTTATTGATGAGTCTCATTTCTGCCTCGGCAGCTTTGTCCCCGGCTTCTTCGGCATCGGATTCGATCTTGCCGAGTATAAATTCATATCCGGTACGAGCCATTACAAAATCTTGTAAATCTTTTGCATCTTCTTTCCCTAAATCGTGTGTATTGACCATCGCCATGACATAATCTGCTCGACGGTCTAAGGGTACATTGTCAAGCCCGTGTATTATATCATCGACGGAGAGTCCTTCGCCGAGGTCTTTACTTTCATAACGTTTTTTGGCTTTGCGGTATTTATTGTATGTCAAACCAACTCCAATAGAATTGGCGACTTGAAATCCAAGCGACATGATACCGACAGCCATTACCGTTTGGAATTGCTGTTCCGGGTCGGAGATGTCCTTCCATTCGACGTCGCCGACGGTAGCGGCATTAAGGAGCATGCCCAGTTCTTCCTCGGCTACCTCCGGTATGAATCCGTTAAATCCGGTGAGCTTACCGACTTGCCGGGCGAAACGGGTGGTTTTTCCTATCAATGGTTTTGTGAGGAGCTGTCGCCCCCCCTTGAAACGGGAGAGCAGTTTACCCAGATTGAGCCCCATGTAATTTCCCATGTACTCGGTTCCGTTCTCTATAAGGTTAGCGGCGAATCCTTTCAAGAATGATAATCCGAGGCTTTCCCGGTCTTCTACTCCATGATGGGTATAGATTGTCTTTAACTCTCCGCCGGGGTCATTGATTGAATCTAACCGTATATCGTGATTGCCTACCATGCGATTCATAACGTCCTCGGCCGTGTGAGCCACACCCGATGTAATTGCCATTACCGTACCTCCTACAAGGCCGTCAATGGCGGCGTTCCCTAATTTACTTGCAGCTTTGATGGCTACTCTTCCGGCTGCATTTTTACCTGCATTGGCAGCTATGCGAGATACCGCTTTGGAGGCCGACTTACCGATTATTTTCTTAACCGCTGTCTTCGCAGCCGCTTTGGTCGCAGCAGATGCGGCGGCTCCTACACCTCCCGTCAAAGCGAATTGTGCCAAGAATGGAAGAGATTGCATAGTTCCCTGTCCGATATTTTGCCATGTGTCGAGTTGCAGGCTGCCTTGTATCTGGTCTAACAGGGAGAAAGCGGCCATAAGTTGCTGTTCTTCTTTGGTAAGTTTTTCGAAGCCTTCACCATTGTCGCCTATTTTATTGGCGATAGCAAGCACACGACCCATATCGATTGCATCTGTGGCTCCCAGCGTTAAAATACCGGAGTCAAATGAACGGGCAAACGCATCGGCAAAATTGGCGAGTCCGTTACCGTCCTTTCGCTTGTACATCTCTATGACATCACGAGCCTCGGATATGTATTTGCGTGTAAGATTCTGAACTGACCTCTTTTGGGACAGCTCCCCTATTTCTTTGGGAACATACCCTTCTCTTTCTAAATCTTCTATGGTATCTTCCGTGATATTTTTGTACCCTTTATAATTTTTAAATATATCTCCCTCGTTTTCAATTTGTTCAGCTTCATTCCTCCATTCAGAATTTTCGTTAATATCTTCTTCTATTTTATTCAACATGTTCTCAAATTGAAAAACTACGTCTTTCTCCAAACGTGTTCGAGCGTCGGCAAAACGGTCTTCAAGGGGTTTGTCGAATTGAGATTTATAGGCATCGGAAACAGGGGTATGTGTGGAGGTCGAACCCCTTCGTCCTACGGACACCTCCCCTATCTCGCTATCTCTCGCAGAGGAGGGTGATTGGCTTATCCAATTTTTATCGATTATTCCATCTGCTATTTGCTCGGCGGAAGTAGCGGCCTGTCGTACTTTTTGGAACAAGGGCGTATTTGCCGCCCCATATTTTCCATGACCCAAAGACTCTTCGTAATCGGCAATGCTGTTTTCCAATTCATCTTCGGATATAATTGTGTTTTGGGGATTTTGATTTGAAACAAATGTATTAGGTGATTCCTTTTTTGTTTCTTCCGTCACATACGACCATTTTTCATATCGCTGCTGGAACTTATTCCGCTTTGATAAAGGAATTGCATACTTTTTACCCTCACCATCGTACATTTCTACTTTTGACTCAGGATAGCGTCTCTCAAAATCTTGTATTTTATCATCAGGAATATTGTACCTATTCCCGTTTGCTCTGTATATTGGCATAATATTCTGTTAATCAATTATGTTTTGCGAAAAGTCATCATCTTGTGCATTGAGCTGCTCTATACCTTCTATATATAATCCTATATTTTCTGCGGCTTCCAAAACTTTTTGTTCAATCTGAGGATATTTCCTCATAAGAGAACCTATTTCTTGAATCGCAGTTTTTGCACTATTCGGATTGTTCCTTAACATATCGTCAATTCTTAACAACTGTTCCGTAACCGAAGTCTCAAATTTTCTCCCATATTCGTTCTTCGTCGTTATTTTCTCATCACCTAATCCTGCGTCAATAACAGCTTGTCGAGCTGCTTGAAAAAGGCTTCCAGCAGAAAACGGTAATTCACTCTCGGAGATTTTAATTCGTTTTCCACCAGACAAAGGAATATCAGAACCTTTCTTATATAGATCGCTGCCTTTATTCTTCATAGATGCTATACCGTATTTCGTTTTGTTATTGTCGGCTGCTATCTGTATCTTCGTAGCATTATTCGCATCATTTATTGATTTTTTATTTGATCGCTCCTTTTCGCTCTCTCCGGCTTCAAATCCAAATTTCATCAATAGGTCATTTAATTCATTTGCCCGTTCCCACTCGGCCAAAGCTCCCTCATACTCTCTTTGCGCTTCTGCGGCTTGTGCGGCATCACGACCGACCTTGTCTTGGAATGCCGCTTTTAACAGGCCTTGATCGTACAACATCTGCATTTGGTCTCTGCGGTCGAGCAGATTTTGGAGGAAAGCATTATTGACAGCCGTTGCCGGTTTTCGGGCGGCGGCATTTCCACCTGCGGCTACTCCTATTATCTGGGCTAATGTGGCTCCTACATCACCAAGTACGGCCAATTTCCTCCGATTCTCCACGATTCGAGGATCAATTTCTTCGGGTCGTTTGAGTATGCGGTTATAAATAGAAACAAAAGATTCGCCGGCTTCTGCGGCTTCTCTCATCTGGGCTGCCTGTTCCGGGGTAACATGGAACACTGGTTTCTCAGAAGTACCATCGGCACTTACACCGTACCCAGTAGTAGCGTCTATATAGGGAACGGGGAGTTTAGAACGATTGGCGGCTACTGTATTTTCCCATGATTGTTGCAGATTTTTACCGTCGACCAACGGCGTACCGTCTGTTCTCTTTCCACCGGAGGCAGTATTTTGCCAATCGGAATTTATAATTTTACTAACAGGAGAAACGACGGGTGGAGCAGGTTGTGTAAGATCAATCTTCTCCCCTGGCGTTTTTTCCTTCCATCTGTTTAATAAATCGTCTAATATTGCCATATCTTATCCATTAAATAGCGGGAGTGGTTGCATTTCCCGTTTTCTTATAATAGGGTGTAGTAAACAACGACCCGAGAAGATTTCCCGAATTGGAGGCTATTTGAGTCCAACTGGCTGCGTTTTGGGCATATTGTCCGGCTTTCTGCCCCAAGAGGTAGTTTTTCTGATTCAAATAGTTTGTCTTTGCATTATCCTTGACTTGTTGTCCCATAGCGGCTATATTGCCGACGGTATCGGAAAGCGCACGGGCATTTACTTTTTTTACGGCGGCCTCAGCTTCGGGTGTGGCTCCCGTTACTACCGCCGAATTTCGTTGTGCACGAACGGCATCGGATAAATTTTTGCGGTATATGCTCAATAGATTCTGTACGTCGGAGCGGTTCAAGATGTCTTGATAATAATCTTTCTTGAACATGTTTTCGTTTTCCTGTAATTGCTTGTCCAACTGTTTTTGTGCTTTCCTGTTTGCGGAAGCGGAGCCTAATCCTCCTGCGAGTATCCCGCCGAGAGATCCGATGAGTCCTAATATTGTAAGAGGTTCCATAGAACTTTATTTTTTTATTGCAAAAATCGCTTTTCTCTGAAATCAAGGGCATACGTCTTTGCCATTTGTTTGGATATAACACTTAAAACGAAGCCTCCGAAATGGGCTTTTTGTGACGTATAACTGCTTTATTTACAACCTTTGGAGGGTCCATACTACCCGAGATGTATAGTCCTATCGCCCGGGACATGAGCAAGTCGTCATGTTTTCCTTCTATCGCACCATAAGCTCCATTTTTCTTTTTTTCATAAGTATCATGCTCATCAAGAACTTCTTCTTCCCGCTCGATATAGCCATTATCACGGATTATTTGTATCTGATTATTGATAACCATCGATTTGGTGGTTCTGTTGGTATGAAATCCCCAACGGGCGGGTGCTCCTTCTTTAATCTGCGAAGGAGGAGATTGCCGGGCATACAGGTTTTCATAGGAGGCTGCGACAAGGTCAAGTATATATTCTGCGTCTCCTTGGTCGGAAGCCTCCGTTTCTAATGTATTGCTTTCAAAAACCAGTAAAGCGGTATTATACCACAAGGCTATCTGGGTAGCCTTCCACGCCAATATATCGTGATCGATATGTCCTCTCCAAGAAGCGACAATCTCGGGTTTTCCTCCATACATAGTCCAATAGCGGTCTATCACACTTATCACAGACCAGTCGGCAGAATGGGATCGTCCTCCAATATCTACGGAAACAATATAACGATTGGATATATCGAGCTCGGTATCGGGTTTTTCCCATACTTTAAGCAAGCCGGTTGTATCTTCTTTGAAAGATAGTTCTCTTAATGAATCTTTCCCGGTTATAGAATGTGTATCGGACTGTAATTCACCCCTCCAACAAGGAGGCTTGGTATTTTCTCTCATACGGTGGATAGCGTAACGATCGAAAACTCGCTCTCCTGTGTTTGCAAATGCTTCTACATCGTCGGAAGGGAATTCGCTCATCATGTGTTGAGCATCTTGAAATGTTTTTCTTTTGTTTCTATACCATTCTATGGCTTCAAGAGTGGCTCCACTTTCCCACAAATACCATTCGTAATCGGTAAAAGAGGATATAAGCCGCTTGTAATCGTCGACAGGTGTCTGATACATTTCTATATCATACCAAGGAATAAATATAGGGGTCTTATCCGACTCTCCTTTTTTTGCATTCTCATATTCGGTATGAAAATAATCCCCAACTCCTTGTGCCGTAGATTCCATGACAATGACGGAATAAGGAACTAGGGGTATAGATGAGCTAATGGAAGCTATCAAATCTCCTGTTCGTTTTTCTTTGGTATCGGGATACAAAGCAACCTCGGAGAAATGAACCATAGCTATATCTGCTCCTCGAACAGAATCGGGTTTTTCTGCCGAACCTATCGTTACACGGGCATTTACTTGTTGGATATAAGATATATTCTGAGTTCTAGCAAACGGTCTCAATTTAAGCGGACTATTCAATATCCAAGAAGGATAATTGTCGAGCAGTTTGCTATACATTGCTCGAATATTGGAAGATGAGTCTTTTACATGCGCTGCTATGACGCTATTCCACTGATGTTTGTGTACAAGCTGAATCCACGCCATATAGATTTGTGTGAGCGTTGAACCTCCCCATTGTCGGGCTTTGAGTAGAATCACCCGGATTGGTTTCCCCTCACGACGTTGCTGTTCGAATAGTTTAAGAAGTTTTCTTTGCGGTCTGTTCAAAAGAAAGGGTATATCGACCGATGTTATCTTATCTTTTATCTTAACTGTGGCTATCGCCCAAAACTCAAAATCGTATTTAATCCGCAGCAAAAAAAATTGACGGTCTATTTCTCGAATAAGCTGGGGTGTGGCTTGTTGATGAAGCCCGTTTTCAAGAAGATTTTTATAGGATTTTTCTTGGGAAAGTATCTGTACCCAGCCATTTTCCTCATACATATCGGCGGGTATATGTAGAGTCCCGAACTCTTCGATTTTTATTTCTTTTCGGGGTATTACATCTGACCCCTCTCCCGTTACCGGATCATACGGTTCCGTAAAAGACATTCTCCTTTTTTTGTTCTCTGCTATTATTTCAGAGTAATTCATTCGATGCCTCCTTCCTTTTTTGATTGAAAAAAGCATCTTTTCTTCTCATGGCTATGATATGCCTCGCCGTACGAACAGAAATATAAAATTGTGGAGCCGGAGAACGAATCGCCCTTCTAACTGCTTCTGAAAACGATATGCGATCATCACTGGCTTGAATTTCACAGGCTTTTTTGTATAGGTCGATGTACATCTTTTGCTTTATGGGACAAGATGTTATTCGTTTCCCTTTTTTTATGTTCAGAAGATTGGTTATGGCTTTTTCATTACCGATATAAAACCGCTTGGAAGGGGATTGAATCGCCGCTTGATAAATGTAATCACACATTATCCCACCACACAAATTGAGGGTGTAGTAGAACGTGTCACAGAACTCTCGGTCTCTGTTTTCTTGATAATCTAATGTAGGCATACGCAATTTGATTTGCGTATGTTGGGTATCGGTTTGATGCAAATATAAGCTAAAAAATCGATTTTGCAATGACGTACTGCCCTAAAAATCGCACTGACCGATTTTGCAATGACGTACCGTCCTAAAACTATGAAAATGAGATTTTTGTGTTGAGTTTTTTTTTTGAACCCATCACAAAAAATCGTATGGAAAAAGATAAAGAAGAAATTACAGCACAAGTTGAAACTCCATCTGGAACAGTAGATGAAACCGTAAAAGCCGAATCTCCTAAAAGCGGCCGATCGGTATGGGTAGAACGACTACGTACGACTTACCCGGATAAAGATGTAGACTATGAAAATGACGATGATGCTTTCTACTCGGTATTAGAGGATTTTTATAATACCAGAGAGGATAGAATCAGAAAACTTGACGAGGGTAATAAATCTCTCACAGAAGCATTGGCTCGTGAACCGGAAGCGGGATTATTTCTAAGTGAATTAATTGCAGGGAGTGAAGTATTGCCTGCCCTTGCAAAAAGTTATGGAGATATTCTCGGAGCTGTCTCGGGTGACGAAGAATCCATGAAAAAATTTAATGAAGGACTTTCGGCTCGCCGGGATTCTGAGAAATCATTTAACGAAATCAGAGCAAAACAAGAGGAAAACGCAGCCCGTAATGCAGAGACCATCGGCTCGTTTTTCGAAGAAAAATCGGCCGACGACGCAGAACGGACGGCCTTTGAGGATTTTGTATCGTCTCTGGCCGACAGCATTTTCACTTTCAATTTCGACCGCCCTACCCTCGATGCTCTTTGGAGGGCATACAAACATGATGAAGACGTGACCGAAGCGGCCACTGTGGCGGAAGTAAAGGGGAGAAATGCCAATATCGAACTCCAAAAAAGGAGCGTAAAGAACGACGGGACACCCAATCTGAACAGGGAATCGGCAGATAGGATAACGGCGAATGTGACTGTCCCGAGGAGTAAACGAAGGGGGATTTTTGAAAGAGGAGAAATTGTTTAACAAAATAGGTAAAAAAGATGAAAATTTTAGGTAAAGAAGTGAATTGGAAATATATCGCTGTCGCCGGCGGTATTGTGTTGTTGTTTTTATTGTTGTGCTCCTTCGGGTTGTTCACATCAGGTGAAACGGTCATCGGACTGGCCGCAACGGTTCCTCTGGCAGGAGGTGGTGTGAACGTTACGGACGAGCCGGTATCGGCAGACTTGACCAAAGAGGTGTCGCCGGATTTGTTGAAAGCGCATATAGACAAGGAGGTTTGCCGGATTATGCCTTCGTCTACACCGGTAGACACGGTAAGCCGTAGCGGTCGGGTGATTTCGGTAGGTTCCCGTGAATATGAGTTTTATTCGTTGGACACCAAACCGGCTTTGACAACCTTGAAAGCAAAATATACGGAAACGGCGTCGGCCGGTGCGAAGCTCGACACGGCGAACAACGATTATTTCGAAGTTTCGGACACGATAAAGGTTATCGGTGTAAAAGGTTATGACGAGGGAGGAACTACTGAAAAAGACGAGTTGGTTCTCTATGTAATGAGTAAAGATGCCGACGGTAAACTGAATGTCTTGGCGGTGAATGGTAAAAAGAGCGGTAGCACACTGGGTATAGTACCCACCATCGAAGCCGGAACTGAACTCCTGCGCATGGGACGAGCCGGAGCGGAGAAAGATGCACAAACTGCACAATTCGAGACCTTGCCCACCAAAGAACAGAATTATGCCCAAAAGTTCTGTACGCAAGTCGAAGTTACCGATGTATATCAGGAATGGACGGAAAAAGAAGTCGATTTCACGTTCACAGACATGGAACGCGATGCCATTTGGGAAATGAAGCGAGGTATGGAAATGAATTTCTTGTTCGGCAAAAAGAACAAATTACGTGATACGACCAAGAAAGAGGACGTGTGGTTTACTGAGGGTATTTGGTGGCAAGCAGGTAAAGACTGGACTTATGACGCAGCAGCAGGAATGACCGCGAAAGATTTGATAGCTCTCTGTAAAACGGCTTTAACGGGAAATGCAAGCAGTAAGAAAAAACTGGTTTTCGCAGGAAGTGATTTTATCGAACAAGTGACGAACCTCGATATTCAGAAAGTCATGCAGGGGGATCAATACAAAGCCGAACTTGGGCTCACGTTCGATTCCATTCACTCGAAATTTGGAGATTTGTATGTGGTCTATACAGAAGCATTCGATCTGGCAGGTATGAGCAAATGTGCCCTTGTGGTGGACGATACTTATTTGACCAAATTTGAATTCAAGTCGTTGTCGAAAGAACGCAGGGATTTCAAAACTGCGGGTATACGTGAGACGGAAGGTGAATTTATCCAAGAAATTTCGGGCATTGTATTGAAGAACCCGGGTGCTCACGTTCGTATCACTCCGAAAGCTGAATAAAAAACAAACAAGGGGAGTATCTTTCATCGATACTCCCCATAAATCATAGAAGTTATGTTGAAAGTATATAAAACCCAGACTTACCTGAGCATGCCGATAACCGTGAAAGGTAAATCGGTACGCATTGAGTTCAGAGGGAATAAATTCACAGGCGGATTTTTCTCGACCAAAGACAAAAATGTACAGAAAGCTATAGAGTCTTCTAAGGAGTTCAACGACATTATATTTTTAGATGCTGTCGAGGAAGAACCTGTAAAAGAGAAGGAAGACAGAAGAGTAAAAATAGAATCTGTAAAATCGTTTCAAGAAGCTGTCGAATATCTGAAAGGTGAAGGAATTATCGCTAAAACGCCGGAAGAAATCAACTCGGCAGCCGAAGAATTGAACATTTCATTCCCTAATCTAAAATAACCCCATGCAAATATCCCGATTATCTTATCTGGTTAAGGTCGTTATCGATGAAGTCACTCCGTCGACCGTCGAAATTTCATACAACGACATGCCCATAGATGACAGGGTAAACAGCCTTGCGGAGTCCTGCGCAAAAGAGACTTTACTGGCTTCTCCACTGAGATATTTGCCTCACAAAGATATACCGGGAAATATAGAAATATATGGAGACGGGAGTGGATATGTGACGCTCCCCTCCGATTTCCTGCGTCTTTTTTCTTTTAAAATGGAACTTTGGAAACGTAGGGTAAATAATAGCATAACAGAGGAAAGTGAAAGTTATCTGCTACAAAAAAATCTTGTTACACGAGGGGGCATAAATTTCCCCGTATGTGCGGTGGTTAACAGTGAAAAAGGGCTCATTTTAGAATGGTATTCTATCCCTTCTTATGTAAGAATGCCCAAATGCACGGAAAAAAGATATGTTCCCATACCTGAAATAACGAACTCTGAAATAAATATTCCACAAGGGCTGGAAATGCTCATGGTATATATAACAGCCAAAGAAGTACTGATGAGTTTACAACAATATGACATGGCAAAAGCTACCGAAGAATTGATACTAACGGAAATGAAACAATTATCTATATAAATCGACATGTGTAGAATATTCAAATGCAATCGAGCCGGGAAATATATCGGTTTTTATAACAGGCTGGAAGATGCCATGCGGGATAATCCGATGGCGCAAAGGGACTGGTTTTTCACCAACGGGGAAACATTGAGCGTTTGGATGTTCGACGGGAACCGCTGGATAGATACCAACAGGGCTGTCGGAGCTGTGAACATGATCGACAACCCGGGAACATTTGTTCCTGATGTTCTAGCGGGTGAAAGTAAGACTTATTTTTATATCGCCCCCCAAGCAGGAAAATATATCTTCACTAATTTTGGAGGGATTTCCGTATCAGTAGAAAAACCTAGTCTTATATCTATGGATTGGAATGGGATCGAATGGGGCGATACAATCTGTGAGTTTCCTGTTCATGGAGAGGAATTATTGCCGGAGGTCGAACTAAGATTCGTGAGTTTACCTAACGACGATGTGAGCAAAGTATACGGTAGCCGTGAATCTAATACTATAAAAAATTGCTATGTGGAGTTTCGAATGTCGCAAGGCTGGGATTTTATCAATCGAGAGAAAGAAAATATTTATTTGTGCCTGAACCGATGGAAGAGTAAATGTAAGGTAAATGAAAAACTCAACGTCAGAAGATGGGTGACGGTTTACGATAACATAAAATCAGAATTTGATGATTTGTCTCATTGTTATCCCAATGAAGGAGAATTTCTGAACGGTTATTATAGATACGAAATGAAAGGGATTCCTTTTTGGACGCAATCGAGAATAAAACCAGTCGCACTCTCGGATTTAATTGTAGGAGAATATCATGGAGAATGGATCAGGATACCTTACTCGATGGAAAGCATTATGCGCAGATTTATATACATGCGTAATCAAAAAAGTGAACACGATTGGGAGGTCGTGCCTCCTCAAAAATTTTTCGATTCGAGCGGGACGAGTGCTGAAATGGTTTGTTCCGGAGGAAAGATGAAGATGTCACATGATGAAGGACATGCTAACTTTGTCAGTCTTACTTTGGGATTGTGTTTAGCTATAAAAGACTTATCGGTGACTAATTATGAAAAATGGATAAAAGGCTGTATGACGGCCTTCTGCGGAAGAATGGGTTATACTCAAAAACTGGGATTGTTCTATAATGCTACTTTATATGGGAAAAACAGGTTTGTTAAATAACGGGAGGTGCATTATCTATTTTTTTCTGCTCCGGCAGGAATTGTAGAAGGAGTTTCTGCTCCGGCAGGAATTATCGTTTCATGCACTTCCCTTTTTATATGTATAAATTATGGAAAATATCAAACTACCCTTAGATTCGAATCTAAACCCTATCGGGGTTTTGCAGCCCGGCGGGAACATTACGTTAAATGAAAGTGAAAACTTCGAAATTACGGAGTCGGGGATATACCGGATATTTACCGAGTCCGGCACTAACGGCATTGCCGAACTCGAATTTGATATGAACGGAACTATATCTAATGTATATAGTACAGTTGGGACAATAGAATGTTTTTATATCTCGAAAGGTACAATTTTTTATCCGGTATCTGGTTCCTTCCGTGTTACTAAAATGATTTAGCCATGAGTTTAGGAAGATTGGGATTGATACAAGCCGGGCAACCTTCGAAGCAGTGCCCCACGTTGGCGGAAATGACGGCCGACGCTACGGCCACGGCTGCCGATATTGTCGAGGGAAAGACGGCGTATGCACGAGGCGAGAAGTTGACGGGCACACTCGTACCCGTTACCAAAATCGACGTGGCGGCGGAGGGAATTAAATTCGCATATTCTACGTTCGAGGAAGTACCCGAAGTATTCGATTTCTCCAAGGTGACGGATATATCTAATATGTTCACTTCTTCTGACATCTCTAAGATGCCTCCTATTATTTGGGGTAACATTACATCTGCATACTCTGCTTTTCAAGGTTGCAAAAATCTATCTGACCCTATATCTATAAAACTTACTGTTTACAATGGCTCTGAATATGGGATGTTTGACGGTTGTTCTAATATCACTCAAATCATTCAATTTATAGCTCCTCTTATTACGGGCTGTAGAAGAATATTTCAAAATTCAAGTCTTAAAACTATTGGATTGATAGATATCCCCATTTGCAAGGATTTGAGTCTCTCTTTTTCTGGGTGTAAATTTTTGAACTTTCCTAAAATCAATGCTCCGAAGGCAGAAAATTGTACTTCTACATTCGCCCAAAACGCAGCGATGCAACAACTCGAATACTGGGATTTTTCGAACGTAACAGTAGCAACAAACATGTTCAAGGGGTGTTCGGCTTTGTCGTCGATCGGCGATGTTATCTTCTTACATACCTCTCTATCGCTGGCAGATTCCCCGAATATCGATGAAGATACTTTGAATCGATTCGGTACATTCGCCAATGCTGCCGGAGAAAGCGGTGTAGCTCCATTAAAATCTCTGGGACTACCTGCTGCTGCGTTGACGTTCAACACGACTGCACAAACTTATATGGAAACAGAAGGTATCATAGCGAAACTGACAGATGAGAATTGGACGGTTAATTTCGCCGATTCGATGTAAACGGGAAAATGAACAAAAGAACACAATCAAACTCATAAAAAACAAATACCCATGAATATAGAAGAAAAGACCTATCAAAAGATTACTCCCGCAACGGAAGGTAATTACCTGACTACCTACCGAGAAGGCGATGATATAAAGACTTACGAGGGAGTAAAAGCGATGTACACGCCGGCAGACTTCGACGCTTCGTCCGTAAGGGAGATTACACCGGAGCAACATCTAAGCTACCAAAAAGCCAAAGAACAGGCTTTGCAGGAGGATATACAGGCGTAGCATATTTAAGATTATAGGAGATTGATCGATGATTGACAAAGATCCCATAGTGAAGTACTCGTGGGAGGATATTAAGTTTACCATTGGCTTTGAGGACAGAAACAAGCAGCCCATCGATGCCGAGACGAAGAAGTTTAAGTTCATCTACAAGGACGAGGCCGGTTGTTGTTGCGAAGTGAGTTACGACGGAAAGACACGTAAAAACTGTGTGTTCCGTGACGGCGTGCTGTACGGCATATTCAATTCCGGGACTTTCCGCTATGGCTTGCTCACGGTCGAGAGGCATTACTGGATAGAGGATGCCGATTTCGATGACGGCAAATGGGACTATGGCGATGTTTACAAAACCAATATAATCATCAAGTGATATGGCAGATAGTGATTGCATAATCGTTCATGAGCAGGTGGTAGTGCCTGATGCCGTTGTGGTGGAGGAAATGGTTGCCTTGCCCGGTGAAAAAGGTGACAAGGGAGACCCTTTTACCTACGACGATTTTACACCTGAGCAAATCGCCGAGCTTCAACGCCCTGCGACAGAGGCGGCGAAAGTTGCCAATGAGGCAGCTGAAAAGGCGAACAAGGCGGCCACGGATATAAAGGTTCTCGGCGACAGGTTGACGGCAGAAGAAGCGAAACGGGAATCGGCTGAAAGCGGCCGTGCCTCGGCAGAGAGTGATAGAGCCGAAGCGGAAGTTCTAAGAGAGTCGAGTTTCTCCCAAATGCAGACAACGCTCGAAGGGCTTATTACGGATACCCGCACAGCCACATCGAACGCCAACACAGCGGCAGGAAATGCGGAGAATGCCGCAACGGAAGCTAACAACTCGGCAACTCTCGCTAATGCGGCAGCCGATAAAGCGAACCAAGCGGCGGAGAGCATAGACGATAAAATTTCAGGGAAACAAGACAGATTGATTAGTGGAGAAAACGTCGAAATAAAAGACAATGTTATTTCTGCGCAGGGGATAAACGGGAAATTATTCGAAGATACGAGTAAAACCTTCCAGCTGTATTATTTTAAAAACGGTTTGTTCTTTTATTGCAACAAGGATAGCAGGCTTGCCTGTTGGAATGAACAGACAGGAGAAGATACCGTTTATGATGAAATCCCGTTAAATATACATTCATATCAATATATTAGAAACTCTTGCTTCGTTTATAAAGACGGTAAAATCATTGTACCTAACAGTAGTGCCATCACCTGCTGGGATTTAGATACACGAACTAAGATATGGACTTTATCAGAACCGTACTATAATTGCAACTTCGTCGAATATAAGGACTTCGTTTATTTTTACAAAAATGATGGCGTTCTACGACTGATAGATTTTGAAACCGGTCTCACTGAAAAAGAATTCGATCTGAAAGAATTGTCCGGAGCCTCTATTTCAGATATTCAGAATTTCGGACAATGCGAATACAACGGATTCAATTATTTCCTGTCGTACAGTAATTTGTTTAAAATCGACAGTTCCAACGGCGATATTTCATTTGTAGGGAAAATAGAAGGTTCAGGATATAACATTATCGTCTATTTCAAAAGTGCGGCTTATGTTATCAGCCATCAAAAGATTTGTACGATAGAGATGTCAAACATAGAGAACGGAACTCTTGCCAAGAAAAACGAAGCGGGATATACCATGAATACTTATGTCAATGTTTCCCCAAGCGATTCATTGATGGGCAATGCGATTTATGGTTATAGTTATAAACTCACTTTCAACAGCTTGTACTATAATATTTATGTATATGCAGATATAAATATGGACGAATATGTCGGGAGAGTGATAAAAGGAGATTTCGGGTATATTCAGATACCTAACCCGAATTTGGGAAATGGAAAACTTCTGTATCCGAGGTATAAAAAATTCAATTGATATGATACAAGTTAAAATATGCGACGAAAGAGTCACTAATATTTATTATGGCGAAACCCTGATAGAAGGATTCATACGAATAGATTCTATCCCATCACCCGAAGAGATACCCGGAAAAATACCCGTGATGTATTACCGGAACGGTGCGATAGTCTATGAGTACGAGGAAGCACCGGAAGCGACGGATAACGGCACGGAAACATCTCCCGTACCAATGGACTACGGAGAAACGGTAAACGGATTGATACGTCGGAAATATACCTTGTCGGAGGAGTTGGCGATACTTCGGCAAAGAGATACGAAAGCAGAGGAGTTCGAGGCTTATAACGCCTATGCGGAATCCTGCAAAGGAGAAGCCAGATTGTTAATCGAAAAACAGAAACATTGATATGGGAGGGATAAACGAGGCTACGGAGGTGGCCAGAGGGATAAGCGAACAGGGGTTCTTGGTGATGACCGCAGCATTCTTCTTGGTGTTGTCGGCTATGATGATGGTGGCCTGCTTCAAGTGGTTCAAGTCGATTATCACCAAGAGTATGGAGGATTACGGAGAATCCCTGAAAGAGCTTATTGAAAAGACGAACGACCAGAATAACATGTTGTCCGACATATCGGAAGGTCTTAGACCGGAAACGCAGCTTCGGATAAAGAACATGACGAGTGAATTTTTCAACCTTTCCGCCAGACGGGTTTTGGAAATTATCGAACAAGTTAGGAAGGAAAACCATATATCCGACAGGAATAGGACGCATGAAAAAATTATCGGAAATCTCACGAACCAGTACGAGGACAGGAACAGCCGTTTCGACTACTTTACCTATCGGGGTAAACGTCTTTCATGTTATACCAATCCTGAATGGATAGACTGGGTGGCAGAGGTTGTCGAGAACGAGATATATGCCCATACGGTGAACGATGACAGGGCTAAAACCAATGTATTTTCTGTCTATGACCGTATCAAGCTCGATTTTTATCACCGATTAAATAACGAATAATATGAAGAAAATTTTGGAAAGAATCAAAGGGTTGTTATTGTCTATTCCCCACGACAAGCTGCTGCATTTTATCGCAGGAGGTGTCATCGCCTCTTTCTTCTCCATCGTGATAGGTGCGACGGCGGAATATTGTGTGCTGTTCTCTGCCATAGCGGGCTGTATCAAGGAGGCTGTCGACGAGTGGAGGAAGCCGGGGGCTTGGTCGTATGCCGACTTGCTGGCGACCATACTGGGCGGGCTGGTGATTCAAATCGAGGTTTGGATTGCCTGACGAAAAAAAAGAAGAAAGACATGAATAAGAATGTACAGGATTTTGTCATCGAGACGATTCAATCGATTGCCTCGAAAATACCGGGAATAAGTATCAGGTATGCCTACGACATACAGACCAACTTCCATATTGTGGAGGTCTCTCCTGAAAGCATAAGAAGAGGCAGTGAAGAATACATGGAAATGGAGTATAATTTATGTAATGAATTTCAAGAAAAATTTCCGGAAGAGGATTTGCTCGTATCTGATCCGGACAAAATTAACAACATGGAAAACTTAATCTTCGAGATATGAAATACTTCACGATGAAAGAACTCACAAAGAGTTCAACGGCCGATAAACTGGGTATAGACAATACCCCGACGACCGAAGTGTCGGTTGCGCTGTCGAACCTTGTCACCCATGTTTTAGACCCCTTGCGGGAGATGTACGGGAAGGCGATAACCGTCAATTCGGGCTATCGTTGTCCCAAACTCAATACCGCTGTGAGTGGTGCGAAAAACAGCCAGCACATGAGGGGTAATGCGGCGGATATAACGGCAGGGAGCAAGGAGGAGAACAAGAAACTGTTCGAGTTGATTCGGGATAACCTTCCCTTCGACCAGTTGATTGACGAGAGCAATTACAGTTGGGTACATGTATCTTATGTGTCGTCATCGAAGAACCGGAAACAAATACTGAGCCTATGAGACATATCGTATTCCTATTGTTGTTTTTGGCTGCGACGAGTTGTACCAGACATGTGTATGTGCCTGTGGAAACGACAAAGAGCGACACGGTGTATCTGAACCGGGTGCAGCTCGATTCCATATACATGCGGGACAGTGTTTTCATCGAGAAATCGGGAGACACGATACGGGAATTCCAATACAAGTGCATATACAGGTTCAAGGACAGAATCGATACGCTGTATATATCCAAGACGGACAGCATACAAGTACCCTACCCCGTCGAAGTAGTAAAGTACAAGACTCCCCGATGGTGCTGGTGGGCTCTCGGTGGCATTGTCTTGCTGCTCTTCCCTTACATCGTGAAATGGATAACAAAATTGAAAGGACTGGGTTTCTTGATATAATTTGATTTACGACTCCTTCCGGGGCTTCGGAGTATAAAGAGGAAAGCCTCAATCTCTTGCTGCTCTTCCAAAACTAACAAGAGACAACATCACGGGGAATGTTACGAGGCTTTCACAGCCTTTAAACAGGAACGTGATGTTTTTTATTGTGTCAACAATCTATAATTTAACAAATATTTAAAAAGGCAAGAGATATGAAAACCAATGAAATCTTTGAACACGTCTTGCAAATCGTTTGCGAGGAATGTGAGCTGTGTTACGGCGAATTGATTAACGGTGCGAACAAAAATGCGGTCGACGCACGTTGCCTGCTCATCTGTGCGTTGGTATCGCTAGGCTTCTCCGAGGAGAACACCGCCGCTTATCTTTCCATGACCCGACAGGGAGTGAACAAATTGAAAAACAGCCTGAAACAGCGGTGTTCGGGAAGTTTTATTCTGACAACGACAAATCAACGGGTCAGCAACAGGATAGCCACCGAAATCCGAGGATAGCAACGGCAATAGCCATACGTTTGTATGCGGCCGATATTGGCCGTAACCATCAATTATATCTATATGGAAAGAACGTATGTTTTCAATCAAGAGCCCAATGGTGGCGGAAGCAAGTTCGACATCATGGCTTTATTGCCCAACCTGATGGGCGGTAAAGGGGTCGATCCCGGACTCTTGGCCCTTCTCAATCAGGGAAGGAACAATCAGGACGCTTGGGGCGGAGGCATGTGGTGGATTTGGATTATCCTGCTGTGGTTCTGCTGGGGCGGTAACGGATTCGGAGGTTTTGGCAACCGGGGCGGGCTTCCTGCCGAGCTGAACGGCGATGTCGGACGTGAATACCTGATGTCGGCCATTCAAGGGAACGGTAATGCCATCAACCAACTCGCCTCGTCCTTTAACTGCTCTACCCAACAGTTACAATCCGCCTTGTGCAACATTCAGGGCTTGATTCAGGGTGTCGGCAACCAAGTGGGCATGTCCGCACAACAGATCATTAACAGCATTCAATCGGGTAATTGTACGCTGGCTACCCAAATCGCAGATTGCTGCTGCAAGACGCAAAACGCAATCGAGAGACAAGGATACGAAACCCGTATCGCCACCTCGGAACAAACCCACTCCCTCGTGGACAGCGGCAATGAGAACACTCGTGCCATTTTGGCGAAGCTGGATTCTATCCAAACTCAGGCTTTACAGGACAAGATCACCGCTTTGACGGCTGAGAAGGCTACTTTGGCGGCTGAAATCTCCCAACGGAACCAGAATGCGACCATTCTCAATGCAGTAGGGCAACAGATTGCTCCCCTCGCTGCCGGTTTGCAGGCTCTCCAAAGCGACGTGGACGGCATCAAGTGTAAATTGCCCAATACCGTTCCCGTGGTATATCCGAACATTCAGGCTGTAAACACGGACTTGTACCGGGCTGCCGCTTATGGTGCTTATGCGGGCGATGTCGCATACAGGCGCAGCGGTTACGGATGCGGTTGCAACAACTACTGGGGTTAATTCCAGTAAGAAAGGAGGTATATATGTGGCCTAACTTTTTTACAGGGTTTCCCTTTCCATTCCCGACGCTGGGCAGGGCGAATTTCAACACGCTGCCCACGGTGGCGGTGACGGTCGGCACGGAGAACGTTACTTTGGAACTTCCAAACCATGCGTTCCGTAACAGGGACTATGTGGGAGGATTCTATATCAATCTCCGTCAGGCGATACCCGCCGGAACGACTGCAACGCTTCCCATTCTCATCGGGACGAACGGGGACACGAGACCTCTGCTGGCTTACAACAACGAGCCGGTGACGGTAGAGAATATCGCCGGTACTGGGATCTATGAAATCCATTACAACAAGTACACCAACGAAGTGTACCTTGTCAACGGTGGGTACAGACCTACTACGGCGACGGCGGCAACCAACGTCGCTGCCAAAAGCAAATAATTAACACGGGGCTGCCTTTTATCGGGCAGTCCCATTAAATCAAAAAAACTATGTTTCAGAATCTTCGAGCAAACAACCAGTTATTTATCCTTCATAAGGACGAAAATCCCTTAGTGGATATAGGCTCCGTCGTCAGCGTTTCGGCTGCGAAGCCCAAGTACCCCATGCCGACACCTATCGGGCAGATACCCCAGATGGAAATGGTGGTGGACGTGGTGGTCTGCGTGAACGGGCAGAACACGACGTTCCAGAACTTGCCGGCCGGGGCGGACATCGCTGACTTCGGGCAAAACGGCAACATCGTCATATCTTGTTCCCGAGAGGCCATGAACTCGGAAGTGTCGGCTATCCGGCAAAAGAGCTTGGACGAACTGAACCGGCGTAATTACCACGAGAACGTGATTGCCGGATGCGACAAGATATTGACAATTTTGAATCCCGAATTTGCGGAGAAGCAAAGGCAGGAGCAGGAGATTGCCACCCTCAAAGGGCAGATGTCCGAAATGAGCAGAAGCATGGCCGACCTAATGGCCATGAACAAAAAACTGATGGAACAGCTCAGTGTTTCTGAAACTTCTAAAAACAAAAAGTAATATGGGAAGAATGTTTGAAATCAACGAGGGCGATAACTCTGAAAAAATGATGGAGTACGCTGAAAAAGCCTACAAGTATACGAAAAAACTTCTCGAATGCTTGGAAGAAGAGGGCTTAGGTGAACGCTACGATGATGACGACTTCGATGACAACTTCGGAGAACGTGGCGGAAGCAGTGGATCAGGCGGTGGTATGGGTCAACGGCGAGGGGTTCGTGGAACCGGTCGTTATTCTCGTTATCGCTAATGTTTAACCAGAAGGGTGTGGTAACTACTACACCCTTCTTAAACTATTTACCTTATGAAAAGAGAAAGTTTAGATATGTACGATGATAGACCAAGAGAAATGACCGCATATCTTAGAAATTATGGTTGGCACTTTAATAAAAAGTTATGTGAATTTGCCATTTCAAAGATGAAGCGGTTAAACCCATCAACCGGAAAGAAGGAGCGAATCGAACCTCTGACACGAGACATCGTAGATGAAATATTGAGTAAATACAATATTAAACTCAACAACAATATTTTATACGATTATGTGTATGTTGCAAATATGTGTAAAGCAGATTTGTATAAATCTTCTGTTCCTGATGAACAACATTTGGCATTGTATATCAAAGATACAATAGATGATATAGATGCCCCAGATGGTACAACTATGCGCCGTTGGTATGCAACAATGATAGCCGGTGGAGAGCCCATTGAATGGGACGATGTTTTATGATACGACAAAAATTTATATTAAAGGAATATGATTGGTCGGTACAGGTCTATTATGCCGTGGATTGCTATTATACCGACGAGATTATGGAAGCTTTATATTCTATTGGCTGTCGTGGAAAAAACTTGTCCGTTGCTTTTGGCAATCTCTCTTCTTGTAAACTTGATACCGGCCTGACATATTCTAACTATTCTACACACGAGACGGTGATGGTAATCGGTATAAATTCTTCCGCCGAAGAGTTTATGAATTCGTTTTGTCATGAGCGAAAACATTTGGAAATGCATATAGCGAAAGCTTTCGATCTCAACCCGTGGGGAGAAGAAGTAGCATATCTTAGCGGAAAAATAGGGCAGAAAATGTATCGGGTAGCAAAAAAATTTTTATGCGAACATTGTAGGAAACTAATATAATATATGGATATAGCTAGAATCCTCCGAGCCATATGTTCCGGCAAGTCGAGGAAAGAGGTTTATAACCTGCTTTCGCCGGAAGAGAAGGATAAACTAAACTCTTTGTCCTCTAATCTCGCTACAAACCGAAGAAATCGTAGAGCTCTTGAAAGAAAAATAAAAAAGAATATTAAATAAGGTTCTCATTTTTTTCTACCACGGGTGTATTCTTCTGCGTATTTTCCCAGATTTTCTCCGACTTAATGAAGATACAACATTATCTGCATTATCATCGGAAAGAGTTTTATATACCATTGCTTCTTGTGGATTTTTAATCATGAGCCAGCGATATATTATGTAATTTATCAGGAACTGCAATATATAATTATCGGCTACACAGATAGATGTATCTGGTATATCTTCATTCATCTGGCATGGATAATAAAGACGGTACAACCTTAAATCGTCGTCTGAAAGTCTATTATCTGGGTCTAAATCACATATATCAATTTGACTCATTTCCCTTTCGTCATCTTCTGGTTCTATGATATAGGCAACCAGTTTATTTTGCATATAGGCATGTGCATCTTTTAAAAATCGCTGAAATAATAAATCATCGTCTTCGGTAAGGGATAATGACACTAATTGAGTGCTTCCATCTTCATTTCGCCGAGAGGCTCCAAGCATAGTTGTAATATTCTTTACTTCGGACAATATTTTTTCTGCCGTATAGTGAAATACATATCTTTTCATCTTAACTTGGTATTAAATGTATTTTTTTCCTGTATATCTAATCTTGTAATGGTTGAATCGGAAAGCATATCGCCTTCTATAAATAGATAGAAGTTTCTCCAAGATGACGGTATTCTAGGGAGCGGAATATCGGATAACAGCGTATCGCTGTTTATGTTCATCGATATGATCTTATAAAATGTTTTGTTATCGTTGGAAACATATATGGAAATTGAGAAATATCCTCCGGCCAACATACGCAAAATGGAGCGTTCTATTTTTTTGAATCCCGGTGTTCCTAGTGTTATGGGAGCTGTACAAATGGTAACATTTTGTAACTGGTTGGACTCTTGGGATAAATCATATACTTCATCTTCATCGGATATGGCATAACAAACCGGATACGACGGTATAAAATAGAAGGCTTTCATTTCTCTTTGTCTCCATATTTTTCGTTGAAGATCGTAAATAAAGGCAGTATTTGCTTCTGTATTTTTTATGATAAGCTCACCAAAAGGATAATTGTATGCCAACAAAGGCTCGGTCAATACATTTTCTATCCCTTCCATATATATGTGTGCCGGGTTGGGAATATAATCAGCTTCGAGAGAGTCGGAAATTGATTTGGCAGAATAGCCAGAAAGAACAAATAATTTTCTATCGGAGGTAAAAGCCACAGCGTTATCAAGAGATATAATAGAACGGGCATTGCTGCAAATATCCCTTGATACTGGAAACACATTGGAATAAATGACTTCTCCTGTACCGACTTGCATCATGTATATGCCCTCGTCGGTGAATACATATAGAGGAAATTGCCCGTATTGCCCTTGTGATAGAGCGGGCGTTGCGGCGGCCATGCCGATAATTTTACCGTTTCCTATGGTGTAGGTTTTCTCGACGGGAAATATAAATGGATTGTCCGTGGCAGAAACTTTAAGTTTGTTGGGGGTTGTCTCAATGTTATTCGAAGATTGGGGAGCCTCTGGTATTTCTGTTATTACTGTACCTGAAATTGTTATCGGATTTATCTCTCCCGTGGGTAGATAATATGCCAAATTGAGGAAGTCATGCGGAGTGAGATCGAAAGAGGCTGAGAAACGATAGTTTGTTAACGCACCCGATTCTTCTCTTACCCGATATATAATGGTTATCTCCATATTATAAGCCCGTGAATCGGGGTATGAGATATATGGGGAAAGGAGTAAAAGATTATCCCCGTTCGGTATGTCTTGGTCACGCACCACGATAGAAGTTCCTGATTCGGTTTTTATATAGGTTTTTGAAATGTATTTTATGACGTCTACGGTTGAACCGGCATAGGATATGAACATTTCGACAGGATAGCCATCATATAATTTTTGGGACGTACCTGAGATGTGCAACTTACTATTATAATTAAATATTTTTTCGGCAATGAGCTTATTATGAGAATAGGTATCATCTGTTAATGTGGGCTGATACACGAGGTTCTTTAATATGTCGGATAAATCGGGTATATCTGAAAGAGTATTATTATTGAATTTATCACTATCAAAATCGTATTGTGCAATGCGGTAGAAATTGGCAGTCTCTAATATTCGCTCTCGTAGTTTTTCGTCATTTGTGTAGAATAAATCTGTTTCCGTTTGTAACGGTAAATTCTTTTTATATGTATCAGTATCATCGTAATAAGGAATCTCCACCATGAATATATCTATTCCTTTATATATATCGGATTCTTTTAATGATTTATGAATAGTTATATCTACTTTTATTTTATAATAGTAATAATGTGCTGTAACATATCTAGATTCTGATTCTGATATATAGGCATAAAATGTTATTGGATCTCTTTTTATAAACAGAATAGGTGCTGAATGTAAAGTATATGTTCCATCATACATTCTTATAGCCCAACGTATAAGTGACACATCTTGAATTTTACCTTCCGATTTCAGAGTTGCAATAGGCTCATACACTTCCCCATACGGTTGTTCTCCACTACAACCTATTCCACCAGATACTAAGTCGTAGGGGAAATTTAAATTTTGTTTATTTACCTGTCCTTCTTCTGTTTTATTTATTTTTACAGTTATATCATCTTCATTTATAGAAATATTTTTGTAAACGTATGTGCCAGATGATCCATACAGATAACACAAGAAATAAAAAATACCACCGTCTGTTGATACAACAAGGGTGTTTCCCACGGAGGTTATATCATTTAAACCATCAATTTGATAAATAGGAACTCCGATTTTTGCTTCTGAACTTGCCCCGTCGTTGTAATACATAGGTCTCACGACTTTATCATTGCCATAACGATATGCTTCGTAGTAGATAGTGCTTCCATCGAAAGTAATCCAATTTTCATAACCATTGCCTTTGTGAATATAAATGAGTTCTCTATGATTGGAAATAGTATATATTTTCTTATTCACACCAGTCGGAGATATAGATCCAGTGGAAGTGTGACGGAGATTTACCATAGCGGTTAACTGCCCGTCTTGTGGATTTGAAGTGTCTAATACTATACCCGAAAAAGGAATGGTTTTCATACAAAATATTTTTTGTAAAACTAATGATGTTTATTGATATGTCGGCGTACGTGGTTGCCATTTGTTTACCTTATTGTTTTTTTGATGAAATCTCTTTTTTTAGTTTGTCTATCATTCTCTGAAATTTTGCAGCCACCCGTGGACAGTGTATTTTTAAGTTTCTATCTCGCTCGGCTTCGTAATAGGCTATTTTATATTTAATTTCTTCTTTTTTCATGAATATCTGTTCATTACATTTTAATTCTTTCCCAAAATATTTTTGGATTGGAATTATATTCTTTTATCTTATCGGTCAATAATTCCAGCTTTTTAATAGAGGCTCTATTATCATGCTCTATTATCTCTAATCTGCTAATTTCTCTTTTAAGATTTTCGTTTTCTTGTAACAAACACTTGTATTCATTCAATTGGTCTTTTAACTTGTCAATCTCACTTTTCAATGCCTCATTTGTAAATATCCTATAAACATGGTTTTCTGGATATATCAAATCATTCACATAAATAGCACCCACTTTATTTATGGCAGTAAGTAGGAATGAGATAGAATAAGCATCAATAGTGTAAATTTTAGAAGATTCAAGTTCGGCATAAAATGTACCATCGCTTTTTATAATCCCATTGTCAGTTTTGACAATTAACTTGTCATCTTCAATATAAACTTTTCCCATGTTAGTGATTTTGATTATTAGTGAAAATATCATCTATACACTCGTTCACCCTGTCACATGTATCTCCAAAAGAAATGGCAAAAGATTCGTCGCCTACACGGTCTATAATGGATCGTAGGTCACGGGCGATGTGGTTGAACGCCCGCAGTTCTTCCAGCATAGGAAGGGTAACAGTGCCGTCATATTTTTTCAGTAGCGAAAGTAAATCGACGGCGGAGGATTCTGCAATGTCCGCCAACACTGGGATTTTTCTCAGGAGGCGATTACATTTCTCTTTGTCCTCTTTGCTCATGGTGTCGGTGATTGTTTTTGCCGTGACTTGCTCACGGGTTTGCAGTAGTCGGTCGTATTGCCTTCGTAAGTTGTCAAACAGAGCGAAGTCGCCCCTTTTCAGAGCCTTCTCCATCTTCCGGCTGTACTCCCCTTTCAATATTTCAATGTCCATATCAAAATAATTTTAACTGTTCAACGTTATTTTCAATCTTAACTATCTCTTCATCAGTCCTAACGTTTGATATAAGTCGGAGAGAGTAAAACGGAGTGGGAATAGGGTAACGTACCTCGTTAATCTCGTAGCCCCAATTAAAGTACACCGGGCTTGCAATCGTGTCGTGGCAAATAACCCGCCCTCTTGCCCCGTGAACCATTAAATTGAGGGCACACATTTTGCAGCTAATTCCGTCTATGTCCTCGCCGACGTAGTAGCCGCTTTTATTCTCTGTATATGCAGCGAGCAATGTCCGCCCCGAGCCGCACGCAGGGTCTCCTGTCTTTCCGCTTATTCCCCCATTGATTTTCGCCATTATGGTACATAATCCTTCCGGTGTAAAGAACTGTCCCAGCATCGAAGATTTTCCTTTTGATTGATACATCTCCTCGTATATATTCCCGAACACATCTATCCAGCCGCTCGACTCGATTCCCTTGCTTACTATTTCAAGCCACAATATAGTGGCATTAAACAGGTGTTCGTCTTCCTTTGCTTTATCTTCCAAGTGTTTGTCATATGTCCCGTTAACGATGTATTTCACATCGAACATATCGACGAGGTAATCGAGCCATATACCCAATCCTTGCTGCCCGTCATGTCCGTGTATCCTTACGGATTCCTCTATTTCTTCAATGATTCGTTTCATTATTTATTGTCTTATATAATTTTATAAGGTTTATAAAATAAAAAAGCTATCTCAAAATAAAATTTGAGATAGCATCGAAAAAAAAGGAAATCTGCCCGTAGGCAGCTCTATACCTAAAAAAGAGGGTAATTATACCTTTTTATATTTCCCTTTAAGGTCGGTTTCATAAACATCTACGACCTTATCGGCAAGTACACTAAGATCTCTTGACATGCTACGATTCCTCGGTGGATAGCCTTTATGGAATTTTACTACATTAATTTTTGTCATATTGTCTTTAACAAACCTTATTGCTTCTGAATAATCGTAGTCTCCACTGACAAGAATAATTTTATCACATTTTTTACCAACACTAAGGGAAATCATTTTCACAGCTAGTGAAATATCAACTCCTTTTTCACCAACATAAGTATGTTTATATGGATCAATTTTTAAAACTCCTGTTTTAACCATTTCTATATTATCATGTTCAAGACATAATTGATCGTAGGCATATTCTATATTGGCAAATTTCTCCTTTTGCTTTTTAATCCATTCCAAAATTGAAGAGCATTCACTATTCACACTATCTTGTACTGTCTTAGGTATAGCGGAAAATTTACCATTTTTATAATTTTCAAGATGGGTCCTATATTTCTTGTATACAATTGAATTACGAATATTGGTTTCCGTATAATACGTATCAAGTATTTTGGCTGGCCTGAACCAATAGGCTCGTATAAGTTCTTCTCCGGCATCAATCATTGAATTGAATAATACCGTCCAATCAACTTCTTTCTCTATAATACTCATCTCTTGCAGACTATAATACAGGTTCTGCCCATCTACTAAAACTACTACTGTCTTTGCCATAAATGAAATAATAAAAATAAAGAAAGCCATCCCACAATAGATGGCTTAGTATAAATCTGGCATAATGCCCATTGTAATCGCGCTTAATGCGCATGTTCAAGGTTCAAGGTAAAACCCTTAAATTTTCATATCAAACGATATGACGTTGCAAATATACGTATTCCAGTTAATAAAACAATCATTTTTAATGACTTTATTTGTTAAAATATATATATCAGATTTATTCGTCTTACATAATTATTTCAATATCAACTCTCTTGGTTCTTCATCTTCCCATTTTACTTCCGGGAACATATTACCATCAATCTCAGAACAATGAAAAGTCCCGTCCATTACCCACCAAGAATTTTCTAATTTCTTTGGCTTCTTATCGAATATGAACAAACTGCCATATTTATCTCTTGCTATCCACATAACTTTATTCTTTTTTAATAATTTCATCATTTATAATGAACTGACCTCTAATTTCTGTCGGCAAAATATTCGTGATATTCGCTCTATGTTCTTCACCGTGCATAGATTTGAGCAACGGGTGTATTTCTTTTGGCATGGGAGCGGGACAATCTTTGCAATGGATTACCAGTTCAAAATGTTGTTTTTGTCCATTCTTGTCCTTACTACCACAGCATTCACAATGAATAGGATAATAGAAATAAGTCCTTTCTAATGGTGCTTCTTTGCCACAGATTTCACATTTACCAAATTCAATTTCTCCCATGATTATTCCAAAGTTTAACTAATTGTTTTTCTGTATATGGTTCTGTTATACCCATATTTGCATTCACATACCATATTCCTATGGAATCAATAAGTATGAATCTATTTACATCTACCCGGTATATCTCATTATCGGGGTATGCTTCCTTTACAGCAGTTGTACAGTCTCCATTTGTATAGCAGCTTGTTAGTATAAGCGATACTAATAAAAGCAATAAAAATTTCTTCATTGTTACTCCTCCCACTCGATTTTAATTGTACCTAAGTAAGATACGCTATTGTCAACACCCTTTTTAGCAATTTCTTTTGTTTCGTACACACTTATTCCTGTTTCTATACCATCATAACTTGTGTATATATTAATCCACCCCTCTTTCTTCTGGGGGAACATCATGAGGTCGTATTTATTGTGATTGATTATATTCTCATTACAAATTCCGTCTAAGGTATAATCAATAACCTCCTCACATTCTGCATTTTTTGAATCAACTACAAGAGCAATAATGGGGCAATCTTCACCATGTCTATCAAAGGAAATAATCCTTGCCTTTCTTCCGTCTCTTGTGCAGACTGGCTTGCCAGCTTTGGCTGCTTCAAGGTCAAAGGGTTTAAGATTTAATTTCTTTTCTTCCATATCTTCTTTGTTTTGTTTGATTTCTATTGCTATTCTTCCATTTTGACAATCCATCATAACTACATGTCTATTGTCATCGTAGATATAACTTGCATTTGCAAGGATGTATTCTTGGACTATTATGATACCCATACCTCGAATAAAGTATTCGTAAGGTTCTCCGAACTTTTCAAGTTTCTTGAAGATTATATAAGACCTATCGTTTCTACCACTTTCTGTGCATTCCTTAATAGGGATAGGACATTTTCCGCCGAAACCCATATCACAATGCTTACAACTTCCGTCAGGTGATTTTAAACATTGATACCACTCGCCGTTGTACTCAAATATTTCTCCTACTTTTCTTTCCATATCTTACTGTATTTTAATCGTTCAAATTCTATTATCTCCTTATCCCATAGTTGGGCCACGAAATGTTCTAACTGGCAGCCTTTGGATTTTTCCCAACAGGGGCAAAGGCATATCGCATCGCATTCCATTAGTGCCTTTATATCGTTTCCCAGAAGTTCATGATAGGGTTTGTCCAAATCGGGGTTTACATCGAAGTCTATCGGTGTGACGACACGGTATCCTTTCATTTCGAGGACTCCCGAAACGTATAGTATTTCACTTTCCACTTCATCGAAGTCCCTGCCGGTGATGGGTAGGGAGATGTAGATTTTCTTTTTATTCATTTTCAATGATTGCTTTATAATATTATCTGTTATCTCCATTTCCGCCAATCACACCCCTTTGTTTCCGGGAAGCTAATTTGGTATAGTTCATTTCTCCGATTTTTTCAAGCGTATATCCTAAGTCATGTGAGAGGGTAGCGATATACCAAAGCACATCGCCGAGTTCCTTTGCCAATTCGCATTTTATGCTTTCTGAGAAATCTCCGTTGTGGTCTCGTAGTACCTTTTTTACTTTATCCGATACTTCGCCGGCTTCTCCAGTCAGTCCGAGTGTCGGGTAAATTATGTTATATTCTCTCCGGTATTGAGCTGTTTCAAGTGCCTTTTTCTGATATTCATTCAGTGTCATTTTTATTCTCCTTTTTAGTTATAATATTGATTATCTCATTATGTTTGGTATTAAATCTTTGATGTATGCCCAACGTTGTATATTAATTCCACGTGAAAAATTTACCCAATTTTCGGAATCATAAAAGGTATCAAAGGCACAGTCTCCAAGTTGAGCAAGATATATTCTATTCCTTTCGGGTTCTTCACTTACCTCATGCCACACTGAATCGATACGCCATTTCGTACCACGCTTGAAACCATCTATATATGCAGGCTGCAATTCGGGATTATAGTAATAATCTTCGAATAGGGCACAATCTAATGCTGCATCTTCAATATCTTCTATTTTCATTACCTATCAATTTTTCTCATTAACTTCAACAAGATGACTATCTATTTCCTCTATAACCTCAATAGCCGCTTGTAAGAATGCTTTATTAGTTGTACGGATATATCCTGATCCGAACTTACCTATCTTGTATTTGTCTGCCGTAAAAACGATATATTGCTTTGCAAACAGAATGTTGATACAGCATTTTAATCGTTCAATCATTGCTCTCCTCCTTTCATAAGTTCTATTTCTCCCATATCTGTATGATTTTTATAATTTATTGAAATAAACTGACTTGTATTCTTTTCAAGACCTTTTCATTTGCGTCGTTATAGAACTGTTTGTTGACCTCGAAACCATATGCCTTTCTTCCCAATGAGGCTGCCGCATACAGGGTCGTGCCGCTTCCTGCGCACGGGTCGATGACAACATCGCCCTTGTCCGTGAATATCTCTATCAACCGTTTGAGAAGCGGGACAGGTTTCTGGCAAGGGTGGCATTTGGGCGTGGTGTTGTCCCTCACCCAGTCGAAGCAGTTGAAAATCATTCTCCCGTTGTTGTTGAATTTGGGCAACTTGTCCCGATAAAGGATAAGACCGTATTCGCAGTTGCCGACGACCTTCATGTTTGCTTTCAATACTTGCGCCGAGAAGTCCTTGCGGAAAACCAGCGGTATGTAGTGATTTAACCCGTATTTGCGGCCTAACTCTATGAATTTGAACTGCTGTTCGTACTCGCAGAACAGTATCATGCAGGGGGACTTACCGGCTTCTTTCGGTTCTTTCACGAGCATTTTGGAACAGAAGTGCATGAACTCGGACGGACGGAACTCGCTGTCGGACGAGAAGAATTGTTTGCCTGCCAATGCGCTCTCGCCGTTTTTGTTGTCTCCGTCGATATACCATGCGGGGTTGCTGGCGTAGGCGTTATTCGCCAAATTATATGGCACATCGGCTATAATCAGCTGGGCTTTTGGCAGACCATATACCTTATAATTCTGGAATGAGTCGTTGTAAAGCTCTATATCTTTCATTTAAAATATACTCCTATTCTTATTGAAAATATTTACTGCATAAAAATCCTTTCCGGGGCTCATAATCTTTAAAATCACAGGTGAAATATATCTCCCTTCTCATCGCCCAACGTGACATATCTTTTTGCCATTGGGGGATAATTTGATGGTTGTTATTAAAATCCCTATATGGTTGTGCTACGATACGAACTCTTTTGTTTTCCCGGAAGTGCGATACCCTACTATATGATTCTTCGATGTCTGAATTGATCATGGTATACATTAAATAGCATGCAGGTGTATCTCTATACTTGTCTATCATCTGCATAGCCCGCTCGCAATCTGCTATCTGTTTAGGTGTATCACAACCGAATCGTATTTTATTCAGCCATTTGACACGAGATAATATTTTTGCGATTTCTTCCGTGACAAGACGGGCATCCATCGCTTGGTTGAAATCGACTCGATAACCTCTGTCTATTATCTTTTCAATTTGTACCAAACCATAATCGGAGGCTAATATGTTATTATCCATCAATATCAGATTAGTCCTCCCTTCTATGGCTATTTCTTCAACGTCCATATAAGGCCTTACTTGCCCCTCTTTAACAGGGACTACACACCACCGGCATTTATTTGGGCAGCCTCTTGTTAGAAACCCGTAGGCGGTATGGCCGTCGACTTGTGGATATATCGAGTAATCGGGTTGTACCCGGTCGACATCTTCGGATAGTATCTTATGAAGGTCATAGCCTGTGCCCCCCTTTTCAACTTCCCGGCTATTGATGTAATAACCGTAATCCGGGGTAAATGTGAATATCTTGGAAAGATATACTTTGTCGTATTCGAATAAAGGGTTATACCATTCGACCGTATCTCCTTTACTCTTGTGATACCGGCTTATCTTGCCCAATGCGATATTGGGAAATCCTGTATGATCTACATCTAACAACCCTATCCTCATAAGTCACTGAGATTAAAAGTTTTTATTTCCTCCTCGGTGAACCAATATTTGACTTTGAGAGGCCTTATGCTGTAAAGCATTTCGTCGTAGCTATTCCTATTGTATATCTCGTCTAATCGGCTATATAGTTGCTTAGCTCTGTCTATGTCTTCATAGATAACTCGCTGAACTTCTTCATGGGAACAGTTGATAATATGCTTCGAGAAAACATATACTCGTTCATTCCTTATGTCAAGATAAATAAATATTACAAGCGTAATAAAAAGAATGGCTAATCCCGCTATCAATGTTATTTCCATGTCATTTCTCCTTTCTTAATTTTACTTCAAATCATTCATTTCATATCCCATGTTAAACAGCCATTTGAGCTCTTCCCATTCCTCGAAGGTGAGGCTGGTGGTTCTGCTTCGTTCCCATTCCCGTTCCTTTTCCTCCTGCCTTTTCTTGTCCTCATAGAACCGCAATAGTTTCTCTCTGTCGGCTCTGAACTCTCGAAGAGACCTTGTTATCACCATAGGGTCGAAAACTCCGTAGAACGTCCCGTAAAGCCCCTGTTTGAACCGCTGGAAGAATACCATGAACTCGGTAAGCTTAAAACCGCCATAGCCTAAGATAATTGTCCGTGCCAGTTCGATAAAATCTGCTGGGTCCATGCCATTGCGAACTTTTGAAAATTCAGCGAGTTCAAAGAGCTGTATAGACAACCATGATTCAGCTACGCTATCTCCAAATGTCCGGGCAACTCTTGCAATACTCGGTGCATGTCCGGTGAAACAACGCTCCTCGTTTTTGCAGTATTCCGTCTGCTTGTCTGGACTAAAAAGGCAGAGCAGATTCTCCCCCGTCTTGTAAGTTGCCAGTATCTCCCGCTGCCAGCTTGGCGGCGATGGCTTCTGCAAACTCTGCATATCGCTCCTGTTTAGTCTTGGAATTAGGTTTTTGATGGATTCCGGATTGCTCATCTCGTGCTCGTTTTAGTTCGATTATTAACCAGCGGGCAAAGTGTTGTTGTGCATCGCTGACGCTTTTTCTTGAAATACCCTCGTTTTGAAGTTTACGGATATATGCCTCGATATATAACCTCGATTCGTTCTCGTCGATGTGGTTGTTCATCGATAGCGTTTCTATCCACGTTTGATTTGAGAGTAGTTCTTCACGCAGTTCTGTCAGTGGCTTGTCAACGTATTTGCCAAAATCTTCTTCTTTTTCTTTGCTTCTCGATAGAGAAGTTTCTTTTAAATCATTATCATTTTCATTATCATTATCATTTAAGCCCCCACTGGCTCGTTTGGCTCCCACTGGGTTATTTGGGGTCGAGTGGCTCGTTTGGCTCCCACTGGACTTTGATTTAACCGTTTCAGAGTTTTTGTCATTACCTCCTTTACGCCCGTTGTTCCGGTTTCTCTCGACAATGCCCTGATATTTGAGTTCATCTATCTCGAATTGATTCTTGAAAAACTCAAATGCCATTTCAATGTCCTCCTCTACCGTAACCTCCTCGCCAAGTTGATATTTGAATATTGCTCGAAACAGCCTGCCCAGTTGTTTGTCCGATAATCTCGATATGGGTTTATAAAATGATTTATAAATCAAAAAGCTGTCTTTCATTTATTCCTAATATTGATAGTTATTCTCTTTTCGTATCATACTTTTCAATTATCATAATTCCTTCTTCTGTTTTATCTCCGTAAACGATATGACAGCCAAACTCATGAACCAATATATCCAAATCTTCTATGGTTTCTATCTCTGTATAGAGATTAAGGGTATTGGTATCTATCATTTCCCTTATAACTGGCAATCTTGACTCAAACAATGAATCTTCTAAACTTCTTAGATAGATGTCTCCTCGTTTAAAGGTATTCATGCTCGATGTTATTAATTTCACCTTTAATGTTTTTGATTTATCGGGATCGTCATTATAATAAAAACGAGCTGACGATAATTGATTGAAATTAACAATAACATGATTATCTTCTTGGAATTTCTTTATTCTATTATGAATATCTACATATTGATCATAGTTGATAATAGACTTTATAAAAAGGTATTCCAAACATAAATCAGATATAACTAATTTTTCTCTGTTTAATTTGTCTTCCGATTCCATATTAAGTTTCAGTAATTGAAAATGCCCACCCGTTCAGTGTCTTGTGCTTGTCAATCTCACCGGTTTTGCATAGCTCGTTTATCTCAGATTTGAGTGACCGGATAACCACCGACTGTATTTCGGTAAAGCTCGCTATGGAGGGCTCCTTGTTATTCTTTTTCTTTTCCTCGACTATCGAGGCGATGATGTGCTTGATGTCTATCATACGGCTTGTTTCTGTTGTTTTTCACGCAAGAATTTGTTGATGAAGTAGATTTGACCTTTACCGGTTACCTTCGTAGTGGTCGTTACCAGTATTGTGCCGTCGGGCTTGTTGATGATCGTTTTCTTTATCTCGAAGAGATTCATCTCCATAGCCCGTTGGGTAGGTAGGTTGTAATTCTCGCCGGTCTTACAGAGGTAGCCCTCATCTCTCAATAATTGGAACAATCTGTTTTGCCCTATATTGATTCCGTTTTGATTGAGGATTTTTGCCAGCTCTCCAATGAGACAGGAGCGTTGCGATGTCTCCACCGCCTCGGCAAACAAAACTTTGGGGCGGTTGGCTTCTATCATATTCTGCTGTTCTTCTATTCGGGCTTGTTGTTCGGCGGCCAACAGGAGGGCTTCACGGAAAGAGCCGGGGACGTGGTGTCCTCCACTTTTTATCGTCTCTTCCATCTGGTTAAAAGCGTTGATGTAGTCGAGTTTGAATTTGAGAGCCTTTTCGCCGGTGAAGCCCATAGCCAGCAAGGTGAAGCCGTCACGTGTCATTACAACAATACGAGAATGCCGTACACCTCCATTCGGTTGTGGAATTTTTATTGATGTGTCAGCAAAATATCCTTTACATTGATTTTCAGCCATTTTACAGTATAATGCGTCAATAGCCTTTAATACATCGCTATGTTCTTTCCCGAACTTTTCAGCGACCAACAAACTGTTTGTCAGTGCTTGGTTGTTCTGACCTTTGAATACAAGATTATTCATAACTGATTAAGATTTGATTTTTCAAGATTATTCCCTGAAATTCAACCTATGCAAGAAGGTGAATTTATGATGTTTTCGTTGTGGCAATATGTGCACATAGATGTCATTGGCGAATAAACCCTACCGCACTTAGGACATATCCAGCCCTGCATACCGACAAATGTCTGCGCTTTTTCGCGTCTCGTCATCTCAATAGCTTTTAAGGCATTATCTTCTGAAACTCTACGGTATATATGCCCGCCTGCGCAATCTTCTACGCTTACCGATTTTATAAATTCTTCTGCTGTCATATCATTTGTTTATTTTAGATTCAACGACTTTGTATTTAATGGGCAATCCGGAGCAGGTGATGGCGAGCAGGGCAGAGTCCCTTTCTTCTTGGTTGCTGCGGGGTCTGTTAAACTCTATCCCGCTCATCTGGCACAACCGCTTCAATTCTTCATGGGTGATCTTGCCGTCTTTCCCTTGCCAGCACTTGCGCAATGGGGATTGCTCCATGACTTGTATTCCGTAATGCCTCAGCATTTCGACTATCTTGCGACCGGTCTCTTGGTTGCGACCTACATGCTCGCCTTTCTTGGCTGCGCTCGCCCGTGTGTCTTTCGGTGACAAGTGCCAGTTGGATTTGTTTTTCCAACCGGCCTCGACATATACCACGGTGGCATGGCCGAGTTCCGCACCTTCGAATGCCACCGAACGGACGATTTCCAACAACTCCGGGAACGGGTGGCTGTTAACCGTCAGCTTCATGTCGTATAGTCCCAGTATGGCAAGTCCGCTACGCTCCACGTCGGGATCTATCCCTATCACTACATCATATTTTATTTTTCGGTTGTATGTGGCTTGTTCTTCCATTATATTTTGTCTTTTTATCAGAAAAGTTTCTTTTGTATAGATTCGCATGATTTGTCCGTGAACAGTTTTCGGAATATGTGGAAAAGGACATCTACGACGATACTGTTACCTGCCATCACATATTGCCGGCTGTCGCTTATTCCCGCATTTTGAATCTTGTTTATATCCGATTCGCTGACACCCATTAACCGGAAACATTCTCTCGGTGTCAGCCTTCTTATCTTTTCCAGACACAGAAAGTTATTTTCCTGCCACGAGTTGCTTGTTATCGCAGGGCATATCGTGTATGTCCCTCCTTTGTTGAATCCTCTGCTGCGTTGTATTATCTCGGGTTCCGAATATTCCCCCACGATTATCGAATTGTCGGTCGGATTTAATGCTCCGTTAGCTCTCAGACAATCGGCTGTGCCATCGCCTGTTTTAGGCAACCATAAAAAGCCCGTTCCTTTTTTTACGTGAGCGATGTTGTGTCTTATGAAACCTTTTATCATCTTCTCGCTCAAAAAATACTTTTCGTCCACGTCGCATTCGAGAATGTCCTTCAATCTCTTTTCAAGGTGTAAGGGTTCCGGAAAATAATACGATTCCGAGTCTCGTATCGAAATCATGAATACTCTTTCCCTGTTATGGGGAATGCCGTAGTCTTTCGCATTCAGAACCTTCGTATGGTTCGTGTACCCTAATTGGGAAAGGTATTGTTCCCATGCCGATAAAAAACACTTGTATTTCCTTCCGGTAAGGGACTTTACATTTTCCATGAGCAGGTATTTCGGCATCTTGGTCTCTATCGCTTTCTCGCATTCCCATAACAGGCTGCTGCGTGTCCCGCTGCCTTTCTTCAATCCCGCCTGCTTTCCGGCCGTTGAAATGTCCGTGCAGGGGAAAGAATATGTGAACAGGTCGAAGTCGGGAACTTTTGCCCAGTCTATATGGCATATATCCCCGAAGTTCCTGTCTCGGTATTGAGGATATACGGCATTATGGGCTTGTATGGCGTACTTGTCGATTTCCGACCAGCCGACCAGATCGTAATCGACTCCGAGCCGGTCGAGTGCCATGCACTGGCTGTCATATCCGCTGAATGCTGTAAAGACTTTTAATTGCATATCTTTCTCTTTTTGTTCGGCAGGCGGGACTCGAACCCGCAACTGTATATTCGCTCCTTATACTCGACTTATACCGCTCTCCCGTGAACCACTGCCGATACCACCTAAAACACTTATGGCTAATTTCTCCCCGCAGTTCCTTCCTCCGTATGGTGCTCGACCACGTACCCGGACGGCTTGCGGGGAATGTCTCACATTATTCTCCTATATCAGGTCTATGATTTTGGTTTTCACAATTCTGTCCAACCTCATGTCTTTAAGGCCTTGTCTCATGTGTTCTTGCATGAGGCGGTTGGCTTCGGTGATGTCTTTGGCGCAAACGAGGTTGTAGTACTTCGTTTCCTTTTCATTGCCGTTGTCATCGATGAATATGTCTATCAACGTGGCTTTGTAGAAGGGCTTGCCTTCTTCCTTCTCATTGACTATCTCGACGACATTAGAGCGGGTGATAGAGATTACATCGCAATTTCCGTTGTATTGTTCCAGTCCGTTGGCTTCGGCCTCGGCAAATAATCCTACATCGGTGATGAAGTGTTCGATGACTTCTTTCATCTCTCCTTTGCTGTTCTCTTTTTCTACTTTCAGTTTGATTTCGTAAAACATCGCTTTTATTTTTTATAGGTTAAAACTTCTTTTAACTTGGGATTCCCTGCCGCATAACGGCGGACATCAAAGTCACTATCCTTTGTCAGCTTAGTGAGTACCTCGACGGGCGTGTTGGGATTACATGCCACGCTAACGCGGACAGCCCAGTGACTATCCTTTGCCAATTCAATCAATACTTCTAAGGGTGTGTTGAGATTACATGCCGCATAACGACGGACAACCCAGTGGCTATCCTTTGCTAATTCTGCGAGCACATCGACGGGCATATTGGGATTACATGCTGCATAACGGCGGACAACCCAGTCGCTGTCCTTTTCCAGTTCAATGAGCACATCGACGGGGGTGTTGGAATTACATGCCACTCTACGGCGTACAACAATGTCGCTATCCTTTGCCAACTCCATGAGCACATCGACGGGAGTGTTGGGGTTTCTTGCCACGCTAACGCGGACATCACAGCCGCTATTTAAGATCTCATTTTTGTCCATTGTATTTCTTATTTAATTGTCTTACTTTATTTCTCATCAATCCTGCCAGCTCTTTATGCCGGTAGTCGTCAGACTTTTCCAACGCTTTTGCCGATCTTTCCAGCAGGCTGACGATTGACTGTATTTCATAGTCTTTCATGAATTGATTATTTCATTGACTAATTCATCGGCTTCGTATATCCTTTCGGCTATCTTCTTGAAGGTGTTATCATCTGGATATATCCTTCTGATAAACATAGAGGGCTTCTCGAACGGGTTATATACGATGAAATCGCACCAATCGGCTTCAACGCACATGAGTTCGGACATGATTTGGTAATAGTACTTAGGCTCCGTGGACAGGAGGGTATCGTTATCCTTTATCTTGTGGAAGTATTTGGCATATGTGGCCGTTCCCACGCTTTTTATCTCGATTACCCCTTTTTCCCGCTTGTTCTCATCGTAATAATATCCGTCGGGGCTGGCTGCGAAATGGGCGATGGTGGGGTGTTTGCACAATCCTACCTCGACGACACGGCGACCTGTTTTAAGTTCATATATGTGCCGGGCATCGGGCTCGTTCTCCGTTCCCCATCGCATTTGCTTGGTCGATATGTCGGTCTGGGTGATATAGTCGGAGAAAAAACCATCGTCGTTTACCATAGCCGGGTTGAGCATGCGCTCTCCCGCTACTTGGTAAATATAGTTCATGGCGCATTCTCCGACCCCGTTTCCGCTCCGGTTCGTTTTCATCAGGTCGCCTATGCGGCTTCCCGTGAAACAACCGAGGCGTTTCCTGTACCATTCAAGAGTCCTTTGCGCTTCCATCGTCGAACAGTGTCTGTTTAGTTCCTTCCTGATTGATTCCCTCTTTGACACCGGCTGCTTCTCCGGATATATCTTTGAATTTGCTGCTTTTCGTGCCTCGGTATGGCTTCATAATCTCATCTACCGTCGTATCTCCATCTTTGAGGGATTGATGAATACCGGAAAGAAGGGCAATCTCATTGCTTCGTATCTGGGTGATAGTCTGCTTGCCGCACAATTTTATAATCTCCTCCTCGGTGATGTTGTACTCGTTCTTGAAGAATTCAATCCATTCTGCTTTTGCTTTTTTGAGTTTGTCTTCGTTTGACAGGTCGCCTGTTATAAAATTCTGCGCTGACCGATAGACTTTATCCGTTATGCTCTTGGGTATGACCGAAAAAACAGCATTGCGGTAGGCTATTGCGTTGGCCGCATTGCCGGTTACGGTTATCATGTCGTCGGAATACCGTTTGCCGTACTTGTCAATTATGGACCGTCGAACCTCGAATGCGCTTGCCACATTCGTTTCCAAATCCCACGCCGTACCCCGGCTTATAATTTGACGATCGGTAATTTGTACGACTTTGGCCTCTGTACGCATGTTTCCCCAATTCGATACGATTATCTTGGCTAGATGGACAGAAGGGCCGGTAATGGGTTTATTTCCCCGTGGAAGGGCATAACCGCAGGATTGAGCCGTCTCCTTGTCCATTGTCGCCATGACGATGGAGTTATCTATACTCCGCCTAATGTCTCTCGGATATTGCTTGGCCGTGGCTACTTGCGAATCTACATTTGCCCGTTCGAGGGCGTCTATTTGCATGACTTGTGGCTGTGCTTGAACCTGTAATACTTCGTACTCTGACATATTTTTTTGTTTAAAGGGTTATGTTTCTTTTTATACACCGCATATCCTCCCGGACGGGCGGTGAATATGCTTGATTTATATGGAACTATAATTTATTTCTTATCGGTTTGTTGTTTACCACTTACATTTAATAGCTTTATTTACCTACCATACGACTAACTACTCTATCATCTTCGTCTTTTGACAATTCTATCAACACATCGATTGAGGTGGCGGGGTTGTGCGCTACTGACATGCGGACTCTCCAATCTCTATCTTTTGCTAATTCTCTCAACACACCGGCGGGAGTGTTGGGATTCCCTGCCGCATTCTTGCGGACAACAGAGTTACCTGACTCTGCCAATTTCATGAGTACATCAGCGGGAGTGTTTGGGTTTTCTGCCACTTTTGCACGAACTTCCCAATCGCTATCCTTTGCCAGCTCCGTGAGTACATCGACGGGAGTACTGGGGTTTTCTGCCACACTAACGCGGACATACCAATTGATATCATTCGCTAATTCTGAGAGCACACCGACGGGCATATTGGGATTACATGCTGCATAACGGCGGACAACCCATTGGCTATCCTTCGCCAGCTCTGTGAGCACACCGGTGGGCGTGTTGGGATTCCTCGCCACAAGACAGCGAACAATATAGTCGCTATCCTTTGACAACTCCGTGAGCACATCGACGAGCATGTTGGGATTACATGCCGCATAACTGCGGATATACCAGTCTCTATCCTTCGCCAGCTCTGTGAGCACATCGACGGAAGTACTGGGGTTTTCTGCCACACTAACGCGGACATCATAGTCGCTATTTAAAATTTCATTTTTGTCCATTGTATTTCCTATCTTTTTTTTGTTGCCCTATAAGAGCTACCGAAGACAGTGCGAACAGGGATATGCTTATCACCAGTTGACAAAGGTTGGCATTGATGAGCGAAGCGACTACCCCGAATATCGAGGAAAACATAAGCAGTATGGCGAGCAGGGTAAATAACTTGTAGAATATCATGACTGTTATATTTGGAAATTACCGTTAAACTCAAATTCTTCATTTCCACATTCGTCGAATACGGTTACCGTGTATTCCGTATCGATGTAGCCACTGTCGGAACGTGGCGTTAAATAGTCGCCGTTGTCCCACTCCTTGTGATTGTATGCGTCGTAATGAATGCGGACGTCGGCGTTTTTGTCGATCAAATCTATTTCATAGTTTATATCTCCGTCGAGATAATGACCGTCCATGTTTTCTCCTATATGGTCGTCAAGAAAACTTTCTACCTCGTCCTGTATGTTTTTTAGTTTCTGAATATCGGCTTTTACCATAGCGATAGCCGTTTTGTAGATGTCCGTGGCATCGCACATGAGGTCTTCCCGGTATCGACGCATGCTCTGCCAGTCTTTCGGGTCACAATCTTCGAGGTAGGATTTGGCTATTTCTTCCTCGTTCATCAATAGTATCTTGTTGGCGACCTCGTAATTTTCTACCCCGCCTCCCAGATAAAATTCCTTACATTTCAATTTGTAAGGAGAGTTGTCGTATTGGTCGTTGAAATCTTCCCTTGCCTTGTCATATCGTTTCTCGATTGTTGACCGTGGGATAATACAGGTTGTGTTCATGTTCACAGGCTTATTTAATTTCGTTCCCCTGCAACAGATGACTGTTTTTTCAACCCGAATCCAACGGGCAGGGGAAATATAGGGTAATGGAAAGCTGTCTGAACTATTCTTGCCTAGAAAGGCAATCCCTTTCTCTCTCCATTTTTTGTTCGTTTCTATTCATTGAACTTGGTGAAGCGTGCCCGGTTGCCGAATTACCGGATATTACTTACACGTCACGACTTCGTTACTTCACCCCGACCCGTCGCAAGTCTCGGCGTTCCCGCTATTGCGACTCTCGGTGTTCTTCACGTACGCCAACATGTCAATGAGCTTTTTTGTGGGGAGGCGGGAATCGAACCCTTGCTCGCTCCGAAGAACCGATACCCAACATACTGGTTCTTTTATTCGGTTGCTCTACCGTTGAGCTACTCCCCTATTTTCGTTAAACTTTATTCATGTACTTGATAAGAGCATTTTTAGAGTATCGCAATGATCCATTTATTTTTACACATGGTATTACTTTACGTTTCTTGTATAGAGTAGATTTCGATAATCTCATGAAGTCGGCAGCTTCATCGACAGTGAGAAATTCGTCTGTATCCTCGATAACAAGATTCTCCGCTACCGTTCTCAGTTCCTTTCTTACGAGTTTATACAACTCCTCGGCTATCATTTTTGCGTCAGTCCGATTCATGCTTTTATCTTTTTCGTTTTTCTCTCGGCTGGTTTATCCTACCATCTTGTGTGAGACGATTCCGCCCTTTTTGAGAGCAAGCTCCCTTATTCGTTCTGGTTGCTCTCCGTCCGTGCGAAAGTTTATCGCCCCGTAGACAGTACGGTCTGTACAACCTACCTCGGCGGCTATCTCCTTAATAATCTTTGATGGGATACTGATGTATTTTACTTTTCTCATTGCTTTTTTACATTTAATCGTTTATATTTGCACATTATGGTTTTTGTTTCAATCTTGAAATAAGTTCGTTTCAATGATTACGAGTACAAATATGGTGGTTTATTTTCAACTAACAAAATAAATGATTGAAAATATTCAACTAAATAACAATCATTAACTTTTAAAATATGAGTATCAAAGAAAGAATATCACAATATCTTAAATATAAAGGTATAAGTGATTATAGGTTTGAAAAAGATCTAGGATTATCCAAAGGCTATTGGAATAAAGCCAAGAATCCCTCCTATGAAATTTTAATCAGAATATGCGGTATATATACCGACATTTCCCCAGAATGGCTTTTAACAGGCGAAGGCGAGATGTTAAGGCCTGCGACTATATCAACGAGGGATAACCTGAATATATCTGGCGGAAATAAAGGTAATATACGTCAAGGAGATGTTAATAATAACATCTCTATATCATTGCCGGAAAAAGGTACTCAAAAAATTATTGACCCTGACGGAACAGTCACAATAGAGAATACTAGTTCAGGCGTCCAAAATAACCTGAACGAAATAGACATGCTTAATCAAAGGATACAATACCTCGAAAGAATCGTTAGTGGACATGAGGCTACAATAAAGTCTCTTGAAACAACAATAAAATCCAAAGATGATTTAATATGTATTTTGAGGAGCTCATTAGATAAACAAGATTAGATGGTTAACAATCGCAATATACTAAATAATTTCTTAATATAAGAAAAACTAATATAATAGTAAAGTCATGAAAGAATTAATTAAGAAAATACTTAGTGAGAACCATCAAAATATATATTTTATTATTTGAACAATGATAAACACAATGAGCTTCCTAAGTACTCAAAACAATGGATTAGGAGAATTTATACTATTTATATTAGGAATAATTCTTTTAATTTACATTATTGGCGCTTGCATTAATTACCCAAAAGTGGAAAAAAAACTTACTAATCTAAATATGAAGATTAAAGAGAAAACTTTTGAATGGGAGTTAAAGGAAGAACATTTGAACCATGTAATAAAACAATATCAAAATAAATGTGATACATTAAATAATATATTATCAAGCAAATATCCATTTTACTGTGTGGCAGAACTATATTCTGACGTACAATTATCTGTTTTTGACGAAGCAGCAAATTATTTACAAAACAAGTCGCATCCAGCACATAAATCGGCCGATGAGATAAAAAAAGAATTGAAATCAAAGAGTAGAGAGTATTTGGTTCAATATAAAGAAATGTCTTACAAATATCAGTTTTTATTAAACACATTTCCAGAATTAAAACAATATATAGATGATTATGAAGCGTTAAAAAGTTTAGAAATTTACAATGAATATGAAGAATTTAAAGAATATCGAGATAGAGTTATTGACTTTTTAGATAAAGATGAGTATTCCAAATTAGATGAAATCAGCCGGAATCAATTGGCATTAGACAGATGGGAAAAGAAAAATAAATCAAATTGGACTATTGGAGTTCAATACGAAATGTATATAGATTACCTTTTAAGGAAAGAAGGCGTGATAACAGACCATTTTGGCAGGAAAGGATTAAATGATCTAGGTCGTGACATTATAGGGTATTATACAAACGAAAATGGAGAGGAAGAAATCTATATCATACAATGCAAAAACTGGTCTGCAAACAAAGAAATTCATGAGAATGTTGTATGTCAATTATTTGGTACAGCTATGGAATATGAAATAACACAAAAAGATAAGCGATTTACGAGAGTTATTCCAGTATTATATACAACTACAAAACTTTCTGACACAGCAATGAAATTTGCAGAAAGATTAAACGTATATGTTTCAATAATCCCTATGGGTAAATATCCAATGATAAAATGTAATATAAACAGTGGCAATAAAATATATCATCTCCCATTTGACCAACAATATTATACTACAAAAATAAGTAATGAAGGAGAATTTTATGCGTGGACAGTAAAAGAAGCAGAAGAAAAGGGATTTAGAAGAGCCCATAGATACAAGGGAAATAAAAATAACTAAATACTCAACTAATATGAAAAAACTAATAACTGCATTGCTGTTTTGTCTATCGTTGACAATGACATCTTGTACAGAATACCTCCTATATTATCAAACTTATACGGTAGAAAGTGAGTTGGAACAAAATGAAGGCTCAATCAAATATGAAAACAAGGACTGCGCATTGTATTATAATCTGTGGGCAGAATGCGGAAATCCGGGATTCGTAATGGAAAACAAAACCGATAATGATATATTCGTATTGATGGACAGGTCGTTCTATATACACAATGGTGTGGCCTATGATTATTATGCCAATAGGGAGATAACGGAGGGTTATACTTCGACATATGAAGAGAGTATAAGTATTGACGGGAAAGTCATATATCCCTATTATTCGTTTTTTAATCCGATTGATGCAACAAAAAAAGTTGGATATGGCACTAATCATATTTCTTCTATAACTGTAAAAGAACAGCCGGTAATATGTATTCCCCCTCACTCAGCAAAATACATTCCTGTACGTTATCCAATAAGCGATGGAAATCGACTCCATCATGAAGGTTCGGTAAGCCCTGAACAATCACCATATATATTCACCAACAGGATTTCGTACAAATCGAACAATGAAGATTCTATCAAGCACATAGAAAACGAATTTTGGGTGTCCAATATAGAACAAATCAAACCACATATTGGTTTTCCAAATAAATCAGTAAAACGAGAAAAAAAAGAGAATGTACTTGTAGACGAAGAAAAACCCAACAAATTTTACATCAAGTATTATGAAAAAAAATAGCCTCTTTTAGGAACAGAAAAACACGATATTTATTGATATGAAAACAAGTCTGACATCACTAATCTTGTTATTTACATTGTGTTATTTTCTACATAATATTAGCATTACGTAACACAGCAAAAGTATATACAACTGTGATACAATGTAAATAAATAAATGTATAAACATTTAAATAACAGGAATTTACAATTTATCGGTTAATCCTTCCCGGACAACAAAAAGTAAGGGATTAGCATGTTGCTAATCCCTATTTTTATAGCTATTAATCAAGCACTTATGTTACAAAACAGACTTGTCAACCATCATAAATTATTGCTACATAACACATTTTATGCCGCAAAATATATCCAATTCTTTCCTATTTTTGCATAGTTGTGATACGATAGTGATACAAATCAAAAAAATCTAATAATCAAACTATGAATAAATTTTGGCGCATTATAATACTATACGGAGGAGGTCTATTCTAACATATCATTAGGAGCAATAGGTATATACGGACCATCTTTCACCTCAAAAATAACAGTACCAGCACATAACACCTCAATTGTATGCCATTGTCCCCGGGGTATGTTTACCCCATAAGTACCCTCCGCCGGGTCGAGTTCATAGCGATTAATTTCCTTCTTGTCGTCATCGTAAAAGAGAACTCTCATACGCCCTCGCAACAATACATAAGTTTCGGCCGTATGCCTATGACGATGTATCGGTAAAACGGTTCCCGGTTCAAGAGCATTAAGCAGACGTTGCGAAGGAGACGACAGCGACTCGTGAAAGTTATAATTCATACGCAATCTAGGACTTTCCTTTGCAGCCTTTGTCACCCTATCGAGTAAAACATGATCTATTAATATCTCAGACATTACTTCGTTCTCCCTTCTCAATAATTTCGAATAAATTGTTCATACATTTTTCTTTCTTAAAATGCCGCTGGTAATAATTATATCCATTTCTACCCTTTTCTTCCAATTCTTGATTTGAATAATTCGAAATGGAAAGGACTAAACGAACCATCTTGTCAATAGAATCTGCACCTGTATAATATCCGCAACGAGCATTCTTTACAACCGTTTGTACTTCACCATTCGCCATGACTAAAATAGGTTTGGAACTGAGCATATAAGCCTGTATCTTCGCTGGTAGCGTCACATTGAATGCGCTATTGTCACAAAGAGGAAGCAGCATAATATCGGCTTTTCTGAAAAATGCCGGCATATATTCAATGGGATAACGATCATAAAAATGTACGGTATCACCCATCTCCCGACTTTGAACGAACGACATAACCCATTTTTTCTTTCGCCCGTCACCGATAAAAATCCACTGTATATGTTTATTGTTTTTCAACCGTTCGGCTACTCTCATCACATTTTCAAGATTTTGCGCCTCGCCTAAATTTCCGGCAAACATAATTTTAAAACCATCTGGCAAATGTGGCAGTTCATCGTCATCGACAGTACATTCTCGAAGTTCATCTTCTCCCCAATTGGGTAAATCTTCTATACAATCATTTTTTACTCCTCGTTGCTGTAACAATGTCCTCACGCCTGATGCCGCTATGAAAATTTTGCGACAATGCCGATAAATGTAGCGCATAATACGATCAACTATCTTAATGATATATTTATTAGTTATACCTCCGGCAGCCAAACTTTCTGGCCAAACATCAAGTAACCAGAAATAAATAGGAATTCGTCGTATTTTTTTCGCAAGCACTGCCGGTATACCGATAAACGCCGGGGACAATTCCTGTACAAAAATAAAGTCGAATCTCTTACGACAAACGACACTTAATGTGTATATACAAGAAAATAATAAACTCGATAAATAATTGAGCACCATTCTTATCGCCCTACCGTCTCCACGAGGAATCACCGGCACACGAATGACATTTACTCCATTGACGACTTCTCTCCGCCGGCTCCGCAATCCGTATCCCTCGTAAAAATGGCCCTGAGGATAATTGGGAATACATGTAATTACAGTAACTTCATATCCTCGTTTTACCATTTCAAAAGCGATATCGTTACCTCGAAAAACTTCGGGATAAAAATAATTGGTCAAAAACAAGCATCGTTTACCTTTCACCCCAGACGACTCTTTTGACATAATCGGTGTAAGAAAGAATAATTCGTACGACTTTGTCGCTAACATTCGGTATAGAATAGTCTGCGACCGGACGAAAATTACGAGTTTCGAGATTCTGATTCTGCAATTCGGACAAACCCTGCATCACCCGTTCGGGGTTAAGCCCTACCATCATCACCGAAGCTTCCTCCATCGCCTCGGGACGCTCGTGAGCTTCACGTATATTCAGAGCCTTAAAATTAAGAATAGACGCCTCCTCGCTGATGGTTCCGCTATCCGAGATTACCGTTTTGGCATTAATTTGCAATTTATTATAATCGCTAAAACCCATCGGTTTCATTAGCCGTATAAGTGATTGAAATTCAACACCATCGGTTTCTATTTTCTTGCGGGTACGGGGGTGTGTCGACACAATCACGGGAAAACCATACGTTTGAGCTATGTCGTTCAAAATCTTAACCAAATTCCCGAAGTTGCGTTCACTCGATATATTCTCTTCCCGATGGGCCGACACAACAAAGTATTTGCCCTTCTCCAATCCCAGATTCTCTAAAATAGACGAGGCATTTATCTGAGGCAAATACCTGTTCAGCACCTCATACATGGGGCTTCCGGTTTTGATAACCCGATCGGAAGGGATTCCCTCGCTCAACAAATATTCACGGGCAATAGAGCTGTACGGCAAATTAATATCCGATATATGGTCGACAATCTTACGATTACTCTCTTCGGGAACACGCTGGTCGAAACAGCGATTTCCGGCCTCCATATGGAAAATAGGGATATGACGTTTTTTAGCCGCTATCGCACACAAGCAAGAATTCGTGTCGCCCAGTACAAGAAATGCATCCGGACGAACTTCTTCCAGAACCGGATCTATATTAATCAATATCTGCCCGGCAGTCGTCGTCGCATTATTACCTGCCGCATTCAAAAAATAATCAGGTTTCCGTAGACCTAAATCCTGAAAAAATATTTCGTTTAATTCATAATCGTAATTTTGTCCTGTGTGTACCAATACGTGCTCTATGGCTGGACTGGCATCTAATTTTTGCAATACACATGACAATCTGATTATTTCGGGTCTTGTCCCTACTACCGAAAGGACTTTCAATCGCTCCATAAATCTATATTTTGATTTTTCACTCGTCTTTCACTACCGGGTCGAAATAAGTATCGCTATCGGTAGGATCATACCATTCGTTTATCCAAAACTGAGCATATAAAATCTCATCGCCGATATTCGATATATTATGTGTGTACCACACCGGCATATCCACATAAGCCGGTTCTTCCCCGTTAAGATAATAATCCAGTACTTCGTCTGTTCCAACCTTCCGGAGCTGAATTCTCGCTTTTCCCTTAATCACTACAAACCGCTCCATTTTACGAGTATGATAATGATTTCCCCTTGTAACACCGGGAACGGTGGTAGAAAAACTCACTTGGCCACCCACCCCGATTTTTACGGTCTCGACGAAACTACCTCGTACATCGGTATGTTGAACCAATTTCGCCGGGAAATAGCTTTCCATATCAATATAGCTACGAAATGTATTAAACAAATTCATTTCATGGATATTATTCAAAGGAGGAATAATTCCCTGCTCGAAATACAATTTTTTGAAATTTTCAAACAAACCGAGAACTTCACTCACCTTCATCTCGAAATCGCAGGCCACATCGTCTCGCTCGACAAGCGAGGGTGCGGTGCGACTTCCCATCTCCCTTATTTTATCACAAATATGACGGCATAAACTGCCCACATAAATCAAATTTACCTCATTGTCTTGTAATACCGTGGGAGAGTCACCGTGAGTCAATTTATACCCGAACGTGGCTATGAACGAATTATAATTAGGCTTCCCAAACGGACCGAAAACATTGGGAACTACCATTCCTGTAAAAGATGCCCCATTACGCACAGCCCATTCTTCCAATAATTTACGACCATCACTCTTACTACGGCCATACTCATTATCCCGTTCCTCTTGTATGCTCGACGAGAATAAAACATAAGGACGAGAATTTGTCGCTTCCATAGCCTCGATTAGCTGTTTTACCAATCGCATATTCGTCTCGTACAAAACATGCGCATCAGTATGACGGTTTACCGCCGCCAAATGTACAATAACATCACAACTCTTTACAAACGTTTTCAGACGTTCTACATCGACAAAATAATCATCTTCGAATAGAACTCTCTCAAATTCTCCGGGATAAAGCCCCAACGTATTATATAAATGAGTACCGACAAACCCAGGCTGCCCGGTAATGCCTACCTTTATCATAATTCTATCCACTAATTGAGATTCAAATCTTCCCGTACGATATCGAGCTTCAACAATAATTGTTTCATTTCTTCTACATCGAGTCTGTGAGTATTGTGCGAATGATAGTCTTCTATTTGAGAGACCACCTCGCTACCTTCGACAAAAAATTTATCGTAATTCAAATCTCGACTATCGCATGGAATACGATAATAATTATCCATATCCTCTGCCCTCGCCATCTCCTCGCGAGTAACCAAAGTTTCATAAAGCTTCTCCCCATGCCGTGTACCGATAATTTTCACGGGAGTATCTTTGCCATACAATTCTTTCAACGCAGTAGCCAAAGTAACCAGCGTAGCCGCCGGAGCCTTCTGTACGAATAAATCGCCATTACGGCCATGCTCAAACGCATAAACTACCAAGTCGACAGCATCATCGAGCGTCATCATAAACCGTGTCATGTTGGGATCCGTGATCGTTATTACCGCATTGTTTTTCATCTGCTCGATCCATAGCGGAATCACAGATCCCCGACTCGCCATCACATTTCCATAACGAGTACAACAAATTGTCGTTGTCGCAGAATCACCCAACTGACGTCCTTTGGCAATCGCCACTTTTTCCATCATGGCTTTACTTATTCCCATAGCATTGATTGGATAGGCCGCTTTATCGGTAGACAATACAACAACATTTTTCACACCATGCTCCACGGCCGAATCCAATACGTTCTCCGTGCCAAACACATTCGTACGCACAGCCTGCATAGGAAAAAATTCACATGAAGGAACCTGTTTCAAGGCAGCTGCCGAAAACACATAATCGACCCCACTCATAGCGCTATCTACACTACGTTTATCCCGCACGTCACCGATATAAAACTTAACCTTCGGGTTCTGTAATCGATGCCGCATATCATCTTGTTTTTTCTCATCACGGCTAAATATGCGTATTTCACCGACATCGCTATTCAAAAACCGCTTTAACACAGCATTGCCAAAGGATCCTGTTCCTCCGGTAATAAGCAATATCTTATCTTTAAAAATAGACATGATTATAAATTTAAACTATAAAAAACGCTTCTGCTAAATATCTGCATATCCAATCTTACCATTTCTAAAAATCGGTCACAATTTTTTTGAAATTGAATCGGGTCAAATGATCTGGCATAGATCATTATTTTACTATATATATCATCTTCAGAGGAAACAATAATTCCCAAATCATATTCTTTCACATATTCAGCCTGAATACCACCCGACGAAACAATCATCGGTTTTCTTCTCAACAAAGACAAATAAAATCTATTACTTATCAAATAACGGCTCAACGTATCATCTGGCAAAATTATGTTCATAAAATCACAGCCATCAACGATGGAAAATTCTTCCTTTTTCAGATAATAACCCGTAAATTTCACATTATTATACATCTTTTTCGCCTCGTACTTTTTCAATAAATCATATGCAATACCCATACCCGAAAATTGAATCGTTATTCGAGATTTATTCCCCAAATGATCCATTAGCATTTTATTCGTAATAAAATTTCTAAGTTGTCCGATAGTCAGCACTTTGACATTTTCCACATCGATATCTCTGGCATTCACTATGTCCTCATCAAGAGATTTACGTCTTGCATTATGACATATTACGTAATCACATGCAGGCAACCACGACCTAAACCCCGGTGAAGAAAAACAATTCAATGCTGAATTATTTAATAAACGCCTAATTATAGGAACGGTATATTTAACCAACGGAGAATAATCACGTATATCAAATATATACTTCTTTTTATAATAACTTAATAAATAGTAAGACAGGAATACCGCATTAGCGACGGTAAATACTACAATCTGACTATAATCAGATTGTTTCAATATCCGTCTTACGAACCGAGAATAGCGAAAATAATCATAAATTTTACGAACGCAAGAGGCTGTCTCCTTCGCTATAATATCACAAGAATGTATCTTATAGGGGAACTCCTCATTCAATACACGTTTATCCCTATTCAACAAAATGACTTCGACATCAATGTTCTTTTCCTTATATACATCTATATAATATTGTATATAAGGAGATTTTTCTACATTTGTAGCAAGAATCAACGCCACTTTCATTTTTTCATTATTTTTTTAAATAGGTATATATCACTGTTTCTATTTTTATCAACGGGGGGAGAAATGACAAACGACAGTTTTTACGCAAAAACCGCAATAGGATTCTCACGAATTTAATGTTATTGAAAAAATGACTGTCAGGACGTCGATATGTTATTATTAATTTATTTTGCGCTATTTGTTCAAACAAATTAAACCACAAAGGCATAATATTTTTTGGAGAAAATCGGCTCACCTGCTCTTTTGCTTGAATTCCCAATCGTTCATTAACCTCATCGTGAGTCAATAAGAACACAATTTTATCTGCAATTTCCTTATATGAATGGCATAAGTATCCTGTAACTCCATTTTCTACTGTATCGAGATAACCATTTTTTCCCAATGTAACAACCGGTAACCCCGCACAATTCATTTCAATTGCACCCATTCCAAAGGTCTCTGTGCGAGCTGACGGATTAACTACTCCAACTGACGACGACAAAAAAACTTCGTATTTTTCACCCCCTAAGATTCCTTGAAACGTGACAGATGGCAATAGTTCTCCTTCTTCCGACAAATACGGGAAAAACTCTTCTTCAAACAATTTATCCGCTATTCCCATTCTTCCCAAAGAGCAATCTCTAGAATAAAGATTTCCACCTCCTATCACCTGTAATCGTGCCATTGGAACCTTTTTCAAAATGTACTTCCACATTTTGGCTAATATCAAAAATCCCTTTTCTGGAATCAATGCACCCAAATAAACAACCGTTTTACCGTCATTATCCCGCTTTTTTCCCCCTACCACATCGGGAACCATATTATATATAAACAAAGATTTATCACAAATGGGGTGATCTATATATCTATCATACTGCTGCCTACCTACAAAAACATTTGCAATAACAGACGGGCTCTTAGCAACCCAATCGGCATAATCCCCAAAATAAAAATTATGCCCCCAAATAACAATGCGATGCCGTAGTTTATCGATAAATCGAGCCAATTGTTGATCCTTATTATCCTTAATGATAATAAAATCATCACCTCGTCTTTTTGATTCGGTCAAACCCTCAAAAATATCTTCAACAAGAACCTTCTCTACACCTTGTGGAAAAAAACAGTCAGATGAACAATAAACTCTTACCCTATACGATTTCGGGTCAAAACGGAGTATATAATAAATCAAAAGTAAAAAGCAATATTGAGTTCCCCCCACTCCCGGATTTCCTAAGTCCGGACGGGAACAATCAACCCCGCTCAATCCTTTATCAAAAAAATAAAATCCAATATTCATAGAGCAACCATTCATAAAATAGATAATAGTTTTTTCATCTGAAGAAAATTATTCTTTTCATTCATGACATAACTCTGAGCCTCACTTGCTTTCCTTAAACATTCGGTATAATCCATTGAAAGTACTTCGGACATTTTATTGGCCATAGCCTCAATTGATTCGTCTTCGAAATAATACAAATATTTATCATATTCAGCTGGAATTCCGGGAAGTTTCGTCGTCAATACCGGAGTTCCTGACAACATATATTCCATTATTTTCGAAGGAAAAGAATATTGAGTATATTCATACGAACTCGGTCGTGGATTAATCAATAATGCAACCTGTTTCTGACGAGCCACAATTACGTCACGAGAGACTAATCCTTTATAAATTATACGATCATGTTTTGCTGCTAATTCGACCAATTCTGCTCTATAATCGCCATCTCCATATATCTCCAATATATAATCGGTATTATTCATTGCCAAGAAACTATCCAACAATTTTTTAATCCCATAAATTTTATGAATAGAGCCACTATACATACAGACCTTTTCCCTTCTCCTCCCCTTATTGGATTCACACTTTGCTCTCACATCAACCATACCCTCTATCACAACACTTGGTTTATGATTAGGATTCAAATCAGCATCCATGTAATTAGTCAATGTCACAAATGCATCCATTTGACGTATAATATATTCTTGCAAACTAGATTTTATTCGAGAAAGAAATCCCATCGACAAATAACGAGGCATATCTGTTACAAAAACCGTAACCCTGATATTAAAAAATATTTTACATAAAAAACAAGAAAGTAATAAAGTAAAATTAAGCCCATCACATAGAATAGCCGAATTATCTTTCTCTAATTTATTTTTCCATAATTTTATAAACCGTATAATCCTTAACAATAAATGTAAATACCCTCCCCTTTGCTTTCTAAAAAAATAGTTATATCCTATTCCCTCTTCCAAGACACAATGTCGTTCCCCTCTTTTTGAATGCCAATAACGATATGCTAAATTGTTAGATAACACATTTACTTTTACACCATTAGCCTTTAATCCCAATAACATCAACCGCATGAAATACTGGCCTTGTATTCCATAATATCGAGGCTGTGTTTTCAATATTTCAATCAATAATTTTTCATGAACCACAGATGCAACAAATAATATATTCATATCTGTCATCGCCAAATAAAAGATTCAAAAATAGTATGATATTCTATGAACGAATCTCTCCAAATTTCGGAGTTGAAAAATGAGAAGAAGTCATAAATAGTGAAAAACATAATTATAAACAGTGTTCCTGCCCGTACGATTCTATTATTGATCGTACGAATCATCAGTGGATAAGTTGCGATCATTGACACTTGCAAATACATACCTATCCGAGCAATAAGTTGAGCGATAAAACCTAACGGAACGAAAAGAAAAGAAAGGGCGGTTATTTTGAAAATCAATCCGTCCTTTCGATCTTGTCTTTTTTCATAATACAATATCATGCTCATGATGATAATCTGATAAACAAAGCCTATTCCCGACTCTAATTTCGATTCTTCTTTCCCTTCTTCCAGATAATAGGTATATTTTCCCAAACCCGTTACAGAAAGAGTATTTTCAATTATAGATGTAACAATATTCTTGAACAACAGAATAGCAAAAAAGAGAACAACGCCAATAATTACCCCCTTCTTACCCATTCTCCAATTCACAAATCCAAGAAAAACTATCGGTAACAATATTTTGGCGCTACTGTGAAACAATGAGGCAAATAAAATAAATAACGCTGCAATGATGACCTTCTTTTTATAAATATAAGGAATGGACAACAAAACTATGCACATAGCCAAAGTCTGACGCATCATAGACGATTGCGTAAGCATGAAATTAGGATTAAATACATAAATAAATACAGCGAACCAATACCATTCTTTCGGTATATATTTCTTGATAAACCAATAATAAACAGATATTTCAAATGCAGTAAGGACAATGACTAATGAAAAAAAGCCGAATGGTTTGAATATCCGATACAAGAATATCCAACCGACTTCCCATCGTTCGTTAGGATCTGAATAATTAAATTCATCGATCGAATTATATACTGTAAATTTGTCTATATATTGACGATAGTCGTTTCCCCATTCATAGCGTATCGCAAGGAAAACGAATAATATGGTCATCGCTGCGCCAAAGCCCCAGCTCAATCGTCTGTAACGCCCCAAATAGGCCAAAAACACACATATTAAACCAATAACGATCGTCTCAATCATACCTTTTTCGGAACAAGCGCCTGTTCATATAATTCGACATATTTCTCATACTGGCAAAATTTATCATACCGGGTTTGCGCCACTTCCCGACACGCCTGCGAATAAAACGATTTACCCGTCTTACAAACCTGTCTTATCGCCTCGGCCAGTCGCTCCATATTTCCGGTTTCTACAACTAAGCCCGTATCAGAGTCTACCAATTCAGGCAACGCCGTATTGTCATAGACCACCGCCGGTGTACCACAAGCGAACCCTTCCACAATAGTAAGTCCGAAAGTCTCTTGGTACGACAAACTCGTCACCACATCTGCCGCCGAATAAATAAGAGCCAGTTCATCAAGATTCTCTGTTCGCTCTACCCCGATGATACCATCGGGTATATTGTTTTTCTGCTCAGAGGTTATCCCCACCAAAACGACCACGAACTGATCGGCCGGCAATAATTCCCTCAGTTTATAATAATCATATAATCCCTTTGACGCACTCCAATGAGAACTTACCCCCACAATCATGAAGCGGTTGCCACAACCATACTTTTGTTTAATGGCTTGTATATCGGTACGAGGATAGAATCGAGTACTGTCCACTCCGTTGGAAATAACCTGTACAGGTACAGAACCGACAACCGAACTTCTCACTACGCCCGACAGCCACTCCGAGACTGTAACAAAAGTCAGATTCGGAACAGAAGTTATATATGCTTCTTTCTTTCTTAACACCCACGGCATAGTACGGAACACCCCTTTTAATTCCCCGCCCGTATCGCTATTACCACATCTCGGACATCGATAGCAACCCGTTTTCCAATTTTCGCATTTATTGTACACGAAATGAGTACACCCCCCAGTCACGGCCCAACAGTCGTGAAGGGTCCAAATAACCGGAATACCCGCTTTTTTCAAAAAAGAGAAAAGAAGTGGCAAATTCAAAAAATTCTGATGAATATTATGCAAATGAATTATATCGGGAGCTATTTTCTTTATTTTTCTGATAAATAACTTCGTCTCAATCCAAGAACCGAATCCTTTCAAATTGAGAATACGGGAAAACAAATAGGTATGTATAATATACGATATAACGCTTTTATTAATTCTAATCTCCTCACATGAGCAAAGATTCGATTCGCTTGCGTATGCAAAATAGCACTGCCAACCATGTTTTACCGCAATCTCCCCTATCTCGGCCGCAATCCTGCCGGTTGACCACAAATTGGCATAAGTATTGACGATCAACAGTTTCTTACCCATTTTGAAACGCCTCTTTATTCAACATTTTCAACTGCCTGTTCATCACCATAGGTTGCCAGACACAGTAGGGCAATAAACCTACAATCGTAGCTGTGATTACAATCGTCCACGGAATCCACGAAGAAAATAAAACGATAGCTACGACTTTGAAGAGTACAGCCCATAAAAAACCATACAACTGGCATTTAAGCGTGCCTAAACCATTAACGACACTCGTCAAAACCGATACCCAAATCATCACACACCCCAATAGGGCAAACAGCAATGCAGCGGACAAATTCACCTCGATAGCCTTCTCGCCTAACCAAAATTCCAATATCGGGTCAAGAAATGGAATGATAGCCAATTGAAACAATACAGCAATACCAGCGACAAAATACAGAAAACGGACCAACTTGATTATCCAATCGTAACGTTTTTCTACAAATGCTTTCGTCACAGCCGACCATACCGGAATCAGAGCCAAAGACACAAATGTACCGGCGATTGAAAAGATCTTTATATATATCTGGTATTCTACAACGAAAGACGGATCGAAAAAGTAGGATATAAAAAACTCGTTGGTTACAGTAATTATCATGTATAACAACTGCAAAACAAGGAACAAAATTCCCAACGACAAAACACCAGTGGCTTTATCCCACCGAAAGTACTTGAACGATGGCAAACATTCTTTCAGGTCTTTTGCAAAAACAATTATTGTCGCTACCAATAACGGCAAACACCCTGTAACAGCCTGCACCCAAGAAATCGTTACAAAATCTCGTTCGACATCTCCGGTCGGATCATATACCCACAGAAAAATCAATAATAAAACGGTAGAAAGCAGATTCAAGAAATTAGGTAGCGCCGATTTCTGCAAGGCATACAAAATAGAGATAATCAATTTCAGAAAGAAAAAACACAATACGCCACATAAAGCGATAACAACCCCTTTACGCAAACTCTCTGGCGATATGCTTTGTTCCGAAATATTGAAAACCGAATTCCAATCTATATATCGGCTTATTATAAATGCTAAAAACGAAATAAATACAGTGACACCTCCCATCAAAATGTAAGAAGATGATATATATTGCCGGGCACTTTCATAGTTTTTCAAACTCAAATCGGCCGTCAAATGATTCCGCAAGCCATTGCCTATTCCCAAATCAAAGACTTGTATCCATGATAAAACAGAGCACATCGTGAACCAGCACCCTAATACGGTATTGTCATCGAAATAGTTCAGATAAAGAGGAAACAAGGCAAAAGAAACCAAAAAGCCGAACCCTCGAACAAGGAAAGAGCCCAGGACATTGTTAATTAGGTTCTTATTACCTATGTATTTCCCTTTTATATCACTAAACTCTATCACGGAGAAACAAACTCAATTGTTCTACAAATCTATTATCCAAAGACTGTACCACCGCCCGCGTGTCAAAAGGATTATCCAAATCTACATTCAATATGGCATTTGCTATATCGCCGGGATTTTGCTTTCGATAATAATAAATATAACCCGAAATACCATAAGCTCGCCGCACCGCTTCTATATCGATAGAAACGACTTGCAAACCATTCGACATATAAGATAATATTTTCGACGGAAACGAGGTATTATTAAACGCCGCATCCGGATTCTGCGTGCTTAGGCCAATCTGACACGTCTGTAAAAAATCTATATATGCACTCCCTTTCAGTACCCCATCATAGGAGACTACCGCACCGCCTTTGCTCGATATCTCTTCACACAGCTCTTTAATCGCCTGTACCTCCCCCGGATTCCCGAATCCAAGTATATGAACTCTATATGTAGACGGTAAGGACGCCGCCACACCCACAGCCGCCATAGCTCCGCCTTTATTGGGATCAAGTGTACCAGAATAGACAACATGCACCTTATTGTCTTTGTGCCGTTCGCTCATCACAGGTTCACACCGATAAGTCCCATAAATAACTAAATGAGGCTTCTTTTGCCCATTTACTTTATCATTCAGAAGATCGGTCGAAAACACAAATTTATCCGCAACGTCTATCATCTTGCATTCCCAACGTTCCATATATCGAGGGACAGGAGAAACATCTCGATAAATCTCTTCTACTTCGAGAATCAATTTGAATTTCTTTATTTTTTTTGCCAACAAAATCACATTGTAATAATACAAAGAATGGTATACCCATATAGACTCTCCTTTTTTAACACAAAAAAGAAGATAACTCAATAATTGCAATACCCCCCAAATAAGTCGCAACAAGACTAATATTTTAGATCGACAACGAAACGAAGAGAAAAATCTCGTTTTCACATGAGGCTGTCTCTCTTCAACCCGAGACTTATACCATCGAAACGTCCCGCTTTCTATACATGCCGATACCGAAACTACCTCTACGTCATATCCGATTCTTACAAGAGATTCAATGATATAATCCATTTTATTAGCCGCAGCAACGCTATAATTCCGCGCTATCCCAGAATCGGCAAAATCATAAAATGAAATATATTTAATCACCGGTCGCATATCTTTTCCAAATATCCCCCCGGTATAAAAACCGTAGCGATTGAAAATAAATTTTCGAGACGAACCACCACTCGACGATGGCCTGCAATGCGGATTAACTCCCCTTCGATTCCGGCAAAAGTCCCTGCGACCACACGCACCCGATCTCCTCGTTTCAAATCATGGGGAAACAATTCTATCTCATTTTCATGACGGTCTACCAAATAGATAAAATCTTCCATTTGCTTATCGGGTACACGTAAAAGCGAACGAGTAGAAAAATCCCGCAAATATCTCATAGGATACCCATATTCGTTAATCAACTCAATGCAACTTTTTTTATTTCCTCGAACAAATATCAACCCGTTCACAAAAGGCTCTTCTACTTTTTTTCGCTTCCCATTAATCTCCTTTACGACTTGATGGAAAGGTACAAAATGCTCTATACCCATACGGGCAAGAAGGTCTTTGATCTTACGTTCCTGCCGATACGTTTTCGCTACATACCACCCGATACTGTCGTTTTCCACCATTGCAATTTTAGTTTAGGCAAAGCCTAAGCTTCCAGACAACAATACGTTATCCTCGATAAAATCAGCCTCTCCCTCGAACTTTTGCACTTCTTCCTCTTAAACAGAGTTATAAAATACAAATTCTATTGTACAAATATATGTAAAATGCATGGATTATTTAGAATTATTTATTTAGTTATTATCACTAATCATATTATATATTCATGACATTCTATCTATCTAACTAAATATTAGAAAATTAAATCCCGATACCTCCTTATAGGAGATATCGGGACCATCATCATCTTCACTAAAACAGATAAAAAATAAGAACGTTTTTTAGGGTTAGCCTATAAAATATCTTTCACAAAAGTTATCTGATAGAAAATATCTTTTGAACGTCTTCTTTTTTAGGCTCCTGCGAAGGCACACTATCGGTTTTAGCAGGTTCTTCGCTCATACAAACCCAAGCTGCCTCTGATTTAGGCTCCTCTTTCTTAGGTTCTTCGGTTGGGATACTATCTTTCTTTACAGGCTCTACATTGGAATCTTGTGCATACAAACCAAGAGTAGATACTCCCATCATGAACACAGCTACTGATAACATTAACTTTTTCATAATTCTAACTTTTTTAGTTATACATTCTATATTCCATTCTTCGACTATAAAACAACAATCGTTGTGCCAACACTTCCAAAGAATACACAAGCAACTAATTATAAACAAATTAAATAAATAGAGCACAAAAATCTTATGTGGAAATTTGTAGAATAAAAAGAAAAAGGGTGTGGAAAAATTCCACACCCTTTTATCCTCAAATACAGTGAGAGATAAGTGCAAAGGCAAGCGGAAATAAGATTTCCAACTTGACTATGCCGAACCGTATCCTATATTCTACAAATATATAAGTTACTCGATTTGATACAATTTCAACTTGTTATACAATGTTTTTCTATCTATGCCTAACATTGCAGCCGCTTTACTTTTATTACCCGAACATTTCTGTAATGCCGATACAATCTTAGTCCGCTCACTATCCGGATCGTGTAAAATATTTATCGGCTTGTCTATATTCATGTCTATGCCCAAATGTTCCACACGTATGGGATTCCCCTGAGCAAGTAAAGCCGCCCTCATAACAGTATTACGCATTTCTCTTAAATTTCCCGGCCAAGTATATTGAGAAATCCGTTCCATCGCTTCCGGCAAAAATCCGGGAACAGGCTTTTCGAGTTCTCGATTGGCTTGATCCAAAAAGAAATTAGCAAACAACGGTATATCCTCACCTCGTTCGCACAAATGCGGCATATAGATCGTAAATTCATTGATTCGATGATACAAATCTTCCCTAAATGCACCTGATTTTATAGCCGCCTTCAAGTCTTCATTTGTCGCAGCAATCAACCTCACATCGACTTTTACTTCCGTTGTAGTCCCGATGGGCTTCACTCTGCGTTCTTGCAACACACGTAGCAACTGTACCTGAACATCGTAACTCAGATTTCCTATTTCATCAAGAAAGATCGTTCCACCATCTGCTTCTATAAAAGCACCGACTTTATCCTCAATCGCTCCCGTAAACGAACCTTTCTTATGCCCGAAAAATTCAGAAGCAGCCAATTCTTTCGGAATGGCTCCACAATCGATGGCGACAAACGGTTTCTCCGAACGTTTACTTAATTGATGTATCCGTTTAGCCACATATTCCTTTCCTGTCCCACTGGCCCCATTGATCAGCACAGACATAGAGGTCGGAGCCACTAACTTCACATAAGTATACAATTGACGGGCAGCTTCACTCTGCCCCTCTAAATAATTTGTTTCCTCCGGTACAGATTCAGACACAGGAATCTGTTTCCCAGTCTTGACACCCGCATTAAAAACCTCGTTAATCTTTTGCAATAAATCTTCCGGATTCACCGGCTTAGATATATAATCTCTCGCACCGAGTTTCATCGCCTGAACAGCCGACGGGATAGCCGCGTAGCTCGTCATTACGATCAAAGGAACATTTACATTCCGATTGCTCACCCATTCCAACAAATCGATGCCGTCTCCATCAGGCAAACGTAAGTCGCAAAGCACCAAATCGACCGAACTTTCAATAAGAGTTTTTTTCGCTGCTGCAATTCCCGAAACAGATGCTACCGAAAATTTTTTCTTGGAAAGCCACGTCTGCAACATAACAGCAAATGTCGTATCGTCTTCTACAATGAGAATATGCTTCATAATTATTCCTCCTTTGCCAATACCAATTTAAGGCCTGTACGTATTTTCTCAGCATAGACCAACAACTTATCAAGATTTCGAGACAGCTCATCGGTCCACTTATGCGCACCTTCCTCTTCCAATCGAGACAACACCGGCAACATATCCGAAATTTTCAACATGGCGAAAATCGGTTGCCACTTATGAGCAATACGTGATACCACAATCCCATCGCGACGAGCCGCGGCCCCTTTCAACTCCTCTATCTGGCTATTTATCTCCTGAAAGAATGTCTCCAATATTTTCCGGCGAGCCTTCGCATCATCTTCGGCAAAAGCCGTAAGAGCCGCAAAATCATACGGAGCCTCTCCTCTTTCACCCTCATCTTCTATCTCACGGGGAGTTGCCTCTTCATTCCAAATCCCCGATAAACAAAAAGATAATTGCGCCAACGAAAAAGGCTTGTGTAAAATTCCCGAAAAACCTTCCGAAAGGAATTGGTCTGCATCGCTCCTCGCCGTAACCATTACAACCGGAAGCTTTCTCGCCAGAGCGATATGAGACTCCCTCAAAAATTTCAAAAAACTCACTCCGTCCATTTCCGGCATCTGCATATCGGTAAACAAAGCATCGAAATGCTCATGTTCCAGATAACCCAAAATCTCCTCGGCCTTCATGCAGGCAACCGATTCTATACCCAATTGTTTCAACTGATTCTCAAAAAGTGTCAATTGTAATTTATCGTCATCGAGCAATAGGCAACGTTTCCCCGAAAAAGCCTTCGTATCACCGGTCTTCTCCGAGACTTCTTCCAATGGAATTTCCACGGTAAACGTACTGCCAACACCCTCCACACTGCGGACATCTATACGCCCGCCCATCAAATCGACGAGCTGTCGAGTAATAGCCAACCCCAATCCAAACCCCTCGACTCCCTGTGCCGAAGAAAGCCGTGTAAAAGCCTGAAATATATGTTCCAAATCATCTCGGGCTATTCCCCGTCCCGTATCGCTAACCGAAAAAACAAGATATCGGACACGCACAAACACATGAATCGTCACCGTACCCCGGGCTGTAAACTTCAAAGCATTGGACAACAAATTATCGACAATTTGCTTAATCCTTAACGGATCGCCCGAAAAATTGGCATCGGCCGATTTCTCAACTTTCAATATCAGATTCAGTTGTTTCTTATCCGCCACAGGTTGCATAGCAGATACTATTTTATCGAATAATACTTTGGGGCTGAAAGCAATACGATTTATATCCAATTTATGAGATTCCAAACGGTGAAAATCGAGCAAATCGCTTACCAGCGAAAGCAAATGATCCGACGATGCCTTCATGTTTTGCAAATAGAACTTTTGCCGTTCGGTATTATCCAGCCTCATCATCAATTCCACATATCCGATAATAGAACCGAGCGGAGCCTTAAAATCGTGCGTTATAGTCAACATCAACTTTTCCCGGGCCTCCAATAAATCTTCGGCTCGTCTCCGAGCTTCTTCCAATGCCCTACGGAAACGATCGTCCCTTAACCAACCTTTCCAAACCAATACCCCAAAAATAACCGCCAATAAAATAGCACCGGAAGCCACAGCGACCAAAGCTCTCATAGACTCCTGACGAATCTGTTCATTTCGTTCTTGTATCTTCTCCGATACAATAAGTTGCTCTCGTTCAAAGCTATTCATCAGACGATTGATCTGACCGTTCAACCGTTGATTATCGTTTCTCAATCGCCACCGCTCCCGTTCGAGAGCCTGTTGAGACAACTCCCGGATCTCGTTATAACCGCTTTCCATCGCTTTCAAATCGGCAGCCAACGAATCGCTCAACGCTCCTATACGTTTCGATTCTATCCGAATGCTATCTAACCGAGTAGGTGCTTTCCCCGAAATAGCATCGGCTATTCGTCCGAACACATTTTTACGGCGGCGTTTCTCTATCAGCGAATCGCTCTGTCGAACCAATCTTTGCTGACGATTCTGAATAAGGATCAACGAATCTTGCTGTTTCATCATATCCTCTATTTTCCGGTTTTGCTCCTCGGCCACATCGATCGTGGTTCCCATCAATCGCCGTATAACCGCATTTTTCCGATTCAGCAGACCGATAATACTATCGATTCGGGACAGCTGGACAGAGTCCGATGTAATACGACGTAACGAATCCACACATGTTACGGCATCATTCGTCACTCTCCTATATACCGGATAATCCGAAAACTGTCCCCAAACGAGCGATTGTCCCACCGTCTCCGCTCTATACAGAGACGATAAAGCGGAAGACATCTCCTGACGTTTCAGCCTCATATCTGCCTCGACCGCTTTTATCGATACCAACAAATTTATCTCATGATACACAAACCACGAAGATGACAACAAAACGGCAATAAGCAACAGATATCCCCAAAGAGCTTTATTACGGGTCGATTTTCTGGAATAAGATGCCATAATTCATTATTTGGTGGTGAAGATAAAACATTTTCACAAAACCTATTCACACTCGTCCTTCAATTTTTTATGCAATTACGAGACTTACTCCTATTCTTCACGCTAATAATATAGCGAAAAAAAATACTCCGTGTACATGCTATCATATTTATCCGGTTCATGCTCCATTATATACGTGCTTCCACTCCAATCGGAATTCATGCACATCGCAATAATCTCCCGTGCGGGGAAACTGTCGACAACCTCTAATACCTCTTTTAGAAACATTAACTCAGCAGTTACCAATTCACCCGTACGAAGAGAAAACATGAGCCACACACGTACGGATAGTCTCTCCAAAGGGAAATCTCGCAAATACTCCTCCCAGATTCGCTTCCTCAGCGCAAGAACACGAAGCTCTATCACCCTGTCCCGATAATGAAACCAGTCCGGCGCAACGGCCCTCTGTTCAGAGAATACCCGGGTATAGTTCAATGGGCTAACCCAAATATGAGATTCGTAATATTCATACAAGAGCAAACTGTCCGCCGATACGTAACTTTTCAAGCATCCGTCTTTGCTCTCGGCTGTCATGGAGAAAAAAATTCCCACAGCACAGACGACGACCGAAAATATTCTTTTCATTTCCATATTGAAATTTATATTATCGCCATAAAGTTTCGAACAATCTATTAGTCAAATATAGGAATTATTTTCTTAAATTTAAAAATATTCTTTCTTATTTTTCCAATGATTAAACTGCCGACAAATAGATTTTTTGGCAGGATCATAAAAAGTCCGTTAAAAACAAAAAGAGAATACCCTGCATAGCAAGATATTCTCTTTCCTAAATAAACAATAAGACTTTATTAAAGTCGAATCAACTTTAAACAGTCGATATGGCAATCATTAGCGTCTTCCCGTCCATGCGACATATTAAAGTCATATCCCTTCTTCTCAGGATCGATAGAAAGCGACACCGTATGTTCTCCGGCATTCAACCCTCGAAGAACAATATAATTGGAATCCAACCATTGTTTCCAATCGCCTGTTGCTTCCAAAATGAATGTACCGGCGTCGTTTCCGTCCACTGCTACCGAACGTATGGCGCACCATGTACCATGCGGCCCGTGTCCGTTAGCACCCCGAAGGGCTATGGCATAATCGCCGGCCTCGGGGACTTGTACCTGAAACTTCACATTAGCCGGACGTGCAAACAAATCGATAACAAAGCCACTCCCCGAAAATCCTTTGTGAAGATTAGAAACCGTTCCTGAATGAGAGCTCTGCTCCGCTTCACAAACCGATTGCCAAGTAGAATAAACAACCGCATTGGACATATCCGATGCAAATCCTTTTTCATCGACAGCATAAACCGAATAAAATCCATCGGGAGCCCCAATTAAATCGTAAGGAGAGGTTACCAGTTTATCCTCCTCAGAAAAATTGGAATGAAGGTAGTACTTCATATTTTCCTCTTCCTTCCAACTTAGAGTCGAACCGTTCAATACCAAAACAGGTTCTACCGGCGACCAACATTTCCCGGGTCCAGCCTTCACCAAATTTATTTTGCCTTTCGGTTCATCGATCATCATTTCTATCTCGATCGAATATTCCCCCTTACTATCGGCTGGAAGGACAAAAGGCAATGCTTGTTTCTCGCCATTGACTTTCAACGATTTCACCCGATTTCCCTTTCCAGATACCTTTATATCTATCGTCACATCGCGATAGCGGAAATCCGACAAAGAAAGCCAGCCGTTCACTATATCGGGTACGACAGGATTAAATGCGATTCCTCGTTCCGTCAAATTCATGCCGAACAAAACTCTATACACCAAACTGATATAGGAAGAAACCGACCACAGTTGCCTATCCGAGTTCAAAGCTGTACCCCGATCATATCCGGTGTCGTAAGTCATATTCTCCTTATGTGTCAGGAAAAGAGCCGAAGCTCTCGTTAAAGAAGCCGCCATGTGTTCCACTGCCAATATATTGCCCACCTGACGAGCCGCATACATATACGGTGTTTGCCAAACCGGCCAAATACTTTTATTGTGGTATGCAAAATCGTCGGGAATAGAAGGATAAAGAACAGCAGCCCCGTATGGATATAGCGGGAAATTACCGACCATACGGCGAATTTGCTCATCGGTGCTCGCTCCCAAAACAGCACACAGTCCGTTCGACATGACACCGACCCGTTCCGAAGCCTTATACCCCGAAATTTCGGGATACAAGTAACACTCGTATAAACCTTTGTCTTCGTTCCAGAAATGTTTGTTTATCGAATCCTTCAACACATTCCTGAAACTTTCCCAATATGTTTTCTCACTTTCCGGTTTACCAAGTATTCCGGCTGCCTTCGACAAAAACTCATACATGAACATGTGCAGCGCATTTGTTCCACAAGAAAACGAACTGCCTATCGTCACATTGGTAAACCAATTCGGATAAGTATGGGTACGCCAGTCCATCGAACAAGTCTCCCCTTTGAACAGCCCTATGCGTTTATCGAATGCTACATGAATGTCCTTTCGAGCCGTATAACTCAAACCTTCATAAGCACCTTCGAGCCACGAACTATCTCCTGTGTACAGATAGTACTCCCAAGCAGCGAGTGCCCACACCACACGGTCGGTCGATATAGGCCATGAACCTCCGCTACCTGTGTCCTGCAAGGCCTCGCGAGGATTACGAAGAGTCTGCTTATCGAGAGTTTTCCGAGACACTTCCGGCATAATCCATGCATAGCTGAACCATATACTGTACACGGCATCACGAGTCCATGTATCGGGCCAAAGAGCGCCGGCCCTAAATGTGCTGTCGCTGCGCACATCCATCAACATCTCTTCCAATGCCATATTGTACAGAGCCTCTATCAACAAATTGTTTTCAGTGGAAAATTTCGGAAAAGACGAAATATCCTGAGATAATTTCCATACTTTCTCTCCGTGATAATCGGAGTGTATCTCGGTTGGAGAAATAGCCTTAGCCGTTCGTATTCCCAAAAAAGAAGCATCCGTAACTCCATCGGGAGTAAAAGAATAAGGCAAAGGCGTACCCTCTTCTCTCACCCAAGTCCAATGGGCAGAAAAATCGGTATTTCTGTTTGCGTTATCCTGCATGCAAAGTGTACCATCTTTTTCCACCAAATGCAAATTCGACTCGGCCGAACGATTCGAAATTGTGTACCAGCCGCTATTAGTTTGAGTAACAAAATCGAAATTCCCGTAGTACCATTCGGCAGATTCGGTAACCGGTTGATCGACCACAGAACAAACGACCTGCCCATTATCGAGAGACAAATATCTACCACTCTTCTTATTTACGATACAAACATGATCGCCCTCAGCAGCCGCTATTTTCCACAAAGACTTATCGCCTTGCTTTTCACGGCTGAATTTACATTCGCCGTCGTCTTCATACAAATATTCTCCCGTCGCCCTATTTTGAAGTGCCCAAAAAGAATACACCTTCTCATCTTTTTGGTTACACGAAGAAAAGATACTCCCGGCAATAAGAAACAGAAATATATATTTCAAATAGATTTTCATACAGACTCAATTCACTTATTGAACGATTAATTTAGACGAAGAAACGGCACCTTCACTTTCGCAACAAACAAAATATGTTCCCTGAGCCCAACCATCAACCGAAACGACAACCGTCGACATGCTACCGTCGGTATCGATTTCCTTAACAAGTTGTCCCATCATACCGTATATTTTCACTTTCGTCACATCGTTACCTTTCACGGTAAAAGAATCCCCAGCCCGTACTAAGGTAGGATATACACTGACATTTGCCACGGCATGCTCCGATTCGATGCCGGTCGTTCCTTTACTCTTTACAGCACATACACAAGTAGGATTTATACCCGAAGGCATAAGTACAACCTTATCGAAAGTACCTCGACCATTATCGCTGCTATATCCGTTATTTGCAGTTTTCGTCGCACTATGGAGATTAAAACTAACTTCCTCGTCATCGACAGAACACAACCCCATATCGGCATACCCGTCACCGTCCACGTCGCACAACACAGGTATATCGTACGATGTACCGAAAGTCACCTGCACATCTTTTGAGACAAAATCGGGAGTCTTATATTCCGTATCTGACGGAGTAAAAGAGCATAACCAAGAACCCTTATCATAGCACACTATATCGTCCTGCCCGTCTCCATTCATATCTCCGGCAACCAATAAGTCTTTATCGCTAATTCCGAACTGTTGGTTTACATCAGGAGCCATCGCTTGGAACGTAATCAGCCACCAAAGGCCAAACTCATTATCGCGACGGATACCCACATCGCCGATACCGTCACCATTAAAATCTCCGGCCAATTTTTTATCTCCTTCCGACATGCCATATATGACTGTTTGAGGGTCTACGAAGTTATTATTCTCATCATTATAATAAAAAATCCAATTAATGAGATTATCGTTTAAATCGAGCTCACAAAGGTCGAAATACCCATCGCCATTCGCATCGAACACAAATACTTGCGAAATAGCTTTATCAGTCGTTTGTGTCGGTAACGAAAAATCTACCGTTCCATCTAAATCAAAATCGAATTTGTAACCGTCGGCTTGCGACCAATATACCAATCCGTCCTGACTCCATGCACTCATGGATAAGCATAAAGCTGTTAATAAAAAGACAATTTTTCTCATGGTAATCACTTTTATTGTTATACATTATTTTAATTTGCGATGCAACGGATCTGCAGCACCGTCACATCAGTTTCTTTATCTATGACCTGTATAAAATATGCACCCGGCATCGAAAGTATCGTCTCGGATAATAATCGATAACTATCTACAATGCAGTCTTCCATACCAATTACCCGCCCCGACAAATCGGTAATTTGTAGACGGAACTCTTTCCCCCGATAAAAATCGGAACCCTCAATGCATATTCTACCGTTTTCAGTCCAACACTTTATTTTGTCGTTTTTTTTTTGATTATCGATTCCACTGTTATAATCGGGCGACATAAAAATCAAGTTATCATAGTCTGCACTATTTCTATCTACCGGTCCGTAATGCACATCGGTTACGATCGCATTTGCCCATTCCACACCCCACAGACCAATCACATCGCTCAAAATATCCCGCTTATATTCTACCCATACTCCGTTCTGCGGTTTCACAGGAGTCAATGTGATATAAGCGATATTAGGCTGACTATAACCTACGCGATAATACAAGTCCCTCGATTCCCACACAGACGATGTTTCAGACGGTTTCAATAGTCGGAATCCGAACCATGAGGCAGTCGTATTATTCGAACGAACAGCAAGTTTGAACCGGTTGAATTTTTCGATAGGAATCCGAATTGCTCCGTTGTCCGTCGTATTGAACCGAATATCGCCGGCAGTCACGCGAATAGCGGATTCTCCCTGATAAGCATCCGTGATTTCATACCACTCGGCCACATTCCCGCCGAACTCGCTGGCTACTACATAAGGTTTCCCCTCTTGCATGACAGGGATATAGGTAGCCTCATCTTTATTTAAAGTCTCACCTTTCGCATCATAACCGAATGTAAACAATTCTGGCATACTTCCTACCCCGCTCGGTTCCGAAGGGAGCTCTTGCGATTTTGTCGAAGTCAGTACCAACGAAGCAAATACCGACACCGATGGAAGAGAAACCTCCACTTTATTGCCGTTCAAGGAATAGGGAACTTCGTTTCTTCCGTCGATAGTAATGCAATACAGTTTATCTGCGACAAAACCATCGGGTAAAGTAAATGAAACCGAAACCTGTGTAGAAGAAGGAACTGTATTAACTTCGTCCCAACGTAAATCTAGGCTGTTGCCATAGTTCACAAGATCCACGACAAAAGCATCTATCTCACGTGTCCTTTTATCATAACGTTTTTTCAACGTCCCGAACACTCCGCTATTACTCCCCGAAACCGTAAAGTCTCCCCGGACATAATCGGTAATAAGATAAGCCGGATTCGAATAATAGAAATAAGCACCATAAGCAGCAACAAATTTATTCCACTGGGCGATACGTTCGAGTACGCTTGCCGGATAATTTACGGCATGAAACGGTACAGGATCGGTAAATCCGGCAACTCCGTCGACCACCTGCGCAGACGGGTATCCTCCTGCCGAAAGACAGGTAGCGAATTGGTAATCTATGTTTTCAACCGGCCAACTGGTCGATAAATTCATTTCCGTCGGAGGATAAAAATTAGCGAACACAGGTTTATCGGGATAACGCGATTTAGCATCATAAATATCACGATACAAATCACTATATTTTGTTCCCGTACCATACGGCCAAAGTTCCATAAACTGATGATTGACCACTGCTCCCGTCGTCAAATGGGGCACATTTCCACTAGTCGAAGGAAGTTGCAATGCCGTAGTCGTAGCATCGCTCCTTACTTCCTTAACAGCAATATCCAATTGGTTGACAAATTGTGCCATTTCATAAGAAAAATTTCCCGTACCGGCCAATCCGTCACAAACATACGTTTCCGGCAAACCATACCAGTCCCAACGATAACCGTCATAATTATATTCCTGTTGAGCAGCGACGGCCTGCGCTATGAAATATTCATTAAAGCTCTTATAATTCTTTCCGTTCACCTCATAAGGAGCGTTCACATTCTCGTTAGTAGACATTAAATACAGATAAGATCCCCCGTATGTCATGAAACTTTTATCAGCCTCATTTTTCATGGCCCAACTGGGGTGTGCAAGAGCAAATGCTGGTGTACTGGCATAAATACCTGTATAACAAATTGAACGCCCTCCTATCGATCGAAACTTCTCTACCTTCTGTTTCATCATAGCCTTGCTGGTCCACAAACGGTCATCACCGACATACGTATTCCATGTTTCGGTCTCCGGTGCAACCTCCTCATGAGCTCTCATCCACGGGTGATATTCCAATGTATTGATACCCGCATATTGCAACGCAGCAGCCCATTTATCCACATCAAGAGAATTATCGAAAATACAAGTCCAGCCATGTCGCAGATTTACCTCTGATCCCACCTCTTCCTGCGTAGCCAAAGGCAATGATTTAGGACGGGACAAATCAATGTCTGCCGCCGAAACAGCCACTACATTCTGTATTGGGATAGTAATCTCCAAATCAGAAACTCCGACACCGTTTAGATCGGCATAATGCTCATATTTAGGTTTCTTTCGATCATATAGATTAACCAACACGCGGTTCTCCGATGCTCGTAACAAAGCCATATCGTCATACCCATTGCCATCAAAATCGCCCACAAAAGGAATATCGCCCGACGTTCCGAACAAAACTCCATTAATAGCTAAATGGCTCTCGAACTCTGGATACCCTGAGATATCGGCGAAACAAACATACCAAGTACCGGAAGAGGGGCGATATACGCAAATATCATCTACTCCATCGGCATTGAAATCGCCCGACAACGGAATATCGCCCGATAAACCGAATCTCCCCTTTTCATCGAACTGTCCGTCACATGGAGCATAATCTATATACCACGTAGCCAAAGAAGAACCGGATCTCATCACGGCAATATCGGCTTTCCCGTCACCGTTAAAATCACCTACCGCACATTTATCGGTAACCGTTTCTCCAAACGTTATAGCCTCAATCTCGCTCCATTCATTGTTGCCGTTACCCAGTTTCCATATCCAACGTATCTCTTCGCCCGATGTATCTATCTCACAAATGTCGGGAATTCCGTCGCCATTATAATCAGCAACCACCGCCCCGCCCAAGAATGCAGAACCGTACGTTTCCGAAATAGTCGACTGATTTCCAGCATCGAAGCTCCACTCCGAAGCGGTTCTATACACAAGATCGTCATGAGCATAACTCGCTCCTATAATAAAAGCAGAAAACAATAATGTTAGAATTCGTATTTTCATGATTTACATTTTTACATCAAACAAGCTTTTCGCTCAATACTTTTTCTCTCTGTGGGAAAACTAATCCCGATTTTAGTACCCCGGATTATTAGGCAACAAATTAGGATTGGCATCTATATCGTCGATAGGTACTGGCAATAGCAAATGCTTAGGTGTGGTAAAATTAGTTTTACCTATACTTTGGAAAAATGTTTTTGCATATTCGCCATCGTTATCGTATCGAACTAAATCGAACCATCGGTGTCCACCCTCGAACGCTAATTCCATACGACGTTCATGCCTGATAATTTCTCTCAATTCTACTTGGTCGGTAGTGGTCACATTAGGCAAACCGGCTCTCACGCGTACTCGATTCAACGGACCGCCATCATTCTCGGAAGATGCCGGAGCAGCCGCCTCGGACGAACGACCCAACTCATTCAACGCTTCTGCTTGCATCAACAAAACATCGGCAAATCGCAATACCGGGAAATTAAGTGGACTATCCATCGCCCGGTCGACACCTATATTTTCACACAAGAACTTTTTCACGTTATGACCCGTTTGCGAACAAGTAGGATCGTAAGACCAGCCCTGATAGACATCTCCTTCACACCAAACAGAAACCGACTTACGCAAATCGCCGGGTTCATAACTCTCTACAAATTCGGGATAAACAGCAAACCAACCGAAATTTCCCCACGGTCCTCCGATATTGATACTTGCCAAAGGAGCCATATATTCGTGATGCCACCCTCCTTGTCCCAATATATCAAATTCACTGTACGCTGTCACATCTTTTTCATACTGAACCTCAAATAAACTCTCTGGACCGTTTTCGCGCAAATCGCTGAAATTCCATTCATATTTCCGATTAAGAGAATAAACTCCAAGATTCGTCACCGAGTCGATAGCAACCAAAGTTTCGTTATACCGTTTCAATGTCAAATAAACTTTTGCGAGTAACCCGAATGCAGCCCCTTTCGTCGCACGTCCTATGTCGGTCGTATTTTCATAAACAGCCGGTAACATCGATGCCGCATCAGAAAAATCATCAATGATGTGCTGGTAAACTATATCTTTCGATGTTCTAGACACCTGCAAATCATCGCTTGCAGTCTGTTGCTTGTCTATCCAGGGCACATCGCCGAACAACCGTACCAGATTGAAATAATACAACCCTCTTAAAAAATGAGCCTCTCCCTTGTATTGGGTTTTCTTTGCATCAGAAATCTTCGGAGATTTATCGATATTCGTCAAAATCCAATTCGTTCGACTGATTCCCGCCCAGGGTCCTCGCCATAATTCCTTAGCCCCGGAGTTATCGCTGGTCGCTGTGAAGTTAGACAACTGTGTCGTTTCAAGACCGTTTCCACCAGCTTCATTTCCAACACGACCCTCTCCGGCGACAATATCCAATGTCCACATTCGCAAATTATACATATACGAACTCTGTAACCGCTGATACATAGAATTGACACCACTCTCTATCTCTTCGGGAGAACCCTCCTCGAAAAAGTTTTCGGTAATGATTTGGTCGTTCGGCAATATTTCGAGTTTATCCATACAGCCCGACAAGACAGTCGAAAGAACGACAACAGATATAGTAGATATAATTGTCCTTTTCATGATTCGAAAGATTTAGAATTTTACAGATGCTCCAAACATATAGACTCGGGAAGTAGGATAAATTCCATAGTCCAATCCCCAAAGACCCACCTCGGGGTCAAGACCCGAATAATTGGTCAAGGTCCACAAATTATCGAAACTCAAATACAACCGTAATGATTTGGCCCCGATCTTTTTCAACCAATCCTGAGTAAAACGATAACCGAAAGTAAGATTTTTCAACCTCAGATAAGAACCGTCTTCTACCCAACGAGTCGAAGCTCTGTTATTTCGGTTCGGATCGGCATAAATGGCACGAGGCATCGTATTGCTGGAACCTTCCCCGTTCCATCGGTTCAATGTAGAGGTAAATTGGTTATAAGTACTCTCCATGCCCTCATGAGACACTCTTACGCCGTTCCATATATCATTCCCGTACGAACCCTGGAAAAATATACTCAAATCAAAATTCTTATATCCGAATTGATTGTTAAACCCAAAAATAAAATCAGGTTGAGGATTACCGATAACTGTTCGGTCAAAATCATTGATTACATCATCGCCATTCACATTGACAAACCAAATATCGCCCGGTGACGTATTGACCTGAGAATTATGCGATGCTTTATCAGGAGCGCGGTTTTCCATAGGAACCCCCGCAAAGACTTCGTCCAGCGTCTGATAGATACCACCCATCTTATAACCATAGAAAGAGTTGATAGGCAGACCTTCCCGAATCAAACTTACACCGCTGAGGATTTCGGGACCACCCAATTTCAAAACCTCATTCTTATTGAAAGTCATATTTAAGTTGGTTTCCCAAGTAAATTCTCCGACAAAATTGCGAGTATTCAAATTAAACTCGATACCCTTATTCCTCACCTTACCGATATTCACAGGAGGCCAATCGGCTTGTTCCAAAGATGTTCCACTAGTTTGAGGCACAGGCTTTTTGGTAAGCATATCGTTAGTATTCTTTAAATAGAAATCGACATTAGCGACAATTCGGTCATTCAAGAAACCTATATCCAACCCGACATTGTATTGTTCGACAGACTCCCACTTAATAGACGGATTGGATAGTTTGTACGGATATATAAGCGATACTTGTTCCGACTCAAATCCTCGTTGCGAACCGAAATTATAAACGCCGTTCACTTCCAGCTTATCGGCAAATGCATAGGCATCGATATTCTGGTTACCGGTCAATCCATACCCTAAGCGCAATTTCAACATCGATATCCAGGGGACATCTTGCATGAAGCTTTCATTAGACACATTCCATGCTGTTGAAAACGAAGGGAAATACCCGAATCGATTATCGGCTCCGAACTTGGAAGAACCATCGGCTCGGAAAGTTGCCGTCAAGAAATATCGGTTGTCATACGAATAATGAACACGTCCCATATACGACATCAACGCCCAAGAATAAGAATTACCGCCCACATCAGTAGCTTTCGTCGCATTATCCAATTCCGTCGTCATCTCGCTGGCACGCCCCGTACCGGCAGCAGACATCCATTCCTTCTTATACTCTTGGTAAGAAGTTCCTATCATGGCATTCAATTTATGTTTGCCGAATACCTTGTCATAAGTAAGTGAATTATCCCACAAATACAACTCTTCATAAGCCGAAGACAATGATTGCGAGGTATTGGTCTGCTCTTTATTACCCCATTTGTATTTAGGTATATAATTGTTATTATACTCATATCCCAGTTCCGCACCTCCGGTAGTTTTAGCTACCAAACCGTCGATGATCTCCCACTCGGCCGAAATATTGGATAACATTCTGAATCCTTTCATACGATACTTTTGTTCGTTTACGATAGCCACAGGGTTCAAAGCATCTCCATTCAACTCGGCATTCCCGGTAGGACCGTTATAATTACCTTCGTCATCATAAATAGAAATGGAAGGTAACATGCGCATAGCATTCTGAATAACAGTCGATATAGGCTGAGTACGACGATTCTCGGCGCTTAGGTTTACGTTTGCTCTTACCTTTACATTGCTCAATATTTGTGACGATATATTGGATTGAAGATTCAGTCGATTAAATTCCGAATTTTTCATAATACCGTCTTGTGCATAATAACCCACCGATGTCGCATGATTAATCTTGGAATTACCGCCCAAAATAGAAAGATTCACTTTATGCATCGGAGCCGTACGGAATAACGGAGAAAGCCAATCCGTACCAGCACCGAGAGATTCAGGGTCGGCAAACAACGGATTCAACGATAAACCCGCATTCCACCTCATTTCATTATGTAAAGCAGCATATTGTGATGCATTCAGCATATCGAACATCTTTGCAGATTGTTGAATACCGAAACTATAATCTAAATTAATTTCTGTTCGTCCCTCTTTGGCTTGACGAGTAGTAACCATAACTACACCGTTTGCACCTCGCGAACCGTAAATAGCAGTGGCGGAAGCATCTTTAAGGACATCGATAGACTCTACATCTGCCGGATTTATATACCACATACCGCCATTTACGGGAACTCCATCGATAACATACAAAGGAGACGCATCGTTAATCGTACCGACACCGCGAATCAAAATAGAAACATCTCCACCGGGAGCACCGGAATTTTGAACCACCTGTACACCCGACATTTTTCCGGCCAAAGATTGTACCACATTAGAAGTCGAATTTTTTACGAGTTCGCTTCCTTTTACAGAAGATATAGAGCCCGTAACATCTGAACGTCTCATCGTTCCATAACCTACAACGACAACCTCATCGAGTGCTTTGGTATTTTCTTTCAAAACGATACGTACAGGTTTATTCCCTTTAACACTCGTTTCCACGGCATCATAACCGATATAAGAAACTCTAAGTATTGGATTTTTTTGATCCGATTTTATCGAGAAATTACCGTCCATGTCGGTCACAGCCACATTTTTACTATCTTTCAAATGGACTGTCGCACCTATAATAGGTACGCCCGAAGCATCTATAACCTTTCCCGAAATAAACTGTTGCGAATCAGCGGCCGAAACTTTACCGGGACCGCCCTGCTCTGTCTGCTGTGCAGAAATCCCAAACGGTTGGGAAAACAAGAGTACCATACACCCCATGAGGCAACATACTCTCAAACCTCTTTTACTTTGTTTTTTCCTTGTCATAGCAACGTGTTTTTCTCTATGTTATTTTTTCATTTTGCAAAAAATGGTATTGGGTTAAGAAATATCCTTACGTGATGCTAAATTAGATGATCTGGTAATACTGCCTTTCCAACATATTAGCCAAGAATTATGGTATCTTACCATAATAAATCAAACCAATCTATTTTTTGGATATTTACCATTATTTTTTATCTCAAATGACGGGGCTTTCCTCCTTTTCTCCAATACTCCTCTATCTTCTCCAATGTCACGCCTTTGGTTTCGGGAACATAGAAATATCCCCATATGATTGCGGCAAGAGCTACTATCGCATAAAACCAAAAAGCACCTGCCGGATTCCCCAAGTTTTCTCCGTCCAAATAAATTTCAGTACCTTCTACGGTGAACGCCTTCACTATTTTGAAGAATGTAAACGTTACCACTGTATTGAACACCCAAACCGATAACGAGCCCAAAGAGGAACCGAGGCCTCTTACTTTCTGAGGAAATACTTCCGAAATGATGAGCCAACCGAGCGGGCCGATACTGATCGCATAAAAAGCGACGTAGACGAACACGAGAATAATAGACAACCATTTGCCCATCTCTCCGAGATAAGAAAAATGAGTAAAACAGATACCGAGTAAAAGAAGAGAGATAAAAATACCTGTCAAACCTGTAAAATATAGTTTTCTTCGTCCCAAGCGATCGACAAAATAGACCGAAACAATAGTGAACAACAGATTGACGACCCCAACACCGACCGCCGCCCAAATAGCCGAAACCGCCCCATCGAAACCAGCCATCAAGAATATCTTGGGACTATAATAGATAACCGTATTGATACCCACGAATTGTTGAAAGAACATAATCCCCACACCGATAATTACGGCATTACGCAGCCACGGTTTCATCAATTCTTTAATACCCGACTTATCTTTTTCACTTTTTATCAGCTCATTCTTGATGGTCTTGTACGAATCTTCCATTGCCTCATTCCCTTCGATACGAGCCAACACCGATTTTCCCTCTTCATCTCGACCCCGGCTTATCAACCAGCGTGGACTCTCTGGCATAAATGCCATACCTATCAACAGAATTAAAGCCGGAACGACTCCGATATAAAACATAGGACGCCAGCACGACATATCGCCTTCATCGGCAAACATCAAATCCGATAAATAGGATGCCAACACTCCTATCGTGATCATTAATTGAAACATCGAGACCAAACTACCCCGTTTATTAGCCGGTGAAATCTCGGCTATATAAAGAGGTACTGCAAAAGACGATACCCCGATTGCTATTCCCAAAAACAAACGGGCTATAATCAACTGCTCGATACTGGGAGCAAATCCCGACCAAAGAGCACCGATCGTAAAAATAACTGCCGAAGCTAAGATAACTACCTTACGTCCCAATATATCGGTTATCTTTCCACAAAACAAAGCGCCAAGAATAGCGCCCACCAATCCC
>OGTL01000034.1_pt1 | contig 114762 bp, 100 predicted proteins | sample 1553601 | NCBI WGS metagenome assembly OGTL01 (sample SAMEA2580112, study PRJEB22360) | human gut metagenome | biome: human gut; feature: human-associated habitat; material: faeces | place: Denmark | collected 2008/2010 | reverse complement strand
TTTTTTCGTAGTCATTTTTCCCGGTATAGGTTTGGTCTTTGTGAAAGTATAATTGGTTATCATAATCCCAGCTTTCATAGGAATATGGGCGATTTTCATCATATGGATATACGTCGCCCGTTTTATTCATGTTACAATAGGCACCATTATATTGGGAATCCATTTCGACCATGAGTCTTTTTTCGTCACATTGCATGCCGAATGGATAGGTGTCACCACCGGAATACGTATACGCTAAATCTTCCGGATCGGATATGTAATCTTCCATGAAAAAGGCAAGGCCGTCGCCGCCGACTTCTCTGGCGAATTCTTTCCCTCCTGCCTGTTTGGTGTTGACGCAGGCGTCCGGGAGTGAAAAGGTAAATTTTGTGGAAAACTGCGATCTGCTATTTAGCGGAACCAGTTGATTTAGTGTGATTACTGTGGAACGGTAATCAGAGGTACTTTTATTCGGATCTTCCTCGGCGGCGGATTCGGGTGCAGAATACGGTTTTGCCACGTCAAACAGCCGGATTACTTTTTCCGGGGTTTCCTTTTTTGAATATGGATTTTTTTTAATACCATAAGTGTCTGAGCTGGGTTGGTAGCTTTCAATAGCCAGTGAACCTTTGTGTGGCTCTCCAGCCGCATTAGAGTCCATCACCCAGGATTCTTCCTTAAATTCTTCTCCGGTACCCTCGCCCTCGGCAAAAGTCATTACGGCCGGCTCTGCTGCCGCCGCTTTTTTGGTCTGATTTAAGGATGATGTTACCGGTACATTTGCCAGGGGGAGTACCAGCCCCAGAAGAAGAGACGCAATCAAAAGTCTCTTGTGAAATTCTTTCCTTGTCATAATATCCCTCATTTCTTTTTTGTGTTTGCCTCATGAAATGTAAAATCATATTTCATTGCCAGAGCCATAAACAATTTATTCATGACCTGACCGGTGATTTCCCGGATTTTTAATTTTCCGATATAAGCGATGGTTTCACGCTGTATGTCATCCGGTACATGATATGCGCCAAGCGTTACTCTTAGAAACCGCTCAAGTTTCTTTTCCAAAGTAAAATACATATCACATTTTTTTGCAATATAGGCACGCATACATCCGGCTGTCCCAATTTCCATTTCGTAAAAATCACTTTCCTGAAAGTCTTTATTATACTGCCTGAAAATCATCGCGATTTTTTTTGCTGTATGCTTGTGAATATAATCCATCAATGCCGGCTGCGTGTAGGCTTCCATGTAAATATCGCGCAGATGTTCATTCATCTCGGTAAGCGTTAACTGAATACAGGTTTCAACGGCGTAGAGAAGCACCGGATTTTTCCCGGTTCCAATGATTTTTTCTGCTACACCAAACTGATTTTCAAACATGAATTCCGTCAGTTCTGCCAGAACGCCATCTTTTGTGTGAAAAATGGAGTGAAAACTGCTGCCGGATACGCCTGCATCATGAAGAATTTCCGTCATCGTTGTCTCGTGATATCCCTTTTCTATAAACAAGCGGACACTGGATGACAGAATTTTCTGCTTCGTTTCTTCGCTGTCGTATTTTCTTGCCATGTACTTTGCATTCCTCCTTCCTTTTTTATTTTATGTAAAATCCCTTCGTGTGTCTCGAAATAGAAATGAATTGCTATTTGAGTTGCAACCCGATTATAGCATGTGGGAAATTATTATGTCAATGAAAGAATTGTCTATGGACAGAATTTGCCGGAAATCCTATAATGAAAGGGATTTATATACGATAAGGGGAAAAGGTATGACATTACAACAGTTAAAATATCTGGTGACAGTTGCGGAGTGTGGGAGCATTTCGGAGGCAGCACAGAAACTTTTTATTTCGCAGCCAAGTCTTAGTGCGGCAATTCAAAATTTGGAAAAGGAAATGGGCGTGACTGCTTTTTCACGCTCCAGCAAAGGTGTTGTGATAACGAGAGAAGGTGAGGAACTGCTTGCCTATTCACGGATGCTTTTGGAACAGGCGGATATTATGCAGGAGCATTTTGGCAAGGACAAAAACCGGACGCCGAAATTTTCGGTGTCGTGCCAGCATTATTCCTTTGCGGTCAATGCGTTTGTGGATTTGGTGAAACAGTACGATGCCAGCCAGTACAATTTCATTTTGCGCGAGACACAGACCGGAGAGATTATTGATGACGTGGCGCAGGGGAAAAGCGAGGTTGGAATTTTATATTTGTCGGCGCACAACGAGGAAGTTCTGACAAAACTTATGAAGAAAAACGGACTTGTATTTGAAGAATTGTTTGTGGCAGAACCGCACGTGTTTATCTGCCGTGAGCACCCGCTGGCAAATAAGAAAGAAATTACACTGGATGATTTGCAGCCATATCCGTATCTGGTATATGAGCAGGGAGAACGGAACTCTTTTTATTTTGCTGAGGAGTTTTTGAGTATGCTGGATTTTCCGAAAAATATTCAGGTGCGCGACCGTGCAACGCTGTTTAACCTTGTGATTGGGTTAAATGGATTTACGGTTTGCTCCGGTGTCATCGACCAGAAGTTAAATGGTGAAAATATTATTGCAAAGCCCCTTGTGTCGGATTGTGATATGCGGATTGGCATGATTCGTAAGAAAAATACGATGTTAAGCCGCTACGCTTTATATTATCAGGAGGCAATAAAAAATTACCTGGCCATAGTCTGAAACTATGGAAAAGACATGATTATATGTATTTCACAAAAGAAATAAACAATGCTACACTATCCTCATCAAAAGAAAAACGAAACGGAGGATTTGAATATGACAGCATTGCAGGAACCATTTCGATATGATTATGTAGGAAGTTTTTTACGCCCGGAAAAGGTAAAGAAGGCAAAGGCGCTGTATGAGGATGGGAAAATTGAAAAGGAAGAATTAGACGAGACAATCAATGAGGCAATTCGTGAAGTTGTTGCAAAACAGAAGGACTTGGGATTTCATGTGATTACTGATGGTGAGTTCCGTAGAACTTACTGGCATTTGGATTTTATGTGGGGATTTGAGGGAGTAGCACATGAGGTGACCGGAGGCGGCGTACAGTTTGCAGGCGAGCTCGCTTCTCTGGAAGATACTTATGTAGTTGGAAAAATTAAAGCGAAAGCACATCCATTTGTTGAATACTTTAAGTTTTTGAAAACTTTGGAAGATGAAAATACAGTTGCAAAATATACAATTCCAGCACCGGCACAGATGTTCCAGCAGTTTATTGTTCCGCAGAATGTGGAATCAACAAGAAAATTTTATGCGACAGATGAAGAGCTGATTCATGATATTGGAGTGGCATATCAGGATGTTATCCGCCAGTTTTATGAGGCAGGCTGCCGCAATTTGCAGTTGGATGACTGTACATGGGGTGCCGTTGTGGGTGATGCCGCAAAACAGCGTTACAAAAGCCTTGGTATTGACTTAGAAGAAGTGAAACAGAGTTTGCTGGCTGTGAATAATCTGGCATTGGAAGGAAAGCCGGAGGATATGGTAATTACTTCACATATCTGCCGCGGTAATTATCATTCAACATATTTCACCAGCGGTCCTTATGACAGTGTGGCTGATTATGTATTTGCCAAAGAAAATGTAGACGCTTTGTTCTTAGAGTATGACGACGAGCGTTCCGGCGGTTTTGCACCACTTGCTAAAGTTTCACCGGACAAAAAAGTGGTACTTGGACTGATTACAACGAAAACACCGGAGCTTGAAGATAAAAAAGAAGTTATTGAAAGAATTCATGAAGCAGCGAAATATATTCCACTTGAACGCTTGTGCTTAAGTCCACAGTGTGGATTTGCTTCCTGTGAAATCGGTAATAAATTGACTGAGGAGCAGCAGTGGGCAAAATTGAAACTCGTAAAAGAGATTGCAGAAGAAGTGTGGGGATAAAATATAAAATAAAACCATTGAAAAAAATGGCGCATTCGCGTGACAAACGCACAGGTATGAATAGGCAGCAAAATTTATGTCTGATACCTGTGCGTTTGTATCCATTTTTTCGCAATGGTTTTATTTTGCGATGGTGGCGAAAGATTTGTGTGGTGAAAGGAGGGGAAGCAATGCAACGCTATTTTAGGGAATTGACATAAAGAGTTGTAATTTTTCCTCGTTTTCCGCTTTCAACAAGTCGTTTCGCGACAAATCACATTGAAAAAACAACGTTTTGGGTAGTTTTTGCCATAGAGAGTTGCATTGGAGCAAGAATGATTTCGTTATGTTGCAACTCTTTTGGGCGTTGGAGCAAAATAACGTTGCATTATGCAAGTTGCCATCCCTAAAATCCATTGTCCAGCATTTGCGATAAAAGTGGCGACACAACTTTTCAGCTTTCCAGCAGCTACAAGACTCCCTTAGTGGTGAGGGCACTACAAACCTCGCAGAGGTTTGTCAAGCGGCAGCGGTGCACGAACCACTAAGGGAGTCTTGTAACTGCGGAAACTAAAAACTGTGTCCCCCCTACTTGAAATAAATTCTCCATTCCCAATTCTTGTCCTCTCCCTCTATTCGTTGTATAATAAAAGTTAGCGAACAAACGAAAGAAGATGTGTAATTTACATGATACAGGAAAAATGTACGACCCGGTAATTGGCAGATTTGTACTGGACAATTGGGATAAAGTGATTACTGTTTTGCAAAAGGATGAGAACTCACCGGAAGTTCTAATTCAATGACATATTCGCTTTCGCGGTTCGTCTCATAACTGTCGATGTGGCAAAGTTCCATCGGGTGTCCGGTGACAGTTAAGTGATGTTCTTTTGCATAGGCATAGAGAGAAGGCATCAACTGTTTGGTCTGCTTTAAGGAGCCGTGGTAGTACAGACACAGATATTCACCGGCAGGGAGAAACGTGTCCGTCTTCGTTTTTGTGCTGTCAGTCAAAAAGAAAACATTTTCCGTGCGGTAGTAATCGGAGTCTGGATTTGATTTTTCTAAATCCAGCGTGTAACAGTCGCAGAAACCGATGGTATCTAATTTAATCCGGTTCTTTTTCATATATTGAACCATTGTGTAGTCAACATAAGCGTCCGGCAGATTTTCCGTGGAAATCATGGCAATCGGGCGTTTTTTGAATGTCTTTAATTGAATGGAAGTGTCCGATGACTCATTCTGCACGGCTTGCAAAGACTGAATCCGGCTGACAATCTGCTCCTTTTTCTTTTGAAGAACTTCCATCTTTTCCTTTATAATAGAAAGCTCCGTATCTAACATTTCCATTGTGGTGGAAATATTTCTATTCTTTAAGAACTCGCTAATCTGCTCTTTGTGAAAATCAAGTCCCAGCAGTTCACGAATCATCACTAAAGTCTGGAAATCATCCAGAGAATATTCCCGGTATCCGTTATTTTCATTTCGTGTCGGGCAGATTAATCCCTTTTTTTCATAATAACGAATCGAATCGACACTGATATTAAATAAATTTGATAATTCTCCGATGTGAAATGTGCTGTTTGTCATGATCATTCCTCCTAAAAACGGCGCTATTTCATAGAAACAGCGCCGTTGCAAGTGCCTTTATTTTAGCAAAGATGAAAAAAAATGTCAAATTTTCAAAAAAAGCCCTTGACCCTAGTATGGTTCTAGGGTTTATACTTCCCGTAAAGAGTCAATGGTGACCGCGTTTGGTGCCAGTGGCTCTTTTGTTGTTTCTAAATCAATTTGAATTTTGGAAAGTGAGGATTACGGTATGGAAAAGAGAATTGAAAATCATCCGATTTTAGGGGAATCTCCAAAAGGAAAATTAGTGAAATTCTCATATGACGGAACAACGTTGGAAGGGTATGAGGGAGAGCCGATTGCAGCAGCTCTTCGCGTAGCAGGTGTGATGGCACATCGTTATACAGCAAAACGCCATGAACCACGAGGTGTCTTTTGTGCGATTGGACGCTGTACCGACTGCGTTATGGTAGTTGATGGAAAGCCAAATGTGAGAACCTGCATCACCCCGTTGAAAGAGGGAATGGTAGTAGAAACCCAGTATGGAGCAAGTGCAAAGGAGGAAGCGTAAATGAAAAGATATGATTTGATTGTAATTGGAGCAGGACCAGCCGGATTGTCCGCAGCAACCGAAGCAGCAAAACATGGATTGCATCCTCTGGTACTTGATGAAAATGAAAAACCGGGCGGACAGTTATTTAAGCAGATTCATAAGTTCTTTGGCTCAAAGGAGCACAAAGCAAAAATCCGCGGATTTAAAATAGGAGAAGAACTTCTCGCTGAGGCAGAAAAATACGGCGTTGAAGTTATGTTAAATGCAACCGTAATCGGTTTGTATCCGGAAAAAGAAATCACGGTGCGAATCGGTGATGAAGTAAAACATATGAAAGGGGATGCCATCTTAGTGGCAACCGGAGCCAGTGAAAACATGGTAACGTTCCCCGGCTGGACACTTCCTGGTGTAATCGGAGCAGGTGCAGCGCAGACGATGATGAACCTTCATCACATCAAAGCCGGAGAAAAGATTCTGATGCTTGGAACCGGTAACGTAGGATTGGTTGTCAGCTTCCAGTTAATGCAGGCTGGATGCGAAGTGGTTGCCCTCGTTGATGCGGCACCGAGAGTTGGCGGATACGGGGTACACGCTGCGAAAGTAGCAAGACTCGGGGTACCATTTTATCTGTCACACACCATCGTAAAAGCAGAAGGCGAAGACCGGGTAACGGGTGTTACGATTGCAGAGGTCGATAAAAACTTCCAGTTCATCGAAGGAACGGAAAAACATTTCGATGTAGACACCATTTGTATGGCAGTTGGTTTGTCACCGATGTCACAGTTACTCAAACAGGCAGGCTGCGAAATGGACGACACACCGGGTGGTTATGTACCGGTTTGTGACATCCTTGGCGCAACCAGTGTACCGGGTATTTACGCAGCAGGTGATGTATCCGGAATTGAGGAAGCAAGTTCGGCAATGATTGAAGGTCGTATTTCAGGAGCGGTCATTTCTGAGTATCTGGGTTACATGACAAAAGAAGAAAGAGAAGCCCGCGTAAGCGAATTGGAATCCGCACTGGAAGCCCTTCGTCAGGGAATGTTTGCTCCGAAAAACCGAGGCAAAAAAATTGAGAAAACCGAAGAGGGCATAGACATTTCCGAAAACCTTCTCGCAAAAGGTTATGTAGCAGACGATGAGATTGAGCGGTATCCGGGTGTTACCCATGCAGTCGGTGTTCATCCGGTTATGGAGTGTACGCAGAACATTCCGTGTAACCCATGTCAGGATGCCTGTGCGAAAGGATGTATTTCCATCGGCGATAACATTACATCGCTGCCGGTTGTTGTGCCGGGTTCCAAATGTATCGGATGTGGTATGTGTGTAGCTTCCTGTTCCGGTCAGGCAATCTTCTTAGTCGATGAGGAAACGGAGCCCGGATTTGGTACCGTCACTCTTCCTTACGAATTTCTTCCGCTGCCGGAAGCAGGTGAAAAAGGAATTGCGCTCGGACGAGACGGACAGAAAGTGTGCGACTGCGAAGTGGTATCCTGCAAAACGGCCAAAGCATTTGACCACACCAATCTGTTGACAATTAAGGTGCCAAGTGATATGACAATGAAGGCACGCTTCTATAAGAGAGCATAGAAAACGCGAAAATAACGCGCGAGACAGCGCAGAAAAGAGGAAAACGATATGATGGATATTCAGGAAAAATTAAAAGAAATCGGTCCCTTTGTACCTGGCGCAGATGATGATATGCTGATATGCCGATGCGAGGAAGTGACCAAAGGCGAAATTCGAAAAGCCATTCACGAGGGCATTGTGACAATGGAGGAAATGAGACGATATCTGAGAAATGGCATGGGACTCTGTCAGGGACAGACCTGTGGAAAATTAGTAAAAGGAATTATGGCAAGAGAGCTTCACGTAAGACCGACGGATATTGAACCGGCGGTATCAAGAGCTCCGATGAGACCAATAGAGATGAAAGTTTTAGCAAGGGATGGAGGTGACTGCAAATGAAAAAAACAGCAGACGTAATTATTATCGGTGGCGGTATTAACGGTTGTGCAACCGCATATTACCTTGCCAAAAGAGGAATCAAAGATGTTTTAGTATTAGAAGCAGATGACAGTATCGGACACGGTGGTTCATCAAGAAACGGTGGTGGTGTCCGTCAGTCCGGACGAGATGTCAGAGAACTTCCGTATGCGATGTATGCGGTCAACAATATGTGGCCGACACTTTCCGAGGAACTTGGCGTGGATGTTGAATATTACCAGCGGGGAAATCTTCGTCTTGGTAAAACAGAAGCACATTTGAAAAAACTTGAAACCTTAGCTTCCAATGCCAGAAGCGTAGGACTGGATATGCATGTAATTGACGGCAAAGAAGTCAAAGAAATCTGTCCGCATCTTTCGGATGAAGTCATTGGTGCAAGCTGGTGTCCAACCGACGGTCACGCAAACCCAATGAAAACAACCCTTGCCTTTTATACCCGTTCACTGGAACTCGGTGCACGTTACATAACCGGAGCAAAGGTAAAAGCCATTGAAAAAGTAAAGGGAAAAGCGAGAAAAGTAATTCTTACAACCGGGGAAGTATTTGAGGGCGAAACCATTATTCTGGCTGCCGGCTACGAGAGTCGTTTTATCGCCCGCACGGTAGGAATTGATGTGCCGATGACAAAATTCTTTGAAGAATGTCTGGTAACGGAAATGCAGCCGCATATGTTTGATATCATGTTAGGAACCGCAGATGCCGATTTCTATGGACATCAGTCACAGCATGGTTCATTTGTATTCGGTTCGGATTCCGGTTTGGAAGAATCGATTGATAAATCGTTTGACGATTTGCGCACAACATCGATTACTGCTTCAGCAGGATGCCGCGCGATTATGGGATACATTCCGAAACTGGCAGATGCCAAAATTGTCCGCACATGGGGCGGCTGGTGTGATTTGTGCTTTGACGGCGTACCGGTTATCGACCGTGTAGATGAAGTTCCTGGATTGATTCTTGCCTGTGGATTTACCGGTCATGGGTTTGGCACCGCACCGGCAGTTGGACTGATGTTGTCCCAGATGGTAGCAGGAGAAGACACAATAGTTGATATTTCTTCCTTAAGCTATGACCGATTTAAGAGTTTGAAATAAACTGAGTGAAAGTCAAAGGAGATGAAAGGCATGAGTGAATTAGAGGCTGTAATTGCAGAAGAAAAAGCAAAATTAGTAGAATCGAAAAAACTCCGTATGCTTTATTTAGATGAAGAGGATATGATTGAGGCAGGAGTTATGGATGCTGCCAAATGCGTTGATGTGATGGAAGAGACAATGGGACTTTTGGAAGACGGCGACTTCATCATGGGTGGTCCGGAGCATAACTCTCACGGAATTATGCTGGAATTTCCGAAAAAATCCGATATTGACGGATTCCCAATTAATGACGGCGCGGACCGGCGGTTTATCGCCATGCCGGCGTACTTAGGGGGCAAATTCCATGTCGCAGGATGTAAATGGTACGGCTCAAACGGAAATAACCGCCCGATGGGAATTCCGCGCTCCAATTTGATGTTTGCCCTAAATGATGTGGAGACCGGAGCACCGCTTGCCTATATGTCAGCGAACTTGTTAAGTTCAATGCGTACCGGGGCAATGCCGGGACTGGCAACCAAACTTTTGGCAAGAGAAGATTCAAAAGTTCTTACGATGTTGGGTGCAGGGCCGATTGCGAAAGCTTGCTTCCGTGCCATTATGACAAATGCAAAAAATATTGACACGGTAAAAATTAAGGCAGGTTCTTTAAAATCCAAAACGGCGGCTGCACTTAAGGAGTTTATTGAAACCCATTATAAACAGGTGAAGGAAGTAATCATCTGTGAGACGTTAGAGGAAGCAGTCCGCGGCTCCGATATTATCAGCGAGTCGGTTTCTGTGAAACCGGGACAGTATCCGACCTACAAAAAAGAATGGTTAAAACCGGGTGTTACCCTGATTGCGACGAGCTTTTTCAACATGGATAAAAAAGAACTTGTTGGCATCCGCAAAGTTGTCGATAACTGGAAGATGTATGAGGAGTACGGCATCGAGGATGAAGAGGGTTACGATGAAAATGGAATGCGTAAGGCGACCGGCTGCATGGGTGAGGAGTTCTATTACATGGTAGAGGATGGCCTGATTACGAGAGATTCCATTGACCATTTGGGTGAAATTATCCGCGGCAAAAAGCCGGGGAGAAAGTCCGACGATGAAATTATTTTTGTTGCCATTGAAGGAATGCCGATTGAGGACGTTGCATGGGGTTCTGAAATTTACCGTAACGCCGTCGACCATGGTATTGGTACGCAGTTAAAAATCTGGGATCATTCATCCAGGTAGTAAGTTTTTTGTGTGATTGGAGTGATTGATATGGACAGTAAAAACATTTTTAAACGAATTTTATATTACATGAATCCGAAGCATATCGAGCCGAAAATGGTAAAACTCTGGGCATTTTGGATTGTGTTCTGGGTTGTCTTGTTTTTGGTGCCAACAAAAATGGTGACAGGAAGTTTCTGGATTCTTGTTCCACTGGCAGGGCTGTTTGTATATGCTCTGGTCACAAAAGATGTTATGCAGTCGCTGGTTTTAGGTACATTTTCATGTTACATATTGTGGTATAAGGGGGCCTGTTTTGGCGGCTTTATCAATGATTTATATACCGTGCTTGGTGACCCGGAAAATATCGAGATGTATATGTCGTTTTTCCTTTGCGGCGGTTTGATTATAGCTATGAAGCGAACTGGAAGCACAAAGGCATTTACCGAGTTTGTGACAAGCAAGGAAAAGGGAAAAGCAGCTGCCGTTATGGTGACAGCGGGTGTGTACGCCGGTGCGACATCGGTGGATGACTATGTGTCGGCGTTGACTGCCGGTGCGGCGTTTTCTCCATTGATTGACGCGCTGAAGAAGCCGAGGTTGGCACTTGCCTATATCATTCGTACAATTAGTATCTGTGCGTCGGCGATGCTTCCGTTTGGTGCGTGGGGATATTTTATCATTTACCAGATTGTAGAAGCGGATAATGTCGCGGATAAAGCACAGGCAACCGATATTTTCATCCAGTCGATTCCGTTTATGTTTTATGCGATTGTTGCGATTGTTCTCTCGCTCTTATTTGCTGCCGGTAAAATTCCGATTATCGGACCGATGAAAAAAGCGTACCGGATGATGAAAGAAAAAGGAATCCAGATGGGAGACATCAAAGGGAGTGATGAAGAGGCTGACGCAGACGAAGAAGAGGATTTTGATGAAAATAATGAGAGAACAAAACACGTCAGTGTGTTAAACCTCATTTTGCCGCTTGTCTGTATTGTAATTGCTTTGTTAGCAACGGGGCTTAACTGCTTTACGGCGTTTGCCATTGCGGTTATTTTTACCGGATTTTTATATGTCATGCAGGGCTTACAGACGATTTCCGAGTATGTGCAGTGTATCGTGGATGGCTTTATCGACATGGTTGACATGGTAATTATTCTGATGCTTGGTTATGCGATGCAGGAATGTATGTATGCGATGGGAATGGAAGATTTTGTATCCGCTGTCTGCGGGGCAATTCCGGTTGCCAGTCTTCTGCCATTTATTTTCTTCGTATTCTTTAGCTGCTCGGAATACCTGTTCAGCTTAAATTATACGTTGTATCAGATTGCGATTCCGGTTATGATGGTAGTATTACCGGGCGTTGGTGCAAATGTTCCGTTGTGCCTTGGTGCGATTATTTCTGCCGGATTATTCGGCGCAAATGCGTGTGTTGTTTCTGACCTAGGCGTTGTTTCGGCGCGAGCATGCCGGGTAACGATATATGACCAGTATCGGACGAGCCAGCCGTATGTGCTGATTGCCGGTGCGATTTCTGCGGCACTTTATTTGGCGGCAGGATTCATTTTCTAACGTTTTGAAAAGGAGTGGATACGATGCAGAATTTTTATTATGATATTCCAACGAAAGTATTTTTTGGTGAGGGACAGATTCAAAATCTGCCGGAGCTTGTCAGTGAATTTGGACAACGTGCCCTTTTGGTATACGGTGGCGGCAGTGTAAAGCGCAGTGGTTTGTATGATACGATTGTGTCGCTGCTAAAAAAGGCAGGAATTACAACGTGGGACCTTGCGGGCGTGGAGCCAAATCCACGGCTTAGTACTGTGTGCCGCGGTGTGCAAATCTGCCGTGAAAATCAAATTGATGTGGTGATTCCGATTGGCGGCGGCAGTACGATTGACTGTGCGAAGGCGGTTGCAGCGGGATTTTACCATGAGGGAAGTCCGTGGGATTTGGTGCTGGATAACAGTTTGATAACAAAAGCACTCCCGATTATTACGGTGCTTACGCTGGCGGCAACCGGTTCTGAAATGGACGGATTTGCGGTAATTAACAACGAAGAAACTTCGGATAAGCAGGAGATGTGCAGTATTTTACTGTATCCGAAATATTCTATCATGGACCCGGTTAATACATTTACTGTGCCAAAATACCAGACGGCAGCAGGTACGGCAGATATTATGAGCCATATTTTTGAATTGTATTTTGATGGAACACCGGGAAAATATATGCAGGACCGTGTGATGGAAGGGCTTTTGAAAACGTGTATCCATTTTGGTCCGGTTGCTTGCGAGAAGCCGGATGATTATGAGGCAAGAGCCAATTTGATGTGGACGTCAAGCTGGGCGATTAATGGATTTTTGGCGTGTGGTCTTACGTCTTTGTGGCCGGTGCATGCGATGGAGCACCAGCTCTCGGCGGTGTATGATGTTACACATGGACACGGGCTTGCTGTGCTCACTCCGGTGTGGATGCGCTATATTTTAAATGACGATAATGTGGATCGTTTTGTGAATTACGGAGTAAATGTATTTGGTATTTCGCCGGACAAAAAGCCGTATGAAATTGCGGAACTTGCCATTCAAAAGACAGAAGAAGTCTTTGAAAAAATGGGGCTGAAACTGTCGATGCAGGACCTTGGAATTACGGACGAAAGCCACTTTGAGAGTATGGCAGAGCGTGCCTCGGATGGACTTGATGAGTGTCAGGTTCCGCTTGATAAAGACAAGATTGTAGAAATTTACCGTAAATGTATGAAATGATGAAAATGAAATCGTTACATTTTCACAAAAAATAAAAATTAGCATTGACAGAAAAATAATTTGGTGCTAGTATCGCTTTAAAGTCAACGGAGACTCGTGGAGTTTCCGCTGGCTTTCTTTTTTTTGTAACAAGTAAAACTTATCAATCAACGTAAGGAGGGCATGATTATGAAAAAGAAAATGAAACATTTAATAGCAGTTACGATGTGTCTTGTACTGAGCATAAGCGTTCTTTCGGGATGTGGCAGCAGCCAGGAGAGCACCGGTTCAAAAGAAAAAGCAGACAGCTTAAACATTATGGTCTGGGAAGGAACCTGGTCGGAGGAGATGTTTCAAGACTTCACCAAAGAGACCGGAATTAAAGTCAATATCAGTTACATCGACAATACGGATACTTTGTTGGCGAAGATGATTGAAGGAAGTGCTGATTACGATTTGATTGACTTAGAGGGTGCTTATGTAAAATCCTTTTTGGATGGTGAATTGTTAGCTCCAATTGATAAGAGTAAGGTCAAAAATGTGAAAAATATTCAGGAGAATTTTTTGAAAGAGGGTCCAATTGGAGATACCGAAGAAAAATATACAATTCCAAACATGGGATGTAGCTATACAACGATTGTTTATAACAAAGAGACCTGTCCAATCAAAATTACCTCGTTTAAGGATTTGGCTAATCCAAAACTGAAAGGAAAAATTGCGATGGTCAATTCAACGATTTCCCTTTACGGTGAAGCGTTAGCAGCCTGTGGATTTAAGCCGGATTCGACAAACGAAGAAGAGATGAAAAAAGCCAATGAACTTTTGACACAGATTAAAGCAAATGTAAAAGCGTTTGTTGGTGAGAGTGCCGTATCGCAGCTTGAAAATGGTGAGTGTCCGGTAGCGTTCTGCTGGGATTATACAACACTTTGTGTAGACTCCAAAGATAACTGGGATAAATTCGAAGCCGTTGCTTTGAAAGAAGGATGTGAGCGGTTCCAGCAGTATTGGGCGATTCCGGCAGCATCAGAAAAACAGAGTGAAGCAACCGAGTTAATTGATTTTCTGCTTCGTCCGGAAGAAAATGCAAAAAGCAATGCCGAGTACGGCGGTGTACCAAACTTAAAACAGGACTTGTTGGCACCTCATCTTGACAAAGATTTTTATGACAGTCCGGCATTGAAAAAAGAGGAAGAGTTATTCCCGATTTCCTGGAGCATTGCCGTAAGCGATGAACAGATTAACTTAATGGATACTTACTACACGGAATTGATGGGAAATGCAGCAGAATAGGAGGATGATACCATGAAAAAGATTGAAGTAATTACAAGACCGGAAAAGCTGGTTGGTTTGAAAGAAATATTTGCTACTCACAATTGTCAGGGTATGACGTGCTTATCCGTTATGGGATGTGGACGTCAGAAAGGATATCTGCCGGAGATGAATTTCACCGGCGATGATATCAACCTGCTTCCGAAAATCATGGTTTTCGTCGTTGTGGAGGATGATCAGATTGAGGAAATTTTAGCGGATATTGCCACAGCGATTGGAACCGGTAAAAATGGTGATGGTAAAGTATTCGTTACGGAAGTTTTAGATGCGATGCGTATTCGTACCAATGAACGAGGCGACGACGCACTGATGTAGACCGTTCTTAGAAACAGTCGGAATGGAGGGAACTATGAGTAAACCTATTGTATCTCTTGTAAATGTAGAAAAATGGTATGGAACCAATCATGTGGTAAAGAACATGAATATCAATATTGCCGAAGGGGAATTTCTGACACTGTTAGGACCATCCGGATGTGGAAAGACAACGACACTGCGTATGATTTCCGGTTTTGAACTGCCGACTTCCGGTGTGATTAAAGTCCAGGGGGAGAGCGTAGAGAAAAAAGAGCCGTATCAGCGCGATGTCAACACGGTATTTCAGAATTATGCGTTATTTCCGAATATGAATGTTTTTGACAATGTAGCGTATGGACTTAAGGTGAAAAAAGTTCCGAAAGCTGAAATTAAAGAGAGGGTAACGGAAATGCTTAAGCTTGTCCAGCTTGAAGGTTTTGGCAAGCGGCGCATCACTCAGATGTCCGGTGGACAGAAGCAGCGTGTGGCAATTGCAAGGGCACTGATTAACCGCCCGAAAGTATTGCTTTTGGATGAGCCGCTTGGCGCACTTGATTTGAAACTGAGAAAGCAGATGCAGATTGAGTTAAAGCGTTTGCAGAGAAAGCTTGGTATTACCTTTGTTTATGTAACACATGATCAGGAAGAGGCACTTACGATGAGTGACCGCATTGCGATTATCAATCAGGGTGTTTTGGAACAGGTGGATACAGCATTTGATATTTATGAACATCCAAAGACAAGGTTTGTTGCCGGATTTATCGGCGAATCCAATATCTTTGATGCTGTTGTAATCAGTCAGGATGGCGATACCGTAACCGTAGGTACGGAAGTCGGAAAGGCGCAGGCATCCGGTTTTACCGGTGAACTGGCAGCAGGAACTGCCGTTTCGGTATCGGTTCGTCCGGAAAATATGCTGTATTCGAGAGAGCGGGTAGAAGGATTTCATATCAAAGGGGTGGTGAAAGAACATATTTATGTCGGAAACCTGATTAAAACCATTGTTTTACTAAATGATGGAACGGAAGTAAAAATTAATCGATTTTCGATGGATGACCTTCCAAAAGAGGGAGAGATGATTTATCTGTACTGGCATCTGGAAAAGGGAATTGTACTGCCGGAGAAAAATCTGGTAGATACGGATGCTTCCCGTGATATTGAAGGAGGCGATGAGGATGAAGAAGAATAAAGAAGGAACGCAGGTTGCAAAACACAAAGACAAAAAATCGTTTAAGGCGAGACTATCTTCAATTATAATGTGTGCGCCTGTTACAATTTGGTCGGTTCTGTTTGTGCTTGTGCCGGTCGGAATGCTTTTGTTCATGAGTTTTATGACGAAGGGACCGCTTGGAAAAATCGTGTATAAATTTACACTGGATAACTACGCAGAGATTTTCAAACCGGTTTATGTAACGGTTGTGAAACAGTCGCTTTTGATTGCCGTGTGGACGACTGTTCTCACCATTTTACTTGGGTATCCACTAGCTACCGTGATTGCTCATGTGAAGAAAAAGACTTCCGGTGTTCTGACGGTGCTTCTGATGCTTCCTTTGTGGGTCAGCGGTCTGGTTATTTTGTATAGTTTTGTTGTTATGTTAAATAATTCCGGTATCATCAATACGATACTTATGTCACTTGGTATTATCAAAAAGCCGATTGACCTTTTGTATAACAATTTTGCGGTTATCGTCGGTATGATTTATATGTTTCTGCCATTTGCGGTACTGCCTATGTATTCCTCGATTGAAAAACTTGACCCGGGTCTGATTGAGGCATCAAAAGATTTGGGAGCAGGACCGATTAAGACATTTTGCAAAGTGACTCTGCCGCTTACGGCACCGGGAATCTTTGCCGCAGTAATTCTTACATTTATCCCTTGTATCGGATATTATATGGTAACGGATATGCTCGGTGGCGGTACCTCGATGATGGTTGGTAACTTGATTTACCGTCAGTTTACCATCGCGAGAAACTGGCCGTTTGGCGCCGCTCTATCCATTATTCTGGCAGCGATAATTTTGTTAATGGTATTAATCTACACGAAACTTGGTGGAGATTTGGATGATTTGGGGGCTTAGTCTATGGAAAAGAGAAAGAAGAAAAAACGAGTGATGTCAATCCTCGGAAAAGTATATGTCGTCCTATTGTTTTTGTTTATCTACGCACCGGTTTTTGTCATGATTGCCTTTTCGTTTAACGATAGTCATGCCAATGTGGTGTGGTCGGGATTTACAACAAAATATTATGTGAAACTGTTTAGTGATTCTGGGATTTGGGAAGTACTTGGTACGACACTTTTGATTGCCGTAATTTCTACTTTGATTGGTCTGGTTGTCGGAACAACCGGAGCGGTCGGATTGCGCAATGCGAAGTTTAAAGGAAAGAAATTGATTATGAATACCATTTACTTTCCGATTGTAATTCCGGAAATCGTGCTTGCGGTTGCGCTGTTGCTCGTCTTTAACCTGTCAAATATCGGATTAAGTATCGGTACTATCATTATTGGTAATACAACATTAGTTCTTCCGTATGTTTACATTACGGTAAAGGCAAGACTTGTCGGCATGGACCCAAGTATTGAAGAGGCGTCCATGGACCTTGGTGCAGACCGTGTGTACACATTTCTTCATGTGACACTGCCGGCGATTATGCCGGGAGTTATGTCCGGCGCATTTATGGCATTTTCTTTGGTACTGGATGAACTGATTGTAACGAGTTTCCTCGCCAATGCCGAGACAACGACACTGCCGATGAAGGTGTACTCAATGATTAAGAAAGGTATTTCGCCGGAAATCAATGCACTGACAACGATTATTTTTGGCGTTTGCCTGCTTGGGCTTTTGGCTTATCTCATTCACTGGATGCTGCATGCACATAAGGTGAAAAAGGTTCGTGCTAATGCGATGATGTAACTGTTTTCTGGAAAAGGAGGGTGTTTATGTCAGATACAAGAATTGATTTTTTATATTTAAATGAAAAAGATATGATAGATGCCGGTGTTTTGGATGCCGGACATTGTGTGGAGACGATGGAAGAAGTACTTTGTCTTTTGGCAAAAGGCGACGTTTTGATGGGCGGAAAAAATCGGAGAGAGCATGGCATCCAATTGATTTTTCCAAAAGAATCAGAAATCCCAGGCTTCCCTCTTGAGGATTCGCGTGACCGAAGATTTATGTCGATGCCGGCGTATCTCGGAGGACGGTTTCATTTAGCCGGTGAAAAATTTTATGGTTCAAACGGGCGGAATGTAAGAAAAGGATTGCCGCGTTCCATTTTGATGGCAACACTAAATGATGTGGAGACCGGACAGCCGCTTGCTTATATGTCAGCCAATTTGTTGTCTGCCATGCGCACCGGTGCGGTGCCGGGGGTGGTTGCCAAGCATTTGTCGGTAAAGAATCCAAAAGTGCTGACACTTTTGGGTCCCGGTGTTGTGAACAAAACATGTCTGATGGCATATATGTCCCAGTTTGATTCTATTGATACCATTAAAATTAAAGGAAGTTCTGCGGCATCCGCAACAGCGAAAGAAATGGAGCGTTTTATTAAAGAAAAGTATCCGCAGATTTCCCATATTGTTTTGTGCGGTACGGATGAAGAAGCGGTAAAGGATGCAGATATCATCAGCGAGGCAACTTCGGTCGAAAAACGCCGGTGGCCGGTGCTGAAGCCCGAATGGATTAAGCCCGGCTGTCTGATTATTTCCTCCGGCACAATGGATTTTAGCGATTATGATTTTATGGTGAAAGATATCCGCAAAATTGTGGATAACTACCCGATGTATGAGGAGTACATAGAAATTTATGAGGAGTGGGATGAAAATGGAAAGCGTCTCTCATCAGGAATCCCCGGCATGTATTATGTCAACATGGTGGACGATGGAAAAATTGAGCGTTCAGATGTGACAGAGCTTGGTGAGATTTTGCTTGGTGAAAAAAAAGGACGCAAATCGGATGATGAAATTATTATGGTCAGTGTCGGCGGTATGCCGATTTTAGATGTCGGCTGGGGGTATGAGTGTTACTGCAAGGCGAAAGAAAAGGGCATTGGAACGACATTGAATTTATGGGAAAAACCGTATCTTTATTAACAAAGGGGGCGGTTGGTATGAATCGAAGAATTACGGTGAAATACTGTTTCTTGCAGGGAGGATACTGGACGCTCGCAGCTGTAGCGATGGCGTTTACAACACCGCTTTTAGAGGCAAAAGGTTTTTCCGGAACAGAAATCGGAATTTTGAGTGCTGTCAAATATCTGGCAGTGCTCATTTTTCAAATGGTATTAGGAAGTTTTGCGGATAAACATGCCGAAAAGGTTCCGTTGCAGCGCATGCTGATTCTCATGACTTTTGTAAATATTATTTTTTCTTTTTTATTTTATTTAACCGGACATACGATGTGGATGGCAATGCTCACGCTAATTATTTTTGGCATGACAATTCACTGCGCTTCGCCGCTTGTGGATTCGCTGTCTATCCAGTACATGAACCACGGCGTGAAAATGAACTACGCCATATCGCGTGCCTGCGGTTCTTTGTGCTGGGCCGTTTTCTGCGTTGTGGTTGGTTTGATTGCCGATGCGTTTGGGGCAAACCGGATTTTGATTTTCCAGATTATTGTAAGTTTTTTATTTGCATTTTTTGCGTTTAATATGGATGCTGTCGATTTTTCAAAGGAAAGAAAAAAGAAAGAAAAAACGGGAGATTTAGCCTCTGAAAATCCAGACACGGAATGCGAAATAGGAGAAGTTCATTCGTGTTTTTATCTACTGAAACATTTTCCTAAATATTCGTTATTTTTGCTTGGACTTGTGTTTGTCTTTGCTGCTTATAATATGAACAGTACATTTCTCATTGACTGGATTGAGGGCATGGGAGGAAATCACGCGGACTATGGAATGGCTCAGTTTGTGCTTGCAATGGCTGAAATTCCGGTGGCACTTGTCTTTTACCGGATTCGCGGACGAGTTTCCATTGATAAATTGATGGTAGTCTGTGCATTCTTTTGCTTCCTCCGCGCCACGGCAACGACATTTTCCGGCAGCGTAACACTTGTCATTTTGTCGCAGGCACTGGAACTGTTAGGACTCAGTATTTATTATGTCGGCACGGTGTATTTTGTCATGGACTATCTGCCACAGGCGGATGCCGTAAAAGGTGCTTCCCTCATTAACCTCGCCGGGATGGGGCTTGGGGAGATGGCAGGAAGTATCTCATGTGGTTTGATTAAAGATGCGTTTGGTCTGAGAAATCTTATGCTTTTGAGTAGTGGTGTCGGGTTTGTGGGCGTTGTGGTTATGGTGTGGATGTGGCGGAGGTTGAAATGATGGGTTTGTGACAAATGTTTGCAGCCAGTTCTTTTGGATTCCAGTAATTCCGTAGAAAAACTTTGTGACTCGTGGGTTTGAGTACGTCGGTATGAAGCACCGGTAGTTTCGGTGCCCATACCGCTACGCACTCAACAAACGGGAGTGCCCACGAGTCACAAAGCTTTTCCACGGAGTTACGGAAAACAAAAAAAGTGCCAACAAACACTTGACACAAACGTTCTTTTTCCTTGCATAAAAATAACATCTTCTGTTATGATATAATCAATTGGGGAATTTATTTGAAAGACGAGGAAATAGATTGATGGAGCATGTGTATAACGGAAAGGAAAACACAAAATATTTAAAACTATTAAAACAAAACTATTCATCAAGTCAGGCGGTAATCCGGGAAATCGTAAATTTAACGGCCATTACAAACCTGCCGAAAGGGACGGAGTTTTTCTTAAGTGATATTCATGGTGAATATGAAGCATTTTTGCATATTATGAATAACTGTTCCGGAGTAATCAAAGAAAAAGTGGACTTGATTTTTAAAGATACCTTGTCGGAGTTTGACAGACAGGAACTGTGTACACTGATTTATTATCCGAGAGAAAAGATGACGCTGCTCGGGGAAACGAACAGAATTGATGGCAACTGGTATGCCATGACGCTGAATCATTTAATTATGATTGCAAAATTATTGTCGTCAAAGTATACAAGGTCGAAGGTGAGGAAGGCACTGCCGGAGGACTATGCTTATATTATCGATGAGCTGCTGCATGCGCAGGAAGATGAGGATGCAAACCAGATTCGGTATCATAAGCAGATATTGCAGACGATTATTGAGTTAGAGGATGCAGATGAATTTATTATCGCGTTGTCACAGTTGATTAAGCGACTGGCTGTTGACCACCTTCACATTGTCGGAGATATTTTTGACCGAGGCGGGAGTGCGGACAAAATACTGGATTTATTGTATGATTATCATTCACTGGATATTGAGTGGGGAAATCACGATATTTTATGGATGGGTGCTGCCTGCGGAAATGATGCGTGCATATGCAGTGTGATTCGTAATAACCTCAAATATGATAATGTTGAAATTTTAGAAAATGCCTATGGAATCAGCTTAAGGCAGTTGATTCTTTTTGGTATGAAAACGTATGGAATTGAGGATGGCATAAAGGCAGCATTGGCAGCGGTTACCGTTATCCTTTTTAAGTTAGAGGGGCGGTTGATAAAGGCACATCCGGAGTATGAGATGAGTGACAGGCTGTTATTGGGGCAAATGGATGATACAAAAAATAAGGTTATGATTGAGGGCGAATGGGTCACTATGAATACCAATGTGTTTCCGACTGTAGATTTAGCAGATCCTTATGAATTAACAGAGGAAGAAACGGAAATTTTGCGGAAGCTGCACCGGAATTTTGTGTCGAGCCAGCGTCTGCAAAAACATATTCGTTTTCTGTATGAAAAAGGAAGTATGTACAATGTATACAACGGAAATTTAATTTATCACGGGTGTGTTCCGGTTGATAAAAACGGAGCTTTTGATAAATTGTGCATTGATGGGAAATATTATCATGGAAAAGCGTTGTTGGATAAGTGCGAGGAAAAAGCAAGAGCCGCTTATTTGGACAACCCGGACAAAGATGATATTGATTTCATGTGGTTTTTGTGGGGCGGAGAAAAGTCGCCTTTGTGTGGAAGAAAACTTAAGACTTTTGAGCGTGAATACGTGGACAAAGAAAGTTTGTGGACGGAGGAGTCAAATCCTTATTACAGCAAGTATTATGATGAAAGTTTTTGCTGCCAGATTCTTCATGAATTTGGGCTTTATGATGACGATTCCCATATCATCAATGGACATACACCGGTCCATGCCATTGAAGGGGAAAATCCGGTCAGGGCAAAAGGAAGGCTGTTTGTGATTGATGGCGGTTTCTGCCGCTCCATGAATAAAGCGACAGGGATTGCCGGCTATACCTTGATTTTTAATTCGCATGGGTTAAGGCTGAAAGCGCATACCCCATTTACTTCAGTGGAAGACGCCTTGATGAATAATACGGATATTGAATCCTCTTCCGAGATTATCGAAAAAGATTTGCAGCGTATGTTTGTAAAAGACACAGACATTGGCAAACATTTGTTGGAGGAAATCAGTGATTTGAGAAAATTGCTTGAAAATTACCGCAGACTATAGAAAAGGCAAAACTTGCCATTTTTTCTCATGCTTGTTAGAATAAAGTTATTAAGTTGCGTGTGCGCGGAAAAGAGGAATTATTATGAATACAGATACATCGAAGAAAACTTTTTTGTTAGTTGAAGGGGCATTAATGATTGCCATGGCGTTTGTCCTTAGTTATATTAAACTTTATGATATGCCGATGGGCGGAAGCATTACACTGGAAATGATTCCGTTAGTCATTATGGGACTTCGTCATGGAGTGAAATGGGGAACATTTACGGCAGCCGTACATGGTATCATTCAGCTTATATTAGGCTTTAGTAATGTAATGTACTGTGCTACGATTCCTGCGATGATTGGATGTGTATTGTTAGATTATCTTTTTGCTTTTACAGTTCTTGGACTGGCAGGGCTTTTTCTTCCGCTATTTAAGAATAAGCTTATAGGTGCGGCAGTTGGAACGGCGATATGCGGAGCACTGCGCTTTCTGTGCAGCTTTTTATCCGGATGGCTTTTGTGGGGAAGTTATGCACCAAAGGGTTGGAGCGTTGCTTACTATAGCTTAATCTACAATGGTTCTTATATGCTGCCAAACATTATCATCGGAGTAATTGTTATTTTGATAATTGGAAAAACAGCACCGGGATTTTTATTTCAAAAGCAGGAGTAGGAAGGAGTTGTAAGTTGGAGAAGAAAGAAAAACGGTTTCAGATTATTTTGGCAATTGCGGTGGTTGTGTTGTTATACCTTTTTTTAGAAGGCTTTGGCATCACGTGCCCGATTAAATTTCTGACCGGGATTTCGTGTGCAGGGTGTGGCATGTCCAGAGCATGGATAGCAGTTTTTCATCTGGATTTTGCACGGGCATTTTATTTTCATCCTTTATTTTTTACGCCACCGGTTATACTGCTTGTTATTCTATTGAAAAAGCGCATAAAGCCAGCGTTTTACAAAGGTTTTATATTTACAATGATAGCGTTATATGTTATTGTTTATTTGTATAGAATGATATGGGGAGACCATCAGGTGGTTGTGTTTGAACCGGCAAAGGGATGTATGGTTTTACTCATTCAAAAAATTTTAAGTTAGAGGAGGAGACATATGTTTTGTGCAAATTGCGGTGCGCAAGTCCCGGATGGAACAAAATTTTGTCCGTCTTGTGGTAAACCGTGTTCAACAGGAGAAAAGGTGAAACAGGCAGCAGAGGATGTGTTTAACAAAAGTGAACAGGAATTAGGAAATGCTTTTGAAGATGTAAAGCAGAATTTCCAAGGAGGAACGGGAAGTACACCTCCACCATATTCCGGGGGCAGATTAAAAGAGGACCGTTCGCTTGTTACATACATTTTACTTTCACTGGTTACCTGCGGTATATACGGCTATTATTTTATTTACAAATTGGCTGAGGAAGTTAATATTGCCTGCGAGGGTGATGGCGAGCAGACTTCAGGACTTGTTGCATTTATTTTACTGTCATTCATTACCTGCGGTATTTATGCTTATTACTGGTACTACAAATTGGGAAATCGTTTAGCGGCAAACGCCACTCGTTACAATTTAAATTTTCAGGAAAATGGTACAACAGTATTGATGTGGTGCATTTTTGGTGCTTTCCTGTGTGGTATCGGACAGTTTATTGCAATGCACATTTTGATTAAAAACTCAAATATGATTTGTGCTGCATACAACCGTTCCAAAGGATTGTAAGAAATAAGATTGACACTTTCAAGGGGGAAAGACATTTGGTTTTTCTCCCTTTTTATGTGAAGTTATGAAAAAGTCTGGGAGGAGAAACTAAGATGAAAAAGAGAATTATTGCAATTGTGATACTTGTATTTGTGGTGGCAGCCGGTGCGCTTTTGGCATGGCAGTATATGAAAAACAGAGGCGGTGTTGAGGTTCGCTGCGACAGTACCTATCCGGTGAATGAAAAATTGAAAGCATACCGTCAGGATGATGACCGGTGGAAAGATGATAAGTTAGGAGAGTCTAAGTTTGACATGGAATCGTCCGGCTGTATTATTACAAGTATTGCCACGGCGATATCAGCGAGCGACAATGCATTGGCGCCCGGTGAATTGAATCAGTTATTATCAGATAATCAGGTATATGACGGCGAGGGAAATCTTCAATGGGGGCTGCTTGATGCCATCAATGGATTTCACACGAAGGTTTATTCGGATGTTTCGGCTGCTCATATAGATGAGTGCCTGAAGGAAAATCATTATCCGATTGTGAAGGTTCATAGGCAGACACTCACAAGCTATCACCATTTTATTTTAATTGTGGGGACAAAAGATGGAGAGTATATTTGTATGGACCCACTGGAAGATAAACTTACGAAATTGTCGGATTATGGCAGTAAAGTATATGCTGTCCGCTGTGTGTGGTATGAAAAAGAATGAGTTGTCATTCCATAAACTTTTATGGAATTTCAATCAATAAATATCTTAAGAAAGGAAGGAACTGTTATGAGAAAAAATTTTGGAGCAAAACCTTACACGTATCCACAGCCGGTATTTATTCTGGCAAGTTACGGAGAAGACGGTACACCGGATGCTATGAATGCTGCCTGGGGTGGTATTAGCGGTGGCTCTGAAGTAACCATGTGTATTAGTGCCCGTCACAAATCAACGGAAAATATTTTGAAAAAGAAGGCGTTTACCATCAGCATGGCAGATGCTGCACACGTGAAAGAATGTGATTATGTAGGACTTGCTTCTGCAAATGACACACCGGATAAACTGGCAAAGGCAGGCTTCACGGTAAGCAAGGCTGAGTTTGTTGATGCCCCTGTTATTAATGAACTGGCTGTTTGTGTCGAATGTAAGCTTGTCAGCTATGACGAGAAAAGCGGTCACATGGTAGGTGAGATTGTAAATGTCAGCGTGGATGAAAGTGCCCTTACACCGGACGGTGAGGTTGACGTTGCAAAAGTTGAGCCGATTTCATTTGACCCTTTTAATAATAAGTATGTGAAAGTTACAGAAATTGTAGGAAATGCTTTTTCGGATGGAAAAGAATTGATGTAGGAATTCATTATAACTGTTTACATGGAAAAGAATATGTGATAAGATAAGAACAACCCGCAAAGAGGGAGTAGTTCCGCGCCAAAAGGTGAGGTGTAGATTTCGTCAGTACGATTTGAAAGAATCCGGAATTTACGGAACAAATTAGATTTGTTGAACAAGACTTTTTGTGCATGTGTTTTGCATGCACAAAAAGTCTTTTTTTGTTGAGGCGGGCTGCGAACTTTGAAATTGTTATTAAACAGAGAAAGGAAAGAAAAGATGAAAGAAATTTACCAGATGACCAGGGAAGAAATACTCCAAAACCAACATGTCTCGGAGAAAGGCCTGACAGAAAGCAGGGTGCAGGAAATAAGGCAGAAAATAGGGGAAAATCAGTTACAAGCAACAAAGAAAAAAAGTCCGGTGCGCATTTTTGCGGAGCAGTTTCAGGATTTGCTGGTTATTATTTTAATGATAGCCGCAGTTGTGTCGATGTTATCAGGAAATGTGGAGAGTACGGTTGTAATCTTTGTTGTTATTGTGATGAATGCTGTGCTTGGAACGGTTCAATATCTCAAGGCAGAAAAGTCGCTTGATTCTCTCAAGGCACTTTCATCACCACATGCAAAAGTACTTCGTGATGGTAAAAAAATGAAAATCTTTTCTAAAGAGATTGTACCAGGGGATATTCTTCTTCTGGAAGCAGGGGACATGATTGCAGCAGATGGACGTATTTTGGATAATTATTCGCTTCAGGTTAATGAAAGTTCTCTTACCGGAGAATCCACAAATGTGGATAAATCAGAAGATGCTATTGAGGAAGAGGTGGCATTGGCAGACCGAATCAACATGGTATATTCCGGTACATTGGTTGCGCAGGGACGTGCGACGGTGTTAGTAACGGCGACAGGAATGAAAACGGAGATGGGAAAGATTGCGGAACTCATGAATGCCACTCAAGAGAGGAAAACACCTTTGCAGGAAAGTTTAGATGATTTTGGGAAAAAGCTTGCTATTGTAATCATGATTATTTCCACAATAGTGTTTGTGTTGAGAATTTGTCAGAAACAGCCGATACTGGATTCACTAATGTTTGCTGTGGCTCTTGCTGTGGCGGCAATTCCGGAGGCACTTAGTTCTATTGTTACGATTGTGCAGGCCATGGGAACAAGGAAAATGGCAGAGGAGAATGCCATTATTAAGGAATTAAAAGCGGTGGAAAGCCTCGGGTGTGTGTCAGTAATCTGTTCGGATAAGACAGGAACGCTGACACAAAACAAAATGACGGTAACAGATATATATATTAATCATACTGTTGTTAAGCCGGAGAGCCTTAAGTTAACGGAACCGCTTCACAGAATTTTTTTGTACAACGCGATTTTGAATAATGATGCCTCCGTTCAAATGAAAAAGGAAATTGGAGATCCCACAGAGAGCTGTCTTTTGACAATGGCACAAAAAGCCGGATTGACAAAGGCTGGAATTTCTGAAGAGGACATTCGTGGAATGATACCAAGAATGGAAGAACTTGCTTTTGACTCAGAACGTAAGCTTATGAGCACCAAATACCGTCTGCATGGTATAACGATGATACTAACGAAAGGTGCAGTGGATGTTTTACTGGAACGATGCGTAAAATGTGCCGAGATTGGTGGAAATCGTGATATGACTGACAAGATGAAAGAGAAAATTTTGCAACAGAATCAGAAGTTTTCTGAAAATGGTCTCCGAGTACTTGCTTTTGCATATAAAGAGGTTAATGAGGGCAAGAAACTGACGTTGGAGGAGGAAAACGGATTTATCTTTGTCGGTTTGGCAGCAATGATTGATCCACCGAGAGAGGAAGCAGTGGATGCTGTACAGACAGCCAGACAAGCTGGAATTCGCACGGTTATGATTACCGGAGATCATAAAGTGACAGCAGTGGCAATTGCAAAAAAACTAGGCATTTTCCAAAAAGACGATTTGGCGGTGACGGGACAGGAATTGGATGCTATGAGTGACGAAGAATTGGATGGGCTTTTGGAAGAAATTTCTGTTTATGCAAGAGTTTCACCGGAAAACAAAATACGAATTGTGAGAAACTGGCAAAAGAAAGGCCGCATTGTAGCTATGACAGGGGATGGAGTAAATGATGCACCGGCACTAAAGAAAGCAGATATTGGCGTGGCAATGGGAATTACAGGAACAGAAGTATCAAAGGATGCCTCCTCTATGATTTTAGCGGATGATAATTTTGCTACCATTATTAAGGCTGTGTTAAATGGAAGAAACGTGTATCGTAATATAAAAAATGCAATACAGTTTCTGCTTTCCGGAAACATGGCTGCAATTATTGCGGTACTTGTTTGCTCGGTAGCAGCACTCCCATCACCCTTCAAACCGGTTCATCTTCTCTTTATAAATTTGTTGACAGATTCGCTGCCGGCACTAGCCATTGGAATGGAGCCATCGGATCCTGAACTATTGAAACAAAAGCCGAGAAAACCAGAGGAAGGTATTCTTACAGGAAAATTTGTGAGCCATCTCTTTGGCTATGGTGCGCTTATTGCTGCAGCAACAATGGCAGCATTTTGTATGGGGTTGAATAGGAGCGATGCAATGGGGGCTACAATGGCATTTGCTACCCTGACATTGGCACGGTTATTTCACGGCTTTACCTGTCGGAGCGAGCGTTCGCTGGTAGATTTGAAATTTTCTACAAATCTATGGAGCATCGGTGCTTTTGCAGCGGGAACATTACTACTTGCTGCAGTGCTTTTTCTGCCGGGATTGCAGATACTTTTTGAGGTAACTCCATTAAGTGGAATAGAGTATGCAACTATTCTGGGATTGGCAATTACACCCACCATATTTATTCAAGGTTATAAGTTCATAACTAGCAAAAAAAGAAAGAATTTGTTAAAATAAGAGAAAGAAAAGCGGCGCAAAACATACATTTTGAGAAAAGAGGCGATGATATGAATACAAAGCGGGAATTTTGGCAGCGAAATGTGGTTGCAGTGGTTGGTATGTTAGTTTTTTCGGCGGGTATTAATCTTTTTATCGTACCGGCAAATCTTTATAATGGTGGTGTTTTGGGAATTAGTCAGGTGATTCGTACGGTATTGGTGCGTTATTTTCATTTGGCATCCGGGACAACGGATATTGCGGGTATTATTAACATGCTTTTGAATATTCCATTGTTTGTACTTGCCTATGTATTTGTCGGTAAGAAATTTTTCTTTCGGACATTGGTTTGTGTGGTGAGTCAAACATTGTTTCTTAGTTTGATTCCGATACCGGCGATACCAATTGTAAGGGATTCCCTTACTGCAAGCATAATTGGTGGAATTTTTGGAGGAACAGGAATTGGGATAGCATTGCAATCCGGTGGCTCAAGCGGTGGTTTGGATATTGTTGGTATGATTTTTACCAAACGGTTTAAAGGATTTAGTGTTGGTAAAGTGTCACTGTCGGTAAATGCAGTTATTTATATTGTTTGTGCAGTATTGTTCGGACTTCAAACGGCAGTATATAGCATTATATATTCGGCAGTAAGTATGTTGATGACGGATCGGGCTCATACGCAGAATATTAACACGGAAGTGGTTATATTTACCAAAAAGAAGCCTTTGAAGATTATTGATTACATTGTCAATGAGTATCACCGTGATGCGACTTGGTGGGAAGCAAAAGGCGGTTATACGGAAGAAAATACATATATGGTTATTGTTGTTTTGTCCAAATATGAATGTGCTCATTTAAAGCGGGAATTAAAAGAAGTGGATGAGCATGCATTTGTAATTGTAAAAGATGGGATGTCTGTGGTTGGAAAATATGAAAAGCATTTACAAGGGTAAAAGTTGTTGCTTTCATACTGGAAGCTTATTTTCAAACTTGACAGAACTAAACCTAAGCGATACAATGTATTTAGTAATACTAAACAGTTAAGAGGTGAGGGCATACGGCGAGTTTTGAACAACAGTTAAAAAAGGGTGTATTAGAGATGCTGGTTCTTGAACTTTTGGCAAAAAAGAGTATGTATGGGTATGAGATGATACAAACCTTAAAAGGGACGAGCGAGGATTTTTTTGCTTTAAAAGAAGGAACGCTATATCCGATTTTATACCGCTTGGAGGACAATGATTTTGCAAAAAGCAGCTGGTCTGAGCCGAAAGATGGCAAGGCACCCAAGAAATATTACGAAATAACAAAGAAGGGGAGAGAGAGACTTTTGTTTCAAAAGGAGCATTGGACTTTGTTTGAAAAGAAAGTGGATGAATTATTAAGGGGGAACGGCAAATGACAGAACAACAATTTTTACGACAGATAAAGCGGCTCCTGCATTGTAAAGCGGACAAAAAACGAGAGATACTGCGACAGCTTGAGTCAGACATTGCGAGTGCGAAAGAAGGCGGAAAGAGCTGGGAGGAGATAAGGCAGGAGTGGGGAACACCGGAGCAGTTTGTTAGTGAATTTAATGAAGATGGACGGAGCATACAAAAAGGGAAAAGAATCCTGATTGGCAGCGTGGCAGTGCTTGTTTTATTTGCTTGTGTGGCGGCAGGTGTTTGGTTTGCACACTCGCACGAAAAAAACAGCGGGCAGCAGTTGACAAAGAATGTTGAAACTCAGAAAATCGAGAAAATTCCTGATGTTGTACGAGAGGTAATTACCGATTTTTCGGATGGCGCATATGAAAAATTTATCGCTCGGTGTGATGCGAAAATGCAGGCGGCATTTTCTAAGAAAAATTGGGAAGATGCACAAAAAATAGCTTCATCACAGATGATTGAAAAAGCAGAAAATGAGAAGTTATTAAGTGTGACACAAACCACTCAGGCAGGATGGGATTTGAAGGTTTATCAAGTGGCTGTAGACTATGGCAAGCGTCAGATTGTGTATACGATTTCTCTGGATACAGAAAATTTAATTGCCGGATTTTATTTTAAATAACGGAGGTGTTTGTATGGAATGGCATGGAGCAGTAGCAATTTATGTGATTGGTACGCTGGCACTTATTATCAGTGCAGTTCATACGGCGGTAACAAGTCAGGAAAAAGGAATCTTAATGAATGGTTTTGAACTGGAAAAAAATCTGGATGAGAAGAAATACAGGCAGGTAAAAACACTGCTTCTTGCGCTGCAGTGTTTCCTGTTAATTTTATATGTTGTTTTATTTATTTTCTTCCGTCACTATCTGGTGGCACTAATTGGTTTGTTCTTTTGCGCAATTCTGCCATTTGCCCTTACGCTTTTGGCGGTTCCGAAAAATCAGGATTAATACTAGGTGCGGTTGAAATAGTCGATTCCATCGTTTGGTTTAAAGTAAGTTCGGATGTAGCCGTCTGTGGAAACAAAAACAATTTCATTGGCAGCAGCTAAATAATAAACATCATCACCGTCTTCGGCTTCCGCTTTATGGAGAGCATTTTGGTCTTTTATTACCCGATTTGCTCCGCGCAGATACTCGGCAGCGGATGAATAAGGAAACTCGGCACCATGTTTCAAAAAGTGTTCTGTGAGGAGGCGGTTTGAGCGAAAGGTAAGACCGCTTTCTTTTTTGTTTTGTACGGTAACTTGGCAGTATAATTTTTTCTTGAAAAATTTGCGGAAACTCTTTTTCGGTTTCCACTGGATGGTTGCCGTAATTTTACATTGACCTGCTTTTTTTGCGGTCAGTTTTCCTTTAGAAGTGACTGATACGATACTCTTTTTTGAACTCTTGAAAGATTTTTTGCGGATAATTCCACCGGAAATTTTGAGCGTTGTTTTTTGTCCTACGGTAAGCGTCAGACGACGCTTCATGGCGGGCGCTTTTGCAGCAGCCGGTGTGTATGGCAGAACAAAAGAAAGCAAAAGTGCGATAAGACATAAAATATTTATTCTTCGTTTCATAAAAATCCTCCCTGTAAAAAAATTCCAGTAACAAACTAAGTATAGCATGAGAAAATTTTTTTTACAAGGTTCGCTCTGACAGAGACTGTTGATACTTTCTTGGCGACAATCCCAGATGATTATGGAAACAGCGTGAAAAGTTGGAGTAGTTCTGGAAGCCGCATAAGAAGCAGACATCGTTTGGCAAATGCCCTTTTTGCAGCAATTCTTTTGCGTAGGAAATTCGTTTTAAAAGGATGAACTGCTTAATTGTATATCCGCTGAAACGCTGGAATACGCGGGTTAAGTAGTCCGCATTGTGGTGAAAATGCACTGCTAACTGCGAGACACTTAAAGTATCCGTAAAGTTTTTATCAATATAGTCATAAATTTCGGAAACGAGAGGTGGGATAGGATTGGAAAAAGAAGGTGCACTTAGGACTGCTTTTTCCTGATTTAACATCACCAAAATCTGACTTGAAAGCGCTGTACACAAAACATCCCAGCCATAGATGTGTTCTGACAGGCATTGTTCCAGTTCCCGGCAGCAGGATAATATTTTTTGGAACGTATTCTGTGACGGATGGAGCAGAGGAAGCGAGGCACGCCCACGAAAAAAGCAGGAGGCCAGATTTGTATTTACGGTATTCAATTTTTCTAATTGTTCATGAGGAATGGCAATTAAAAAGCGGTCATATGCTTTATCCTGAAGAGGCATGGCGCGGTGAAACGCACCTGGCGGGCAGCAGACAATATCGCCCGGTTCAAGAATTTTGCCATCATTTTCAACAAAAAAGGAAGCGTGGCCTCCTATAAAAACCAAAATTTCATATCCATCGTGGCAGTGATAGGGCGTCGTATCATCCGTATTCCAACTATTTGTCTTGTGTTCACAAATCAGCGTTTCATTTAATTCTGAAAAAAATGGATGAGCCATACAATCACCTCCGGTAAATTTATTTCAATAAGTAGGATTTTGCAATGTTTATGTATGAATCTATGTATTTATTGCAAAAACAAGATGCTATAATTTTACTATAGAATTGAAAGGATGACAAGAAATAGTTAGGAGGTCCGGAATATGGTAAATATAGTAATCAATCAAGAAATTGAGTTTTTGGAGGAAAAAAGTGCGTGGCAGGGCGTGAAACGAGTGGCGGGCTATGTAAGAAATGATATGGAAAAGGTATTTGGAAAAAAGCCGGCTATTTGCGCGGGTGACAGCCCGAAAAGCCAGACCGTTATTTTGTACGGAACCATTGGGAAAAGTAAAAGATTAGATATGTTAGAAAGTGCGGGAAAGCTGGAATTGTCGGGGGTTCGCGGAAAGAGAGAAGTGTATTTATTTCAAGTTGTGGAAAACCCGATGGAAGGAGTCAAATCCGCGCTTGTGATTGCAGGAAGCGACAAACGAGGCACGATTTACGGGTTGTTTTATTTGTCGGAAAAATTGGGCGTATCACCGCTTGTCAACTGGAATCATGTGCTGCCAAAACGCAGAGAATATGTGATTTTGACAGAGAAAGATTCTTTTGTTTCAAAGGAACCGTCGGTGAAATACCGTGGATTTTTTATTAACGATGAGTGGCCGGCATTTGGCACTTGGGCAGACAAGCATTTTAGCGGAATTAATGCAGCGTGTTATGAGTGTGTGTTTGAACTGCTTCTTCGATTAAAGGGAAATTATTTGTGGCCAGCCATGTGGGCGTCCAATTTTAATTTGGATGGTCCGGGCTTAAAAAGTGCTGAGTTAGCGGATGAATTAGGCGTTGTTATGGGAACATCCCACCATGAGCCGTGTATGCGGGCGGGTGCGGAATACGGAAAAATGCGGGGGGAAGATTCGCCGTATGGTGACGCATGGAGTTTTCTTACGAATGAAGATGGAATTACGAATTTTTGGCGGGACGGACTGATTCGCAACCGCTCCTTTGAAAATGTAATTACGATGGGAATGCGCGGTGAAAATGACACGGCAATTCTCGGTGCAGATGCAACAATGGAGGACAATGTCAGTCTTTTGCGCCGTGTGTTGAAGACGCAGAATCAGTTAATAAGAGAAACAATCAATGAAAACTTGGATGAAGTTCCGCGCATAATGGTACTTTTTACAGAGGTTGAGGGATTCTTTTATGGGGATGAAAAGACAAAAGGATTGTTGGATGAACCGGAATTAGAGGGCGTGACTCTGATGCTTAGCGATAATAATCAGGGCGCAGCACGCACACTGCCGACAAAAGCGATGCGTAATCACAAGGGCGGTTACGGAATGTATTATCATATGGATATGCATGGTGGACCGATGGCGTTTGAGTGGATTGGTTCAACGTATCTGCCTAAATTGTGGGAGCAGATGACTGCGGCATATGAATTTGGTGTGCAGGAAATCTGGGTTACTAACATTGGAGATATCGGGACCCAGGAATACGGTCTTTCCTTTTTCCTGGATTTGGCATATGATATTGATAAATGGGGCGGAAGGGATGCAGCGATTACAAAAGAATATACGAAGAAATGGCTGAGGACACAGTTCGCTGCCTGTTTTGAGGAAAGCATACTTTCCCGGATGACAGAAGCCTTATGGGATTATAACCGGCTGCTGGCAAGGAGAAAACATGAAGTAATGAATGAGCGGGTATATCATCCGGTACATTTTTTTGAAGCGGAGGATGTTTTGAGGTGTTGTGAAAAACTGCTCAACACAGCAAAAGAGGCACGAAGAGCATGCCCAATAGAAATGTTAGGTGCATTTGTTTCCTTGTTTTATTTTCCGGTATGCGGTACAGCAAACTTGATGAAAATGTGGATTCTTGCCGGGCGCAATAAACTCTATGCAAAGCAAAACCGCATGGAAGCCAATGATTTGGCAGATGAAGTTTTAGCATGTATCAAAGCGGATAAGGAGTATGTAAAAGATTATCACGAAATTGACGATGGCGCTTTTTATGGCTTTGGTTTATCCAAACATATTGGATTCCGTGATGAAAACTGGAACGATGAAAACTGCCAGTATCCGCTCCGCACTTATGCTTATCCGGCAGATGAGCCGAGGATGATTGTAGCAAAGAAAAATGATGAGCACTATCTCACAGGTGGTTTCTGGTGCGAGCGTCCGCTTGTCTGGCGGGATGCCATGAGAAAGGATGTATCAGAAATAGCTTTTGAAATTGCCTGTGGCAGTGAAAAAGAAGTCCAATATGAAATTCACACGGATTGCCCGTGGCTTCATTTTTCTAAAAAACAGGGAACAGTTGCTAAGACAGAACATATCACGGTTACAATTGACAAATCGCAGTTAAAGGGAAAAGAGACAGGCAAATTTTTTGTGAAAAATGTCGGGTATGGCGAGGCAGAAATCCATATTGAGGCAGAAGAAGAAAAGAAGTATCCATCCGGATATTTTCTTTGGGATAATGGACGTGTGGCAATGGATGCCGGTCACTACACAGCGAAAAAAGATGTAAAAAATACTGGATTTATAACACTTTCTCCGTATGGCAGAACGGACACGGCGGTAAAAGTATATCCTGTGACAAAGGATTTTTACGGGGAAAATGACCGCCCATGGATTGCCTATGATTTTTATGTGCCGGAAGGCGGCGAGTACAACCTGCGTTTTTATCTGGCACCAACAACTCCGGTGACAAATGAGAGCAGGCAGTATCTTGGATATTCATTGAACGAGGGAAATGTGAAAATAATCAATACGGTGAAAGAAGAGGATAAGCCTTTTTTTACCAGTGCTCAGTGGCAGAAAGAAGCGTATGAGCAGATTAAAATTACGGAAACGGAAGCGATATGTAAAAAGGGATGCAACCGCCTTTATTTTTACGGCATGAGCCCGGCAATTGTTCTGGAACGGATTGTGTTATGGGAAAAAGACAAGGAACTTCCGGAATCCTATTTGGGGCCAACCGAAAGTTTTTTTGAAAAATAAGAAAAAAACTCGACGCAAATCCATTGCCAATTGTATATTAAGTGAAAGGAGGGATGAAAGTGGAACATTCTTTATACGACGTCGATAAGGAAGCGAGATTTCAAAAGGTATACGATGCTTATATGCAGGATGTGTACCGGCTTTGCTTTTCGTATATGAAAAATAAGATGGATACGGAGGATGCCGTGCAGGAAACTTTTTGCCGCTTTTATCAGGCAATGGAGCGCGTGAAAGAGGAAGAACATGTAAAAGGGTGGCTTCTTGTCACAGCAGGAAATGTCTGCAAAAATATTTTGAAGCATTGGTGGCGGAAAAATCGAAGCTGGCAGGAAAATGAGGAGACAAAAGGGTGTTACGATGAATATGAAATTGAAATGCTTCAACTTGTGTTAAATCTCCCGGTGAAGTACAAAACCGTTGTGTATCTTTATTATTACGAGGGCTATAATAGTGTGCAGATTGCAAAATTATTGAAAAAGCCGGAATCTACGATACGAACGTATTTGCAGAAAGCAAAGAAATTGTTGAAACAGGAATTGAATGAAGGAAATGCTGTCGGAGTTAATCAAGGCAGTGTATATCAGACCAGGGAGGAATAGAAATGGAGATTAAAGATATTTATCAGAAAATGGAGTGCTCAAAGGAGGATAAAGAAAAGATTTATCAAGCAATTTTACAGAAACGCCGGAGAAATTTTGCCGGCAGTCATTTTATGAAAGCAGCGGTCATTGCGTTGTGCCTGCTTGTTGGTGGAACGACGGCCTATGCAGCGGTTCATTTGCTCACGGCAAATGAGGCAGCAGAGCAGATGGGAAATGATAGGCTGGCAAAAGAATTTGCGGGATTATCGGAGCAGGTCGTAACGAAAAAGTCAGGTGACTATAAAATTAGTTATCTCGGAAAAGTGAGCGGAAAGAAATTGCTTGACGAGGAGATTAATTCCGGTGTGTCGAAGGAAAAATCGTATTATGTTGTGGCAGTAGAAAATACAAAGAAAAAGGATGAACGGATGATTGCATCGCCTTTTGTAAAGGGAAAGGCACCGTGGCAGTATAATCTTTTTGTCATGGGCGGAAGTTCGGAAAGCCAGTTAATTGATGGTATCCGCTATTATATTTATGAGTGTGATAATCTCGATATTTTTGCAAATCATGGTGTTTATTTAGGTGTGAGTGACCGGGCACCGGGCGCTGAAAACTTCTGTTACAATAAAAAGACAGGAGAGATTTCGGTAAATCCGAAGTACAAAGGTGTCAGTGTTTTATTTGAAGTGTCATTGGATAAGACAAAGGCAAATGAAGATAAAGCGCAGGAAGCGTTCAAAATGGCGCAGGGCGAAACGCAGAGTGAGGACACGCGTGATACGCAGGTTACACAAATGCATAAAATCATGAAAAAATGGAATGAACTGCCGGAGCAAAAACGGATTCAATTTGCCAAAGAAAACGGAGTGAAGACAAAAGAAGAAACCGTTTATAATGAAAATTATGCAGAAAAGATAGGCAAAGAATTTATACCGGGCAATTCCTATACGGAGAAGTATCTGGATATAAAGGTTGCTGTTCTTGTAAAGAAGAAAACCGCAAAGATTACACATTATCAGGTTTCACTGGATGAAATAAAGCATTGTCTAAAGTAATAATTCTTTTTTCCTCAATGTTCTTTTCCGTGTTTGCAAAACAAGCCGGATATGTTACAATAAAAACCACAAGTAAGATGAAGGAAATAAGGAGGATAAACCATGTTTTGTGGAAATTGTGGGAAACCATTAAATGAGGGGGCTTTATTTTGTCCGGAATGTGGCACGCCTGTAAAGAAAATTGAAACTGAGAATGTGAATGTGGAGGAAACGACAGCATCACAGTCGCAATCGGACCCGACGCCGCAACCGAACAATCAGTTTGGACAGGCATATCAGACGCCACCGCAGCCAAATAACATTCCGATACGGAATTACGACCCGCGGTTTGATTACACACCGCTTGGCGCATGGAGTTATTTCTTATATACATTACTGTTCAGCATTCCGATTATTGGATTTATTTTTGCGATTGTATTTGCCGTGGGTGGTACAAACCGTATTAATTTGAGAAACTACGCAAGGTCCTATTTTTGCTGGCTTTTAATTACGGTAGTTCTTGTGATAATCCTTTTAATTGTCGGATTTGCGATAGCAGGAACCGTGTATAATATTTTTGACCATTCGGGATATTATCACTATTACATGTAAGAAAATACAACCAGAATCTAAGAAAATAAAATTGACCCGGGGGTATCTTAAGATGCCGCCGGGCGTTACGTGTTGGTAACGGAAAGGATGAGGAAAATGTTTTTAATTGTTGGACTTGGAAATCCGGGAACGGAATATGCAGCGACGAGACATAATATTGGTTTTGATATGGTGACTTATCTGAGTGATAAATATGGAATTGCACTTCGGAGTAAAGAAGGAAAAGCGATTGTTGGAAAAGGTGTGATTGAGGGGCAGAAGGTCATGCTTGTGCAGCCGCAGACGTATATGAATCTGAGTGGAGAGAGTGTGCGTGCACTCATGGATTATTACAAGTTGACGACGGATGAAATCGTGATTATTTACGATGATATCAGTATGCCGGTCGGACAGGTGAGGATTCGCCCAAAAGGAAGTGCGGGCGGGCACAATGGAATCAAAAGTATTATTGCACATCTGGGAACGCAGGAATTTCCGAGAATTAAAATTGGCGTGGGGGCAAAACCGGAAAATGGAGATTTGGTAAAACATGTGTTGGGACGTTTTAGCAAAGAAGATGATGCAAAAATCCGCGATGTGTTTGCATTGGCAGAAGAGGGACTTCTGGCCATTTTGCAGGAAGATGTAAAGACGGCAATGAATGCGGTAAATGGAAAGAAAGTAGGAGAGTAAACGGTGGAGACATTATTAGCACCCCTTCGTGAAATGGAGGAATATACCCAATTAAGGCTTGCGGTTGATAAGGGGGAGACTCCGGTTACCGTAGTGGGCGGTATGGAAGCACAGAAGTGTCATATGATTTACGGCATGGAAGATTTGGCTGACGTCCGCCTAATTGTCACGTACAACGAAATCCGTGCCAGAGAGCTTTTAGAGGATTATCGTTTGTATGATAAAAATGTGATGTATTATCCGGCGAAGGATTTGATTTTCTATAGCGCAGACGTCCACGGAAGTGCTATTGTAGCAGAGCGGTTAAAGGCAATTCAGGCGCTTGCCGGAGACAAACCGGTGACTATTATTACGACGATTGATGCGGGTATGGATGCCTGTGTGCCTTATGAAAAATATGAAAGCCAGCGGATTCGGATTGAACCGGGTGATTTGCTTAATTTAGAAGAGATGCAGCATAAACTTTCCGCAATGGGATATGCAAATGTTTCCCAGGTGGAAAGTGAAGGCGAATTTTCGGTAAGAGGCGGGATTATAGATATTTATCCATTGACTGAGGAGTGCCCGTGCCGAATTGATTTGTGGGATGATGAAGTCGATACGATTCGCCGGATTGATGTGGAGAGCCAGCGTTCCGTGGAAGACCTTTCGGAAATCGAAATTTACCCGGCGGCAGAAGTGTTTATGACCGAAGATACCGCGGTGAGAGGCCTTAGGGAAATACGGCTTGATATGGAAAAGACCGTAAAAGAGTTAAAAGAGCAGGGGAAAAATGAAGAAGCAGCAAGACTTCGCCAGAACATTGAGAGTTTTGAGGAAACATTTCATGCTTATCACGGCATGGTAAATCTTGAAAGTTATATTTTGTATTTTGAAAAGCAGGTCGTTTCCTTTTTTGATTATTTTGCGCATCGAAAAACGCTTGTTTTTCTTGATGAGCCGGCGCGTTTAGTAGAGCGTGCGGAGACGGTGGAATATGAGTTTCGAGAGAGCATGAGTACGAGATTGGAAAAGGGATATATTCTGCCCCGACAGATGGACATTTTGTATTCTTTACCGGAAGTGATGAAACGGCTGCAGGACAATCCGCTTGTTTTGCTGACGACTCTTGATACGCCGATTTCCGATTTGACCGTGAAGCACAAATTTTTCATTTCTGTGCAGGCGGCACCTTCCTATAACAATAATTTTTCGATGCTGGCAAAGGATTTACAGCGGTTTAAGAAAAACGGATACCGTGTGCTTTTGCTGTCCGGGTCGGAGACAAGAGGGCGCAGACTGTGTGAGGACTTGCAGGATTTTGATTTGACGGCATCTTATGAAGGAAATTTTGAGCGTGAAATCATGCCGGGAGAAATCATGGTGGCAAGAGGAAATCTGCGAAGAGGATTTGAGTATCCCACGCTTCGTTTTGTCGTTGTCACAGAAGGTGATATTTTCGGCGCAAAGAAAAAGAAAAAACGAAAAGTAAAGCAGTATAATGGTGCTGCGATTCACAGTTTTAACGACTTAAAAATCGGTGATTATGTAGTTCATGAAAATCATGGCCTTGGCATTTATCAGGGAATTGAAAAAATTGAAAAAGACCATGTGACAAAAGATTATCTCAAGGTGGCGTATGCGGCAGGAAGTAATTTGTATGTGCCTGCGACATCACTTGAAGTGCTGCAAAAATATGCGGGAAGTGATGCCAAAGTTCCAAAGCTGAACCGCTTGAATTCGCCGGAATGGAAAAAGACCAAAACGAGGGTGAAAGGTGCGGTTAAGGAGATTGCCGGAGAACTTGTCGAACTGTATGCCAAAAGGCAGGCAAAAAAAGGACATTGTTTTGAAAAAGACACGGTTTGGCAGAAAGAATTTGAAGAACTTTTCCCATATGAGGAGACGGAAGACCAGTTAAAGGCAATTGAGGTGACAAAGGCAGATATGGAAAGCAGCCGCATTATGGACCGTTTGATTTGCGGCGATGTTGGCTATGGCAAGACAGAGATTGCGATTCGTGCCGCGTTTAAGGCGGTGATGGATGGCTGCCAGGTTGCCTTTTTAGTGCCGACAACGATTCTCGCGGCACAGCATTACAATACTTTTTCACAGCGCATGAGAGATTACGGAATTAACGTGGAATTATTATGCCGTCTGAGAACACCGTCGGAGCAGAAAAAAACGATTGAGGGTTTGAAAAAGGGAAGTGTTGATATTGTCATTGGAACTCACAGGCTTCTAAGCAAAAGTGTTTCTTATAAGAATCTGGGACTTTTGATGATTGACGAGGAACAGCGGTTTGGTGTGACGCACAAAGAAAAATTAAAGCAGATGAAAAATGATATTGATGTGCTGACGCTGACGGCGACACCAATTCCGAGAACCCTTCATATGAGTTTGGTTGGAATCCGCGATATGAGTGTTTTGGAGGAGCCGCCGGTAGACCGTATGCCGATTCAGACATTTGTTATGGAAAAAAGTGAGCCGATTGTAAGAGAAGCCATTTTGCGTGAAGTCGGAAGAGGCGGTCAGGTGTACTATGTATACAATCGTGTTGGCAATATGGATATTGTAGCAAATGAAATTGCGAAACTTGTGCCGGAAGCGGTGGTTGCCTTTGCCCATGGACAAATGAATGAACGCGAACTTGAGCGGACAATGTTTCGGTTTGTCGAGGGTGAGATTGATGTTTTGGTAGCGACTACGATTGTGGAAACCGGGCTTGATATTCCGAATGTAAATACGATTATTATTGAGGATGCTGACAGGCTTGGGCTGTCCCAGCTTTACCAGTTACGCGGACGTGTGGGAAGAAGTAACCGAACGGCTTATGCATTTCTCCTTTATAAACGAGACAAATTGCTAAAAGAAGTGGCAGAAAAACGTCTGGCGGCGATTAAGGAGTTTACGGAACTTGGTTCGGGATTCCGCATTTCCATGAGGGATTTGGAAATACGAGGGGCAGGTAATCTTTTGGGTGCAAGCCAGCATGGACACATGGAAGCAGTCGGGTATGATTTGTATTGTAAAATGCTCAATGAAGCGGTGAAAAAGTGCAAAGGAGAAGAAGTGCCGGAGGAAGAATATGAAACGAGTGTCGAAATAAAGGTTGACGCATTTATTCCGGTCAGTTATATTAAAAATGAATTCCAAAAACTGGACATTTATAAAAGAATTGCGGAACTTGAGACGGAAGACGAAAAAACAGACATGATTGATGAGTTGGTTGACCGTTTTGGTGAGCCGCCAAAGAGTGTAATGAATCTTTTGAATATTGCCATTTTGAAAGCGAAGGCGCATGAAGCGTTTATTATGGAGGTGGCAAGTAAAAAAGAGCAGCTTCAGTTTGCGATGTATCCACAGGCGAAAATTGATGTGGAAGGAATTCCTAAACTCATCGCATCGATGGGGAGAAAACTTCGTTTTGTGCCGGGGGCAAAACCATATTTTGTTTATCAATATACGGGTAATGTGCTTTCGGAGGCGGAGAAAATAGTAGATGAAATTCGTGCACTTAGCATATCAAATAAAGAATGAGGAGGAACGATATGAAACAATTTATTTTGGCAATACTAGTATGTGTCGGCATGTGTATTGGTGTTGTTGGATGCGGCAGCGAGGCGGTGGAGGAAACAAGCTCTTCCGAGCGTGCGACATCGGTATCAAACAGTAACTTAAAAGAGGATTCTTCCGTTATTGCGGTAGGAAAGACGACAGTTTCTTATAAGGAATACAAGACCTACTATTATTTTATGAAGAATCAGTATGAGAGTATTTTGGGAACCGATATTTGGAAGTACAATAAAGCGGTAAAGGATAAGTCTGTCGGACAGGAAGCAATTGAGTCGGTGCTTCGCCAGATTATTCAGGTAAAGGTAATTGGCAAAGAGGCTGCTATCGAGAAGGTGCAGCTTGCAACGGATGAAAAGGAAGAGGCAGATTACCGGGCAAAGACGGTGTTTGATTCGATTCCGGCGAAGGACAAGCAGACGCAGGGAATTGAATTAAAGGTACTTTCTAAAATTTTCGAGGAAAACAAACTGGCGCAGAAAATGTACAATGTACAGATGGGAAAACTCAAAATTGATTATGCGGCCAATACACTTTCGGCAGCTAAGGTGGAATTGATTTATCAGGCAGCGAACGCGAAAAATAAGGAAACCGTGAAAAATACGATGTCGCAGATTTTGAGTGAAGTGACAAGCTCACAGAATAGTTTTTACACGGTGGCAAAAAACAAAACACAGGCAGATGCGATTGAGTATGTAATTGGAAATCAGGACAGCCGTACTAATCTTGCAAAAGCTGTTGTCAGCCTGAAAAAGAATCAGACATCTGCTCTTATTGAGGAAAAAGACGGTTTTTATATTGCACATTGTATTCAGACCAATTCTGCGGCATTGCAGCAGCAGTACCGGAACCAGCTTGTGTCTGAAAAACAGACGGAAAGTTTTCAAAAGACATACAAGACATGGTCGGATAAATTTGATGTGAAAGTAAGTAAAGCGTTATTAGCAGCAAATTAAGTGCTGCCACAGATAGAAGGAGCATAGGTTATGAAAAGAAGCAGTGGTGTTTTGCTCCCGGTTGCCAGCCTCCCCTCCAAGTATGGGATTGGCTGTTTTGACCGGTGCGCTTATGATTTTGTAGACCAGTTGGTGAAGGCGGGTCAAAGTTACTGGCAGATTCTGCCGATGGGACCGACCGGCTATGGAGATTCGCCATATCAGGCATTTTCCACTTTCGCCGGAAATCCGTATTTTATTTCACCGGATGACCTTGTGAAAAAAGGATACTTAACCGAGAATGACTGCATTCGCGCCGCCGAAGGAACGAGTGGTAAAGAAGTACACTATGATGTGTTGTTTCAGAAGCGGCTTGGTCTGTTACGGAAGGCATATGCAAACAGTAGTATTGAAGCGGATGTTTCTTATCAGGCGTTTGTGCAGAAAAATTCCGAGTGGCTTGCTGATTATGCCTTGTTTATGGCAATTAAAGATAATAAGTCCGGAAAAAGTTATTTGGAGTGGGAGGACGCTATTAGGCTTCGTTCGCCGGAGGCAATGGTGTCTTATCGAAACCGTTTGCTGGAAGATGTTAATTTTTACCAATTTGTTCAGTATGAATTTTATACTCAATGGGCGGCGTTGAAAAAATATGCCAATGACAAAGGGATTTCAATTATTGGGGATATTCCGATTTATGTTGCCTTAGACAGTGCGGATACATGGGCACATCCGGAATTGTTCCAATTTGATGAAAATGGACTGCCGACGGCAGTTGCGGGATGTCCGCCGGATGCATTTTCTGCAACCGGGCAGCTCTGGGGAAATCCATTGTACCGCTGGGATGTTCACAAGAATCAGGGGTATTCGTGGTGGATTTCAAGAATTAAAACGTGTTACGAGTTGTATGATATGCTCCGCATTGACCATTTTCGAGGCTTTGATGAATATTATGCGATTCCGTATGGAGATGCAACCGCAGAATTCGGTGAGTGGGAAAAAGGTCCGGGCATTGAGTTGTTTGAGACTTTGGAGAATCAAATGGGAGAACTTCCGATTCTTGCTGAGGATTTGGGATTTTTGACTGATTCGGTCCGCAAACTTTTGGCGGATTCCGGTTTCCCTGGGATGAAAGTGTTACAGTTTGCGTTTGATTCCAGAGAGGACAGCGATTATCTGCCGTATCATTATGATAGAAATTCGGTCGTTTATACCGGAACGCATGACAATGCGACAACGTATAGTTTTTTTGATGAGTTGAAAAAAGAGGATAAGGATGTGGCACTTCGCTATATGAACCGCAGCCGGTTTACCTCGAAGAAAAAATTGACATGGGATTTGATTGCGCTGGCGATGGGAAGTGTTTCGGATCTTTGCATTATTCCTGCACAGGATTATCTGTGTCTGCCAAATTCGGCAAGAATAAATACACCATCGACACTTGGCGGCAACTGGAAATGGCGAATGGCCGGTGGCGTGTTTGACGATAAACTTTGTGAAAAAATCAGAAAAATGACGAAATTATATGGCAGACTCAAAGGACAATCGGCGAGTGCTGATATTCATTAGGCAGTGTCTGATTGTATTTATGACAAAAGACTTGCCGGTATAAATCGGAAGCGAGTAAGTCCTTTGCAAAGAGTTTTTTTGCAGTGTCGTCCATTTTTGGCACATCAAAGGCAAGTTTTGTGAGAATCTGACAAGAAGCATTTTCTTTTTGTGAAAGCAGGGAAGATGCTTCTTTTTTCATGCCTAAAACACGCAGATACGGCATAACCGGTTCTTCTTTTTCGATGTCAAACAGGCACTGAAAGAAGCTGCGCTTGATTCGTCCGGTTGTGAGGGACGGATTTTTAATTGTCTTTACGAATTCATTTATCTCCCGGTATTTTGGCAATTCATTCCGGATGCGGTCAGACAAATCCGGCGTAATATCTTTTATCCGGCACAAATCTTTTGCGGTTAAAAGAGAGTAGCCAATCAGGGATGAAAAATCGCTTAGCGAAAGGTTTTCCTTTTCCCCGGCTTTGCGAATTTTTTTGCGCAGAAAAGTAGCAGAAGGAAAATCGGAGAGTGCCGGTGTGTCATTGTCATGGTATCCCTGCCCCTCGCGCCGTATGGTAAAAGGTTTAATTTTAGAATGAAGCTTTTGCAGGGCGACGCAGTATTCTAAGCCAAGAATGTTGTTTGGCGAGTCCCAGGTTTCTGTTGGCAGCCCGGATTCAGCAGCCAAGGTAAGTGAGCGGGCTTTTGGATAGAGAATACCCTGTTTCACAAAGTGTTTCACGCGCGTGCGGTAGGAATCGGGTTCATCGCAAAGAAAGGTGGCGGCCTGCAAAAGAGGGGTGAGGTCGCCGGTTTCCGTGCCAAAACATAAATGTGTGACAAATGGAAGAGCGTTCAATGCGAGAACGCCGCCCATGGCAAAATCACCGGCGCTTGATAGACCGAACCGGACCGGCAGTTCAAAAATGAGGTCGGCACCGCCCAAAAGTGCTTCTTTTGTGCGGGTGTATTTGTCAAAAATGGCAGGTTCACCACGCTGGACAAAATCACCGTTCATTACGACAACGGCGAATTCTGCACCACATTGTTCCTTTGCTTTTTGAATCTGATAGGCATGTCCTTCGTGAAAGGGATTGTATTCTGCTATAATTCCTACTACATTCATATGATCGCCTCGCTTATTCTAAGATTTCTTTTACTTTTTTGGCAAGTGCTTTGGCAAGTGCCTGATGTCCTTCTTTTGTTAAGTGAAGACTGTCTTCTTTTGATGGCAGGGTGACTTTTGCGGCATCTAAAAATGGAATGTCCAGTTGTTTTGCTACTTCTTCAAGTGCACCGCCAAGTTCATGCGAAATTGCAATGGAAGATGGCGGAAAACTTGCTGCAAAGTCGGAATCTGCCATGTTATCGCCCAGATAAATCGGGCTTACTAACAGAACCGGTGCCTCGCTTACCATTAGGATTGTCTGGCATACTTTGGCGAGACTTCCTGCAATTTTTTCGACGGAAGGTGAGAAATAAACTTTCATGTCGTTGCTTCCTAACATAAGAATGGTTAAATCCAATGGCTTATGCGAGTCTAAGCAGGGAACCAGACAGTCCATTCCGTTTTTGTATGGCTCAAAAGGGTCATCAAAGGAAGAGGTTCTGCTGTTTAGTCCTTCCTCGATAATCCGGTAGTCGCTGCCGAGTAATTTGGCGAGAATACCGGTATAGCGTGTATCGTCATCATAGCGTCCGCCACCGGGAATGTATCCGTGTGTGTTTGAATCGCCATAGCATAAAATGTGTTTCATAACGGTCTCCTTTTTGTGTGGTTGAGTTTATTTTACAATGAAAGGGGGGATGGTTTCAAGCGGAGATTTTATATCTTTTTGGTATTCCTGCGCCGCTCCCGCTGATAAACGCGCAGGGGTATCGGCATGCAAGCATGCCAGATACCCGCGTATTTATACGCAGGATACCAAAAAGATATAAAATCTCTACTGTATGAGGGAAGATGGGGCGGTTTAGCCGGAGGATTTTGTTTGGGGTGTCTAAAACAACGTTTTTGTCTTGATATGAGGTAAAGGGTTGCATATTTTTCTTGTTTTGCGACGTTTTTAGGCGAATCACGACACAAAAACAACTCTTTTTTGCTGATTAGAGAGATTGCGTTGCATTGGGAATGGAATATTTTTCTGCGTATGCAACGTTTTTGGACTTTGGAGACAATTTGCGTTGCATGAAGCAAGTTGCCGGCTCGCTGGTGCGCCAAGGAATCTTCTAATCTGTTGCGTTATACTACGCAAGCCATGCAACCTCGTGAGCAAAACTCACTCGGTCACGGGCTGTCGCCTCACAAGCTGCGCCATGCAACCTCGCAGGCAGAGCCTGCTCGGTCACGGGCTGTCGCCCTATAAAAAGACAATCTCCCACTGCTTCTTACGTGAGCGAGCTCCCGACGAAGCAGCGTGAGTTTGTTTTTTTGCATGGCTTGTAGCTTTCGTGAAAATTTAGCATTGCTGTCTTGACAGTGCCAGATGGATGGAGTAAGATAGAACAAGGACAAAAGTCAGTGAAATGACAGAAGAAAGAAGGAATTCTAGATGGAAAAGAAAGATATCGATTGGTCCAATATTGGCTTTGGTTATTATCAGACCGATGAGCGTTATGTGTCAAATTTTAAGAATGGCGCTTGGGATGATGGCGTGATGACAAAGGACGCCAATGTCGTTATGAATGAATGTGCCGGTGTATTGCAGTATGCACAGACTTGTTTTGAAGGTTTGAAAGCATATACTACGGAGCATGGCAAGATTGTTACGTTCCGCCCGGATTTGAATGCTTCCCGTATGGCAAATACGGCAAAGCGTTTGGAAATGCCACCATTTCCGGAAGATAGATTTGTAGAAGCAGTTGAGAAAGTAGTAGCAGCCAATGCGGCTTATGTACCGCCTTATGGTTCTGGTGCTACCTTATATATTCGTCCGTACATGTTTGCGAGCAGTTCGGTAATTGGTGTAAAACCGGCAGAGGAATATCAGTTCCGTATGTTCTGTACACCGGTAGGTCCTTACTTTAAGGGCGGTGCAAAACCGATTACGATTCGTGTTTGTGATTTTGACCGTGCAGCACCTCATGGTACCGGTCATGTAAAAGCCGGTTTGAACTATGCGATGAGTCTTCATGCAATCGTAGATGCTCATAATCAGGGCTATGATGAGAATATGTATTTGGACGCTGCTACCCGTACAAAGGTAGAAGAGACCGGTGGTGCAAACTTCATCTTTGTTACCAAAGATAACAAGGTGGTAACACCGAAGTCGGATAGTATTCTTCCATCCATCACTAGACGTTCTTTGATGTATGTAGCGAAAGAGTATTTGGGATTAGAGGCAGAGGAGAGAGAAGTTAAATTCGATGAAGTAAAAGACTTCGCTGAGTGTGGTCTTTGCGGAACAGCTGCTGTTATTTCGCCGGTTGGTAAAATCGTTGACCATGGTAAAGAAATCTGTTTCCCAAGTGGTATGGATGAGATGGGACCGATTACAAAGAAACTTTATGATACATTGACAGGAATCCAGATGGGCCGTATCGAAGCTCCAAAAGGCTGGATTCATGAAATCTTGTAATTTTAAATTGCTTACAAGTGCTTGCTTTTCAATAAATCCCTTTTTATGTGAGAAAGTTTATTCGGATATCCGGGTAAACTTTTTCGTTATTTGCGGATTGATGAGAACAGTTTTGAAAACTTACAAATTACACTTTTTTAGGAAGGAAGGTGCTGATGCGCTACTATATTTCGGATTTACATTTTTACCATGAAAGTCTGCTTACGAAAATGGATTGCCGCGGGTTTGAAAACTGTGATAAAATGCATGAATATATGATTGAGCGTTGGAACAAAAAAGTCCGGGAAAATGACGAGGTCGTTATTCTTGGGGATGTTTCTATGGAACGTGGGAAAAAGACGAATGATATTTTGCAGCAGTTAAATGGCAGGCTGTTTCTTGTGCAAGGAAATCACGACAATTATCTCGAGGACCGCCGGTTTGATGCAACCCGTTTTGAGTGGATTAAGCCGTATGCGGAGCTGAACGATAATAAAAGAAAGATTATTTTATCGCACTATCCAATCTTTTGCTACAATGGGCAGTACCGCCGTAATAAGGAGGGAAATCCGAAAACGGTGATGATGTATGGACATGTACATGATACACACGATGAAGTTCTGGTAAATGAGTTCATCCGTATGACACGAAACACGAAGCACCAGAATCCGGGGCAGAATGAACCTATGCCGATTCCATGCCGGATGATTAATACATTCTGCATGTTTTCTGATTATACACCGTTGTCTCTGGAAGAATGGCTTGTTTTAGATGAAAAGAGAAGGCAGGCAATATGGGAAAAGGATGGACTAAATTATTGTAAAAATGCAATAGAATGATTGGATAATCCATTTTCTAGGTGTGGGGCATATGATACAATGACGATGAAAAAGGTTTAGCAGGCACTTTTTTGAATGTGGGAATAGGCTGACGGTGTTCGTTTGTTATTTACAAATAAATGCTGCCAGCTTGTTTCATTATTTATGATTGTTTGAGGGAGGTTACTATGGAAAAATATGAAGTTTATGAAAATGAACCGGTCATGTTTCACAACCGCGCATTTTCTTGTATCGGAACAGGACGCATGGATTTGGCGCTTCACAAAGAATATTTAGACCAGTTAGCGCTGGTCCAGAAAAAGATTGGATTTGACTATATCCGTGGTCATGGACTTTTCTGTAAGGACATGGCAATTTATCAGGAATTTATTACGCCGGATGGTTCCGTGAAAGAAGAATACAATTTTACTTATTTGGATATGGTGATGGATGCTTATCAGGATTTGAAAATCCGTCCATTTATTGAGCTTGGTTTTATGCCGGAACAAATGGCAAGCGGCGAAGAGACGGTATTTTACTGGAAGGGTAATATTACGCCCCCGGCGGATTATAATAAGTGGGCGCGCCTTGTGCAGAACACGCTTCGTCATCTTATGCAGCGTTATGGGGAAAATGAGGTTTTGCTGTGGCCGATTGAAGTCTGGAATGAGCCGAATCTGCCAGGGTTTTGGAAAGATGCTGACAGACAGGAATATTTTCATTTATATGAAGTTACGGCAAAGGCAGTGAAAGAAGTGGATGAAAGACTTCTGGTTGGCGGACCGGCGATTTGCGGTGTTGATGATGTATCGTGGCTGCAGGATTTTCTTGATTATGTAAAGGAGAAAAAACTGCCGCTTGACTTTGTGTCGCGGCATCATTATACAAGTTATGTGCCGGATCGGGTAGGACATTATGGCTATATTGATTTACATGATCCGGACGATGCATTTACTGGATTGGAAAAATCGCGTGAAATTGTGGACAGTTATGAGGAGTTTGCCGGCAAAGATATTCATATCACAGAATATAACACGTCGTATATTCCGAATGCACCGGTACACGATACCTGTTATAACGCTGCGTATGTGGCGCATATGCTGTCGAGACTTGGGGATTGCCACACGTCGTATTCGTATTGGACATTTGGCGATGTGTTTGAGGAACTGGGGGTTCCGTTTACTCCGTTTCATGGTGGATTTGGACTGGTAGCAAATGGCTGTATTCCAAAGCCGACGTTCTGGACATTTGCCTTTTATAAAAAATTAACCGGCTCCTGCGTTCACCGCTCTGAGGATTCGCTTATTACAAAGCAGGAAGATGGCAGTTATTATGGTGTTATCTGGAATCCGGACAACGATGGAAAAGGCGAGAAGAAGGAAGTCACTTATACCATTCATCTGCCGGAGAATGATGGACGACAAGAATACTGCAATCTTGTAAAAATTGTAGATGAAGAGCATGGCAATCCACTGAAAGTCTGGCACGACCTTGGGGAGCCGGCAAATCCATCGAAAGATGAGGTGAGTTTGCTGCGTGAAGTGGCGAAGCCATGGATTACAACCCAGACGGTAAAAGCGGAAAAAGACTGCTTGGAAATTTCATTCTGTTTGGAGAAAAATGCGGTTGCAGCATTTGAATTGAAACCGGTCGAGAGGCAGCAGGACACCGGGTATGATTATGAGCGCGTGATTTCGCAGAAGGTTAAGAAAGATACTCCTTGACAAAGAAATGGAAATTCGGTTACACTTGAAATAAATAAACGATAAGGAGGAGAAAAAAATGGATGAACAGATGAATAATAATGGCTACCAGAGTCAGCCGAATCCGATGCCAAATCAGAATAAGGACAATTATGCAGTTGCTATTTTGGTTCTTGGCATAGTATCAATTTGCTGTTGTGCTCCTTGTGGTATCGTGGCATTGGCACTGCGCGCATCAAGCATAAATGATATTTCACCGGAGAAGCAGGGCATGGTAACAGCTGGTTTTGTAACTAGTATTATCGGCATTTGCTTGTGGGGAATTGGACTGATTGCAAGAATTATTATGATAGTTGTTTAGGTACATCACAGTTTATAAGGAGGAAAAAATGGACGAACAGATGAATAATAATGGCTACCAGTATCAGCCGAATCCTAGTCCGATGCCAAATCCGAATAAAGATGGTATCGCTATTGCAGTTTTTGTGCTTGGTATTGTTTCGATTTGTTTATGCTGCGTCGCTTGGGGAGTAATCAGTCTTGCGTGCGCCATTGTATCATTGGTATTGTATTCACGTAATAAGACGATGTTTTCGCCTCAGAAAAAGGGCATGGCAACAGCAGGATTTATTACATCGATTATTGGTTGTGTACTTGGTGCAATTGTGCTTGCAGTTTACGTGGTTGCATTTTGTACAGCAGCATCAGTATCGTACTTTGCATATAAGACATTTTTGTAGAATTGATAATATGTAGTAATTGAAATTACATAAACTTAACCCACAATTCATAACCAAACCGCAGTACACCAAAACCGAGGAAAATCCATACAAGTACATAAAGGATATTCGCGCTTAGGTGCATACCGCGAAAATGAGAAAAATGATGAAGAAAACATCCCTTTTTGAAAAGAGAGGGGTGTTTCTTTTTTATGCCATTTATGAGTAATGCCAGTGTATGAGAAAGGACAAAGGCGGTATAGATAAGGGCACAGTAAAAGATTGCCGGTTGAAGTTTTAAACTGGTGAGTAAGTCAAAACGAAACAGAGCGGAAACCGCACGTGTACTGCCACAGCCGGGACAGGAAAAACCGGTCAAAGCATGGAACATACAAGGTGGAAAAATCTTAGTAGGAATAAAAATCCCTGCCTGGTACAAAAGGGAAAGACCGAGCATAATAGGAAGAAGTGCCAGACTAATGCGATAGTATATTTGGGTTGATGATAATTTTCTTTTTGCCATGTCTGCTTCCTCCTTTTGTATTGTGTGGGGCTTTTGCTGCCCTGATAACACATTATTTTAGCACGTGAAAAAGAGAGTTGCAACAAAAGGCTGAAACAGCATCGACATATATTGCACTGTCCTAAATATAATAAGAATCATTCCTCCCTTTTGGGCACATCTCTTGGCGGCTCAAAATCAGAAATGTCGTCGTAGTCCGATTCAGTCTCGGCTATGTTGTCCTCAAAGAAATCGTCATAGTCGTCACAGGAATAATCCGTATTTTTTGATTTCATTTTATCTTTTTTCATAAGAATCCCTCCATGAGAAATACTATTTCCTATGGAGGGTATTATTATACTCATAATCTAAAATTTTGCTTTTTATAAGGTCAAATCTTCAACATTAATACCCATGGAAGATAATTTTGCCGTGGTTGTTTTGATTTGATAATCAAGCTCTTCGTTTGGGGTGTCATTGTTTGCTTTTTTAATGCGTTGTAAATCTGTGTACTTGTCAATGAGTATGGTAATTAATTCCTTATCTGTCATTTCATCCATCCTTTCACCGCCTTTCCTAATAAAAATAGTATAGCGGATTTGGTTTATATTTACAAGTCATAAGTATAACAGAATAACATAGATAAAATAAGTGTCGTCTGTCCGATAAAACCACATCGAAACGAATAAAAAAACAATTTATGGGCATAACACAGAATAGAAAATCAGTGGCAGATGCTTATGGATTTATTATGTAAAAAATGGAGGGTGTTATGTCAGAGAAGTGTGAATGTGTCAATGTCAGAAAAGTAGTAATTGTCGGCTGCGGTTTTGTTGGCTCGGCGTCAGCGTTTGCGCTTATGCAAAGCGGACTTTTTTCGGAAATGGTATTGATTGATGTGGATAAAGATCGTGCGGAAGGCGAGGCAATGGATATCAGCCATGGTGCCTCGTTTGCCGGTCCAATGAAAATATATGCGGGCGGATATGAAGATGTTGGCGATGCGGCAATTATTGTAATTACGGCGGGTGCCAATCAGAAGCCAAATGAAACAAGGCTTGATTTGGTTCAAAAAAACGCAAAAATAATGACAGATGTTGTGACACAGATAAAAGAACAGGAGTACAAGGGGATTTTACTCATTGTCTCAAACCCGGTTGACATTATGACGCAGGTTGCGATGGAAGTGAGCGGATTCCCGGAACACCGTGTGTTCGGTTCAGGAACCGTGTTAGATTCTGCGAGACTTCGGTATCATCTGGGGCAGCATTTAGGAGTTGACAGCCGAAGCGTGCATGCCTTTGTAATCGGTGAGCATGGTGATAGTGAAATTGCGGCGTGGAGCAGTGCCAATGTGTCGGGCGTTCCGTTAAATTCCTTTTGTGAAATGCGGGGGCACTTTAATCACGAAGGAAATACCGAGAGCATTGAAGAACAGGTAAAAAACAGCGCCTATGAGATTATTGCCAAAAAAGATGCCACATATTATGGAATTGCGATGGTGGTAAAGCGGATTTGTCAGGCAATTGTGCGGGATGAAAAATCGATTTTTCCAATTTCACTCCGTATGCATGGCGAGTATGCTCTGGAGGATGTTGTGCTGAGTATGCCGGCAATTGTGGGAGCAAGAGGAATTGAGACAACGATTCCGATTTCGCTGGATGAAAAAGAGGTATCAAGACTTCATGAATCTGCGGAAATGCTGCGGGAGACAAGGAAAGAAATTCGGTGATGAATTGCCTTTATTTGTAGGTACTGGAGATTTTGCTCCTTGAGTGCCCTGCCCGTGCAAGTATAAAAAAACAATAAAGTTATTGAGTTAAGCCTCTAACAATGATATATTAGTTGTTAGGGGCTTTACATGGATACACATAAATTTTACATGACTTTACAAAACGTAGAGAGAGGATAATGAAATGTCTATATGGAATGTGATTAATTTGGCGGGTGGCCTTGCGATGTTCATCTTTGGTATGAACTTAATGAGTGATGGCTTGAAATTGGTGGCAGGCTCTTATTTAAAGAAAATTTTGGAAAAACTGACGCAGAATCGCATTATTGCTATGGTTGTAGGTGCTGGTTTGACTGCATTGATTCAGAGTTCCAATGCCATGTGTGTCATGGTGGTTGGTTTTGTAAATGCCGGTATGATGCAGCTGGAGCGCTCCGTTGGAATCCTGATGGGAGCAAAGATTGGAACAACGATTACCGGACAGTTGATTGCCTTTAATATTTCCGAAATTGCGCCGGTGATTGCGTTCGTTGGTGTGGCAATTACCATGTTTTCGAAAAAACCTAAGGTAAAAAATGTAGGACAGATTATTGCCAGCCTTGGTGTATTGTTCATTGGACTTGGTACGATGAGCGCAGCAATGAAGCCGTTAGCAGGCGAGGTTTGGTTCCAGAGTTTGCTGCAAAAGTTTTCTAATCCGATTTTGTGCGTTATTATTGGTGTTATTTTCACCGTTATTATTCAGAGTGCATCGGCATCCGTCGGTGTTTTACAGATGTTGGCACTCAGTGGTGTTATGGCATTCCCGGGTGCCTTTCCACAGGCATTTTACATTATGCTCGGTATGAATATTGGTGCGAGTGTTGCACCGGCACTTGCTTCCCTTGGTGGACGCAAAGATGCTAAACGTGTGGCTTTTATCGTTATTTTGTTTGAGAGTATCGGCATGGTGCTGTTCATGATACTTACGCAGATTTTCCCGGTTATCTTCGATTGGATTTTAAATACAGCTCCGGGAAATCCGACCAGACAGATTGCCAATGCCAATACGATTTTCAACCTTGTGACAGTAGCGATTCTTTTGCCATGTGCGAAATATCTGGTTAAAATTTCTGAATTTGTCATTCGCGGTGAGGATGACAAAGAAGAAGCAGCACTTCATTATATTGATGAATCCGGTTATCAGTCCGGTACGGTTTTGATTGGACAGATTGACCAGGAAGTCGGCAGAATGCATTCTTTGGTTCGTGAAAATATGGAAGCTTCGACAAAAGCCTATTTTGGAAGTATGACGATTTCCAAAGAGCAGTTCGAGAGAAATGAGGAAGCAGTGGACTTTTTGAATAAAGAAATCGTGGCAGCACTGATTCGTACAAACCAGCTTGGAGTTTCTGAGAAAGAAGCGACCCATGCCGGTAATCTGTATCATATTGTGACGGATTTGGAGCGTATCGGCGACCATGCGGAAAATGTTCTCGGATATGCACTGCAGATGAAAGAGGACAAGCGTAAGTTCTCTGATAAGGCATTGAAGAACTTGAAGGAATTGTCACAAGCAGTTTATAAGATTTACGATTTGGCATGTGAGCATTTCTCAAATCCAAGCGAAGAATTGTACCGCGTTATTTATGATTTGGAAGCGGATATTGATAAGATGGTTGACAAGATGCGTGCGTCCAATAGTAAGCGCTTGAGCAAAATGAAATGTGAAGCAGTTCAGGGCTTATACTTTAATGAAATTTTAGTAGACTTGGAGCGTGTGGCGGACCATTCATTGAATATTGCGCAGGCAGCGAAAAAATATGAAATTTATGATGAGGATGAAGATTTATAAACATGTCTAAAAATGTAGTCTTTTGCTAGGATAATACATTGTCTTATAACCTCTTTGTTTCGTATAATATCCATAATGATGGATGTTATGAAACAAGGAGGTTTTTGTTATGAAGCAGACAACAAAAAGAGTTGTGGCGTTTTTTGCGGCGATGGGGCTGATGGTTTCCGGACTTTCACTGAATGAGCCTGCGTCAGCCGATGCAAAGGCAAAAGCAAAAGTAAAATCAGTAACAATTAAAAATGTAAAAAAGAAACTTACATTGAAAAAAGGAGATTCTTTCAAACTGAAAGTATCTGTTAAAGTTAAGCCAAATAAGGCAAAGTATAAAAAGGTGACATACAAATCGTCGAAGAAAAAGGTAGTAAAAGTTTCATCAAAAGGAAAACTTACTGCCTGTCGGGCAGGCATGGCCAAAATTACCGTGCGGTCAAAGACGAATAAAAAGAAAAAAACGGTTATTACGGTTGTTGTGAAAAATGTCCGGACAGAAAGCAAAGGGCAGGGTGTGGCACCGACTGCAAATGCGACAGTTAGTCCGACAAAGCAGCCCGAAAATACTGGCGGACAGACCGTTTCACCAACTGTACAGGTAACGGCAACACCTACCGTGAAACCAACACCGGTACCGGATGGCACAAGCACACTTATGCGCAAGCCATTTGCAGCGCAGGGAAGTGTTGGACAGAAATTATCCGAACTTTCAGTTTCGAGCGGAAAAATTGTTGACAGCAACGGTACAGAAATTAAGGGTACTTACGAATGGGAACAGCCGGATACGACGCTTGAGACAATGGGAAAAACTCATGCAACGGTAAAGTTTGTTCCAAAAGACAGTACATTTGCAGAAATTAAAGGAATTTCGATTCCGGTTCACACGATGAAAAATATTGTTAAAATCGAGAGAAAACCTACCTGCTCCGGTGCAGCAACCGGGAAGAAATTAAGCCAGGTTGCCTTATCCGGTGGAAGAGCCGTAGATGCAGAAGGAAAAGCGGTTTCCGGTTCTTTTCATTGGGCAAATCCTGAAATTATGCTTACAACCCCCGGCAGGGCAAATTACATGGCGGTCTTTACCCCTTCTGATAATGTGACATACCGTGAGGTTTCCATTTACGTAAATGTAAATGTTACAGGGACTGCGATTACAAGTGGAATCGCAGATAAAAAACTTGATTTGTCCGGTGGTACATGGAAGAATGAGACAGCTTACAGCGGACAGTGGAATGGTACTTTTTACAAGTTGAATGATTTTATTGAGGGCGTTGATTTATCACAGTATACAACAATGAATGTAACAACGGAGGTATATGACAAAAATGGGAATATACTTTCGGATACATCGACGGGTTTTGTAGGATTTAAATTAGCAAATAAAAATGAGGACTGGAGTGGTTTTACAGATGCGTATGAAAATCGCACCGGCGAGTTATCTCTTGCGGGATATGAAGGTGGAGATTTGTATCTTGTCGTACAGAATATGCAGGCGTCAGTTGGCTATATTGAGGTAAAATCCATAACATTAAAAGCTGGTGAGATTACCAATGTAAAAGATGGCAGCTCTCTGAAACGTGCATATGGCGACATGTTTGGTAAAGTCGGAAATGCGCTTGTTGGCAATCAGATGACGGATAAAAACTGTGTAAATTTCACGGCATCCCAGTATAACTCTGTAACTATGGGAAATGAAATGAAACCGGACAGTCTTTTGAAAAACTGGAATCCTGCATTTTCAGATACAAACCCAGAAGGATATGTCGATACGGCGAAATTCACCTATAAGTATAAAGACAGCAAATATCCGGTTATTGATATGGATTCCATTGATAAGTATATAAATGTTGCTTATCAGAATGGAATGAAAATGCGTTTTCACGTATTTGTCTGGCATAAACAGACACCACAGTGGTTTTTCAAAGAAAATTTCCGCAAGAATGGTGCATATGTCTCGAAAGAAGTTATGGATGGACGACTGGAGTATCTGGTGCGCAATGTTATGACGCATATTTATTCCTATAAAAACAGTGATGGCGTTTATGTCGGACGCGAAGTGATTGACAACTGGGACATGGCAAATGAGTACACACACAATAACGATGGTGGAGAAAAGAGTTATTGGGATGAAGTATATTATCCGGACTATGAATACAGTAAGAAAAAACACAGTGGAATTTATACACCGGTTTACATCAAAGAAGCATTTGCGATTGGACATTCCATTTTGGAGGACTTTGGTCTGACGGATAAGGTGAGCCTGATGTACAATGATTATAATACTTATCAGGTGGCGGATAAAATTGTTACCATGGTTCAATATTTTAACACGAAAGATGAAGTAAATCCGACGGGAGAAGTTATTTGTGACGGTGTCGGTATGCAGACACATCTGGATATGGGATACCCGGATATAGAATCCATTGGTACAAATGCAATTGATAAGTTTAAGGCAGCAGGTTTTGAAATCCAACTCACCGAGATGGATTTGACAGATAAAGTGCAAAGTGAAACATCACAGGCAAATCAGATCATCAAATGGTATAATTTGATGATGCTTCTGATGACAGAAAAGGACAGTGGTGCAAAAATCACAGGTATTATCTGGTGGGGACCAAGTGATGACTACTCCTGGCGAAGCGAAGGTGTTCCGCTTTTGCATAGTAAATATTGGAAAGCAAAAGAGCATTATTTTCAGGTGATTGAGGCCATTTCTTCCTATAATCAGGGAGATTCTGAATGGCAGATTTATGTATAGGAATGTCTTGCTCTAAATAGACGAATAATCCCCCTCTTTGGTGCATAGATTATACAAACACCAAATCAGGGGGATTTTTTTGAAAGGATATCATATTCAAAAAACACCGATTGAAGAGCGTGCGGTGGCGATTGCTGAATATATTGTAAAGAATAAGGCAACCGTACGGCAGGCGGCAGGCCAGTTTGGCGTGAGCAAGAGTACGGTACATAAAGATGTAACGGAGCGGTTACTTAGGATTAATCCTTCCCTTGCTGCAAAAGCAAGGAAAATACTTGATGTAAATAAATCCGAACGGCATATCCGCGGGGGAATGGCGACAAAGGAAAAATACAGCCATCTTCATGCAGAAAGACAGATGTTTCCGGGAAATCGAATGAGTTAATGAAACGGCGTTGGTCCGGTCTATCCGGGGTGGCGCTGTTTTTACATATTCAAACGGAAAAAAAAGGAAAAAATGTGTACAAACTTTGAAAATTGAGACGATAACTTGTCATTTTTGTCGAATGTGCTATAATGATAAATATGTATCAAAAACTCGGTAAAGGAGGAAGTTTCATTGGGACAGTCAACCTTTAAAGGGGGAGCACATCCTTATGAGGGCAAGGAACTCAGCATGGATTCTCCAATTCGTGAAATGGATGCGAAGGAGGAACTTGTATTTCCTATGAGCCAGCATATTGGAGCCCCGGCAACACCTGTCGTAGCTGTTGGTGATACAGTGAAGATGGGACAGATTATTGGCGAAGCAAGTGGTTTTATTTCCGCCAACATTGTAAGTTCTGTATCCGGTGAGGTCAAAGCCGTAGAGCCAAGACTTTTGTCATCGGGAGCAAAAGCAACCTGCGTTGTAATTGCAAATGATGGGGAATATCAGCCGGTTGAAGGACTTGGCGCAGACAGGGATTACACCCAGTTGACAAAGGAGGAAATCCGTCAGATTATCAAAGATGCCGGCATTGTCGGTATGGGAGGAGCCGGATTCCCGACAAACGTCAAAGTTACGCCGAAAAATGAAGAAGAAATTGATTATGTCATTGTAAACGGAGCAGAGTGTGAGCCGTATCTGACTTCGGATTACCGCTTGATGTTAGAGCGTCCGGAGGATTTGATTCAGGGACTTCATGTTGTATTATCTTTGTTTGACAATGCAAAAGGTGTCATTGCCATCGAGGATAACAAACCGGAGGCAATTGCAAAACTTCAGTATCTCACGGATTCCGATCCGGATATTGAGGTAAAAGTATTAAAAACAAAATATCCACAGGGAGCAGAGCGTCAGGTGATTTATGTAACGACCGGACGTAAGATTAACTCCAAAATGCTGCCGGCTGATGCGGGTTGTATCGTGGATAATGTACAGACGGTACTTGCTATTTACGATGCCGTATGTAAGACAACACCGTCGATGAGCCGCGTGGTAACACTGACCGGCGATGCGATGGCAGAACCACAGAATTATAAAGTTAAATTTGGTATGAGCCATGCCGAGCTGTTAGAAGAAGCAGGCGGACTCAAAGAGAATGCGAAGAAACTGATTTCTGGCGGCCCGATGATGGGTATGGCAATGTATGATTTGAACACGCCGATTACGAAAACAAGTTCTTCCATTTTGGCAATGAGCGAGGATGAAGTTGAAAAATTTGAGCCGACGAATTGTATTCGATGCGGCCGTTGTGCGACGGTATGTCCGAGCCACCTGGTGCCACAGATGATGGCACAGGCTGCTGAGCGCAATGATTTGGATTACTTCCAGAAGCTTAATGGTATGGAATGTTATGAATGTGGTACTTGTACATTTGTTTGTCCGGCGAAGAGACGCCTGACACAGATTTTCAAACAGGCAAGACGTGCGGTTATGGACCAGAACAGAAAAAAATAAGCATGTTTAGCTATGAAAATATGCTGCAAAAGCAGCAGAATGGAGGAAACAATGGAAGAGAAATTATGGAACGTTTCTTCATCTCCTCATGTACGTGACCATTCTTCTACGCAGTCCATCATGAGAGATGTCGTAATTGCCTTATTGCCGGCTACCATCATTGGTATTTATAATTTCCGGTTAAGTGCAGTATTAGTAATTTTAACCTGCTGTGTATCCTGTATGTTGGCAGAATACATCTGGCAGAGATTGATGAAACAGAAGGTAACAACAAATGACTTTAGTGCCCTTTTGACCGGCTTATTGTTAGCATTGAATCTGCCGGCTACGATGGGAAATCCAAAGTATCTGTGGATGTGTATTCTTGGCAGTGTATTTGCCATTATCGTTGTGAAACAGTTATTCGGAGGACTGGGTCAGAACTTCATGAACCCGGCACTTGGCGGCCGCTGCTTTTTGATGTTGTCATTCAGTAGCGTTATGACAAGTTTTACGGTAAAAGAAGGAAGTAACTGGTTATACGGTATTTCCGTTGATGCAGCAAGTTCTGCCACACCACTTATGGATGTCAAAGAAGGCGGTTACCCAAGTCTTTTGAAGATGTTTTTGGGAACAACGACAGGAACCATTGGTGAGACATCGACAGCAGCACTTTTGCTTGGTGCCATTTACCTTTTGCTCCGTCGTGTTATCGACTGGAAAATCCCGGTTATTTACATCGCAACATTTGCCGTATTTGACATTTTGTATATGGTAATTGCCGGTGCGGCTGCTTATCCGCTTTTGTATGAACTCTGCGGTGGCGGCTTGATGCTTGGTGCATTCTTTATGGCAACTGATTACGTGACGAGTCCGATTACCTCAAAGGGTAAAGTGATTTATGCAATTTTACTTGGTCTTTTGACAGGCTTGTTCCGATTCTTCGGTGAGTCCGCAGAAGGTGTATCCTTTGCTATCATTATCGGCAACTTGTTCGTACCATTGATTGAACGCTATACCGTTCCAAAGGCATTTGGAAAGGAGGGCAAAGCAAATGGATAAGAAAAGCAGTATGATGAAGGACGCCATTATCTTATGTGCGATTACCCTGATTCTCGGTGCCGTGTTGGCAGGTGTTTATATGCTGACAAAGGACCCGATTGACAATGCTCAGAAAAAAACAAATAACGAAGCCTGCGCTGTTGTTGTGGCACAGGGTGATTCTGTAAAGGATAACGATGCAGAAGCGGTATCCGGCGCGGCTGCTTATTTAAGTAAGCATGACCTTTCAAATGCAGAAGTAAAAGAAGGCGATTTGCTTTCCGAATATGTAGAGATTACCGAAGTACATCCAACGGCAAATGGCGGAAAAGTATATCTTGCCAACGCACTCAAAGGATATGGTGGTAAAATCAGTTTTGCCCTTGGTGTAGATGCACAGAGTGCGATTACCGGTATACAGATTACCAGTGAGAGCGAGACCGCAGGTCTTGGTGCAAACTGTGAAAACGATGAGTTTAAGGCGCGTTTCAAAGGAATCAAAGCACCGGAGAGCACATCGGAAGAAATGTATAATAAAAATGAGACAACAGATACCCAGGTACAGGCATTATCGGGCGCTACGGTTACTTCCCGTGCGATTACGAGAGCGGTAAAGGGAATCTTGTTCTATGATGCATCCGGAAAGGAGGCTGGTCAGTATGAGTAAAAATGTTTGTGGCGAGCGCCTTATTAACGGTATCGTCAAAGAAAACCCTACGTTTGTCATGATGCTTGGTATGTGTCCGACTTTGGCGGTTACATCCTCAGCCATGAATGGTCTGGGCATGGGATTATCGACAACGGTTGTATTGATTTTATCCAATATGCTGATTTCAGCATTGCGTAAGATTATACCGGATAAAGTTCGTATTCCGGCATTTATCGTAATTGTAGCATCGTTTGTAACGATTGTTCAGCTGCTTTTGCAGGCGTACATTCCATTTTTGTACTCGGCACTTGGTGTTTACATTCCGTTGATTGTAGTAAACTGTATCATCTTAGGACGTGCCGAAGCCTATGCTTCCAAAAATCCGGTTATTGCATCAGCATTTGACGGAATTGGTATGGGTCTTGGATTTACGATGGGATTAACGCTGATTGGTATTTTCAGAGAAATCCTTGGAAGTGGTTCCATTTTTGGATTCACAATCCTTCCAAGCGCAGTAAATATCTCAATTTTTGTTATGGCTCCCGGCGCATTCTTTGTTCTGGCAGGACTTACTGCCCTTCAGAATAAACTGAAAATGCCGAGCGCAACAAACAAAGAAGAAGAGGACGAGGAAGAAAAGGAGGTTGAAAACGCATGAGTATTTTTACCATTCTTTTTACGGCGGCACTTGTGAATAACTTCGTATTGAGTCAGTTCCTTGGTATTTGTCCGTTCCTTGGTGTATCCAAGAAAGTGGAAACCGCTGCCGGTATGGGCGGTGCAGTTGTATTCGTAATTACGATTGCCTCCTTTATTACCAGTTTATTGTATAACTTCCTGCTTTTGCCAAATGATTTGGTATATTTAAATACTATCGTATTTATTTTGGTAATTGCAGCTTTGGTTCAGTTCGTTGAGATGGTATTGAAAAAAATGATGCCGGCTCTGTATCAGTCACTTGGTGTATACCTTCCGCTGATTACGACAAACTGTGCGGTACTTGGTGTGGCACTGCTCAGCGTACAGAACAACTATGGAGTACTGGCTAGTACCGTAAACGGTATTGGTGCATCACTTGGTTTCCTCCTTGCGATTGTACTGATGGCCGGTATTCGTGAGAAACTTGAAAATTGTAACATTCCGAGCGTATTGAAAGGAACACCGATTGTGCTGGTAACGGCAGGTTTGATGGCGATTGCTTTCTGCGGTTTCGGCGGCGTTAGCTTTTAGGAAAGGAGGAACTTGAAATGACAGTATTTATTTTCTCAGTAGTTCTCCTTGCGGTGCTTGGTATCCTGATTGGTATTCTTCTTGGGGTAGCAGGTAAGGTATTTGCCGTAGAGACCGATGAAAGAGTTGAAAAAGTACGTGAGTGTCTGCCGGGAAACAACTGTGGCGGCTGTGGTTATCCGGGTTGTGATGGTTTGGCAGAGGCGATTGTAGCCGGGGATGCACCGGTAAACGGTTGTCCGGTCGGTGGAGCACCGGTAGCCGGCAAGATTGCAGAAATTCTTGGTGTGGAAGCCGGAAGTTCAGAAAAACAGGTGGCATTTGTAAAATGTGCCGGAACTTGTGATGTGGCAGCAAATAAATATCACTATGTTGGTGAGATGGACTGCCGCCGTGCAGCGATGGTACCGGGACGTGGTGAAAAGGCATGTTCATATGGCTGTCTTGGTCTCGGCTCCTGTGTGGAAGTCTGTCAGTTTGATGCATTATCCATTCAGAATGGAGTTGCTAAAGTAGACCGTGACAAATGTGTTGCCTGCGGTCAGTGTGTAGCAACTTGCCCAAATCATGTGATTGATTTGATTCCGTATTCTTCTGCTTATGCGGTACAGTGTAGTTCGAAGGATAAAGGTAAAGCAGTTATGGAAGTCTGCCAGTCCGGCTGTATCGGTTGTGGACTTTGCGTGAGACAGTGTGAATTTGGTGCCGTAACATTGGAAGACAATATTGCCGTAATTGATGGCACAAAGTGTCAGGGCTGTGGAAAATGTGCGGAAAAATGTCCAAAGAAAGTTATTCATGCGCAACAGTAAAAAGTAAAGATAAAAAAGAAGCTACAGAGTGTCAGCCGATTAATAGGCGATGCTCTGCAGCTTCTTTTTTTCGTAGTACTTTTTGGGCTTTGTACTTGAAGTTGTACTGTCCGGAAGTACGGTTATGACGCATGATGCCGTTAAATTACGTGAAAGTAAGGTGGCAGTGATTGTTACCGTACCGGGAGAAACTCCCATTACTACGCCGCGGGAATTTACAATGGCAATACTTTCATCGGAACTTTCAAACACCGGTCTTTCGGCAGAAGTATTTGGTTTAATAATGGTTTCAAGTCTTGTTCTCTGGGAGAGAGGAACAGAAACCTGATTTTTCATAAATTTAATACTTACTGCATTTGGTGAAACACGAACCCGGCATTTGAGGTTGCGGACTACTTTTTTTCCTTTTTTTATAGTAACGGTAATGACCGAAGAACCAATGGCAAGGGCAGATACACTGGCATATCTGGCATTTTGCGTTTCGGTTTTTACTGTTGCAATCGAAGGTTTTGAGGAAGTGAAAGTAATCTTATGCTTCCTTTTTGCGTTATAAACGCGAAGCGAAAAGGTGCTTCCAACAGTCATATTTAATTTTTTCATGTTCAGCTTTGGCTTTTTTCCTGCGGCGGAAGAAGTGCCGGCCGGTAAAACCATACTGATTAGAAGTACAAATACCAAAAGAGAGGTAAACTTTTTCTTCATGAAAAGGCTCCTTTCCATTGCATATTTACTTTGTACTGTAACTATAGTATGTGCTTGTGGCACAAACTTGTCACTTTGTGAAGGGGTCTTGAAATTGGTTTTTGAAACTGTTATGATGAAAAAAAACAATAGGAAGAGATGGGAAAGGAGAAAGACCATGCAGAGAATTTTAATTGTAGATGATAATGAAGATATTCGAGAGGTTTTAGGTACTTATGTAGCAAAAGAAGGTTTTGAGCCGGTTGTGGCAAAGGACGGATTTGAGGCACTTGACCTGTTTAAGAAAGCCAATCCGGCAGTTGTACTGCTTGACGTTATGATGCCGGGCATGGATGGTTACAAAGTTTGTGAAAAAATCCGCGAGCAGTCGGATGTGCCGATTATCCTTGTTACAGCAAAAGGAGACGATTACGACCGTGTGATGGGACTGGATATCGGAGCCGATGATTACATCGTCAAACCTTTTAATGGAGATGAGGTTATGGCACGTGTCCGTGCGGTGTTACGGCGTATGGGACGTTCGGAGTCCACAGAGGAAAAGAAAATCTTAAACGTCAGTGATTTGACGGTAAATATTGAGACTTACACCGTTTATGTAGGAGCGGAAAAACTTCCGATGACGAAAAAAGAAGTGGAGACCATGTGGATTCTTGCCGGAAATCCAAGCAAGGTATTTACCAGAGATAACTTGTTGGACAGTTTGTGGGGGCAGGATTATTTTGGTGACAGCCGTACCGTGGATTCCCATATCAAGAGACTGCGTGCGAAATTAGATAAAGTACCACATCCAAATTGGGAGATTAAGACGATTTGGGGCTTAGGATATAAGTTTGAACTGACTGTATAAGGAGCCGCTATGAAGAAAATATTTTGGCGTGTGTTCGTTGCCTTTGGCGTAGTACTTTTGGTGTTTACAATTCTGATTGGACTTATGTTTACACGGTTTAACCGCACGAATATTGTCGGGGCGTACAAACAGCAGTTAGGGGATTTGGCAGATGGCGTTGTCACTCGGACAAGTCAGGCAGTAAAAGACCATGAAGCGGATGAATTTATGGATTATCTGCGCGCAATGGAAGATTTTGGAAAGATGCAGAATGTTGACATCTGGATTGTAGCAGACGAATCGAGTAAACATAAATTATCTGACGCATATACCAATGTGCAGATGGATGGATTGGATATTCCGAAGGAAACAGAGAATATTATCAAAATGGCATTTCGGGGGAAAAAGAAAAGTTACAGCGATTACGATGAAGTTTACCAGACGGTTATGCTTCATGTGGCAGTGCCGGTTCGTGATAAGAGTGGTGACGTGTCGGGAGCAGTTGTCGTATCGGGACCGATGGAAATGCAGGAAAATACCGTGATTCAGTACGAAAAATACATGCTGATTTGCGTTATGGTAGGAGCATTTTTGGCACTCTTATTATCCTTTTTCTTCTCTAGGCAGCTTGTCCGTCCGATTATCCGGATTAAAGAGGCAGCTCTTGTGCTGGCTGCCGGAAATTATGCTCATAAAACCGGAATCCGTCGAAAAGATGAACTGGGGGCGCTGGCAGAGAGTATGGATACCCTTTCGGATAAATTGGTGGAAGCGGAAGAATTTCGCGAGGACTTAGAGCAGAGCCGCCGGGATTTCTTCTCGAATGTATCGCATGAACTCCGCACACCGATTGCTGTTATGAAAGGTTATGCTGACACGCTGGTGGCTGGTTATGTAACGGATGAAACCAAGCAGAAAGAATATTTGCAGAGGATTCAGAGCGAGTGTAACGGTATGGAACATCTGGTGTCTGATCTTTTGATTTTGTCACGGATGCAAAATCCGGATTACGAATTAAATGTCGAAGTGTTAAATGTGATTGCCGTGGCACAGGATGCGATGCGTGGAATGCGTATTCTTATGCAGGAGAAAAAATTGACGGGCAGTGTTACCTATGACGACGAATGTTCCCTGATGAAGGGAGATTACGACAGAGTCCGCCAGTTGTTTACCGTTCTTTTGCAAAATGCCGTAAAATATTCGGACGAGGGAACAGAGATTACCATGCATGTTGCAAAAGAAGAAGGACTGATTGTGACAACAGTGCGCGATTTTGGGATCGTTATTCCGGAGAGTGAATGGGAAAATGTTTTTGAAAAATTTTACCGGGCAAGCAGCCACGGTGAAAAAGAAGGCTCCGGACTTGGACTTGTTGTGGCAAAGAATATTGTGAGCCGTCACGGCGGGCATATTTTTGTTCGAAGCGATGAAAAAAATGGAACTATTTTTACGATAGAATTTCCAGAAACTTCTGAAAATATTTCTTGATATATTTCGCTGTTTTCAGTATACTAATAGTATCAAGAAACGAACATTTCCTGGAGTGTTCGATACCTTCTGAATTTTTGAACCTACAATACTTTAAACGGGATTCTTATATCTGTAGTTGGATGTCGGGCCGTCACTGCCGCAAGGTACTATGGTGACATAGCAACGGAAGACAGAAGGCTGCATGCGGTTGCCCACCTAGCCGATAGCTAGGAGTCAAAAATCAGAAGCCGGCATTTCGGGTATTTACGAAAGAGTTGGGCAGCGATTGGTCGCTGCCCTTTTCTATATGTGGAAAAAGAAATGAGGAAAAAACGATGAAAAACGGATTTTTAAAAGTAGCGGTTACGACACCGGATTTGCGTGTGGCAGACTGCGAATATAATAAAAATCAAATGGTTGAAAAAGTGAAAAAAATGGCAGGCGAAAAAGTCTCTCTCGTTTGTTTTCCGGAATTTTCACTGACCGGATACACGTGCGGTGACTTATTTTTGCATGACACTTTAGTAGAAGGGGCAAAAAATGCTTTGGCTGCATACTGCGAGGAGACGAAATCGTACGAAATCGTCAGTGTAGTCGGACTTCCGCTTGACCATAACGGAAAACTTTATAATGTGGCAGCGGTTATTTATGGCGGTAAAATTCTTGGGTTTGTGCCAAAAAGCTATCTGCCAAACTATAGTGAATTTTATGAAGCACGTCAGTTTGTAGAAGCACCGGCAGAAAACGGAGAGCATCTCTGGAAAGAGGGTGAGAGCGTTCCGTTTGGTGCCAATCTGATATTCACGCACAAAAAATACCATCGTTTTTCCTTTGGGATCGAGTTATGTGAGGATTTGTGGACGCCGATACCACCATCCGGAGAGCTTGCTATGGCGGGAGCGCATATTATCTTGAATTTGTCGGCGAGCGATGAGCTGACCGGCAAGGCGGGATACCGCAGAGAACTTGTGAAAAACCAGTCAGCACGTACGCTTTCGGCGTATTTATATGCGGATGCCGGTGAGGGAGAATCCACGATGGATATGGTGTTTGCCGGTCATAATCTGATTGTGGAAAATGGCGTTGTTTTAAAAGAGAGCAAACCATTTGCCGGAGAAAAGGATTTGATTACGGAAATTGATTTGGGACGACTTCACAATGAAAGACGGCGTATGACGACCTTTACCAAAGGACAGAAAAAAGACGATTTTACGACAATTTGGTTTGATTCAAATGTGCCGGAAGAAACAAAACTTACAAGAAGTTTTGAAAAGACACCATTTGTTCCTTCGACCCGTATTCACAGAGAAGAACGATGCGAAGAAATTCTGGCAATTCAGTCGTATGGGCTTGCCAAACGTCTGCGCCACACCGGCTGCAAACATGCCGTAATCGGGTTGTCCGGCGGTTTGGATTCGACCCTTGCGCTACTTGTGACAGTCCGTGCTTTTGATACGTTAAATTTAGAAAGAGAAGGAATTGTCTGTGTCACAATGCCATGTTTTGGAACAACAAACCGAACTTATGACAATGCGGTTCAGTTAGCAAAGCAGTTAGGCACGTCATTACGTGAAATTCGGATTCAGGATGCGGTTATGCAGCACTTTAAGGATATTTCACATGATCCGGCGGTGCAGGATGTAACATATGAAAACGGACAGGCAAGAGAGCGCACACAGATTTTGATGGATATTGCCAATCAGGTCTGCGGTATGGTAATTGGAACCGGCGATATGTCAGAACTTGCACTTGGCTGGGCGACATATAATGGAGATCATATGTCGATGTATGGCGTGAACTGTTCCGTGCCAAAGACGCTTGTCCGCTATCTGGTACAGTTTTTTGCCGACACCTGTGAAAATGACATTTTGAAAAAAGTTCTCTACGATGTGTTGGATACGCCGGTCAGTCCGGAACTGCTTCCTCCAAAAGAGGGCGAAATCGCACAGAAAACAGAGGATCTTGTGGGACCTTATGAACTTCACGACTTTTTCTTGTATTATACATTAAGGTTAGGCTACGGACCGGAAAAAATCTTCCGTCTAGCCTGCGTGACGTTTGAAGGAGCATACGACAAAAAGACGATTGCCAAATGGTTAAATACGTTCTTTCGCCGTTTTTTTGCACAGCAGTTCAAACGGTCGTGTCTGCCGGACGGGCCAAAGGTTGGTACGGTATCGGTATCGCCGCGCGGCGATCTGCGTATGCCAAGCGATGCCGGCAGGGCACTGTGGCAGACGGAGTTAGACCGGATTTGTGACCGCCTTGTTTAAGGCGGTGCGGATGCCTTCAATTAAGAGTGATTCGGTGTATTTACTTTTGTCCGAGAGAGGAACATCCTCCAATTTAGTGCCGGCAATCAACTCTTTTTCGATGGATTCCAGTGACGGCTTCACGAGTGGGTACATGGTTGTCACGGATTCTTCTAAGTTGACTAAAGCAACACTTTTTATCTGGTCGGCATCCACGGCAACTTCGAGGTTTAATGTGGTATCTCCAAGTTTAATCTGTGAAGTATAAACACCGGGCGTATAAATCTGCTTTGTGGAACCGGTCTTTTCTTTGTTTGATTTGTCCGGAAGAAACATAATAATAAGCAAAACGATGAGAAGTATACCAAGGCCGGCAAAAATTGCCGTATAAATTAATTCTTTCATTTGAATGACTACAATTTTAGTTTTTGCCATGGAAAAACCTCCTTATGGATTTTGTGCTTGCGTGTGCTTACTGTTAATATATGAGCGGCATGCTGCCGCTATGCATTCTATTTTTGAGAGGAGGAGTTTGTTTGTCATTGCACTTTATTTTAGGCGGGAGCGGCAGTGGAAAAAGCACCTGGCTGTTCAAAAAAATTCAAAAAGACGCGTCAGAAAATCCGGGGATCAATTATCTTGTCTTAGTACCGGATCAGTTTACATTAGAAACCCAGAAAACATCAGTTTCCCTCAATGGAAATAAGGGGATTTTAAATATTGATGTACTCAGTTTCCACCGTCTGGCATACCGTGCCTTTGAAGAGGTTCCGGCACTGCGTCGAACGGTTTTGGAAGATATGGGGAAAATCATGATTTTGTATCAGGTATTTTCTAAAAAGAAAAAAGAAATGCTGTATTTTAAGCGTGGGTTAAAGGCAGCGGGATTTTTGGATGAATGTAAATCCCTTTTGTGTGAACTGGCGCAGTATGATGTTTCGGAAGAAGCATTGGAAGAACTTACGGAGAAAGTCGGAGAGGACTCACTGCTTGGCTTGAAACTGCATGATATCCGTCTGGTGTATCAGGCGTTTACAGAGCGGATGGGCGATACGTATATGATGGCAGAGGAACTGGTGCCACAGCTTACACGGGTAGTTTCCTCACTTGAGATGATGAAACACTGTGTGGTCTGTTTAGATGGTTTTACTGGTTTTACACCGACACAGTATGAACTTTTGCGCGAAATTTTAGGGGTATGTGAGGATATGTACATAACGGTAACGACGGACCGCACCGGACACAGAGACCGTGTGTTTTCCATGAGTGCCGATACGATACGCCGTCTGACACAGATGGCAGGAGAACGAGGTGTTCTTGTAGAGGAGCCGGTTATCACAGGAGCAGGCAGGGAAAAAATTCCTTACCGGGTAGCGAAAAATGAGGAACTTGCCTTTATGGAGGAGCGGTTGTTTACTCATGGGTTTAAACCGTGGGAAAAAGTGCCGGAGTCCATTCACATTACGATGTGCCACAGGGAGCGGGATGAGGTTTCCTATGTGGCGAGACGGATTTACTGGCTGATGAAAGAAGAGGGGTATGAGCCGGAAGACATTGCGGTTGTGACGGCAGATGAAGCGGCTTATGAGCCGCTTTTAGTGCAGGAGTTTGAAAAACTTGGCATCCGATACTTTTTGGACAGTACGAAAAGCATTGGGGCAAATGCGATGGCTGAATACCTCTTAGCCTTTATCCATATGGTGCAGCAGAGACTTGATTATGAGAGCACGTTCCGTTTTTTACGCTGTGCCCTATCACCGCTTACAAGGGAGCAGACAGACTGCCTGGAAAACTATGTGATAGCCAGGGGATGCCGGGGGATGGCAGCCTATCAGAGTGAATGGGAGTATGCTGTTTCCGGACTGGATTTACTGGAAGTCAATGAATATCGGAGAATTTTTGTGAATTCCATTGCGGAGACGCTGCAGGCATTAAAAGGCGGTAAAAAGAGTGTTCGTGAATTTACGGAAATTTTTTATGGATTCGCTGAGAAAAACGGGATTTATGAGCGTCTTCTTGCCATGAGCGAAAATTTTGAAAACGATGGAAAGCTTATTTTAGCGAGAGAATATAAGAGCATTTACCGTTTGATGATTCATCTGTGGGATGAGTTTGTGGAACTTCTCGGAGATGAAATTGTCACATTTAAAGAGTATACACAAATGTTAGAGGCCGGAATTTCAGAAGGAATTGTCGGGTTTATTCCGCCAACGGCTAAGCAGGTTATGATTGGCGATGTGACAAGAAGCCGTTTGAAAAATATTAAGGTTCTTTTCTTCCTTGGTGTCAATGATAACTGTATTCCGAAGGCGAAAGGGGCACCGGGGCTTTTGACCGAGCGTGAGAGGGAGCGCATGGAAAAAGAGGGCGTGACGTTAGCACCGGATGCGGAAAAAGAATCGTATAACGAGCAGTTTTACTTATATTTAGCGCTTACGAAAGCGTCTGAGCAGGTGGTTCTAACCTATTCGGTCATGACGTCAAAGGGAGAGAGCAAAAGACCTTCCTATCTGATTAACCGCGTCAAACAGGTATTTCCAAAGCTTGTTGTAGAAAAGGAGGAAAGCGATACTTCTTATGAAAAAATTATGGGAAGTGATAAGGGAAAGAGTTATTTGATTTCACATCTGGCGGACGGCACTTATGCAAAGGATGTTATCTGGTGGGAAATTGCATCCCATTATGAAAAGAAAACGCCCGGTATTTTAAAAGACTTGCTGCGGATCCGGGAAAAACGTGCAGGAAATAATTCGCTCAAAAAAGAAGCGGCAAAGCGGTTGTTTGGCGATGTTTTGTATGGAAGCGTGACAAGATTTGAGCAGTATGTGCAGTGTCCGTTTGCGTTCTTTTCGCACTATGGACTTTTGTTGAATGAACGGCAGCAGTATGAAATCAGCAGTCTTGACCATGGAAATTTGTTTCATCAGGCGATGGAGCATTTGTCACATGAACTGGAACAAAGGAACAAAAACTGGCAGGATTTAAGTGAAGAAGAGGCGGTTTTACTGGCGGCTGAGTGTGTCGATGCCGTGGCAGAGCGCTACCAGGGCAGAAAATATTTTCAATCGAACCGAGTGTCCTTTATGTTAAAGCGGTTGAAAAACGAGGTGGTTCATTCGGTCTGGGCGATGTGGCATCAGATGCAGGAGGGGGACTTTGTGCAGACTTACACGGAAAAAGGATTCCGGGGCAATGACAAAGAGTGGGAATCGATGTGTATTCCGTTTGATGAAGATGCAAAAATCTGTCTCAATGGCGTGATTGACCGTGTGGATTTATGTTCTCTTCCTGGAGAGGAATTGATTAAGGTTATTGACTATAAGAGTAGTGACTCGCAGGATTTGTCGTTAGCAAAGGTATACTATGGATTGCAGATGCAGCTTCTGACGTATTTAGAGGCGGCAAAAGAAATGGTTGAAAAGGAGCATAAGGGCAAAGAGGCAGTTCCGGCGGCGATGCTTTACTATGCCATTAAAGAGAAAAATTTGGATTGGAAGCCGGAGAGCGAAGAAGAATACGAAAAACGTGTTCTCGACAGCATGAAATGCAAAGGGTATGTGAATGAGGAGCCGGAAATTATTGGGCATCTTGACAAGTCGGTAGTAAATGGCGGTGAGCTCATACCCGGACAAAAATCCGGTGTGGTTCCGGTGGCTGTTGACAAAAAAGGACTTTTGAAAAAAAATTCCGGAGCACTTTCCACAAAGGACTTTGAAACATTGATTGCTCACACAAAGGAAAAAATGAAAGAATGTGGAAAAGCTATTCTAGACGGTAAAATCGAAGCTATACCATATGTGTATGAAGATAACGATGGATGCACCTATTGCCCGTATGGAAGTGTGTGCGGGCATGAGTCGAAAAAAGATGGTGTGCGTGAAATGAAAAAAATGAGTGATGACGAAGTATGGGAGGCATTGTATGGGGACGATTAATTGGACAAAAGATCAGCAGCAGATTATTGATATGAGAGGCTGCAATATTTTGGTTTCGGCGGCCGCTGGTTCCGGTAAGACAGCCGTGTTAGTGGAGCGCATTTTTAAGCGGATTACGGACAAAAAAGACCCGGTAAATGTGGATCAGTTTGTTGTCGTGACATTTACGAAACTCGCGGCAGCCCAGATGAAAGACCGCCTGCGCGAACGTATTGAAGAAGCACTGGCAGAAGACCCGTCAAATGAACATTTGCTGCGGCAGGAGGGGCGTCTTTCACTTGCACACATTTCTACCGTACATAGTTTTTGCAGTGAAATCGTAAAGCGGTATTTTCACCGGATTGGTCTTGACCCGGCTTTCCGCATGGGAACCGAGGCAGAGACAAGACTTCTTATGCAGGATGTTTTGGATGAATTGTTGGAGGAGGAGTATGGAAAGGGTGAAGAAGATTTTCTGGAACTGGCGGGAATGAGTGAGTTTAACCGCCATGATGATGAAATGGGAAATCTGATTGGAAGAATTTATAATCAAATGATGGGGCAGCCGTTTCCACTCCGATTTCTGGATGAGATGGAGGCATTTTATGATGCCCAAACGGTGGACGAATGGGAAAACTCGGAATTTATGAAAAACTTACTGGCTTCCACGAAAACATTTCTTCAGGGAATATTTCAGGAATATAAGGCACTGAAAGATATTTGCCATGGACCAAACCAACCGCTGTTTTATGAGCCTTATCTGGATGAGATGCTGGCATTTTTGTCGGATTTGCCGGAGAACTCAGGATATGAAGAGTATCGCGCTTATTTTGGCAGACTTCCGAAACTTACAATCCGTGCACCAAGAGGCCTGACGGGAGAGGAAAAGGTAAATAAAGAAGCCGTTCGTTTAAGCTGCAAGGATGCTGAAAAACGCATGGTGGAATGGAAAGAACAGTATTTTGATAAAGAGGCAGAGGAACATCTTAATGATTTAAAGGATACGAGCCGGAAGATGAAGGCGTTATTCCGCCTGACCAGAAGGCTGCATGAACTGTTTGTGGCAGAAAAAAGGGAGCGGGGGATTCTCGACTTTAATGACTTAGAGCAGTTGACGATTTCGATTCTTTTACAAAAGGATGAGGAGAGCGGCGCATATGTCCGAACGGATGCAGCGAAGGAACTGGCGAATGAATTTGTTGAAATTATGATTGATGAGTACCAGGATAGTAACTATGTGCAGGATACGATTCTTCATGCGGTTTCGAGAGATGGGCTTGCCGGTGAAATGCCGAATATTTTTATGGTAGGAGATGCCAAACAGAGTATTTACCGGTTCCGTGGCGCACGTCCTGAATTGTTTGCCGAAAAACTTTTGTCCTACAATAAAAAAGAGGGAACGTTATACCGCAGAATTGATTTGCAGAAGAACTTCCGAAGCAGAGAAATTGTGTTAGAGAGTACGAATGAAGTATTTTCCCGTATGATGCATACAGATATCGGCGGTGTGGAGTACGACGATGAAGCCAAACTGCATTTGGGAAGTGATTTTGAAAATACAGAAAAAAAAATTGCGAAAAATGTGGACGTCTATGCGATTTTAGGAAAGCAGAATATGGAGGCGGAGGGCACACTTGCAGCACTGAAAATTCAGGAAATGGTATCGGGGGAAACGCCGCTTTATGTGAAGGATAAAGAAGGGTACCGAAAGGCTGAGTATGGGGATGTTGTCATCATCGTCCAGACAAATTCACAAGGACAGGCGTATTTCGATGCACTGAAGGATTATGAAATTCCGGCAGTGATGGAGAAAAAGAGAGGATTTTTTGATACGAGAGAAATCGGTCTTATGGTTTCCATGCTTCAGGTGATTGACAATCCGCATCAGGATATTCCTTTGGCGGCAGTGTTGCTTGGACCAATGTTTTCTCTGACTGAAGATGAACTTGCTGTTATCCGCATGGAAAATCGCACGGCAGATTTGTATGATGCCATTTTAACCTATGACAAGAGTGATGCTTTGTATGAGAAATTGCAGCACTTTCTCGAGACACTTTCATATTTTAGGAAGAAGGCGTCTTATGCGGCTGTTGGAGAAATTGTGCAGGATATTTATGACCATACAGGAATTTACGAGGCGGTCCGCCTAATGCCAAATGGTGTGCAGCGAAATGCGAATATGGACAGTTTGATGGCGATTGCCTGGGAATTTGATGGGACGACCTATCACGGATTGTATTCGTTTGTTCGTTATCTGGAAAAAATTTCACAGCAGACCGAGGAGATGGGCGAAGTAAATCTCTCAGGAGAAGAAGAAAATGTTGTGCGGATTATGACAATTCATAAAAGTAAGGGACTTGAATTTCCAATCTGCATAATCGGCGGCATGGGGCACGCAATTCATGTTCCGGATAAAAGCATCCTTACGATTCATCCGGATATTGCGATGGTAATGCCGGTTGTGGATAATGAAAAAAGGACAAAGAAGAAAACGATTTATACCCATTATCTCAAATACGTAAACGCCCAGGATGAACTTGGCGAAGCGATGCGTAAACTTTATGTTGCGATGACGCGTGCAAAGGAAAAATTGATTTTATTGGGATGTGCAAAGAATACGGATTCAGCGGCGGTAACCGGGGAAAACAGGCAGAAAATAAAGACCTTTTTCGATATGGTCTTGCCGGCGGTACATATCCGGACGGATTTATTTCATCTGGTAGAAGTCGAGACGGATGATTTGATTTTACAGGTGGAACATGGTATGGTACAAGAAACGGTAAAGGAGCAGGCTCTTTATAATTTTGACACAACCATCTGCTATGATAAACCTTTACAGGAGATGTATGAATGGATGGATGCGGCGGATGAGCCGGAGCCGGAACCACTGCCGGTAAAAGTGTCGGTATCCGATTTGAAAATTCAGTCGATGGAAGAACTGGACATGGAAGACTTTACCATTCTAACACATGAGGAGAAGGAGGAAGAAAAGCCGGTTCCTGCGTTTATGCAGACAGAGACAAAAGAAAAATCGGCAAACCGAGGTGCTTTATACGGAACAATCTGGCATCAGGTGATGGCGGTAATTGATTTTGTAAATACGGAAGATGAGGCACAGATTCGTAAAGAAGTAAAACGGTTAGTTGAGACCGGCAGACTTTGCGAAAGTGATACCGAGGTGTTAAATTATAGACGGCTGTCAGCTTTTTTTGACTCGACGTTAGGAAGAAAAATGCGACAAGCACAGAAGGAAGGACGTCTCCACAGAGAGCAGCCGTTTGTTATGGGGTATCCGGCACGTGATTTGTTTGATGAACGCGGGGAAGATGAGACAGTTTTGGTTCAGGGAATCATTGATGGATATTATGAGACCGATGACGGAATTGTGCTCATGGATTACAAAACCGATTCGCTTAAGCCCGGGGATGAAAAAGTGCTTATATCGCGTTATCGGAGACAGATGGAGTTATACCGGGATGCACTGGAAAAAATGACAGGAAAAAAGGTGGTAAAATGCCTGTTGTATTCGTTCTCACTGAGTGAGACAATTGAATGTTAGGAGGATATTGAGATGATGTATGAAGGATTTGCCAATGTATATGACCATATGATGAATCATATTCCCTATGAGACATGGTTTGAAAATCTTTTGCAGTATTTGCATGAGAAGGGCGTTTTGAACGGAAGAATCTGTGAACTGGGATGCGGTACCGGCGTAATGACGGAGAAATTTGCGGCTGCCGGATATGACATGATTGGTCTGGATAAATCGGTGGATATGCTTGCAATTGCGAAGCAGAAGCAGGAAGAGAGCGGTTCCGATATTTTGTATCTGCATCAGAACATGGAAGAAATGGAATTGGACGGCCCGGTAGATGTGATGCTCAGTGTGTGCGATTCCGTGAATTATCTGCTTCATGAGGAGGAAATGAATAAACTTTTTAGCCGGGTGAAAACGTATGTTAAACCGGGCGGTTATTTCATTTTCGATTTGAAGACGGCGTACTGTTACCGAAACATCATCGGCAACCAGACATGGGTTGAGCAGGATGAGGAAGTCAGTTATATCTGGGAAAACTATTTTTATGAAGATCAGGATATTAACGAATATATGCTCACAATTTTTAGAAAACAGGCAGATTCCGAACTGTATGAGCGCACGGAGGAAGCGCATTACCAGCGTGCCTATGATATGGACACATTAAAACGACTGATTGAGAAAAATGGGCTTGCGTTGGTTTCTTTTCTGGATGAAGATATGAAACAGATGCCAAATGAAACCAGCGAGCGCATTTATGTAATTGTACAAGCATGAGAAGGAGAGATTCGATGAACCGGAAAGTCTTTTACACCATTTTAGGAATGACAATTTTATGTGGACTGGTGTTTTTTCGCAGCGGTAATTCACTGGCGGCAAACCAGACGGGAATTGTGACGGCATCGTCATTGAATGTACGCACGGGGGCAGGTACTTCCTATGATATTTTACAGTATAACAATGCCAATGTTTTGTTGGCGAAAGAAGATAAAGTGACTATTTTGGAGAAATTGTCAGGCTGGTATCAGGTTAGTTTTGTAAAGGATAACACGACTTTGACAGGCTTTGTCAGTTCCAATTATATTGCGATTGAACAGGCGTCGACTGCGGTACCTGCACCGACAGTAACGCCGGCATCTACATCAGAACCAACAATTACCTATCGCTATGAGACATCCTACCGGCCGGTTTCAGTGGGTGCAAAGGTGCTGAAAAAATCCAAGCTTTACAAAGCAAATGGAAAGAGTGTTTATAAGGTTGGCAGGAAAAAAATGTCGCTTGCAAAGGGAAAGAAAATAAAAGTAATTGGTGAAAAGACGCTGAAAGGGAAAAAATGGTTCCATGTTTCTTTTACATATAAAAAGAAAAAAAGGAAGGCATATCTGCAGAATAAATATGTGAAACTGACAGCGGGAAAAGGCATATATGCACAGATTTTCAATGTGAAAAAGGCGGCGAATATCCGTAAAAAGAAAGGAACCGGTTCAGCATATAAAAAGGTAGGCGGGAAAAAAGTATCCATTGCCAAGAAAGCGGCAGTTACGATTGTAAGTGATGTGGCAGTAAAGAGTACCAGATGGTATAAACTGCGTTTTAACTACAAGGGAAAGACTTATACCGGATATTCCAATGCGAAATATGTAAAACTTGCAAAGAAACCGGTGACGAAAAAAGTTGCGGTAGTTGCCATGAGCGATGCGCAGTTTGAGCAGGCAATGAAAAATGAAGGATTTCCGGAATCGTATAAACAGAGTTTGCGTGCACTTCATTCGGCATATCCGTATTGGCAGTTTAAAGCCTATAAAACCGGTCTTGACTGGAATACGGCTGTAACGGAGGAATCGAAAACGGGTGTGAACCTGATTTCCAATGCGAGAGCAAAGGCATGGAAGTCAACCGAAAAAGATGCATACGATGCATCTACCGGCAAGTGGAAGGTATTTGACGGAAGCACATGGGTTGCTGCATCGAAAGCTGCGGTGGCATATTTTATGGATCCCAGAAACTATTTAAATGATCGAAGTATTTACATGTTTGAGTTACTGGAATATCAGTCGCAGTACCAGACAAAATCCGGTGTCAATACAATTTTGTCCAACACACCATTTTACAACAAGAAGTTTTCCTATACGGATGTCAACACCGGTGCGGCGAAAACGATGTATTATGTGACTGCATTCATGGAGGCAGCGAAGATTAGCAAGGCAAGTCCTTATCATCTGGCTAGCCGTGTCAAACAGGAAGTCGTGACAAGTGCGACAACAACGAGTACGGCAGTTACCGGTACGGTATCTTCCTATCCGGGAATTTATAATTTTTATAATATTGGTGCAACTAGCAGCAGTACACCGGTGTTAAACGGACTGAAGTGGGCGAGTGATAAAAAGGCGGGTACCTATTTAAGACCTTGGACCGACCCATACCGTTCGATTGTCGGCGGCGCGCAGTACATAAGTTCCGGCTATATTGCCAAGGGGCAAAATACGTGTTATCTTGAAAAATTTAACGTGACAAGTTATAAACGCTATTCCCATCAGTACATGACAAATGTGGAAGCGGCGTATGAAGAATCGATTAAGACGAAAAAGGCATATGCCGGTATGATGGACAAATCTCCATTGGTATTTTCAATTCCGGTTTATGAAAATATGCCGGCGGCAAACAGCCCAATGCCCAAATAAAAAGGACAAGAAAGGGAAGGGACGATACGATGAAAAAAAGAATGACAGCAGGAATTATTTTGATACTTATGATGGCATTTTGTCTGCCGGTTACGGCAAAGGCGGCGAGCGGTTCGCTGCAGTTATCGGCACTGTCAGAGACGGTAAGCAAGGGAAGTCAGGTGACGGTAGTATGTCAGGTGGCGTCTGCCGAGTCCTTTGCGGATGTTTCGTTCCGTCTTTCCTATGATGATTCGATTTTAACTTTTCTTTCCGGTGGCAAAAAGGTAAGCGGCGGAAATGGCATGCTGGAAATTGCCTCTACGGGAAATACGGCCGAAGTGCCGAAAAAGACCTTTTCCCTGCAATTCAAGGCAAAGAAAAAAGGAACCACGATAATCCGGGCAGACGGAGATATATCGGTGACAAATGCAAGCGGCGAAAAATTTTCCATGTGGAGTAACCAGGTGGCGGTTTCGGTTGTGAAAAAGAAGAAAAAGACGGGAAATACTGAGGTACAAACTACACCGAAGGCAACAAATGTTCCGGTAGTGACGGCACCGCCGGTAAAATCCAAAGAAAATCGTCTGAAAACGCTGAAACTTGACGCTGTTTCGATGACGCCGGAGTTTTCGCCGGAAGTTACGGCTTATGAGGCGACAGTAGATGCTAATTCGGATTCTTTGTATTATTCGTATGCGCTTCAGGATGAGAAAGCGAGAGTTTCGGTGCGTGGCGGCGAGAATCTTTCTGAGGGAAATAATGATGTATCGTTTGTTGTGACGGCGGAAGATGGCAGTGTGAGAGAATATAAAGTGATGGTTACGAAAGAAACAAAGGAAGAGACCGAGAGCCGGGAAGATGAGGCAGATACAACGCAGTCTGTTGGATTTGTGGTCGAGCAGAAAGGGGATAAAAAGATTATCAAAAATTCTTATGAATTTGAGGTTGCAAATCCCGATGATTTAGAGCGGGTGCCGGAAGGATATATTCAATCGTCCGTTGTGCTTTCCGGTGTTACGGTGCCGGCTTTTACGATGGAACATGATTTGGATAACAATTATCTGCTTTTGTATCTGAAACCAAAAGGTGGGGATGCGGCACTTTACCAGTATGACCGCACGGAGCAGACGATTCAGAAATATACCGGAACGATGGTAGAACGTGTGAATAAGGGCGAAACGGCAGATGACAGTGGTTCATTTCCGATTTCCACGACAGTCCTTATGGCAGTGATTATTGTTTTGATTGTTACGGTATTGAGCCTTTTGATTGCCATGCTTAAGATGGCGATGAAGCGCCGGGATAAAAAAGGGAAGGAACTTGATTTTTAAGAGGCTATCTGTTATACTGCGGATAGAACAAAGGAGGAAATAAAAAATGTATATATCCATTGATTTTAACAGTGATGAAGCATTGTATCTCCAGCTTAGAAATCAGATTGTTTATGCGATTGTTAAGGCAGAGTTAAGAGAAGGGGAAAATCTTCCCTCCGTCCGTGATATGGCAGAGACGGTTGGGATTAATATGCACACGGTAAATAAGGCATATGCGATGCTCAGACAAGAAGGATATCTGCAGCTTGACAGGCGTCACGGTGCAATTGTGGCGGTTGATGTGGATGAAATTAAAGCGCGCATGGAACTGGCGCAGACAATGGATTTGATTTTAGCACAGGCGATTTGTAAAAATGTATCGCGTGAAGATGTACACAAGTTAGTGGACGAAATTTATAACCAATATGAAGGATATCGAAATGGAGAATCATTATGAGTAGACAGTTTACTACGGAAGCAGAAAAAGCGTTGAATAAAGCTGCTAAATTTGCCATTCGTATGGGACAGAGGATTGTCGGAAGCGAACATCTTTTGTTCGGTCTTAGTGCGGCACCTGGTGTGGCAGCAAAAGTTTTAAAAGAAAATGGCATGGATAAAGAGCGGTTAGACATAGAAGTTCGTGAATACTGCGGTATGTCGGATGTTGTCGAAATAGAGCCTTTGCGGGGCGAGACTTCGCCGAAACTGGAGGAACTTTTACTGGCAGCAGCAGAGGAAGCCGGGAAAATGCAGTTAAAAGAGACTGGAACGGAGCATATGCTGTTGGCAATTTTAAAAGACACGTCATGTGTGGCGTATAAGATTTTGCTAGCGTCAGGTGCGCCAATTCAGAAGCTTTATACAGACATTATTCTCACGACCGGCGGTGATATGGTACAGGCAAAAAATGAACTGATTGCCAGCCGTTCCCGCAACAAGAAAAATTCGGGTACTCCGACATTAGACCAGTATGCCAGAGATTTGACGCAGTATGCAAAGGACGGAAAACTGGATCCGGTATTAAATCGTGACGATGAGATTGAGAGTGTGATTGGAATTCTCAGCCGGCGCATGAAAAATAATCCGTGCTTGATTGGTGAGCCAGGTGTTGGTAAGACGGCAATTGTGGAAGGACTGGCATCCCGTATTGTGGATGGTGCGGTGCCGGATACATTGGAACAAAAAAGAATTCTTACATTGGATTTGTCCGGCATGGTTGCCGGTTCGAAATACCGTGGCGAATTTGAGGAGCGGATTAAACGTGCCCTTCGCGAGACGAAAGCGGCAGGAAATATTTTACTTTTTATCGACGAACTGCATACCGTTATTGGTGCCGGCGGCGCAGAAGGAGCAATTGACGCATCAAATATTCTGAAACCGGCGATGGCGCGTGGTGAGATTCAGGTGATAGGTGCGACAACGAGAGAAGAGTACCGTAAGCATATTGAAAAAGATGCTGCCTTAGAACGCCGTTTCCAGCCGGTTGTCATTGAAGAACCATCCGCTGTTCAGACGATTAGCATGTTAAAGGGGCTTAGAAGCCGCTATGAGGAATTTCACAAAGTGGAAATTACAGATGCAGCCATTGAGGCAGCAGTCCAGTTGTCGGAGCGCTATCTGAATGACCGTTATTTGCCGGATAAGGCGATTGATTTGATTGATGAGGCATCTGCCAAATTCCATTTGCAGACTGTTTATGCACAGTCTGACCGCACGCAGGAATATGAAAAAGAGCGGGAAGATTTGTATGAGCAGAAAGAGCAGGCCTTGATTGCCGGTGACTTAGAGCGCGTGAGAGAGCTGCTTGCTGCGGAAAAGAAGTTAGAAAAGAAAATAGAAAAAGAAGAAGAATTAAAACAGGAACAGCGACAGAAAAAAGATAAAATTCTGCCATCTCACATTGCCCAGGTGGTTGCCAAGTGGACACACATTCCGGTAGAGCAGATGGAGGAAGCGGAAAAAGAGAGACTCAAAAAACTGGATGCCATTTTGCATGAGCGTGTCGTTGGGCAAAATGATGCTGTTAAGGCTGTGGCTCGTGCAATTCGCAGGGGGCGCGTGGGCTTAAAAGACCCGAAACGTCCGATTGGTTCATTTTTATTCTTAGGACCTACAGGTGTCGGAAAAACAGAACTTAGCAAGGCTTTGGCAGAAGCTGTGTTTGGTTCGGAAAAAGATATGATTCGCGTTGACATGTCGGAGTACATGGAGAAACAGAGCGTGTCGAAAATGATTGGTTCACCTCCGGGATATGTTGGTTATGAAGAGGGCGGACAGCTCAGCGAAAAGGTTCGCAGAAAGCCGTATTCGGTTCTTTTGTTTGACGAAATTGAAAAGGCACATCCGGATGTCTTTAATATGCTTTTGCAGGTGTTAGAGGATGGTCACATTACGGACGCCCACGGCAAAAAGGTGGATTTTAAAAATACGATTATCATTATGACATCAAATGCCGGCGCAAACCGGATTATTTCCCCAAAAACACTTGGCTTTGGACAGGTGAAGACGAGCGAGGAGGAATACAAGAAGATGAAGGAAGGCGTGATGGAAGAAGTGAAACATATCTTCAAGCCGGAGTTCATTAACCGTGTGGATGAAATGATTGTTTTCCATGCCCTTAATAAGGAAAATATAAAAGATATTACAAAGATTATGTTAAAGCAGTTTGCAAAACGAGTGAAAAACCAGATGGATATGGAACTTTGCATAGCAGACGATGTGGTTGATTTTATTTCCGATAAAGGCTTTGATAAAGATTACGGCGCAAGACCAATCCGCCGTGCTTTGCAGACCGAACTTGAGGACGTTTTGGCAGAGGCTGTGCTTATGGAAGATATTTCTATCGGAGATACGGTGGATGTTTCGCTTTCTTGTGAAGGAACGAAGAAGAAAATTGTAGTAAAAAAGAAGACTTTTGCGGATGAGAAAAAGTGAAGAAAAAATCACAAAAAAGTAATGGCAAAATAAGTCGAAATATTGTATACTTGAAGTATAAAAAAGATGCTGCAATGAAAAGGCGTCAACGAGTGAACGAAGGAGGAATCACAAGATGGGCGTAGTAGAAGAATTGATTCGCAAAGATGCGGATGGGACGTTAAGCTTTGGCAATTATTTGCTGGATACGAAGACGAAAAAATCGGATTTTGCATTCGAGGGTGCAACCTACAAAATCAAGACCTTTAAGGAAATTACCAAATTGGAGAAGAATGGTACGTTAGTGTATGAATCGGTACCGGGTTCTACTGTAACAAAGTTTAAGGGTAATCCGGATGTGGTTGAGTTTGAAGTAGAAGCACCAAGCGATATCAGTTTCACGCTTGAGATGGAACCATCCACCGAGTATAAATTGGTTGTTGATGGTGTGTCGGCAGGAAGAATCCCGACAAATGTCGGAGGCAAACTCAATGCGAGTTTATCTTTGAACGAAGGCGCGAAATCCAGCGTTAAGATTGTAAAGTGCTGATAAGTATGGATACCTCGGAAAAGGAAATGAAGTGATTTTTGGGCACCGGCAAGAATTTGCCGGTGCTTCTGCACATTATATCGTGGGAAAGGTGACTATGGCGAAAGAAAAGACAGTATTTTTTTGTAAGGAATGTGGTTGTGAGTCCTCAAAGTGGGTTGGACAGTGCCCGGCATGCCATGAGTGGAATACGATGGTGGAAGCACCTGCTAATGGCAAGCGGGGAAGGACTTCTTTAAGTGGCGGACGCCGCTCTGTGCCGATGGCAGCAAAGCCTGCTAAAATGAATGAGATTGAGACGCAGAAAGAGTGCAGACGACCGACCGGTATGAAAGAATTGGACCGGGTTTTAGGCGGTGGTATCGTACCCGGCTCTTTGATTTTGGTAGGTGGTGATCCGGGAATCGGAAAATCCACTCTGCTTTTGCAGATGTGCCGTCTGGTGTCCGCTGAAGGTACGAAAGTGCTTTATGTCTCCGGTGAGGAATCGGCAAGACAGATTAAACTCCGTGCCGAGCGGATTGGCAAATTTACGGATGATTTGTATTTGTTTTCAGAGACATGTATCGGTACCATTTTACAGGCGGTGGATGAGGTGAAGCCGGAGGTGTTGATTGTAGATTCGATTCAAACCGTTTTTGAGGAAAGTGTGGATGCGGCACCCGGCAGTGTAAGCCAGGTGCGCGAAATTACTTCGATACTTTTGCAGCTGGCAAAAAGTCAAAATATTACGATTTTTATTGTCGGTCATGTGACGAAAGAAGGAAATGTGGCTGGTCCGAGAATGTTAGAGCATATGGTGGATACGGTGCTTTATTTCGAGGGTGATAAAACGGCGATGTACCGGATGCTCCGGGGTGTCAAAAACCGTTTTGGTTCGACAAACGAAGTCGGTGTTTTTGAAATGCAGAATCAGGGCTTAGTGGAGGTGCCAAATCCTTCGGAATATCTGATGCAGGGACGTCTCCCAAATGAAGCCGGTTCTGTGGTTGCCTGTACGATGGAAGGCAGCCGGCCATTTCTTTTGGAGGTTCAGGCTCTCGTCTGCCAGACCGGTTTCCCGATGCCAAGGCGTACGGCGGTAGGGACAGATTATAACCGTGTGAATCTTTTGATGGCGGTACTGGAAAAGCGAATGGGCGTGCGGATGGCAGACTGCGATGCCTATGTAAATGTAGCCGGCGGCATGAGAGTTGTTGAACCGGCGTTAGACCTTGCACTTGTGGCGGCACTTTTGTCGAGTTATCATAACCGGAGTCTCCAAGACGGCATGCTTTTGTTTGGTGAGGTCGGACTGGTTGGTGAGGTGCGTGCGGTATCACAGGCAGAGCGTCGTGTAGCAGAGGCAATCAAAACGGGCTACACGGTGTGTGTGCTGCCGGAGAGTAACCGTGCCTCTATTGAAAAAGCGGGCAATCTTGATACCCAAAAAATTAAACTTATTGGCGTTAGGCACGTGAGAGAACTGTTAGACTGCGCAGGTTTATAAAATTGTGTGTGCAGCTTGTGTAAAATATGATTGGATAAAGGAAGGATAAAAGAAATGAAACAACTTAAAGAATTATGGACACTTGTAAACAACTGGCTTGGCAATGGAAAAAAATGCATCATTGGTTTGGCGTTTCTCCTCGTTGGTTTTGTCATGAACTGGTTTTTTCATCCGGTAGAGGGACTTTCTCAGATTCCGTTTACCTTGATGACCGCCGGAGGTTTGTGCCTTGTCAATGCGTTGTTTTCGAAGTGGACAGATAAAAATATCAATTTGTTGTTCTTTGTCCTTGCTTTTATTTGCGTAATGGACCTTGGAATTGTTCTTCTCGATGGTGATTTCTCACAGTTTACCACGATGGTTACTGTTACCTGTGCCTGCACAGTTTTTTCATGGGCATTAAACTTTGCCCTTTTGCAGTCGGTAGAAGTAGACGGTGCTGCCAAGAAAATTGTAATGTCGTTTTTGGCAACGGTTTGCAGTGCCGTGATTATGGCAGCAGTGTTTGTTGGTTCGATTTGGCTGGCATCGTAAAATCTGTGGATTCTTTCAGTGAGACAACGTTATTTGTCTTAAAAGTCAAAAAGAGTTGCATATTTAAGAGAAAATTTTTCTAAGGACGTCTTGAAATGCAACGCTATGTACAAAATCAGTCAAAAAAAGTTGCAAAAAATAAAATAGTAATGGAAACAAACGCAAATAAAACAACGCTTTTCCTTCAATTAATGAGAAAGCGTTGTTTTTTTGTCGGTTCTAAACTTGTTGGCTCCTCCCGCTGCGCGGGTCCCTCCTCATAGTATCAATTATCAGGGCTCCTCCCACTACGTGGGTCTCTCCTCATAATATTAATTAATATCATCGAAGAAGATAGGGAGTCTTTTTTTGAATAAGTCGAGGGCAATATTTGCTACTTCGCGCATCTGTGGGTGTGCATGGGAGTCACAACGCAGACGGAAGAAGTTACGCCAGGAGCGAAGATTCATTGTCACGACGATTTCTGTCTTTAAACTGTTTGGAAGTACCGAACGGGCTTCCTGTGGTGTGGCACCCAGTTCAATCAGCTCAAAGTAAGATTTCTCTGCATTTTCCATGGCACGCATCCATGCTTCGTATTTCTGTAAATCAGTTTCGTTGTTTAAATCATAAGAAAATCCACCGGCGATATCGATAACAGTAATTTCGTTGCCGAATTTGTCACCGGAGTAGTTACAGTAACGTGTGCTTTCCTGGCTGTAGCTGGCAATGCGGTGGCGTACAATTTCATGGGTAATACCGCGGTCACAAATCATACGGACTGTAACAGCCTCGTGTTCGATGACAGATTCATGTCCTCTTTTCAAAATATTGCGGATAAAACGTTCCGCAGACTCCTCTGTAATATTTCCCTCGCTCTTGTAGCATACACGTCCGATTTTCTCTATTTTACGAATCATTTCATCATAATCTTTCATATCAATGATTTCTACACTGGGTTTTGTTACATTCATGATTCTTCTCCATTCTGTTCATCAATTTCTTAAGGCTTAGTATATAGTATGTGTCAGCTTTTTGCAAGCATAATACATTGACCGGGTTTTTAATTATAGATAAAATATTATCAGGTAATAAACAAATTAATGCAAAATTATATGTAAAGGGGAAGTGTTAGAATGAAAAGCAGAACCAAAGAAATGACGGCAAAAGCAGTACTTATTGCACTTTTGGTAAGTACAGCAGCCAGTCCGTTCCAAAGCAATATGGCATCATCAAAAGCTGTAGCAAAAAAAATTAGCGTGACGCTTAATAAAAAAAGACTATCGCTAAAGACCGGACAAAGATTTCGATTGAAAGCGAAAAAGAAACCGGCAAAGGCGAAAGTTTCTTTTTCATCGTCAAAGCGCTCGGTGGTGTCAGTAAATAAAACGGGACTTGTCAAAGCGAAAAAGCCTGGAAAGGCTTCGATTACCGCGACTGTTAAATACAAAGGAAAAAAGAAAAAGGCAGTTTGTAAAGTGAGGGTTGTATCAAAAAGGAAGCCAATCAATAAGCAGATACAACCATCTGCACCGGCAGCAAATACACAGCAGCCAGCACCAACGGCAACAGCAAAGCCGGTAATAACTGATCCGACTGCAACACCAAATGCTGCGCCTAAAGGAACACCGCGTGCAACGAAAACACCATCGCCTACGCCGGTAGAAATTACATATAAGGCCGATTATACAGTAGAACTTGGAAGTACCCTTGATGTGAAGAAAGAAGTAAAACCGTCGGAGGGAGTCATTACGGATTATAATGTTTCTACGTCGAATAATTATGTAGCAATTATTGATGCAAGAGGAAAGATAAAACCTCTGCACATTGGAAAGTGTACTCTCATTTTGACATCAAAGGCAGATGATACAAAAAAAGAAACTTATAAACTTTGTGTAACGGATGAATTTGTTGCGGAGGATGGTTATAATTTCTATAAAGAAGATATTGCACATGGCGAGGTATCGGATTTTACATATCCTTCCCAATACCGTGAAAGCGGCGAAGGACATGCCAAGATTTATTTTCCACCGGATTATGATCCTAAAAATAAGACATATAATTTGTTGTTCTGTCTGCACGGTGGCGGACAAAATGAGGATTATTGGACTTGCGGAAGAAAGACTTCAGCCGGAGCCGGATGTCATGCAAACAATATTATGGACTATTTGTATGATACGAAAGAGGCGGAAGAGTGTATTGTAGTATTTCCGAATGGCAACATTAACTATGATAAAAGTAAAACATATCCAAATACAGAGCCTAATCCGGTTGTTCAGAATTCGTGGAGTAACTGTTATTTGTTCGAATATGAAGTGATTTATGATTTACTTCCGTATATGGAAAAAAATTATCCGGTAAAAAAAGGCGCTGCTCATACAGGTGTGTGCGGGCTGTCTATGGGCTGTGGAGAAGCCATTGAACTGGGGTTAAAACATCCGGATTTGTTCCAGTATATGGGATTCTTCTCGGCTGGACCATTTGCTTCAACCAAGCAGACGATTGTAACGACACAAGAGGATGCCAATCGTCTGAACAGTCAGATTAAGTTGTGTTTCTTTATCACCGGACAGCAGGACCATATGATGGATGATAGTGCAAGAAGATTTGTTAATCAGTGTGATTTGCTTGGATTAAATAATATGTTTTTGGAAGTAAAAGGAACCGGTCATGATGACAGGTGCTGGGATCGTGCCTTTTACACTTTTATGCAATATGCTTTCAAATAAAAATTATTTCAGAAAATGATTGACATTGGTTTTGTTTTTTGGTAATATATTATTCGCTGGCAGTGGTTGTCGGCGAAAATGCGGAGTTGCTGGAATTGGCAGACAGGCATGACTAAGGATCATGTGCTCGTAGGGCGTGTGGGTTCAAGTCCCATACTCCGCATGTCATATAGATGCTGTATAGACGATGAAATCGGCTGTACAGCATTTTCTTGTTTTAAGGAAAATGAGTGGCGTAATACGCTGTCGATGTTTCTTTACAGATAAGGCGTGATATGATACACTTTTTTATGCGGTACAAGGCTTTTGTATCACGAAAAAAATTAAGAAAATGGATAAGCAGCAAAATAGGAGGAACAAGATGAAACGAATTATTTCTATGTGTTTGTCAGCAGTGCTTTTGTTATCCCTTTGTGCGACGGGAGCAGCAAAGATAGCACAGGCAGAAGAAAAACAGAAAGTGATTGTAATTGATGCAGGACACCAGACTCGTGCGATGAGTGCAACGGAGCCGATTGGACCGGGCTCAAGTCAGAGAAAGGCAAAGGTGACCGGAGGAGCGAGTGGCTGTGTGACACATCTGCCGGAATATAAATTGAATCTTCAGGTGGCTAAAAAGTTACAGAAAGAATTGGTAAATCGTGGCTATAAAGTAATCATGGTGCGTACAAAAAATAATGTCCGCATGTCAAATGTGCAGCGTGCTAAAGTCGCGAACAAATACAAAGCGGACGCTTTTATCCGAATTCACGCAAACAGTGCGGGAAGTTCGAGTGTCAAAGGAGCACTGACGATAGCACCGGCATCTAATAACCGTTACATGACAAAAGCAAACCGTAAGGCAAGCCAGAAGCTCTCTAAGAAGGTTTTAAAAGCTATGTGTAAAACGACAGGAGCAAAGAACCGCGGTGTTATGTATACGAACAGTATGACAGGCATCAACTGGTGTAAAGTTCCGGTTACAATTGTGGAAATGGGCTTTATGAGTAATCCAAGCGAGGACAGAAAGATGGCAAAAGCTTCTTATCAGAAGAAGATTGTCAAGGGAATTGCGGACGGAATTGATAACTTTTTTTAACAGAATATAAGTCCCTAAAGCACAAAAACCGCTTGCGAATCTCTGCCAAAATGGTAAAATAGATAGTATAAAAAATGAGTTTTTTTTACAGAAAGGCGGGGATTATCATGAATAAAGTGATTACGATTACAAGACAGTTTGGTAGTGGGGGAAGAGAAATCGGAAAGAAGTTAGCAGAGGCTTATGGAATTCCATTTTACGATAATGAAATCATTTCCCGTGCGGCAAAAGACACCGGTTTTGCAGAGGCGGCTTTTGAGCGCGCAGAGGATAAAGCAAGCAACAGTCTGCTTTATTCCATTGCGATGGGAATGAATGTATTTTCCAGTCAGGATGTCGGATTTTCCGGTTTGTCGTTAGATGACCGTATTTTCTTAGCGCAGTCGAAGGTGATTCGCAATGTAGCAAAAGAAGGTCCTTGCGTAATTGTTGGCAGATGTGCGGATTACATTTTGAAAAATCAGGAAAATGTAGTCAATCTGTTTATTCGCGCAACACTCGATTTCCGCATTAAACGTGCGATTGAGGTAGAGGGAATTCCGAAAGAAAAATCAGCAGAAATGGTTATGAAAAAAGATAAAAGCAGAGCGAACTATTATAAGTATCACTCTGGTGAACGCTGGGATAACGTGCTTAATTATGATTTTGCTATCCGTAGTGACTTGTGTGGAATTGATGGCACTGTTGCGTGTCTGAAAGCATATTTAGACCAGATGTAATAAGATTAAAGGAGAACGAAGACAATGAGTAAAAAAATTAGAACAAGATATGCACCGAGCCCGACCGGTAAAATGCATGTAGGCAATTTAAGAACAGCGTTATATGAGTACTTGATTGCAAAACATGAAGGCGGAGATTTCCTTCTACGTATTGAGGATACCGATCAGGAGCGTTATGTTGAAGGTGCTCTTGATTTGATTTATAAAACGATGGACCAGGCAGGACTTAAGCATGACGAAGGTCCGGACAAAGATGGCGGCTATGGCCCTTATGTACAGAGCGAGCGTGTAAAAACCGGTATTTATCTTGAGTATGCGAAAAAACTCGTAGAAAAAGGAGAGGCTTATTACTGTTTTTGTACAAAGGAAAGACTGCAGAAACTTCATGATGAAGCAGAAGCAAGAGGGGAAAAGGCTGCAAAGTACGACAAACATTGTCTTCACTTGACCAAAGAGGAAATTGAGGCAAATCTGGCAGCGGGTGTGCCGTATGTTATCCGCCAGAACAACCCGACGGAAGGAGAAACATCCTTTGATGATGTAATTTATGGAAAAATTACAGCACCAAATGATGAATTGGATGATATGATTCTGATTAAGTCAGATGGTTATCCAACCTATAACTTTGCCAATGTAATTGACGACCATTTGATGGAGATTACACATGTTGTCCGTGGAAATGAGTATCTGTCTTCCGCACCGAAGTACAATCGCCTGTATGAGGCTTTTGGATGGGAAGTGCCGGCCTATATTCATTGTCCGATTATTACGGATGAGGAGCATAAAAAGTTATCCAAACGCCGTGGTGATTCTTCCTTTGAGGATTTGGTAGAACTTGGTTTTCTGCCGGAAGCAATTGTAAACTATGTTGCCTTACTTGGCTGGAGTCCGGCGGATGACCGTGAGATTTTCAGCTTGAAAGAATTGGAAGAAGTGTTTGACTATCATAGAATTAATAAATCACCGGCAGTATTTGATATTGTGAAACTTCGCTGGATGAATGGTGAATATATCAAGGCGATGTCCGATGATGCGTATTATGAACATGCACTTCCGATTATCAAAAAAGTGATTACCAAAGATTTGGATTTGAAAAAAATTGCGGATTTGGTAAAAACACGAATTGAAGTATTCCCGGATATTACAGAGAAGATTGATTTCTTTGAAGAATTGCCGGAATATGATGTGGCGATGTACACTCATAAGAAAATGAAAACAAACAGTGAAAATTCATTGGAAGTATTGAACGAGATGCTGCCACGATTAGAAGCATTACCGGATTTCTCATTTGAGAATGTAGAAAAAGTAGTAAAAGATTATGTGGCTGAAAAAGAATGTAAGAATGGATTGGCACTGTGGCCGCTTCGTACAGCGGTTTCCGGTAAACAGATGACACCGGGTGGTGCTTATGAGATTATGGACATTCTTGGAAAAGAAGAGTCATTAAAGCGAATTAGAAAAGGAATTGAGTTGCTTAATGGAGTGCAATAAAGAACAAGAAGAGGCAATTATGCACCAGGATGGACCTGCTATGGTATTAGCGGGTCCCGGTGCAGGAAAAACCTATGTTATTACCAATCGTGTGAAAGCATTGATTGATGAATATGGAGTCAAGCCGGAACAAATTCTTGTTGTAACATTTTCAAAAGCAGCGGCAGTGGAGATGAAGGAACGTTTTGAAATGCTGACAGGTGGACAGCGTCTGCCAGTCAGATTTGGAACGTTCCATTCTGTTTTTTTTCAGATTTTGCGGCTGGCGTATCATTATGAGGTAAAAGACATTGCAACTCCGGCATTAAAATACCGTTTTCTGGAAGAAACACTCAATGAAACCGGATACGAGGTGGACGATAAAAAGGAATTTCTTTCCGATATTGAAAAAGAAATCAGCCGTGTAAAAGGGGAAGGAATCGAGATAGACTGCTATTTTTCCTCGGCGTGTTCCGCTGAAATTTTTCAGAAAATGTACCGGGGATATCAGGAAAAACTACAAAGACACCGTTGTCTTGATTTTGATGATATGGTAGTATATACATATCAGCTTCTAAAAGAGAGAGAAGATATCCGCAGACGCTGGCAGGCACAGTTTCGGTATTTACTGATTGATGAATTTCAGGATATCAACCGTTTGCAGTACGAGACGGTTTGTATGTTGGCAGAACCGGAGAATAATCTGTTTATTGTCGGGGATGATGACCAGTCAATCTATGGATTCCGTGGTGCTAAGCCGGGTATCATGCTTTCTTTCCCGAAACGCTTCCCGGACACAAAACAGATTGTGCTTGGCGTAAATTACCGTTGTTCGGATGAGATTATGAAAGCGGCAGAACGGCTGATTGGAAAAAATAATGAACGGTACGAAAAACATATTGTTGCAAACAAGGGCAAGGAACAGCCGGTGCATATGAAAAAATGCGAGAATTTACCGGATGAAGCCGAGAAGATTGTGGCACAGATACAGATGTATCAGAAAGAAGGCATTGCGTATCAGGAGATGGCGGTGTTATTTCGGACGAATATGCAGATGCGTTTGCTAGCCGGGAAACTGATGGAACATGGAGTTCCATTTACCATGCGGGAAAATCTTCCGAATTTATTTGATACTTGGATGGCAAAAGATATTATGTGCTATTTGCAGCTTGCACTTGGAAACCGGAGCCGTGAGAAATTTTTAAAGATTGCAAACCGCCCGGTCAGATACTTAAGCCGTACGGCTTTTACAGAACCAGAAGTAAGTTTTGATAAACTCCGTGCCTATTATGCAGTGAAAAATCAGGAGTGGATGGAAGAGCGAATCTGGAATTTTGAGTATGATTTAAAAAATCTGGCATCGCTTTCACCCTATGCGGCAATTCATTTTATACGAAAAGGCATTGGTTACGATGAATTTTTGAAGACTTATGCCGATGAGAGAAATGTAAATGCCGATGACTGGTTTGATGTGCTGGATGAAATGCAGGAGATGGCACGCGACAAAAAGAGCATTCCGGAGTTCCTTTCTTTTGTGGAAAATTACGGGGATACGCTGGAGGAAATGCGGCAGGAGCAGAAGAAGCAGCAGGTCAAAGAAGAACCGGGTGTTTCATTGATGACGATGCACGCCTCCAAAGGCTTGGAATTTCCGGTTGTGTTTGTGCCGACATTAAATGAGGATATTGTACCGTACCGCAAGGCTGTTCAAGAGGGAAATTTAGAAGAAGAAAGACGTATGCTTTACGTGGCAATGACACGTGCAAAAACATATTTGCATCTGTCATTTGTGAAAGAGCGTTTCCATAAAGAGGCGGAGCCGTCACCATTTTTATATGAAATTTCGCCGGCTCTGAAGAATAAAATAAATACGAAGTGAGGTAGATGAAGGTGAAAAAAGCAATAGCTTATGTGCTTGCCGGAGTAATGATGTTTGAAGCGGCAGGGCTGACAGTATCAGAACAGGCACAGGCGTCTGTAAAGGGAAAATTAAATGTGAAATCGGTTACCTTGGCAACCGGAAAATCGGTTACGCTGAAGGTGAAAAATAAAGGAAAGGCAAAGGTGCGCTGGAGTTCATCCAAGAAAAAGATTGCGAGTGTTTCTTCACGTGGTAAAGTGAAGGCAAAGAAAAAAGGAAAAGCAACCATAACAGCAACCGTTTCCTACCGTGGGAAAAAGAAGAAATTAAAGTGCCGTGTTACGGTTTTGCAGGGGGCAAAGAAACTTCGTATTGTGGACGAAGACAAAAAGAGTGTCAATTCCATTGTTTTAAATAAATTTGATTCTGTGAAATTGACCGGTGTAGTTTCACCAAAGAAATCAAACGACAAAGTGATGTGGAAGTCTTACAATCCGGAAGTGGCTACCGTTACAAGCAAAGGTGTTGTAACCGGTCAGTATGTCGGAAAAACGACAGTTCGTGCAAAGACCTACAGCGGCAAGCGCGTCAAGGTAAAAGTTACGGTAAAAGCACCGGTGCTTAGTGATACGTTAAAGACCGCTTACATCAAAGATTTTAAGATTGGTGCAGCGGTGAATACGTGGCAGCTTGAGGGAGCCGGAGCCTACGCAAAAGCGAAGGCACTGATTACCAATCAGTTTAATTCGATTACAATGGAAAACCAGATGAAACCGGAGTCACTTCTGAGCAAAGAAAATCAGACACGCGGAACCGACACCAATGTTTTGATTAATGAAGAAATTCTTCAGAAAGTATTGAAACTTGCCAGTGATAACGGATTAAAACTGCGTGGACATACGCTTGTATGGCACAGTCAGACGCCGGAATGGTTCTTTCATAAAGATTATAATGTTGACAAGTCACTTGTTTCTAAGGATGTGATGCGTCAACGAATGGAAAGCTATATTAAGAAGGTTCTCACATACTGCCAGGAAAATTATCCGGGTGTTGTCTATGCATGGGATGTTGTAAATGAGGCGGTCAATGATGATGGTACGATGCGCACATCATCCAACTGGTATAAAGTATATGGTGATGCCGGCTATGTGACAGATGCGTTTACTTTTGCCCGTAAATATGCAGATAAAGATGTGAAACTTTTCTTAAACGATTACAATGAGTATGCAGCGGCAAAAAGAGACCGTATTTATCAGGTGGTAAAAGACTTGTATGACAAAGGCTTGTGTGACGGCGTTGGTATGCAGTCTCATTACTCCATGACAAGTCCGACAATTGCTGCGGTAAAGGTAGCAATTCAGAAGTACAACCAGATTGATCCGGGCAAGATTGAAATTCAGTTGACGGAGTTAGATATTCATAATACATTCCGGACAGCAGCTGACCAGAAAAGTGTAGCGACAAAATACCAGTCATTATTTAACATGCTGGTAGACAGCAGAAGAAATCAGAAAATCAATATTACCGGTGTTACCTTCTGGGGACTTACCGATGGGGATTCCTGGTTGTCTGATTTCAAAGGAGAAACGAGTTATCCATTGCTCTTTGGAGCAGACTATGCAGCGAAATCAGCTTATTTTGCTGTGCTGAACGCTGCCAAATAAGGAGGGATTGGTTTGAATCCAATTAGTGTTCTGATTCTTGTATTAATTGTGGTTGCGGCTATCTTTGTGATTACTTATGTGGCGCATGACCGTGGTTCCTCGATGTGTTCCGGATGCCATGGCAATTGTGCAAACTGTGGTAAAAAGCCGAAAAAGAAATAGAAAAAAGAGTTCCCTTGTGCAGAGACGAGATAACGCTTTGCGTTATAGTCTCTCACAAGGGAACTTCTTGTTCTAGGCATCTACTTCAAAGGTAACGAAGATATATTTTTTGTCTTTGTTAAATTTTGAATTTTGAACTTGCGCTCCTGTTAATTTCTGGTGTTTTACTTTGATGTTTACAGATTTCTGTGTTCCATCATTAAATGTAGCAGTGCAGGTTATGGTAACATTGCCAAGTGCCTTGTTTCTTGCGTGTAATTCCGAATCGCTTTCTGCTTTTCCATCGAAAAGTGCCGTTGCATCGGCAGAAGAAATTTTACAGTCGTCATCGGTTATACTTACAGTAAACTGTTTTTCCGGTGTTTCTTTTGCGTTTACGGTGAAGAAACGGTAATTTGATTGAGAGCTTCCTTTGCACAATTCGCCCTCCTTGAAATATTTGGAGTGTTCTGCTTTTGTAACAAAGAAATGCCCCTTATTGATGCGGTATGTGACCGTTTTAATGTTGTTTCCCTCAAACTGCAACGGGGCTTTTATATTGTAGGAAACAAACTGTTTGCCTGCATCGCCTTCACACCAGATCGAGGTATAACCGGGATTGGCATAGACCCTCATCTGATTTTTCTTTGTGTGTTTGATTTCTGCTGCGTTGACTTTCACAACAAAGGAATTTGTGACGGCTGTGTTCTGTGCTTTTTCCGGTTTAATAGTTTTATATCCAATGCCCAAAATAAGTGCCAGACAAGCGGCTGCGGCAACGGCGCTTTGTATTATTCGATGTTTTCTCATAGTGCTTTTTCTCCTTTTTGACTTAGACGGAGTTTCCTTTATGAGGATTTCCTCATCGGAAATATCCGGTCTGAGTGCTTGTTTTAAGATGTTTTCAAATTCAGTATCATTCATCATAAGGCAGCCTCCAATTTCCTTTTAAGAATCATTTTTGCGCGGCGCAGTCGGCTCTTTACCGTATTTTCTGAAACTTGCAGACAAGTGGCAATTTCTGAAATTTTTAAATCGGCAGAGTAGAATAGTTCGATTACCGTGCGGTACTTTTCCGGTAAATCAAAAACCATTTTTTGCACCAGTGCATTGGTTTCATTTTGCACTACCGTTTGCTCCGGTGTTTTAGTGTCAGCCGAAATAACTTTCAAATTGCCGCTCTCATCCTGTGCTTCATAACTTTCAAAGGATGCCAGCCGCTTTCGCCTTGCATATTTTCTTCTTTGATTTTTCTAGAGGAAGATGGCTACAGACAGCGTGTAACTTTTGAGGTTTTTATCAACATTCAAATGCTGTAATTGTTCCAGCAATTTCAGCATCGTATCTTGATAAAGTTCATCCCCCTCTATTTTGCTCGCTGTTGTCATGCGGCAGAATCGAAGGATGTCAGCACCCTGCGCCTGCACATATTCATCAAACTCCTGTTTTGTCACATGAATCTTCCTTTCTTTTGCTCAAAAGACATCTTTCACAAGTATATTGTCATGGGAGGGGAAAAAGTTTCAAGAAAAAACTTTCCCTTTATTTAGTCAATGAAAAGTGTACACAAATAAAAAAAGCCCCTTTGTGAGAGACTATATCGCGAAGCGATATCCCGTCTCTACACAAAGGGACTTTTTTAGTCCTCTAATTTTTTATTAATAAATTCATCCCAGACGCTGTCGTCTTCATCCTCTTCTGCATCGTCCTCATCTTCGACATCGATATCCGACATCTCGGAATCAATAATCTGCTGCAAAACATCGACAAGCTGTTCTAACAGGGCATCATCTTCGACCGGCGCAATTTCTAACTCGGTTTCTCCTTTCCAGTTTGTACTGCCATCAATGGAGAAGAAATAAAACTCACCGGTTTCATTCTCTGCCTCACAAAAAGCACCATAATCCTGTCCATCATATTCAAACACAAACTGAAGTTCACACTCTGTCGTTGTGCCGTCTTCATCTTCCATGGTAAGTGTCAAATCTTCTAATTCTTCATAATTAATATCTGCCATAATTTCCTCCAATTCAGATTTCTAATTTGTTTCTTAAACTGTATCATGTTTTTAGCGGAAATGCAACTATTCTGGCGCAAACATTGTATTTTAACCCCTTGCGTCCGTGCCATCCTCGTTTTATACTATAGGTATGAGCAAAGAAAAGACGATTAAAATATCCGTAAGAAACCTAGTGGAATTTGTTTTCCGCGAGGGAGATATTGTAAGTGGCGGCGCGGGTGTGAGAAATGTAGAGGCGATGCAGCTTGGCAGCCGTATTCACAGAAAAATACAAAAAAGTATGGGCGTTGGATATGAATCCGAGGTTCCTTTATTTACAATACAAAAATTTAAGAGCGCCGAATATGAAGAAGATTTTTCTTTGAAAATTGAAGGGCGTGCGGACGGCATTTTTACCGATGGCGATTTGACAGTGATTGATGAGATTAAGGGCGTGTATCTGCCGGTGCAGGATTTGGAAAAGCCGTTGTTTATCCATCAGGCACAAGCAATGTGCTACGCCTATATCGTGGCAGAAAATGAAAATCTGGATGAAATTGGAGTGCAGCTTACCTATTGTCACATGGAGACCGAGCAGGTGGTGCGGTTTCGGGAGACATTTTCGCGAATTGAGATTGTGCAGTGGTTTCGGAATTTGATGGATGAATATGAAAAATGGGCGGTTTATCAGTATGACTGGAAAAAGCAGAGAAATGCATCCATTACGGAACTTACCTTTCCGTTTTCCTATCGTCCGGGGCAGAAAGAACTGGCGGCGATGGTTTATCATACGGTGGAAAAAGGAAAGCGGCTGTTTGTTGAAGCACCGACGGGGGTAGGGAAGACGATTAGTACAGTCTTTCCGACGGTAAAGGCAATGGGAGAAGAAGTTTGCGACCGGATTTTTTATCTGACGGCAAAAACGATAACAAGAACGGTGGCGGAAGATTGTTTTGAACTGCTGGGGAAACAAAAACTGCTTTTTAAAACCCTAACGATTACCGCGAAGGAAAAAATGTGTGTAATGGATACAGTTTCCTGCAATCCGGGTGAGTGTGAGCGCGCGAAAGGGCATTATAACCGAGTGAATGAGGCGGTTTACGACATGTTAATTCATGAGCATAAAATGAGCCGGGATATGATTGAGAAATATGCCGAAAAACATCAGGTTTGTCCGTTTGAAATGGCGTTAGACGCCGCCCTTTTTGCGGATGCCGTGATTTGTGATTACAACTATGTATTTGATCCGAATGTGTATCTGCGTAGATTTTTTTCGACTGAGAAAAAAGGAAATATGGTGCTTTTGGTGGATGAGGCACACAATCTTGTGGAGCGCGGCAGGGAAATGTACAGTGCGAGGCTTGTGAAAGAAGATTTTCTTGCAGTAAAGAAGATTGTGAAGGCGATGGAACGACACGAAAAACGTCCGGAAGTACATTATATACTGCGGAAATTTGAAAAATCGCTGGAGGCGGCGAACCGTGTGCTGCTTGCATGGAAAAAAGAGTGCGATGAATTTGAAGTGATTTCGGATGCGGGAATGCTGGAGTTTGCCCTTCTTCGTGTGGCAGGAGATTATGAATTGGTGGCAAAAGAATATCCGGTGCTGCCAGAGCGTGACACGATTTTATCGCTTTATTTTGATGTCCGCCGGTTTCTTGCAGTGCTGGAAAAATTTGATGAGAGTGACCGAATTTATCTGGATTATGATGAGGAGCGGAAGTTTCGCATTAAAATCCAGTGCATGGATCCGTCCGGCTGCCTGAAAGAAGTGATGGGACGGGTGCAGAGCACCATCTTTTTCTCGGCGACTCTTTTGCCAATCCGCTACTATAAAGAACAGCTTGGCGGGGAGAAGGAAGATGCCGCGGTTTATGCAAAATCCGTATTTTTGCCGGAACAGAGAAAAGTGATGATTGCCCGTGATGTGACGACAAAATATACGAGGCGCGGGGCGGCAGAATACGAAAAGATTGCGGCGTACATTGACAGTTTTATCTCAGCAAAAGAGGGAAATTATCTGCTCTTTTTCCCATCGTACCGTTTTATGGATGAAATTGTAACAAGGCTTCCTAATAGAGAGAATCAGAAGATTCTTGTACAGATGCCCGAAATGCGTGAGCGGGAGAGAGAAGAGTTTTTGGAGGCATTTTCTGAAGAAACAGACAAAAGCGTGATTGGATGCTGCGTCATGGGAGGCATTTTCAGTGAGGGAATTGATTTGAAAGAAGAATGTCTGATTGGCGCGGTCGTAGTAGGAACCGGGATTCCGATGGTTTGCCATGAAAGGGAGTTGTTCAAGGATTATTACGAGGAGAAAAAAGGGGATGGGTTTTCGTATGCCTATTTGTATCCGGCAGTAAATAAAGTGTTTCAAGCGGGTGGACGAGTGATTCGTACAATAAATGACAAAGGGGCAATTCTTCTTTTGGATGAGCGGTTTATGCAAAAGCAGTATCAGGATTTGTTCCCGAGGGAATGGTATCCTTTTGATGTTGTAAATTGTGAGAAGATGAAAGAATTGCTTGCAGAGTTTTGGCAGGAATAAAAACGACGGATTCCATATTCTTTGGAGTCCGCCATGATTTTAGTATGCATTTTTATTTACGAAACCTTTGAAAATTGTCAGGAATAAAATTTTAATATCCAGTCCTAACGTCCAGTTTTCAATGTAATACAAATCACAGTCGATTCGCATGCGGATGGATGTATCACCGCGGTAGCCGTTTACCTGCGCCCAGCCGGTGATGCCCGGACGAACCTGATGTTTAATCATGTAACGAGGAATTTCTTCCTTAAATTTTTCCACAAAGAACGGACGCTCCGGTCTTGGTCCGACAAGGCTCATATCGCCTTTTAACACATTGAAAAACTGTGGTAATTCATCCAAACTGGTTTTTCGGATGAATTTGCCGATTGGTGTTACGCGGGGGTCGTTCTGCACCGTCCATGCCTGTTTTTCTTTTGAGGCGTCCTGCACTTCCATTGAGCGGAACTTAAACATTTTAAACGGCTTATTGTGAAGACCAACACGCTCCTGCTTGAAAATAAGTGGTCCCGGCGATGTGATTTTAATAATCGCTGCCACCACTGCCATCGGAATGGAGAACAGGATAATTAAAAGCAGTGCACCTACAATATCAATTGCACGCTTGCAAAAACGGTTAAACGAGTTTGAAAGCGGAATATTTCTCACGTGGATGACCGGCAGTCCATCCAAATCTTCAGTATACGGACGAGTCGGAATAATATTGTTGTAATCCGGAATAAACTTTGTGTGAACGCCGGATTTTTCTGTTACGGCAACAATCCCTTCCAGACTGTCGTAGTGGTCGATGCTCAGCGTAATTGCTGTTTCATCATAATCATTTTCAGACAGCATTTTCTCTAACTCGTCCACTCGCCCAATCACATGAATGTCGCGGTAAGAATAGCCAAGCGGTTTATGGTTGTCCAAAATACCATGAATGGAAATACCCCATTCCGGATGTGCCAACAGTCTGTCGATGTAACCTTCTGCGGCACGGCTGTAACCGATTAATAAAATATGTTTGTGGTTCATTCCTTTTCTGCGAATCTTGCGAAGAAGTGTTGTCGTGCAAAAACGGAATAAAACTTCCAGTATAAAATTCAGCGTAACAAAAATAATAATAAACAAACGGGCGTAAGTACCATTGCGAATAAAAAACAGAAAGGCAACGCAGTAGAGAATTCCTACAACATTGGATTTTAAAATGTTAAAAATTTCTGATTTTCTGCTCTTGGTACGTTTTGGGTCATACAAGTGGAAAAAATAATAGGAAACGAGGTAACAAGGAATCAGCATAATCAAAATTTGCATGTAATCCTTTAACGAGCCGTAAATACCGACCGGTTCCTCAATCCATTCCCACCGAATTAAAATGCTATCGTTGCTAAAGCGCAGGTAATATGCGCGGATGAACGAAAATACAATAATTGCCGTGTCTATTAATATACGAAAAAGATTTAGGAGCTTTTGATTTCCCTTAATCAAACCAATCCAGTCCTTTCTATTTTATAGTTTAGTATGTCCACAAGTATAGATAGTATATCTCATTTTTGCCTTTTTCACAAGAAAAATGTCAGCGGCTTTTTTATTTTCGCAATTTACCGGGAAGGATTGCTACTCATGTGCCGCTCCCGCTTAAGGTACGCGCAGAGGTATCGATATGCAAAATTCGCATATCAGATACCTGCGTGTACCTAGCACATTCTTTGCAATCCTTCCCGGTAAACTACTGGAATATTAAAAAAGGCACTTGACAGCATTAAGTAGGAAGGGATGAAGAGGTGCGAAAATACATTTAATGGTTTTTAATTTGCACAGAACAACGCTTTTGGCTTGATTTGGCTCATAAGGTTGCATTTCAGCCGTGTTATTCGAGTTTGGCAGGACAAGTTCGTGGATAAATGCAACTCTTTCCCTTAATTGTAGTCGTTTTGGTTGCATGATTTTGAAAAAAATTTAAAATCATGCAACGTTTTTGGGAGTTTGTAAGGATTTTGGTTGCATAACCTTCCTGCCGCCACATCAGAGCTATTTGATTGCTTATAGATGATTTATAACATTTGTGGATTGTGGGTACAAATGCGTGGGTATCCGGCATGTGTATTTTACATGCCGATACCCTTACGCAATTTGTCAAGCGAGAGCGCCCACAAGACGCAAATATTATAAATCATTCACATTCTCAACACAATTACTGTCTATAATAAACCTAACTTAAGACGAAAGGAAGTTTTAGCATGGACGAAAACAACATGGGAAATAACAATAGCATAGAAAATAACAACGATGCCAATGGATTTGTCATGGTTGACAATCCGGCACCGCAGGCTTCTCAGGAACCACAGGAGCCGCAGACTGAGAACCAGAATCAGAACCAGCCGGTGCAGCCATCACCGATGCCATCTGAAGATAATACGTACCGATTCCAAAATGTAGAAGCGCAGAACGTGAAAAAGAAAAAAGAAAAGAAAGCAAAAAAAGGAATGTCAATTCCTAAAATTTTAGTCAGTGCAGTTTTATTTGGCGTGATTGCAGCGGGATGTTTCTTTGGAGTAAATAAGGGATTATCTGATTTGTTCGGAACAAAGAGTGAGATTCAGGGCGTGGATAACAGTTCCAATAATGGTGTTGCCCTGACAACGGTATCTGGTTCAGCAGCTACGGTTGCCGATGTGTCCGGTATCGTGGAAAAGGTTATGCCATCGATTGTTGCGATTACAGAGAAGAGTACTCAGACTTCTTACTTTGGACAGACTTATTCTTCCGAGGGAGCAGGTTCCGGATTTATTGTAAAACAGGATAATGACCAGCTCCTGATTGTGACAAATAACCACGTTGTAGCTGACGCGGATAAAATTTCAGTTACTTTTAACGATAATGAAGTAGCGGATGCAATGGTAAAAGGAACAAGTGAGTCGAATGACCTTGCGGTTATTACCGTTAAATTAAGTTCCCTTAAAGAATCCACGAAGAAAAGTATTCGCGTTGCTTCCTTAGGAAATTCAGATCAGGCAAAAGTCGGACAGATGGTAATTGCCATCGGAAATGCTCTTGGCTATGGACAGTCTGTAACCGTTGGTTATCTGAGCGCGAAAAACCGTGAAGTGTCTGCATCGGATGGAAGCGGAAAGAGTACGACACAGGTTTTGATGCAGACAGATGCAGCGATTAATCCAGGTAACAGTGGTGGTGCTTTGATTGATACAAACGGAAATGTAATCGGTATCAACTCGTCCAAATATTTCTCCTACGGTTCAACAAATGTTGAAGGTATGGGATATGCGATCCCGATGAGTGATGCAGTTTCTGTTATCAATGACTTGATGGACCGCGAAGTTTTGAAAGACAGCGAAAAAGGTTATCTGGGTATTACCGGAAGAGACATTTCAGAAAGTGTAAGCAAAGCATATGGTATTCCGGTTGGCGTGTATGTTGCTGCGGTATCTGATACCGGTGCTGCTTATAAAGCAGGTATTAAACAGGGCGATGTTATTACAAAGATTGGTGACCAGACGGTTAAGTCTATTCAGGAAGTACAGGAAAAGGTAAACAGTACAAAAGCCGGTACGACCATTAAAGTTACCGTTCAGCGAAGTAACGACGGAACTTATAAAGCGAAACAAGTAGATGTTGTACTCAAAGGTAAAGATACATTAGATGGATTGGATGATGGTTCGACACAACAGCAAAATGATTCCAGTCAGGATTATAACAACAATTATGATAATGACAATTCTCAGGTAGTACCTTGGGGCGGAAGTATTTACTAATTGAGTGAAATCGGGTATAATAAGTCCCACCGCATATTTGTGCGGTGGGATTTGTGCTAAAAATGGAGGAAACTATGAGTGAAGAAATAAAAGAGATGAATCCGGATGATAAGAATCATAAAAAGGATTCCGATGGTTACGAAAAAATTTGTTATTTGTGCCATCGTCCGGAAAGTAAAGTAGATAAAATGATTACCATTCCGAATCAAATTACAATTTGTTCGGATTGTATGCAGAAAACGTTCGACCAGATAGGAATGCAGGGAATGCCAAGTTTTCCGGGAATGGATATGATGAATCTTGGCAGTATGGGTTTAGAGCCACCGAATGAATTTCAGGAGCGCCATCAGGTGAAAACGAAAAAGAAGAAAAAACAGGAAAAACCGGCACTGGATATTAACAAACTTCCGGCACCTCACGTCATTAAAGGAAACCTGGATGAATATGTGATGGGGCAGGAGCAGGCAAAGAAAGTGCTGTCTGTTGGCGTTTATAATCATTATAAGCGTGTGCTTGCCGGGCAGACCGATGACGGTGTGGAAATTGAAAAGTCGAATATGCTGATGTTAGGACCAACCGGAAGTGGAAAAACATTTATGGTTAAGACGATGGCGCGCCTCTTGCAGGTACCGCTTGCGATTACAGATGCCACAGCATTAACAGAAGCCGGTTATATTGGCGATGATGTAGAGAGCGTTATTTCCAAACTTCTTGCCAATGCAGATAACGATGTAGAATTGGCAGAGCGAGGCATTGTTTATATCGATGAAATTGATAAAATTGCGAAAAAGCAGAACACCAATAACCGCGATGTAAGTGGAGAATCAGTGCAGCAGGCACTTTTGAAATTGTTGGAGGGTGCCGATGTGGAAGTGCCGGTTGGCGCAACCAATAAAAATGCAATGGTTCCGATGACAACGGTGAACACGAGCAACATTTTATTTATCTGTGGTGGAGCTTTTCCGGGGCTTGAAGACATCATAAAAAAACGTCTTACCAGTCAGGGAACGATTGGATTTGGTTCGGAACTTCGGGATAAGTATGACCATGAGAAAGATTTGTTCCGTTTAGTAGAAACCGAAGATATCCGCGAGTATGGTTTGATTCCGGAGTTTATCGGACGTTTGCCGATTGTATTTTCCTTACAGGCGATGGATGAGGAATTGTTAGTTCAGGTGTTGAAGAAACCGAAAAATGCTATTTTGAAACAGTATCGCAAACTTTTGCAGATGGATGAAGTGGATTTGGAATTTGAGGATGATGCCATGATGGCGGTAGCGAAAAAAGCAGCGGCAAAGAAGACCGGTGCCAGAGCACTCCGTTCCATTATCGAGGAATTTATGATGGATATTATGTATGAAATTCCGAAAGACGAAATGATTGGCAAAGTTATCATTACCAAAGATTATATTGAAGGAAAAGGTTCTCCTACCATTTTGATGCGAAGTAATGGCTGATGGATAAAAGTAAGACCTTCTGCGTAAGATGAAACAAAGCGCAGGAGGTTTTTTTATGCAATGCAGGGAAGCAGTTTTTGCAGAGGATGTTCTCGTTTACGTTTTGGATAATTACCGTGGTGAGGAGTATATAAGGGAAGTGTACAACCCGGATTGTTATATTCGACTGGATGACAGGCAGGCAATTATTTACCAGCAGGTTCAAAATGTAAATGGTGAGGCGATACAAAAATATGGTTTTTCAGCAATTCCAAACGTCTTTGGTCTGATGAGTGAAGAAGCGCTGGAAGCCAGTGGTGTGCTTCGGATTCGCAGACAGCCGTCCCTTGATTTATATGGACAGGGTGTACTGATTGGGATTGTAGACACCGGAATTGATTTTACACATAAGGCATTTGTGGCGGCGGATGGAACTTCAAGGATTGTGTCAATCTGGGATCAGAGTGTAGAAGAAGGGGTTGGAAATGAAAATTTTCCATACGGACGGATGTATTCAAGGGAGCAGCTGAATCAGGCACTTTCGTCCCAAAATCCGTTTGAAATTGTGCCAAGTCAGGATGAGATTGGTCACGGAACATTTATGGCGGGGGTGGCGGCAGGAAACGAGAACCGGGCCGAAGAATTTTCCGGGGTGGCACCATTATCTGAATTGGTTGTTGTTAAGTGCCGTCAGGCGAATGAAAGTTATCGAAATTATTATAGAATCCCGTCGGATGTGCCGGCTTATCTGGAAAGTGATGTGATGACCGGGCTTGCTTATTTACTTTCCGTGGCGGCGCAGGAGAGAAAGCCAATCATTCTCTGCCTTGGTATGGGCAGCAGTATGGGAAACCATAACGGAAGTACAGCTCTTGGCGTTTATTTGAACCGGTATTTGTCGGTAGGCAGTGTGGCAATTGTAACGTGTGTGGGGAATGAGGGAAATACAAGACATCATCACACAATACGCCGCAAAGAAGATACGATAGATATCAGTGTATCCGCAAATATGAATGGATTTATGGGGCAGTTGTGGTGGCAGACGCCGGGAAGCTTGTCGGTGGATGTCATTTCACCGAGCGGGGAGACAATTCGCGAAATCCGTGCGGTTTCAGGAATCCGCTATGAGCATCGGTTTGTGCCGGAAAATACAACGGTCGAAATTTATTTTGGTGTAGCGCAGGAACTGACGAGAGAGCAGGTTGTCGTTTTTCGCTTTCAGAATCCAACGACCGGAATTTGGAAAGTGCGAACACAGTTTGATTATGAAGTTCCTAATTTTTCCATGTGGCTTCCGATTCAGCAGTTTTTGGAAAAGGAAGTTGTATTTTTAGATCCGGACCCCGATATGACGGCTACAAATCCATCGACAACGCCATTTGTGACGGGAGTGTCGGCATACGACGTAAGAGATGGTGCTCTGTATCTGCAGTCAGGGCGTGGTTTTACTCCTTTTGGCTACATTAAGCCGGAAGTTGTTGCACCCGGCGTGGAACTGACGGGAACGTATCCGGGAAACCGATACGGCACAATGACGGGAACAAGTGTAGCAGCGGCTTTTGTGGCAGGAATCAGCGCACTTTTTATGCAGGAATATGCAGATGACGGTGCAAACAGTAATACGGTGCGTGAGGCACTCATCCGGGGGGCCGTGCCAAGAGGAGAACCCTATCCGAATACCGAGTGGGGTTATGGCATTGTTGATGCGTACCGGAGTATAACAGACTATTGACGGCAGAGAGCGAAAGGAGTATATTTAGGGAGAAAAAAAGAGGAGGGTACCAATGAAAGCTTGGGAAGAAAATATTCGAAAGGTTGTTCCTTATGTTCCGGGTGAACAGCCTCAGGTAAAAGATATTATAAAGTTAAATACAAACGAAAATCCATATCCGCCGTCACCGGGGGTAAAAAAGGCTCACGAAGAAATGGAAGTTTCACGGTTTGCCCTATATCCGGATCCGGCAGCAAAAGAATTAGTGACAGCACTTGAATCGTATCATGGACTGGATGCCGGACAGGTGTTTGTCGGTGTTGGTTCAGATGATGTTCTGGCACTTGCATTTCTTACGTTTTTTAATTCCGATAAGCCGATTCTCTTCCCGGATATTACATATTCGTTTTATCCTGTTTGGGCTAATGTTTACCGGATTCCGTACGAGTGTCCAAAATTGACAGACGATTTCCGAATTTGTCCGGATGATTATAAAAAAGAAAATGGCGGCGTTGTTATTGCAAACCCGAATGCCCCGACCTCTCTTGCGTTAAGCCGGGATGAAATTGAGGAAATTATTGCGGCAAATCAGGATGCCATTGTGATTGTGGATGAAGCTTATATTGACTATGGCGGAGAGAGCGCACTTTCGCTTCTGCCAAAATATGAAAATCTGCTTGTTGTGCGTACGTATTCGAAATCACGTTCCATGGCAGGTATGCGTATCGGTTATGCGATGGGAAATAAACGTTTGATTCAGGCAATGACCGATGTAAAAGAGTCAATTAACTCATATACGATGACGAGAGAATCCATTGTGTTAGGGGCGGCTTCTCTTGCTGATGAGGAGTATTTTCAGGAAAAGAAACAAATGGTGGTTGCAACTCGTGAGCGGACAAAAGAAGAATTGAGACGCCGTGGATTTGAGGTGCTTGATTCCAGCGCAAATTTTTTGTTTGCAAAACCGAATTCAGTGGATGCCGGCTGGTTATTTGAAGAACTGAAAAAAGAAAAAATCTTCGTTCGTCATTTTAATGGAGAGCGGATTAAGGATTATCTTAGAATCTCGATTGGAACCGATCAACAGATGGATTGTCTGTTGCAGGCAATCGACCGTATTATGGCATAAAAAGAACGAAAGATTGGCACGACAGAGCGACCAAGGAAAAAAGTCTTAAAATTTTTGAGAAATTAGTTGACAAGCAGGTGGTTCTATAATATAATAGGTCTTGCGTCACGGCTCAGAGACGCTGGAAAGACACAAAAATATGTGTTCAATCCGGGGTGTGGCTCAGCTTGGCTAGAGCGCTTGATTTGGGATCAAGAGGCCGCAGGTTCGAATCCTGTCACCCCGATATCTGCGGGTGTAGTTCAATGGTAGAACACTAGCCTTCCAAGCTAGATACGTGGGTTCGATTCCCATCACCCGCTTTCTTTTTTCGCTTGTGAAAAAAGATAATTGAATTACAGGATATGCGGATATGGCGGAACTGGCAGACGCGCTAGACTTAGGATCTAGTTCTTCGGAGTGCAGGTTCGATTCCTGTTATCCGCATGGCAAAAGCCGGAGAGCCGCTATTTTAGTAGGTTTCCGGCTTTTATTTTTTGGTAGTGGTAATAAAATGGTAATATTTTTTTAGAATAGTTAGAATCAAAAAAGGCATTATCAAAATCATAGTCAAAACCCTCAGAAGTTTTGATAATATGTTTTGATAAAGCGAGTACCGCTTGTTTCTGTGTATTCGCTACCTTTATCAAAACTTAACAGTATTGACAATGTGCAAGAAATTCCTCTATTGATGGCAGTCAGTAGGGGGATTTCTTTTTTTTAGGGCGTCGGGCATCAAATTACAGGGTGTAAATTTTTTGTCGCCCCTTTAAGTGAAAACCCCTTTATAATCTTGTTACGCCTTTACCTGCCAAAGCACGAATATGAACTAATACAAGTCTCTGGCGTCTTTCGTCTAAAGAATCAAACAGTTGCATGAGTTCTTCTTTTTGTCTTACCTTTGCGGTATCTTCCTGTGGTAACTTGTTTACTGTGTTCGACATGATAATTCCTTTCTACCCATCTTTTTTGGTGTCAAATAAGTTGATAAAATCGTATAAATATATTCCAATTCACCCTTGTTTTCAAGATGCTCTATTAAATCAATAATTTCTTTCTTGTAACCTGTGTTACAATTCTCTTTGTAAACGCATCCACGTTGTAAGCCTAAGTAGTATGATGTTGTAACCAAATCTAATTTATCCCGGCTACAGTCCCGTATAGCGTTGGTTTCTGATACGGTGAGGTCATATTCTTCATTGGCTAAAGCAAGTTCTAATCCTTTTCGGGACAGTTCAATTATTTGTTCTGTGTTCATGTTTTTATGTTCTCCTTTCTTGGTAAATGGTGGCGCGTTCCATGCTTTTTCAAGGTCGAGAAAATATTGTCTGTATAATCTGCCTTTTTCTGAACGCTGAATCATGCAAATCTGTTTCGCCATATCAACTGAAATTTGATAATCAACCATGTTCTGTCCGCCATGATTTTTGTTTCCCATATTTGGGTAGCAAGTTTTATAGTCTACATTTTCTGTAAATCCATACTCAGTCATACGAGGAAACCACTTCCTAAAATCAGTGTTTATTTCCAAACCCTCATGTAAATCTCTTGCAGAGACAGTTGGCTGCTCCGCATCATAGTTGACAGGAATTAAATTTTCCATCTAGTCACCATTGCAACCGTACTTGATGTACACTTGTTAAAATTTTAGGATAGAAAAATATCAATTTTTTCTTTTCCTGTCATTCCAAGAAAATCCCCTAAATTGTTAGCTTCTTCAATGCAAAACATTGATGAACCATGCATTTTTTTAGTAAATGTCTGCGGACTAACATGGATTACAGCCGCACATTTTTTATAGGTTTGTCCCTTTTCTGCAATCATTTCTTTTAATCTGGTAAGTTTTATCATAACACTCCTTTTCGTCTATATCTGACGATGTTAGATTCTCTGAAAGCATTTTTATCTGCTCCTTTATGCTGGGCTTAGGGTAACAGCCGTATTTTCTGACAGTTGGTAAGACATCATCAAATACCCAATCTTTGAAATGTTCTAATTTTTCAATTCTGGAATTTATCCGGGCATCGTTTTGTGTCACACCCCTAGCGCGTTGGGGCTCCATTGCGAACAAGAGAGAGTAGAAGCCGGATTCGTTAACTATAGTCATTTGCTGTTTGCCGCCTTTAGTTTGAATTGGTGCAGTTCTTTTATCATCATCGGGTACTCTGGCAAGGCTCCGGCGATAATGAGTATCACCGAACGCGGTGCAAACATCTTTACCAACAAACCAGGGTTCTTCATCAATGAGGATTGTTCTCATGCTCCCAAACTCTTTATTAATACAAGTTAAATAGTCCATGCTGTTAGTGGTACACCCCTTTCTATACGATTGATTTCAAATACCATGCATGACGGTTAATGTCTCGGCTACCGTTTCGGTACTTGCTTTCTATACAACCGATTTCAAATACCATGTATTGATATACAGATACATCCGGGCGACTTCTTCATCTGGCAGGAGTGCCAGTAAGTCCGCTAACTCTTTTATCATGGTCTCTTTGTCCTTTATCTTTGTCATTTGTTTCAAGTTCATTGTTGCTCACCTTCGTTCTTTGCTTGATTTTCAGATTTTATAGCCTTAGAGGATAAATAACACCTTGAAGGGGTTATGTACTCCGTAATTTGAGTTATTACTGCATCTACGAGAAATAGAATGCATTTTGTGAAGTAGCCTCTTGCCCTACAGTTCGTAAATGATATAGAACTCTAAGGCAAGTGTATGTTTTACTGGTAATTCTCTGTCAGTAATACAAAGGCATTTAGAGGGGCGTAGTTATGAGACCCCGATACAGGGTCATTGTGTGCGACTATATCGCCCCAACTTAGGAAGACCCAAAGAATGAAAGCCGCTGCCAGTATTATAATTAAATTCTTTGTTACGGTAAATATTATGTTTATCATGGTTCCCTCTTTTCTTTCTACAGAAACCATGATAAATTATATGTGTGTGTTAATTTATACGGTTTCGTGTAGATGCTTTCCCCGTCCAGAAGTGGCTGCTTCTGTATGGGGATTTTTTTAGTTGTCGAAGGCTCCGTCTTTGATTTCTTTTGAATGTTCTAAAATCCAACCAAAATCAACAGGGGATTCTTCGTCATGTGTTCTTGCTTTCAAGTTGCTACTTTGTTCTGCTTTTTGAAAAATAGTAGAGTAGTCAGCTTTTGAATATCTATCAAACATTAAGCTGTTTGATAATGCTGTAGAATATTGAGTGATGCCATCGACTGTGGGGTATGTAGTACATATGTCATTGAATAAGTCTACAATGTCATTGGCTGTCAGTTGTTGAGATTGTGGATAACTAGGAGAGGAGTATTGTGGACAACTTGTCTCGTTTGGTTCCTTCCTCTCTCTTTCCTTCTTTCCCCCATACCCCCTATTATCTATACTCTCTCTATCTTCTACTTTCTCTATACTACTCTTATCTATACTACTCTTATCTATACTATCCTTATCTATACTATACTTACCTATACTATACTGGGGTTCCCACTGGTATGTCGTGCTGTCTACCATGCTGTCTACCGTTGGTTTACCAGTTGGTACACTATTTGGTATGTCATTTGGTATACCAACGGGGATACCGTTGGGTGCCTCATTGGTAGACTCAATATAAATATTGTCAATAATGGATAAAGTAGCCTTTTCGTTTTTGCATACTGTTTCCCGATAACGGTCACTTCGTAATTGGTTGTTTTGTCTCCAATGTCTGATAACGACAACGCCGCTTTCAAACGGAATTATATATCCTTTAGTTGCCAGTATTCTCAAATCGTCATCACCACAGTTTGTTGTTCGTGCAATCCTTTTAGGGGAAGACACAAAACCGTCATCATCTGCACGCATCCCTAAGTGGAAATATAATAACTGTGAACTTACTGGCATATCTAAAAATTTATCAGTATCTATTACGCTAAGGCTGAACATTCGTCTATTTGCCATTACTCATTGCCGTCCTTCCTTCCGCTGTACATTCTTTCGTGAAAATAAGTTTTGTTCACTTTGCCTTGAAAAATCAAGAACCCTTTGGCTGCCAGCTCACTATTGAGTTCCCTGATAACAGAATATGCTTTTGACTGTTTACAACCGCATATTGCCATAATGTCATTCACATCATAAAAAGTGTTATTCTCCATTGTGCTTCATCTCCTTTCTGGCGTCTTCAATCATCTGCATGAGTTCATTATGCTGCTTTACTAATTCCTCATGACGTTTTTTCTCTTGTTCAAGTAAATCATGAAGAAATTCTTCTAAGCTTTTGTCTTCTTCTGTCATATTGCTCCTTTCGCTTGAATTTCGCATTTTACAGTTTTAGAGGATAAATAACACCTTGAAGGGGTTATGTACTCCGTAATTTGAGTTATTTATGCATCTGTGAAAGCTGAAAGCCAACAGGAGCACTAGGTTTCTTGTTGCCTTTGCGGAAAGAAATGCAATCTTTGGGGCAGGTATAAGTTTTACCAATAATTTCTCCTGTGTCTTGCAAGCTGTGAGTTTCTTTCAGTTTCCATTTCCCTTCTGGTAAAGCAATTAATTTATCTAATTTTGTCATGGTTGTGCTGTCAGAAGTATAAATAACTGCCATATCACTGTTTCGCATAAAAATTATATTAGTTTCTTGTTCGTGGACTGGTAAAGCCACACTATCACTCCTTTCATCCGATACCGCCGCCCGGCTGGTAATTATTTGCCTAAAAGTTTTTCGATTGGCATATTTAATGCCTTGGCTATTTTGTGCCCGGTTTCATCAGAGCAGCTACGCCCGTTCTTGATGCCGTTTATTGTTGCTCTTGAAACGTTTGACAATTCTGCAAGTTGCTTTTGATTCAAACCAGAATCAAACATAGCAATAATTAGTTTTCTTGAGTCAACTCTCATATTTTCACCTCTCATTCCACAGTATTTTTACTGTTGAAATCAATTTAACACAGTTATTTACTTGTGTCAATACTTTTTTCACAGCAAAACACTTGTGAGTTGCATAAAAATATGGTATTGTTAATCGCATGGAGGATTAGTGCATATGGAGACTTTTGGGGAGAAATTAAAAACATTAAGAATAATGCATAATTTATCACAAAGAGAACTCGGACAAAGAATGGGAGGAATAAAGCAGCAAACAATTGCACAGTATGAGAAAAAAGAAAAAGCTCCCAAACTAGAGACTGTTCTAAAAATAGCAGATGCATTGGGAATTAATCCTAATGTTTTTTATGATGATTTATCACAGGAAGAACATGAGAATATTTTGGAAACAAAGGCAAAAAGAGCAGATAAGGATAACTTCAACAATGTTATAGAAATTTTGGCAAATATTAACGATGTTTTTTATTGGTACGCCGAAGACGAAGATTTGTATTTTTTTGGAACAAATGAAAAAGTTTTTGCATTAAAACCTAAATCAATACAGGCAATACAAAAGGCAATAGAGGGATTTATTACACCGATTGCGGAACAATTAAAAATTATTGAGCCATTATATGAATTGCTTGTTAGAAGATTTGGAAATATAAAGAATTTTATAGAAGATCTTAAGGAAGATAGCACACTTTTGGGTGAGTTTTGTAAAGAAATGTCAGTATCATTGTGTATGGATGTTGATGATATTGAACAAAGAGTATTGATATATTTACAGATTTATTGTGAAGAAAAAAGGATGTCTGTAAAAGTCATAACTACGCAAGGAGAGGAACTTATTATTAATCCAGAAGTTTAGTGAATCAAGGTAGAATACAAGAAAAACAGATGTGTTCTTTTAGATTTCATCGCTTGCAAATATATCGGAGCATTAAGACTCCGATATAAAAAACGATAGAAAATATAATATACTTAACCGGGAAGCCGGGGGACGTGCCGCACCCGTTCCGAGCCTGTTCGGAGGTGGTGCTATATGAGTACTTATGAAGAATTACAACTCATTGTATCCGTTGCGGTGCTTATTGTTGCAATACTTGATTATACACATAAAAAATAACCGTCCTGCTCCCTGGAAAGAATAGAACGGCTATTTAACAAATAGTTTTAATTCGCCGGGACGGGTAAGTTGCGTTTACCTTCCGGCTTTCCTGTTAAGTATATTATATTCTAAACACTTATATTAGTCAATAATAAAAAGCACTCCATTACCCCTAATGAAGTGCCTGTCAAGTATGAGGGACGCTAGAAGTGACAAAGAAAGAAACTTTGATAGCTTCTAGGTGAGCCTGTTTTGAACGTAATATACAATATAAACTGACACATTGTCAATATGCAATATGTTTTTATCTATCCGATACCGCCGCCCGGTCATTAGAATAGGAGTGATAACGATATGTCCGCATATTATGACAAGATAACAAAGAACTGGTATTGTATTTTTTATTTTACAGACTGGAAAGGAACTAAGAAACAGAAGAAAAAGAGAGGGTTCAGCCGGAAAAAAGATGCTTTAGAGTATGAGAGAGAGTTTCTTGATAAATTATCAAGTAGCCCGGATATAGCTTTTTCTGGCATGGTAGAGCTTTATCTGGCTGATAAAAAGATGCATACAAAACTAAAGACGTACAAGACGAAGAAAAGTAGAATTCTCACTTGGATATTGCCATATTTCAACGATAAGGCTATAAATGCAATTACAGCCGCAGACATACGCCAATGGCAAGGGGAACTAAAAGAAGCCGTAGGAGCAACCGGGGAAGTGTTAAGTCCTGCATATATGCAAAATTTAGTTACGGAACTCTCTGGAATATTTAATTTTGCAGTACGTTTTTATAATCTTCCTGCCAATCCCTGCAGGGTTGCCGGGAATCTGGTTGGAAAGAAGGGAAAAAGCCTTGATTTCTGGACAAGAGAAGAATTTGACCGCTTTGTAGATACCTTTGACAAGACAGACCCTTATTATGCGGCATTCATGACACTGTATTATACAGGAATGCGAATAGGAGATGATGATGATAAAATAAGACTAAATCAACGGAAACCCAGTAAATACAAGGGGTTGAGGCGATTTGGTCCTGAAAAAAACTTGCAACGAATCAACAAATTTATGAAGGAAAGGCCTATCTTTTATAAAAACCTTATTCAGATGAAAGAAAATATTCGCTTTTATCTGAGATGCTTTTACTGTATCACGAAAGTGATGATATTACAATTTAATAGCGAAAACAGGACCGAATTAGCTCGTAATGGATGAAAATCTGTTTAGCTGATTCGGTCATTTTTATTGATTGAAAGGTGATGAAAAAATGGCTAGAATTATTTCTATTGTAAACCAAAAAGGGGGAACTGGAAAGTCCGCATGTACAGCTAATTTAGCAGTAGGATTAGCACAAAAGAATATGAAAGTGT